>Ga0315274_10005971_pt1 | contig 17797 bp, 10 predicted proteins | sample YL17G02_20_MG_FD_203700 | JGI IMG/M metagenome (GOLD analysis project Ga0315274, IMG submission 203700) | Sediment microbial communities from Yellowstone Lake, YNP, Wyoming, USA - YL17G02_20 | ecosystem: Environmental > Aquatic > Freshwater > Lake > Sediment | place: USA: Wyoming | collected...
ATTGGGCTTATGGCCGGAGGCGTTGCTCACGACCTGAACAATATGCTCACAGCAATTGTCAGCCTCCCTGAGCTTATTCTCATGGATATACCTAAAGAAGACCAAAAGCTCAGAAGGCGGATGCAGATGATCATGAGTTCAGGAGAGAAGATTTCAACGATTGTGGATGACCTATTGACTATAACCCGTGGGGTGACAATGGCTCAGGATACTCTCAATCTCAATAAAATTGTTCAGGAGTATATGCGTTCGCCTGAATTCGAAAAGCTGAGGCAGTTTCACCCGAAGGTCGAAGTGGTAACGGAGTTGGCGGATGACCTTTTGCCGATAAGGGGTGAAAGGGTTCACCTGATGAAAACCCTGATGAACCTTGTTTCCAATGCCTCAGAGGCGATCCGGACGTCAGATTCGGGAGTTGTGTCTGTCTCAACACAAAACCGGTATGTGGATGCGCCTCTTGAAGGCTACGAGAGAGTAAATATCGGCGAGTATGCCGTTCTTGTCGTTAAGGACAACGGCATGGGGATTTCTCCTCAGGACATGGAGAGAATCTTTGAGCCGTTCTATACAAAGAAGGTGATGGGAAGAAGCGGCACCGGACTTGGCCTCTCGGTTGTCTGGAACACGGTTACCGACCATGGTGGGTATATCCATGTTGAAAGCGGTGACGGCGGCACTGTATTTGAGCTTTACTTTCCGATTACCAGAGAGAGGGTTTCTGAGCAGGAAAAACCCTTAGACCTGGAGCAATACAAGGGCAGAGGCGAGAAGGTTCTTGTGGTGGATGACGTGTTAGATCAGAGGGTTATTGCTGTGGACATGCTCAGCAAACTGGGCTATCAGGCAGATGCTGTTTCAGGCGGCCAGGAAGCGCTTGAATTTCTGAAGGAACATGAAGTGGATATCCTGTTGCTTGACATGCTGATGCCGGGGATGGACGGATGTGATACCTTCAGCCAAATCGTGCAGCTAAAGCCCGGTCAGAAGGCAGTGATTGCCAGCGGCTTCTCCATGGATGACCGGGTAAAAAAGGCACAGAAGTTAGGCGCTGGTGCATACATCAGAAAACCTTACAGCGTCGAGAAACTCGGCATGGCCATCAAAACTGAGCTTGACAAGTAAGGTTGATTCCTAACCTTCGCCCGAATCCCTAGCGAAGACTACTTGATTTCAATTGTTAATCTGCAATCTGCCTTAATGAAGAGATCTGAGGGTTTGTAGGTGCAAGCGTTAAATTGGTCATTCGGGGAGCAAATTTTAGGCAAGCTAAGGACTCCTTCCTGAAGTCGTTATTTCTCAAAATCGTGCATCCATACAACCTTTCAAGTGGTAATCCTTATTCTTGTTGACCTTTCCGTTTAAAAGTAGTAGCCCTTTATCGAATCGTAAGTTCTCAGGTTAAAGTTCTCAACCAACCCAAAACTTTTAAAATTGCCTCATTGAATTTCTTGCGATGGAGGGCATCAAAAATGAAATGCCCCAAATGCCAATTTGAGAATCCTGAAACAAGAAAGTTTTGCCGGGAATGTGGCACGAAACTCATTCTGGTTTGCCCCCATTGCCGATTTGAAAACCTTCCTGGAGATAAATTCTGTGGTGAGTGTGGCCACGACTTAACTCTTTCTACAAGGCTAATCCCTAAGGAACTCTCCTTTGAAGAAAAACTCGCTAAAATTCAAAGATACCTTCCTAAAGGCTTAACTCAGAAGATCCTCGCACAAAGAGATAAGATCGAAGGTGAGCGGAAGCAGGTCACGGTGATGTTCTGTGACATGGAGGGGTTCACCCCACTTTCCGAAAAGCTCGGTTCTGAAGAAACCTACTCCATGATGGATCAGGTCTATGAAATACTCATCCATAAGGTTCACGATTACGAAGGGACAGTTAATGAATTAACGGGTGATGGGATTATGGCATTGTTTGGTGCTCCCATTGCACTTGAAGACGCTCCTCAAAGAGCTATTCGATCTGCGTTAGCTATCCATCGTGAAATAAGTAAGTTCAGCGACCAACTCAAGAGTGAAAAGAAAATGCCTCCCATTAAGATGCGAATCGGCATACACACAGGTCCTGTGGTTGTGGGCACTTTGGGTAACGATCTAAGGGTTGAGTTCAAGGCAGTAGGGGATACGGTGAATTTGGCCTCCCGAATGGAAGGATTGGCTGATCCAGGAACAACCTATGTGACAGAGGATACCTTTAAGCTTACCGAGGGATTCTTTAGATTTGAGGCTCTAGGAGAAAAGAAGATTAAGGGCAAAGAAGAACCGGTTAAAGTTTACCAGGTAATTGCCCCAAGCACCAGGAGGACAAAATTTGATGTCAGTGCAGAGCGAGGGTTGACTCCTTTTGTTGGAAGAGAGCGGGAGCTTGAGCTCTTGCTCGATGGTTTTGAGAGAGTCAAAGCAGGTAAAGGGCAGGCGTTTTCCATTGTATCTGAAGCAGGTTGTGGTAAATCGAGGTTCTTATATGAATTTAGAAAGGCTGTTGCCAATGAGGATGTTAATTTTTTGGAAGGGAGATGTTTATCTTACAGCAGAGGGGTGGCTTATCATCCGGTGATAGACATCTTGAAGTCAAACTTTGATATACAAGAGGGAGAAGGGGATTCAGAGACCAAGGAGAAGGTCAAGAGAGGGTTGCAAATAATAGGAGTCGATGAAGCTTCGACTCTCCCTTATCTTCTTGAGCTTCTGTCTGTAAAAGATAGTGGTATTGATCAGATTTCCATGAGTCCTGAGGCGAGGAAAGATAGGATTATAGAGGCATGCAGAAAGATTGTTCTTAAGGGTTCTGAGATACGGCCCCTTATCATAGCTTTTGAAGACTTACACTGGTTGGATAAGAGCTCAGAGGATGTAGTAAGAAGCCATTTGGAGAGTATACCAGGGTCAAAGGTATTGTTGATATTTACCTATCGGCCTGAGTTTGTTCATACCTGGGGAGCAAAGTCCTATCACAATCAGCTAACTTTACATCGGCTTTCTAACAGGGAAAGCCTTGAGATGACAACCCATATTTTAGGGACAAAGGAAATTGAAAAGGTGCTCGAAGAGGTAATCCTTGAGAAGACTGAAGGTGTCCCATTTTTCATCGAAGAGTTTATAAAGTCGCTTAAAGATTTAAAGATCATAGAGAGAAAAGACAACTCATATCGTTTATCAAAAGACATTCAGCATGTGGCCGTTCCTTCGACAATCCAGGATGTGATCATGGCAAGAGTAGACTCCTTGCCTGAAAGAGCGAAAGAAGTGCTTCAGACCGGGTCTGCCATCGAGAGAGAGTTCAGCTATCCATTGATCAATCGTGTAACGGGCCTCCCAGAAAAAGAGTTGCTCTCTTATCTTTCCATCCTTAAAGATTCGGAACTTCTCTACGAGAGAGGGATATACCCACAATCGAATTATATCTTTAAACATGCCCTGACCCGTGAAGTAGTTTATGACTCCATGTTGGCCAAAAGAAAGAGAAAACTTCATGAAGAGATTGGGAGCGCTATCGAAGAATTATATAAAGATAATTTGAGTGAGCATTACGAAGTTTTGGCGGAGCACTATTTCTTGGGTGAGAATTATTTGAAATCCGCTGAGTATTCAAGATCGGCAGGCAGAAAAGCTGAAAAGACGGCTTCGCTAAATGATGCGATTGCCTATTCAAAGAAAAGAGTTACATCTCTTGAACGATTACCTAAGACAGAGAATGTGCAAAAACAGATTATTGATGCCAGGACAGTCCTTGGACTCTACATCGCTCAGATGAGCTATTTTGTTGAAGCCAAAGAAGCCATCGATCCGATCATTGATTTAGCCATAAAATACAATTATAAAAGGAGGCTTTGCCAGATATACACTATTCTTGGCACATACCATTTGTTTGTGGAAGATAATTATCCTGAGACATTTAAGGCTTTAGAACAGGCCCTGAAGATATCGGAAGAGGTGAAGGACATTGTTAGCTTAGTTTTGGCAAGCTACTGGTTTGGATTCGCTTTAGGTTGGAATTGCGAATTTGAAAGATCGGCGAACTATTTCCAAAGAGCTCTTGATATTAATGTTGCGGTAAAAAATCTTTGGGGGATTTCAGCGATGAAGAGCACTCTGGCTCTTCTTTGCTATTACTTCAGTGGAGAAATAGATTTAGGATTCCAAATTTCGAGCGAGACTCTCCGCATTGCCGAAGAAAGCGGTGATATTTATTCCAAAGCAATGGCGTATGTAAATCACGGAGTTTTATGTCTCGGAAAAGGATTAATGGGAGACGCAGAAAAGCATTTGTTGAAGGGATCCGAATTTTGTGAAAAGATCAATTACCACTCTTGGAATTTCTGTGCATGCTTTCACCTGGGAGAGGTCTATTTTGAATTAGGGGATTTCCAGAGATCCAAAGAACATTACGAAAAAGGCAGTTGGGTTTTAGGCAAAATTCGATCTTTTCCATCCTGGGTGAATCTTCTAAAAGTAGGTTTTACCAGATCAAAGGTCATGAATAGAGAAAAAGATGTGGATTTAACATCTTTGTATGCTCAATCTGGAAATAATAAAGTGAAGGTAATCGAGGGCTGGATTCAAAGATATATTGGAGAGATTTTACTCAACATTGATGATCAGCACATATCTGAGGCAGAGCATTGGATTCAGAAAGCTATCGAGGCAGACCAAAGAAATCGTATGATGTTCCACCTTGGAATAGATTATGCTCTTTACGGGGGGTTGTTCAGACGAAAAGGCGATAGATTAAAAGCTCAAGAAAATCTCGGCAAGGCCATAGACCTCTTCAAAGAATGCGGTGCCGATGGCTGGGTCGTGAAAGCTGAAAAAGAACTGGCCACAATTTCATAACAGGTTTTCACCCTCCTTTATGACCCGCAGGCTCATGAATGTTTCTACCAATAATCATTAACTTTCAGTGTCATCCCAAACTGTAGGTGAACTCCTCAACCCTCAAGATGAGACAAAACTATCCTTTTTTGGGAGATTTCAGGTAAGATAGTCATGGTCAGAGAGTAGGGGAGGAACCTCCAAAGCCACTGGGTTGACAGCCTTCGATGTTCCCTTTTATTGTAAACGGTGGTAGGTAATCTGAGCGAGAAACAGTTGCTCTACCACCTTTCCACTTTCCCACTATTTTCCCACTGGTAATTTAAAAAATAGGGAAAACGTATAAACTGTCATTACAAATTGTGTGAGTCGTTTCGCTAACTTACTGAAATCGTTAATACCCTTCTGCCCTCTCTTAATCAGTAGGTTACAGGTTCGATTCCTGTACGGCTCACCAACAAAAACAAGGGGTTAGTCAATTATGGCTAACCCCTTGTTTTTTGGAGTAGACGCTGCGTAGACGAGAGAATGAATTTTGATCGCTTTATCAACCGAAACAATCTCAGGAACAGAGGACGGGGTAGTGTTCACAATAACCCAAGGTCCTGCATCATCATAATCGTTACCATTTGATGACCCATATGGGTAAGGCGGTAGATACGGTGCGCAAGCGAGAGCATTGGGGGTTGCATCAGGTGGGCGATGAGACATTGGCCGAGTCGAAGTGTCTTTGGCTTTACAGTGAGGAGAATCTTCCGGAGAAACATTGGGAAGGGTTTGAGTGGTTGAAGACGAGCCATTTGAAGACGGCTCGGGCGATCAAGGAGGGTCTTCACGAACTCTGGAGCGATAGCCGAAAAGGATGGGCTTCTGCTTATTTCAAGCGGTGGTACTCTTGGGCAATCATTCGAGGTTGGACCCTATCATCAGGGTCGCTCGGATGTTCCATCGTTCTCTCGACTTCTTTTATAGTTCCGGCATATGTCACTTTTTCCTAATGGGCCTGATGGCATCTTAAAGTTCTATATAAAATTGAAAGAGACCCCAAAAATAAATCTGAGGTCTCTTTCCTATTGGGTCAACTAACCTTTTATCTCAGCCCAATACTACTACGTTCGTTGCCTGTAGCCCCTTCGGCCCCTTGGAAGTCTCGAACTCTACCTCGTCGCCTTCATTAAGGGACTTAAATCCGTCCCTCTTAATGGCGGAGAAGTGAACGAATACATCGTCCCCGTCGTCTCTGGAAATAAATCCGAAACCCTTCTGCTCGTTGAACCATTTTACATGACCTTTGGCCATTACAACTCACCTCCTTTCATTTCTGGACTTGAGTAAGTTGCAATAGCCTTTGGTCCTAACAAAAAAAAGCCACAGAAGTCTTAGAAGCACTTTTGTGACCTCGTTCGATCCAAACGATTACTTCCTACAACCTACAAATACTAATTATCACCAGTTATTTTCCTAAAGTCAAGCGTTTAACCAAAATATTAATTGGATTGATATTTCGAATACATGTTGAAATTTTGTATCAGTTTAGCCTTTTGAAAAATGAATTTCAAAAGCCAAAAAAATTAAAAGAATCACTATAAAATCCCCCTCTATCCCCCTTTTTCAAAGGAGGAAGCTAATATCTCCTCCCTTTGGTAATCTTTTTCCTGTCAAAGACAGGCAAAGGGAGGCAGGGAGGGATTTTCAAAGCGCTAAAGTATTACGAAATTTTGTATTATGTGGCAAAATCAGCAAATGAAGAACCCCGCCGCAAGCAGCGGGGTATCAAAATCCTGGAGACCCGGAGAATCCTAAGCGCAGCAAGCTGCGGGGAATATAACCCCAAGTGATTCAAAAATTGAACACAGCTTGCCAATACAACCATTTGAAAAGAATAGGAAAATGTCTCCATTTGATCTTCATACAGTTTTTGAACCTTAAAAAAGAGGTGTGTTGGAGGCAAGGGGGGTAAAGATGCTCGGCAGTCCTAAATCTTGATTCAGTGTGTTAAGATGGTTGCGATGAGGCGAATCCTTCATATCGATATGGACGCTTTTTTCTCGTCTGTTGAGCAGAAGAGACATCCTGAACTGGTCGGGAAACCCGTGGTTATTGGAGGTGATGGGGATCCAACAAAAAGAGGGGTGGTCTCAACAGCCTCTTATGAAGCACGAAAGTTCGGAATCCACTCGGCGATGCCGCTGAGAACGGCCTATAACCTCTGCCCCAATGCTACTTTTCTTCCTGTTGACTACGAGGAATATTCAAGAATCTCCAAGAAGTTTAAAGCCGTCCTCGGAGAATTTACCCAGACTATTGAGGATGTGGGGATTGATGAAGCTTTTCTTGACATCTCATCCATCGACAAACCTTCCGAGGAGGTCGCAATGGAGATTAAAAGGAGAATTAAGGAGGAGACCGATCTTAACTGCTCCATCGGTATAGCACCCAACAAACTCCTTGCAAAGATTGCCTCCGATCTGGAGAAACCCGATGGCCTAACCATCATCACCGAGGAGGACATTGAGAAACGGATCTGGCCCTTGCCTGCAAGAAAACTCTGGGGAGTGGGGCCAAAAACGGAGGCCTATCTCAAGGAAATGGGTATTAAGACGATTGGAGAGCTTGCCACATTGCCCCTGGAGAGATTGCTTGAGGAATTTGGCCAATCCTATGGGAATTACCTCTACGAAGCCTCAAGAGGCATCGATGAAAGCCCTCTTGAAACCCATTGGGAGCCAAAATCAATCAGCAAGGAGACCACCTTTCAAAGGGACATAGACAATTGGCAGCTAATCGCAAAAAACCTCGTAGAACTTACTCAGGATGTTATCGCCAGCATGAAAGAGGAAGGCTATCGGGCCCGAACCGTGACAGTGAAGGTGAGGTTTGCCGACTTTAAGACCTACACAAGAGCGAAAACCCTTGATGAATTTACAAACTCTGAGCCTCAAATCAGGAGAGCAGCCTTCGATTGTCTCGGTAGATTTGAACTCAAGAAGAAAGTCCGGCTCATTGGGGTAAGAATCAGCAATTTGGAAAAGGTGGGAAATGAAGATAGAGATCGAGATCCTTTCAGAAAGAAGGACTAACGATGGGAGTAGGGTGCCGAGTTTTCCTTATCGATGATAACGATTCTCTTCAACGAATTTCTATGGTACGGTTGAACCGATTGCTCCATTTCGACCGAAGAGAAAGTTTCCAACAATACGCTGGGAAACGTGTGCGCTGTGCGATGGTATTTTTGGAGGTGGCAGGGAGACAAGTGCTGGCTATCAGTCATATCGAATACTTTTTGCTTCAATTTAATGATAAGGGACGGATCGACAAGAAGGAATGGGAAAAGGGGATGCGTCTTGGTATGGAACTCCTACCCTCTTTACATGATGAACAATATCCCCAACAGGTCATAGATGCTCAGCATCGTTTCGCCAAGCGACGTTACGAACACGAGTTTAAGTGGAAGCCAAGCCGGAAAGTGGAGGAGGCAATCGTGGACTCCGTTTTTAGCGGCTCCCATGTATCCTAAATTCTACCAGAAGAAACTCAAAAAGACTGCAATAGAAAAGTGTGGAAAACAGCCAAGAAAAGTGTCATAAAAGGAGCTGTGCGAAATCCAAGAAAAATCCTACAAAGTCCTTTATAACGTGAAGGGAGAATTATGGGAATTCTTTTCAACACTGTCAGCATTTGCCAGTTTATGGTAGTGGGAGATCAGCCTGCAAAAGATCTTTATGAATGGGCATCCGACCGCCTATCCAAAAGCAGTTTCAATTCTATTGAAAATACGACTGACGAGGTCTCCTCCGGTTGGGTACATCTTGATGATGCCAACGAAAACAGTTTTGCTTCCCCCAGGGCCTTCTGGCGAGATCATTATCTTGTTTTCACCTTACGACGGGATCAACGCCGAGTGCCTTCTGCCGTCTTTAAAGCGTATCTGAAAAACGCAGAGAGCGAGTTTCTGGCTTCCCATCCGGGCATGGGCAGGGTTCCCAAACAGAAGAGAGAGGAATTGAGCGAAGCCATGCGGGCAGCTCTATTTGCCAAGACCCTTCCGGTGCCCTCCACCTATGACGTGGTGTGGGACACGCATTCAGGGTTAGTCACATTTGCAAGTTTAAGTCCCAAAGTCATAGAGCTTTTCGAAAATCATTTCAAAAACACTTTTGACCGGTTGAGACTGCTCATGCTTCATCCCTTTTCAAGGGCCGAACGGGTGCTGAGGAATGATCTCAAACCCGACCTTCTAAAGGCAAATCGTGCCTCGACGGGCGATGTGCTCAGCTTGATCCATGACAACCAATGGCTTGGCTGGGATTTTCTCCTGTGGCTCGCCTACAAGACTATGAACCAGTCCTCGGAATATGTGGTTAACCAGCCAGGTCCTGCTCAGGAAGGTGCACCTTTTGTCGCTTATCTCAATGATCGTCTGGTTCTTCTTGGAGAGGGAGATGGCGGAGTTCAGAAGATCAGCGTGGTAGGCCCTCAAGACAAGTTCAGTGAGGTACGCACCGCCTTGAAAAATGGAAAGCAGATCACCGAGGCAACTCTCTACTTGGAAATGGAGGAGCACCAGTGGAAGATTACCCTAAGAGCTCTGATGTTCCACTTTGCTTCGTTCAAGTCCCCTTCAATCAAACTCGAAAAAGACAACATCACCGATGAGGCCGACGAAAGGGAAGCTGCCTTCTATGAGCGGATGTATGTACTTGAAGAAGGCCTTCAACTCTTCGACAGCCTGTATGCGGCATTTCTTGAGATACGTCTCGGCAAATCATGGACAGATGAAGAGAAGGACATCCGGCAGTGGTTGGAGTCTGTCTGACTTTCGTATCTCCTCTTTTCTTGTAGTCCTAACCGGAATAAGCAGGGGGGAGTGAATTCCGGTTAAAATATAGCCATTGGGGAAGTGAAATACTTTGCTACCAAATCACGGCCACGTCTCCCTTCATCTCAAAGATTCCAGGGCATATCTCAACACAAGTTTCATCACCAATACATGCATCGTCGTCAACTCGCACCTTCATTTTCCATACAATAAGTTTCCCCAACCTCCCTTTCGCCGTTCGATTAGCCCAATGGGCATATTCCTCAAAATTGAGATCCCCTCATTTTGGAAGGAGCTTCCGCTGATTATGGAGTGAAGTCTCCAGAGAGCATCTTCTTGGAAGCGGCATCTAATTGGAAAGAAGAGGAGAAAGCCCTCCAACTTTCCAATAGAACTCTTCACTCTTATGGTTGTTCTTGGGCGATCCGTGGCGGGTGTTTCTGGTTATTCCTCAGACAAGGAGGGGGCTAAGGATGCAACCTTCCTTCCTGTAGTCCACAATCGGACATTTTGGCTAAACATACTTGATTTCAATTGATAATCATCAGTGGTCTTTTTGTTCTTGACATACGACTTTCTTCTTTATATTGTTAATTCATCCTAAAAGCGAGTTCTTATCAAAAGGAGGTGGGGAAAAGAGTTGTTTGGTGCGGAGGAGTTTTAGAGACAATTCTGAACCTTAGAAATTAAACCAAAACAGAAAAGGAGGACGTTACTATGGCACGGATCAAAATTAAAGATATTCCAATCCAAATTCACGGCCGATTGCATATTCCAGATCAGAATATCCTCCCCCCTTACCAACTCTGCTTCCTTTTCTATTGACTGCCACTGATCCAGCAACAATTAAATCAACCCATTCGACTCCCCGGTCTGAAGCCCGGGGTATGCTCAGGGTTGATACTGAGCGGCGCTTTTTACCCCGATTTAAAAATAGGGGTTTGGCGCCGTCGAACGTATCAATTTGAGGTATTTCTTTTGGATGGACTGGAAGGCCATATCGGAAAGCACCTTTTATCGAAGATGCTTCATGGAACTTTTGGGAAGAAATCTTTGAGGGATCGAGTTTGATAAAACATTTCTTTTCTCTCAGCCTGGGCACTGCCATGTAGATGGTCTTACCGGAGCTTAAGGCCAGATGGCGAACGGGTCTTTGTGGAGAGTCTGGATTGGCTTTAATATGGAGAGCCCTATGCCATTCTGGTAATGTCGGAAGAAGACGGGCAGCCATCTCTGCTCCCCTAAAATTAGGGATCCGTCCGCGGGCACCAGGAAAAAGGGCTACTTCTTCTTTTTCTAAGATCCCCCAGATTTTTTCTCGGATCTCGTTCTTCGTTTTATCCAACTTAATCCACCGCGATCTCTTCTTCCTCTGCCTTTCGGGGTCACTCAATTTCCATAAAACCATCTTTTTGAAGCCTGACTTTAATGTCGGTCTTCCCCCCTCACCCTGACCCTCTCCCCCAAGGGGAGAGGGGAGTTAACTTTTGACAATACGCCACCAGGGGAGAGGGGAACTGGGAATGAAAAAGTCGAAGATACTCATTGCAAATTTTGTATTCCTCATTTGCAATTTACATTGTGAACTACAGATCCCCCAGTTCGTACTGAAGAATCCCAACCAAGGTGATGGCAGCGGTCTCGGTTCTTAGAATCCGCTGTCCCAATTTGACCGGAATAAATCCCTCATCCTTTGCCAACTTCACCTCCTCCTCGGTAAAACCACCCTCCGGCCCGACCATCACATAAACCTTTTGAGGGGGATATCGTCTCAGGGCATCTTTCAGATTTTCACCTTCTTTCTCCCAGAGAAGAATCTTTAAACTCTCTCCCTCACAAATCTTCAAAGCTTCCTGAAACGAGCGGTAGGGCCCAACCCGCGGCACCTTCGCCCTTCTCGATTGCTGAACCGCTTTCACAGCAATCTCTTGCCAGCGATGAGCCTTCTTCTGTTTTACTTCCCGCTCCTCAAGAGAGATCGACCTTTCGGATTTAAAAGGAATGATGGCCGAAACACCCAGTTCTGTAGCTTTCTGGATGATCAACTCCATCCGTTCCTTCTCGGGGAGGGCTTGGAGAAGGATAATCTCCAGGGATGATTCTGTGGGCGATGGAAAGGTTCCAAAAATAAGAATGGAAGCATCTTCTCTGGAGAAACGAAGAATCCTTCCTCTGAAGTCACTCCCCGTTGAATCGGTCAGAGTGACGAGGCTCCCCACACGGCCTCCTTGAAAACGAAGGGCCTCCAGAGGAGGCCCCTTTATCAACACTTCTTTGCCGATATCAACCTTTTGGTCGAGAATGACTCTATCCATTGCAGGTCGGAGACTCGACTCTACGAGAGGATTTCTCTTTTTTCTTCTTTTTCTCCTCTTTTGCCCCCTCTTCTCCGCCTCCTTCAAACTCCTTGATCTTCGTCCCAAACTCCCAAAGTTTTTTATCCACCAGGTCATTTACAGTTCCTTCTCTAAATTTTCCATCTTCCAGCCTTTCCCCAGCCTCCACACCGGTGAGGATCTCGATCCCCTGGTCAATGGTCTTGACCGGATAGATACGAAACTTCCCTGCTTTCACCGTTTCCACCACATCCTTTCTCAACATCAGGTCATCGATATTGAGATGGGGAATCATCACCCCCTGTTTCCCTGTTAATCCCTTTGCTTTACAGACATCGAAGAACCCCTCGATCTTCTCATTCACACCGCCAATGGGCTGGATCTCTCCCTTCTGATTGACCGAACCGGTCACGGCAATGCCCTGCCGAAGAGGAAGCCCTGAGATGCTTGAAAGCAAAGCATAAATTTCTGTAGAGGAGGCGCTGTCTCCATCGACCCCGCTATAGGATTGCTCAAAACAGATGCTGGCGCTCATGGTGATGGGTTTATCCTGGGCGTATTTTCCTCTGAGATATCCGGTAAGGATATAAACCCCTTTGTTATGAGTGGGACCGCTCATCTCGGCCTCCCTTTCAATATTGATAATCCCTGCCTTTCCCATAGAGGTCTTGACTGTAATCCGGGAGGGTTTGCCGAACATATAATCGCCCAGATTATAGATGGAGAGGCCATTCACCTGACCCACAACCATTCCATCAGAGTCGATCAGAATGGTTCCCTCATCGATCATCTCCTGAATCTTTTCTTCAATGAGGTTCAGGCGGTAGATCTTCTTCTCGATGGCCTTATCCACGTGTTCCTCTCTCACCACATCACTCCCATCCTTCACAGCCCAATAGTTGGCCTCCCTCAAGAGATCGGCGATGAGGTGAAAACGTGTTGAAAGTTTCTTCTGCCTTCCCGTCATTCTCACCCCATACTCGACGACGGCAGCAATCCCTGTTTTGTCAAAGGGTTTCAACTTCTCTTCATCACAGATCTTTCGAATAAAGGAGGCATACTGTTGGATTTTTTCCGTATCCTTTTTCATTACCGAATCGAAGTCTGCTTTGATCTTAAAAATCTTTTTGAAATCATCATCTAAATTGTAAAGAAGGTGGTAAAGGTAGGTATCCCCGATCATGATGACTTTCGTATTGCATTCTATCGGTTCCGGTTTAAGGGCAGAGGTAGCAAAGAGATAAAAGGGATCGAAAGTCTGAACCTCCATCACCTGGTTCTTCAATGTCCGTTTCAAGGCCGGCCAAACCCCTGGCTCCACGAGGGCCTCCAATGCATTAAAGATCAGATATCCTCCACTTGCTCTTAAAAAGGTCCCTGCCTTGATATGGGTGAAATCGGTCTTCCAGAGGCCAGAACGATCAACCACCCGTTCGATGGTTCCGAAGAGGTTTCGGTAGTTGGGTGTGGTCTCTACGATGATGGGTGCTTTTTGGGTTTCCGAATTATCCACCAATACGTTGACCTGGTATTCCGAAAACGAATCAACCGGTTGGGGGAAGACCAATCCTGGGATCGGAGGAGCCGGGGATTCTTCCTTCTCTCTGAAACGATTGAGATTGGTTAAAATATCTTCCTGGACCTCATCCAGATAGCGACGGACTTTTTCGTAATCAAACTTCTCCTTAATGTCGGAGATCGAGTCTTTGACCACCGGAGAGATCACCTCATTGTCTAAGGAGGTCAGCTCTTCCTTGACGCCCTTCTCCGATTTCCGTGTCTCCTTGAAAATCTCCTCCAATTCGTTGATCAGTCCGATTTGCTTCTCCTTAATCCTTTCCAGTTCCTCTTTGGGCAACTTCCCTTCTTCCACCATCGTCTCTAACTGCTCGATATTGACGGGATTACCTTCAACCAAGGGCAGGATGCCAGGACGAGAATAAGGCCCCATTTGAATCTGAACCAGGCTGAAACCCTCTTTATTCACCTTCTTCTCAAATTCTCTGAACATCTCGGCCTGTTTATTCCGATATCTTTCAACCACCTCTTTCTTTTTATTGAGATAGGTTTCATTCTCAAACATCAGAGGGATTTTCCTCTTCAAGGCTTCGATCAAAGTCTCCATCTCTTTTTTGAAGGCATTTCCCTGTCCCGCAGGAAGATTCAGCATATGGGGCATATCCGGGTTCTTGAAGTTATTGACATAGCAGAGATCATTGGGCATCTTCTCCTTTACATCGATCTCTTCCAGAACGCATTTGATGGTGGTAAAACGCCCTGTCCCTGCCAGGCCGGTCACAAAGATATTATACCCGATACTGTTGATATCGATCCCCACTCGGATTGCTTCCAGGCCTCTTCCCTGACCGATGATCTCTTGGCAGGGCTGGATGTTCTCTGTGCTTTCAAAGGGTAATGTATCGGGATCACATCTCCAGCGCAATCGATCCAATGGAACTTCTTCAAAAATCTTATCTACCATGATCTCCCCCTTCTCATTTATCGATCTGATTTCATTATTTTTTTATTTTCCACCAGATGGGGAAAAAAGTCAACGAGGTTTTAAGAAAAGTTAGAGTTATCCTTAACGTTGCATAAACTTTTGACGATACGGACATGGACAAGCCGCTTGGAAAGGCTTCGAGGCGAACCTTTGGCCGAATCGGCACTCTCGTCCCCTTCCCCTGCTGGAATTCACTTGGAGTGATGTCCTCCGATACCCTTAAATTCTCAAAACAACCGCCTTCCGAAGCCTTGAAGGCGGTTTGCCCGTGTCCGTTTTGCAACTGTCAGGTTATGAGTTAAAAGTTACAATGAAAAGCTCAAAATCCAATGGAATTTGAACTTTGAGCTTTGACATTTGACATTGAATAACTTAGATGCCTTCTTTGGCGAGTTCTTGGATTAACCCTTTGCCCTTTTCTGTCACCTTTTTAGGAACCCTAACGATTACTTTTACGTATTCATCCCCTTTGCCCTCCCCTTGAAAATGAGGGATGCCGAGGCCTTTCAAGCGCATCTTTGTGTGGCTCTGGGTTCCTGGAGGAACCTTCACTTTTTTCAACCCCTCGAGGGTGGGAACTTCAATGGTCGTCCCCAGCACGGCTTCTGAGAAAGCGATTTCCTTTTCTGCAATAAGATCGTCTCCCTCCCGGCTGAAAATAGGATGTTCCTTAATAGCAATTTGAAGGTACAGATCACCCGGGGGACCACCGTTCTTCCCCTCCATCCCTTTTCCAGCAAGTCTTAGCTTCTTTCCCGAAGGAATGCCCTGTGGGATTCTTACGGAGACATCCTCAACCTTTCCGTTCTTTCGATAGGAAATCCTCTTCTCTCCACCGGAGGCTGCCTCTTCCAAGGAAATGGTCAACTCATACAGAACATCTTCTCCCTTTTGGGGCATTCGTCCCATATTCTGGTATGGTGATTGCCCTCCGAAAAAATCTCCAGAATCGAAGCCACCTCTCCCACCGTATCGGAATTCCCGCTTACCCCTCCCTCCGAAGAGGCCTGATAAAATCTCATCAAAATCGAACCCCCGGAAGATGTCTTCCTGAGTAAATCGTTGACGGAATCCCTCCGCTCCAAATGTGTCGTATTGCTTCCGCTTCTCTTTATCACTCAGCACAGCATAGGCTTCATTAATCTCCTTAAACCGTTCCTCGGCCTCTTTCTTATTAGGATTTCTGTCCGGATGATACTTCATGGCCAGTTTTCGGTAGGCCCGCTTCAACTCTTCGTTGCTTGCATTCTTACTCACGCCCAAAACATTATAATAATCTTTTGTTGCCATTATTCACTACCCTCGAGCCTCTCGTCTGACTGCCTGCTGTAGATCTCGCGGATCATCCGGTTGAGATATCCCTCCGGGTCATCGACCGCCTCCCTTGTAATGATGAACTCTTTCCGACCTATTTTGTCGCGGATCAACCTCATTCCATGCTCGTAATCCTTTAGGAGCCGGGAACAGATCGCTGTCCCCTTCCCATCCTCATCCAGGGCAATCTCCATGATACGATCAATGGCCTCCTCTCCAAATTGCAGATGAATTCCATTCCTCCGTCGAAAATCTCGCTCAAAATCTTCCACCTGCCGTTGAATCTCAACCACCTCTTCGATGACGGTGTTCACATCATATCCCTTCTCGATCATTCGATTGGTGATGAGATCAATCCTGCCTTCTTGGAAAACGATTCCATAGCGTTTTTTGAATTCGACCTCTCTGTTCCGGATGGACTTTTTTAGGGTCATCTTTTCTCGGGAAAGGAGCATTTCAAATTTTTCCAGCATTTCCGGATTCATGGGGTCCTGGAGCAGTCGCTCCAATTCCCGATCCGGATGTTCCACCACGGCTCGAGTGACGACAAATTTCCCGATATCGGTGGAGGGAAGCCGCTTTTCAAATTTGAGGAGAACCTTTTCCACGGCGCTGACCAATCCCCTCGCCCCGATCTTCTCCTCGTAGGCCTTTACCGCCAACTCATAGAGAGCCTCTTCTTCGAACTGTATGTCGATCCCATAGGATTTGAAATCTTTTTTCTTTCCAAGAATGATGGAGTTGCTAGGATTTTTGAGTATTGCATAAAGGTCGTCAATCTCCAACCTCTCAAAAACGGCGGTGACCGGAAGCCTTCCGATGAACTCCGATTCGAATCCAGAGGCAATGAGATCCTCGGCCTTTACCTGTTTCAGATATTCGGTCCGTTCGTCCTTCGAACGGATCTCCGCCCCGAAACCAATCCCCTCCAGATTCAAACGTTTCTTGGTGATCTCCTCCAGACCATTAAATGCTCCACTCATGATGAAGAGAATGTATTTGGTATTGATCGTGCGCTTCTCCCTTTTTCCGGTCTTCCGATAGTGTTCAATCGCCTCCAACTGGGAGATCGGATCATGGGGAACTTTGAGGTCCACTTCTGTCTCTTCCATCGGTTTGAGCAGAGCCCTCTGTACCCCAGTTCTCGAAACATCCGGGCCGATCAGGTTGTTGGACGAAGCAATCTTATCAATCTCATCGATGTAAATGATCCCATACTGAGCCAGTTCAATATCTCCATTGGCTTCATAAACCAGATCTCGAACGAGATCTTCCACATCCCCGCCCACGTAGCCGGTTTCGCTGAACTTCGTCGCGTCTCCCTTTACAAATGGAACACCAATCTTTTTTGCGATCAATTTGATCAGATAGGTCTTTCCCACCCCAGTCGGACCGATCATCAGTATATTGTTCTTGATATGTCCCACCCCTTCATATCGATTTCGACCCCTGGTCAATTCCGTGAACTTGATCCGATTGAAGTGAGTGCAAATTTTTGTGGACAGAATCTCTTTGGCATCCTCCTGTCGGATGATGTAGTCATTGAGAAAAGCCTCCAATTCCTCCGGCTTCAGGTCGAAATGAATCTTATGCTTCCCCTCACCGGTCTCCTTCTCTTCCTTTGAAACCTCTTCCGTCTGGGGTTTGGGAAAGAGCATGGGCACAACCAATCGGATTCGATCCCCGTACTTCTTCCCTAAGTATTCGTTCAGTTCCTTCTCCAGCTCTTTCTGATCTGGAACTTTCGCATCGGAATCTTTCATCGATAATAAACTCCTTCTTTTCCAATAATTTATTAATAACGTTCAAAAGGTGAGGCACGAATTAAAAAACCGGTTCAAGTAATCTGAAACCCACAGTATGTCCCCCTCCCCCTTTGATGGGAGAGGGTGGGGGTGGAAAAGTTATGAATTTCAAAGTACTTAAATCATTTCCCCCTCCCCTTTACCCTGTTAAATAGGATTTCTTATTTGGCCCTTATTAGATCAGGTTTTCCATTTAACAGGGT
>Ga0315274_10005973_pt1 | contig 17796 bp, 17 predicted proteins | sample YL17G02_20_MG_FD_203700 | JGI IMG/M metagenome (GOLD analysis project Ga0315274, IMG submission 203700) | Sediment microbial communities from Yellowstone Lake, YNP, Wyoming, USA - YL17G02_20 | ecosystem: Environmental > Aquatic > Freshwater > Lake > Sediment | place: USA: Wyoming | collected...
CGACTTTTAGCTGCGTGTCATCGCCTTGACTGAGACATGGGCAACGTGCCTCTGGTGGATTGCGCGGCGACCTGCGCGGAAGAGGAGAAACGCGGAGCGGTTTTCCTCGTCAATCGGGACCTCGATCGAGGTTTCACGGTGGAAGTGAACTGGAATGGCCCGCCCATCGCCGGGATCACAGAGGTATCCGTCCTCTCGGGCGATGACCCATGTGCTTCGAATACATGGGAGCGTCCTGACGCTGTGCGACCCATGCCCGGCGCGGCGCGGGTTGTGGATGAGACGAGAGTTCGTCTCGAAGCGCGCCCCATGAGCCTCACCGTAGCTGTGTTCTGCGTAAGATAAGGGATGCTCAGTACATCGATCCGCTAATCCGTTCACGTATCGGCGATAGAGTCCCCCTTCAAAGGGGGACTTGCCGACCTCAGGTTACGGGACGCAGAAGTAATCGGGGGTGTGCACCGGCGCATCGTATAATGGCTTCAACTCATCGTCCAACTTCATTAACGTGATGTAACACCCTGCCATTTCCTGACAAGTGAAGTATTCGCCGACGCGCGTGTCGTAGACCTCGATTCCCATCACCCCGAGGACACGGTGGGCCTCGCGCGTCATGATGTATAGTTCCATGAGCGTCGTGGCGCCCATGCTGTTGACCATCAACGCAACCTCGTCGCCGCGCTTGAACGGCAGATCCGCCACAATCATCTCCATCATCCGGCGGCACGTATCGTCGGCGGTCGCGATCTTTTCGCGGCCCACGCCCGGTTCGCCGTGCGCACCGATGCCGATTTCCATCTCGTCATCGGCCAGCGTAAACGTGGGCTTACCCGTCTGCGGAATCGTTGCACTGGTTAGGGCTACGCCCATCGAACGGCAGTTGTGGCGCGCGCGCTCCATGATGGGGATCATCTCGGCCAGGGACGCGCCTTCTTCGGCCAGCGCCCCCGCCAGTTTCAGCAGAAAGATGTCCGCGGTTACCCCGCGACGCTCGTGCATTCGTTCGCGAGGCGCGGATGCGACGTCGTCCCACACTCGGAGCGCATAGGTCTTGATGCCCTCGTCGGCAAGGATCTCGTTTGCCATGTCGAAGTTCATATTGTCGCCGGCATAGTTCCCGTGAATCATGAATACCCCTGCGCCGCGGTCCGACGCTTTGGCTCCGGCAACAATCAGATCAGGGGCTGGCGCCGCGAAAATGCCGCCGCAAACCGCAACGTCCGCCATGCCGGGCCCGAGCATCTTGAGGAAAATCGGTTCATGGCCGCTCCCGCCCCCGGTGAGAATCGCGACGCGCCCCGGCGCAATATCATTCCGGACGGCCACGGTGTAGTTCTCGACGCGGCGCAGGTTGAACCGTTTCGCGTAGGCGACCATGAAACCCTCAAAGAGTTCCTCGCTTACTTTGTTCGGATCGTTTATGAGCTTTTTCATCGCCATGATTCGTCTCCCTTGGCTGCCAATCTCCTCACTCCAATATCATAACACGCTATTTGAGGTCAAATTATGACCGAATGAATCGCCTTATTGACATAATCGAATCTCTTATTGTCTAATGCGGACTGTTATTGGTTGTGTTCAGGGTGCGGAGTGAACCCGAGGGAAGATTGGGGCAACAAGGAGACAGCAAGGCATGGAGAACCGCACGGCATTGAACAGCGCGGCCTTCTGCAAGATGATGCAGGCGGTATGCCGCCGGGTACAGGAGAAAAAGGATTGGCTTTCGGAGCTGGACGCGGCCTGTGGCGACGGCGACCACGGGGTTAGCATGGGGCGCGGGTTCACTGCCATCGAAGGACAATTGGCGGGCTGGAATGGACTGGCCCCGGGCATTCTGTTCAAGAAGGTGGGCATGTCTCTTGTCTCGACCGTCGGCGGCGCAACAGGGCCGCTGCTGGGAACGGTTTTCATGGAAGCGGGAAAGGCTGCCGGTGACCAGGCGGAAATCACGGCAACGGCGCTCGCGGCGATGTTTGCCGCCGGACTGGACGGAATGGTCAAGCGTGGCGGCGCGAAATGCGGCGACAAGACCATGGTGGACGCCCTGACCCCTGCCGTTGAAGCCATGAAACAGGCGGCAGACGAAGGCGCCAGCCCTCTAGTCGCATTGTGCCGCGCGGTTGACGCGGCGCGTGCCGGCGCGGAATCCACGACCAACATGGTGTCCAAGCAAGGCAAGTCGCGTTACCTGGGTGAACGGTCCCTTGGGCATCCGGACGCCGGGGCGTATTCGATTGTGACGATTCTCGAGGCTTTGGCCGAGGCAGCAGGCTGAGAGCGTTCAAAACGCGGGAGGCGCCATCATGCGTATGAAGAAACTGCTCAATGATCCCAATGACGTCCGGGTCGAACTGTTCGAGGGGTTCATGGGAGCCTATGCGAAGAAGTTCAATCTGCGGCGCGTCGAAGACTACACCGTCGCGGTGCGCAACGATATCCCGCAAGGCCGCGTGGCGGTGTTGACGGGCGGCGGCAGCGGTCACGAACCGTTGTTTCCCTGCGCGTTGGGTCCGGGCATGGCCGACGCGGCGGTCTGCGGCGACATCTTTGCTTCGCCGTCGCCGGAGCTCATTGTTGCGGGCGCCAAAGCGGTGGATCGCGGCAAGGGCGTATTCATAATCCATGGAAACTACGCGGGCGACAACATGAACTTCGACATGGCCGTCGAATCGCTCGCGGAGGAAGGCATTCAGACGCGCGTCCTGCGCGTGTGGGACGACATCGCCTCGGCCCCGCTCGAACGGTATACCGAACGGCGCGGTATGACCGCCGACGTATTCCTACTCAAGACGGCGGGCGCGCTCGCGGAACGGGGCGCGTCGCTCGATGAGATGATGACTGTCATGGACCGTGCCAGGCACAACTGCCGCACGTTGGGCGTCGCGATGACCAGTGCGACCGTCCCTCAGACCGGCAAGAAGACCTTCGAGATTGCCGACGACGAAATGGAAATCGGCATCGGCATGCACGGCGAACCCGGCGTGGGCCGCGAGAAACTCGGGACGGCCGACAGGACGTGTCGCAAGATGATCGACCGGATCGTCGCGGATCTGCCGTTCCGTGCGGGCGACGAGGTGGCCATGATCGTGAACAGCTTGGGCTCGACGACGCTGATGGAACTGTACATCATGACGCGGCAGGCCATCCGCGTGCTCAACGAGAAGAACATAAAAGTGTACGACACCCATGTCGGGCCGTTCGCCACGTGCCAGGAAATGGCCGGCTGCATGATCACGCTAATGAAATTGGACGACGAACTCAAGGCATTGTATGACGCGCCGTGCTACACCCCCGACTTCTGGTTTGTGCCGAAAGGATGAAGCATGTCGCTTATCGCGATGAGGAGTTGTCTGTCGGAAGCCCAGGCCCGTGGCTACGCCGTTGGCGCCTTCAATGTCACGTCCATGGACTCTCTCATGGCTATCGCGGACGCGGCGGTCGAGGCGCATGCGCCTGTGTTTTTCGCGGTGTGTGAGGTCCATTTTCCCCATTTCCGGTTCGATGCTCTCTTGCACGCCGTGCGCGGCGTTGCCGAATCCATGCCCGTGCCGGCGGTGATGCACCTTGACCACGGATACACCTTCCCGGCACTGGTGAAAGCCATCCGGGCCGGCTTCAATTCGGTCATGTTCGACGGTTCAGCCCTGCCGTTCGAGGAAAACATCGCGCGGACCAAGCAGATTGTGGATGTGGCCCACGCAGTCGGCGTGCAGGTCGAAGCGGAACTGGGCAACATTGGCGGCGCGGAAGGCGCCGGGCCCGGTAGCGGCGTCGCGCTCACCGACCCGGACAAGGCGGTCGAATTCGTTGAACGGACTGAGTGCGACACGCTCGCCGTGGCCATCGGCACGGCGCACGGGGTTTACAAAAGCAAACCTCAGCTCGACTTCGACCGGCTCGCCGTCATGCGCAGGAAAGTGCCCGTTCCGCTGGTCCTGCACGGCGGCACCGGCGTGCCGGACGACGACATTCGTCATTGCATCGCACTCGGCATCAGCAAAATCAACGTCTACACGCAACTCAACCTCTGGGCGGCCGAGGTGACCCGCGAGCAGTTCACGAAGGAGCCCGGCTTTGCGGACATTCCGCAGCTACTGCTCGACATCCAAGCACGGATAAAGGCCGGCGTCATGGAATGTATGAAGCTGTTCGGCTGCGCCGGACAGGCGGCTTCGCAAACCTGTACGGGGCCGCTTGACCCGAGCATCGGGGAGTAGCTGTGAGTCTGGAACGCGCAAGAAAGACATTCAACCTGGAACCGGTCGAAGGTGGGTTTGCGCTGTCCGAATACATCGTACATCCCGAGTTTTTGAAGAAGGTCTCGGGGATGGACCCGTTCAAGGTTCCCCGGGAAAGCCACGCGAGGGCATACAAGGAGCTCGGTGTGGACTTTGTGGCCGCATTGCCAGACGCGGCGATTGGTCTCGAAGAGGGCACCGACACCCTCGCCCTCAATGACGAAGGGGCCAAGACCACGCGCTGGGGCACTGGGCCGGGCTCTGTATGGGTCTCGACGCTGCCGTTCAAGACGGTCGACGAGGTACTCGAGTACGACCCGTTCTCATGCAAAGCGGGCACGTATCCGTATGGTATGGCCGAGAATCCGCACAAGTCAGTGGATGAAATTGCCGCGGCCCTGCAGCGAAACATGGAGTCGCAGTGGAAATACAGCAAAGATGATTTCATGATCGCAGGCGGCAACTACTTCGTGTTGTTTCACTACTTCGTCAGCACCTTTGGCTATGACCTGTTCTGCGAAGCCGCCTACATCTACCCGGACCAGTTCCGGAAGCTGATCGAGAAGTTCGCGGAACTCTCGTACAAGATTTCGCTGGCATGGGCCAAAACCAGTATCGAGGCGTTCATCTGTCACGACGACATCGCAGGGACCCACGGCACGATCTTCCCGCCCGACTGGCTCCGCGAGCACATCTTCTCGAGATACCGCGAGATCCTCGAGCCGATACACAAGGCGGGAAAGAAGATCCTTTTCTTCTCGGACGGCAACTACACGTCCGTGCTCGACGACCTCGAGAAGCTTCCCTTCGACGGGTTTGTTTTCGAACCGCACATAGACCTAAAGATGATGATCAACCGTTTCGGCGGCAAACGATGCTTGATGGGAAACGCCGATGTCCGCACACTGACCTTCGGGACCAAACAAGACATCCGCGACGAAGTAGATCGCTGCGTGAGTCTCGGCTCAGGAGTCCCCGGTTACATCCTATTCGTAAGCGGCCACCTCCCCCAAGGTATTCCCTTCGAGAACATCCGATTCTACTTCGAAGAAGTCGCCCGCCGAAGAAACGAGGACTAACCGCTTTCGGGCAATGTATAGTTACTTACGGATGAGCTCTAAGAGAGAATTGCCTCGCGCGGGTTGAGCTTGCGGTAGTCCATCTGCCCCAAGCCGCGCGCGTTCGCCGTGGTCACCGTCGCGATGTCTTCCGGGCGGTGTCCAAGGGCTTCTGAAGCCCATGCGTCCAAGGCTACAGGGTCGACGCCCGCGGCCACGGCGCCGATGAACTTCACATCCTCGAGATTGCCGCCGCGAGGAGGACCCGCGGTGAGCACGCGCACTGCGTCGACGATATGCACCTTCGGCTTCACGAACGTCAGCAGGTCGCTGAGGTATTCCGGCAATTTTTTATGCCACGTGCTTCGGTCGCCGCCGGCCATGCCCATGAGGTTCTTTATGGATGCTGAGACTTTGGGCAACGGATGGTTCTTGGCGATTGCCACGTTAACCAGCACGTCCGCCTCGACGATATCGGGACTCAACGGCCATTTTTCGAGCACCTTTCCGCTAATCGGATATTCTTTGAACTTCGCCGCGTCGAGGTACACCATCTCGGCGCCTGCTGCTTTGACAGCCGCCTCGATGCCGCTCATCGGGTACGACTTATCGGCGCCAAAGTAGGAATGATCGCCGACTCGCACCTTTCCTGCGCCGGCCTCAAAACAGAGCCGCACGACTGTTGCCACTACATCGGGATTTGAGTTCGCGGCGAACTCTGGGGCGGTGTGGAAGTTGATATTGGGCTTCACCCAAATCGACTGGCCCTTCTTGATAAACCGACCCAGTCCTCCCAGGTCGGCAACGGCGCGTTCGGTGAGCTTAACGGCGGCCATCTTGAGGCGTTCGGGCGTGTCGGCCCCGCCTTGCCACCGCGCGATGGCCATCTTGATTTCATTTTCATTGGGGTCGGCCGGACTAGCAGGCGCCGGCTGACCCGTGCACGAATGGGCAGGAGCCAGCAAGGCTAGCGCGGCGAAAGTGGTGGCCGAGGACTTTATAAAATCGCGTCGATTCTGCATAAGCGGTATTCCAATTGCATCTTGCGTCAGGCCGCGCCCTCAAGAATTCATAATGAATTATACCATCCTTGTTGTCCTCGTTCCCAAGTTGATCTCGTTCCCAAGTTCAACTTGGGAACGAGGACCCCTGTTTGAAACGTTTACAGATGCCACGGAGATCGCATGGAACGGGAAAGCATTCGATTCGCGTCGTCATCACTCACAAATCGTTCCGCTTCCGGATCCCAGTTCAGCTTGCGGCTGAGGCGCATCGAGATCATGCCAAGGTGTGCAAGGGTTATCGAGCGATGCTCGATTTTCGGGGGCGCATACGGTTCGGATCGGCTCTTCACGCAATTCAGGAAGTCACGTTGCTCTCCCAATGGACACGTGCGCAGGTGCGTCTCTTCAGGCATCAACGGACGCAGCAAATCCGGCGAGCTCGCCTCGATCTGGAAATCAGCGGTCTGAACCCATCCCGCATCTCCTTCGAAACGGATCTGGTACCCGCCGCTTTTGCAGATGAGGTTGACGCCATTTGCGTAACGAAACGTTATGTCCCAATCGATGGGGACATTGTATAACTCATGGGTGGCGAACCGGCCGCGTCCCTCGACGGACACCGGACCGGTGTGTTCCGTATCGTTCCCCCACTGGGCCACGTCCAGAATGTGCGCGCCAAAATCGAGCAGGTTGCCGCCCGAGTAATCCAGGTTGTACCGGAAATAGAAGTGACATCGAGCCGGCGTGTACGGCGCCTCAGGGGCTTGGCCGAGCCACATGTCGTAGTCGAACCACGCGGGCGGCGCTTGAGGAGACGCGTCCGGACTCAAGTCAAGCTCTCTGTCCGTGTATCCGCGGTAGATTTGCACGCGGATGGTGTGCAGCTTCCCGATCCGGCCGCTGCGTACGACTTCACAGGTCTGCAAGAACCAGCGTCTCGATCGATTCGGCGTTCCGATCTGACAAACGCGCCCGTAGCGGGACATGACATCGTTGATCGCGCGCCCCTCTTGAATCGTCAACGACATCGGCTTCTCGCAAAAAACGTCCTTGCCGCTCTTCGCGGCGGCGATAGCAGGGATAGCATGCCAATGATCAGGCGTGGAGATGACGACGGCGTCGACGTCGTCTCGGCTCACGATCTCGCGCCAGTCCTTCGTCAGAAAGCATCCCCGGTATTTCCCGGAAACCGCCGATTTGCCATAGGCGGTGTTGACCATATCATGCGACGCGACTAGCCGATGTTGATCGACATCGCACAGGGCGACAACCTGCGCATCGGGCTGGCTCAGGAAGTTTGTCAGGTTTACCTTAGTCCCGTGGTCTCCCACCCCGATGAAACCGAGTGCAATCCGATTGCTTGGAGCTTCCGCGGCTTTCTTCCCGACACCCGTCGCCCTCGAGCGTCTCCGGGAGTGAATTGCGTAGATCCCGCCTATGCCCGCTGCGCCGCACGTCACCGCGCCCCCTGTCCAGACGACCCGCTGCAGGAAGCGTCTCCGGCTCATCCCTTCATGCTGATTGTTCACGATTCAGGAACCCTTTGGCGAAGACAACGGAGAAGACACGGAACGGAGTGTCGTCAAGAGGTCTTCGATGACGGGCAGTCCCTGAGCCGGATCGGGAATGTCGCAGAGACCCGCAAAAAAGCACCCCTCGTGGAACACCGCGACGCCTTTCAAGTCGCGATCGTGGCCAATGAGGACATCGACGCCGCAGCGACTTTCCCGCTTGAGTGTGTCCGGGGCTTCAGCGAGGCGTGAGTCGAACCGCGAGAACACCAGTGCCGCTTGCTCCGGTGAATCCGTGAAAGCCACAAAAATGCGTCCTGCCAGCGATTGCCGCTCGAAGCTCGCCACCAGCCCCCGAGTCAAGAAAGGCACGCCCAGAAAGTCTTTGGCGAAGTATTGCTCCGTTCCCGAAACAGCTCCTTTTATGTCCAATGCGGCCAGTTCAGGGGAAGGCTTCGCCGAGTCCGGCAGCCGCTCCGCGATGGCTTTGGCGCATTCGATAAGGGCCTTTGAAGAGTCCTCGGACAAGTCGGACACGGTGATTCTTGAGAAATAACGCCCCTTGTAAAACATGACCTGGGTGGACGAGGCTGAACCTGAAGACCCGATCTCAATCGGTTTCGCTTTCTTAGACCGGCATTGCGAGAAGATCCCGAATCCGTCCAAAGCGGACCCCATTCTGTAAACCTCGACATCCAGACCACGGCCGGCAGTTCCCGCCGTCGGCGCATAGTCGGCATAGAGGGCGTACTGGAGGCCGTATGGGAGATACAACTCGACCTCTCCGTCGATCATCTTATACACGTCTTTTGCTTCGAGCCGGGTGGGCGCCCCCTTCAACGCCCATCCTGCAAACGATGGGAACGCTACTTCATCCGTGCCGCATACCGTGTTGGCGGCCACCAATGGGCCGGCGAGCAGAATCAAACAAAACATGGCCCGCCTGCGCCGAAACGCAGCGCGTCCAAGATCGGGAAAAGCACCGGCCTCAAGCCGTCTCATGTCGCCACACTCCACATGAACCAACCGTTTCCGGCGGTCACTTTCATTCAGAACATCCATTCCCAAGCACGAACATGCGCTCCTTCATTCTCCCCCTGCGAAAGGAGATTCAGGGGGATGTACTTACGCGCATGCCCTAATACACCGGAATTGTACATCCCCCTGCATCCCCCTTCAAAGGGGGACTTGCCGACGCTGTCTTCATTCGCAAATTGGCGGGGCGTCAGTCGGTGCGGTACATATCGACCCAGCCGATCGTCAGTACGGAGTCCTGATGGTCGAAGGCCGCTTGCGGCAAGACCACTCTGAGATAGCCTGAATGGGCCGTCCACGGAAGATCGTTCCAGACTGCGCCGTCATCCTTCGCCACGCTGAACCCCTCGAGCCGCGGAAATGGTTGCCCCTCATCGTAACGCAGACCGACCGTGAAACATGCGCATGGCCGCGAGGCAAGCACGCGCGCCGTTGCGGCGCCGATTCCGGAGGGCGAGGTTATGAGAAGCACGGCACCACAAACATCAGGGGTCAGTTCCCACCGGTCTTTGGCATTCCGCAATGAGACCTCGAGCATCTCCGGCGAGAGCCAAGAGCGTAAACAGTCGGCAAGGACGGCCCACATCACGGCAGCGCATACAAACCAGCGAACCATGTACAGATTTTATCACAGGATAAAACAGTCCTCAGCGAAGGTATCGCCTGCTCAGAGATGCCTGACTACGAATTCGCCGCGGGCCTAGGCTGCCCACGGGTCGAAGACCTGGACACCTTCCACGGCCAGATCAGCGGCGTTTCGGGTCACGATGGTGAGGTCGTGAACGAGTGCCGTGGCCGCCAACAGGCCATCAATCACGGGTAGAGCGCGTCCCCTCATGGCGCTGGCTGCCGTCAGTTGTCCCCAACGGAGCGCCACGCCCGCATCGACATTCACGATTCGGCCCTCGAATCGAGAACGAAGATCCGAATCAACCCACTGCCGGAGGCGTTCCCGTTTTCGCGAGGCCGGCAAGCGCGATACGCCGCTCTCAAGCTCGCCCAACGTCAGGACACTGAGAAAGAGCGATTCCTCGTCGCGTTGATCCAGCCAGTCGATTACGCCGGGGTTCGGCGTCCGCTTCGTGGCCTCCGAGAGCACGCATGTATCCAAGAGGTAGTTCACAAATCCACCTTACGAGAAAGATCGCGGTTGCGTTTCAGGTCCAGATCGACGCCGTGCAGCCCTGACTTCCGGAGAAAATCAACCAAACCGCAGCCTCTTTTTCGGAGCCGTCGGTAGTCCTTGACAGAGACCACGATTACGGCCGGCCGGCCGCGCTTTGTCACTGTCTGCGGCCCCTCTTCGCACGCCTTTTCGACGACCTCGCTGAAGCGGTTCTTTGCATCTTGAAGCTGCCACTCGTGGTTCATGATAAGGACTCCGGGAAGCGTTATGTCTAGCCTGTCTAGATTATACAATATCTTAACGCGAGCCTCAATATTCCGTGAGTCCACCCCGGATCGCCGCTACAAATACCTTCGGAAGGTTTTGGTGGGCCGGGGCGCCTCCCAGGCGGTCCGTGACCGCATTATGCTTCAGCGCATCAGCAAGTTCCGCGAAGTAGGAATGCGAGTTCCGGCAGTGAGGACGACCTCCTCTGCGTAGCACTTGGAACTTCGTCACACAATGTCGCAGCGGGACGACCATCTTGTGCGGCGTTATTGCATTGGAATTCCAGTTGTGTTCCGCTAGACTGTGGTGTTGCGTGGCCGCTTTTTCCGGCAATGCGAACTGCTCTTCGCAAAGACAGCTACGTTAGACGAGGCTGACTCAGTCGACGCCTGCTGTGAGGCATGAGGTAGAGGGTTGGTGGATGAGAGGTCTCCTTAGGAAGACGGCAAAGGCCATAAGGAATCCCAACGAGGCGATCTACTACATTCGCTGGCGCCTGAGACGCTTTCTGGTGCGGCGCGTCGTCATTAACGGCGAGATACATTTCCGCTATAAAGGGCAGAGCTACCCTGAGTCCCTTCTACTGGGTAACCGAATGAGGGATATCCTTCCCAAGGCGCAGGAGTTCTGTCGCGGCAAGGGCATTGATGTGGGCGCCGGAAGGTGGGTGTTTCCGAACGCCATTCCCATCGAAAATGAGGCCTATCAGAATGCCTACCAACTGGAGGCTTTTCCCGACGGCAGTCTCGACTTTGTGTTCAGTTCCCACTGCCTCGAGCATCTGGATCGTTGGCAGGAAGCGTTGCGCCTGTGGATTCGGAAATTGAAGCAAGGGGGGATTCTATTCCTTTATCTCCCCCACGAGACGATGGCTCTATGGCGACGCGGCTCGCCGCTAGTGTCGAGCGCGCACAAGTGGGTACCGACCTGGCAAGTGCTGAACCTGTTTCTCGAGCAGTGCGGGATGGAAATCCTGGAGTACAACTCCGGCCGAGATGGCGCATGGAGTTTCCACATCGCCGCTCGGAAGAATGGTCCGATTCCAAAAACGCGCCCACAATCCCTTGCTTCTCGCTGCCGGGTTTGACAAAATCCAAGCGTCGATCCCCTGGTTGGACGGAAAGCACCTCCGCCTCATCCTCGCATGAGGCCCCGTGGTGTTAACTCAAAAAACTAACGTGGGAATCCAGGCCAGTGCATTTTGGATTTGGCGCCGGAACCGCGTGCGACCATTGAAGTGTTCCACGTAGGAGCGACACTTTTTGCGCAGATAACATGCGCGAGCATAAGTTGAATTCCCTCAATCCAGACTCCAAAACCTGAAATCCAGAATGAAACGGGAGATGTGTGATGAGCGTAAAGAACTTTGGATCCTCTGTGGCGGTTGTAGTCGCGCTGCTCACGTGTGCCGGCCTTGCATTCCCGGCTCCGGTTTCAGCAAAGGAGAAGCCGAAGCCGAAAGCGGTTCCAAAGGCTAAAGCGAAGCCGAAAGAGCCCGAACCTCCACCCTCGGCATCTCCTTGGTCACTCCGCGATCACTTCCGGTTCCCGCAAGACAAGGTACTGCTGCGCTACGCGGTCGAGACAGCCGAGTGGAGCGTGGAAATCAATGAGGCCCAACCTGTCATCGACAACGCCAAGTTCCAGATCGCTTTCTCGGACGGCGCCATACTTGACGCCTCCGGGTTGGGCAAGGCGGAAAGTGAGCGCGAGAAATTCGACAATCAGATCGGAAAGGGCACCGCATATGTTAGCGTGTTCCCGCCGAAGGACGGGTTAGCGATCCGGCACAGCATTGCAATGTTCGCCGAACGCCCGTTCTTCTTCATCCGTGTCGGCATCGGAAACAATTCCGAGAAACCCATCGAGATCGCGAAGATCACCGTGGCCGCCTTCGGGCCGGGCGGAATCGCGCATCTGAGCCCTGACACGCAGCTTTCCGCTCACCGCTTGCTTTGGCGGGGCGGATGCCCTGTATTCACGAAAGACCCCGCATCAACCTTGACTATCCTTCAGGACCGGGCCCAAGGTCTGACGTTCTCTTTTGGGGTTTTGCCTGAGGGGATTGCGGCTTCCAGTTTCGAGATCACAGCCAGCGGCGGCAGTTGGCTCGGAGATGCGACCTGCGTTTACGACCCGCCCGTCCGCATCGATCCCGGGCAGAAGATCGAATCCGACCCCATATGGTGCACCCTGATGGTCCCGGAGCCGGATGCCATTTGCGAGAACTACGCCTGGAGTGCAAGCGTCCTGCCGCATCCGCTGTGCAAGAACCTTCTCCGAGCCTGGGTTACGGCTGAAGACGGCGCCGGCCAGGATGATGTGCTAAGCGCTGCCAAGGTCTGGAGTGGCATCCTCAAAGGGGTATTGGTTCCCGCGGGTTGGGAGGGACGGCCCGGCTCCCTCGAGGGAAGCACACCTCGCTATCCCAAAGAAATGAGCAAATTGGCCAAGCAGCTCGAGACGGCGGGTTTCACACCCGGGATCTGCGTGGACCCGCTCATGACATCGGAAGGAGCAGCGGATCGAGCCGCCAAAGCGCCCGACGGCACCATGTGGCTTCAGCTCACCGATCCCGAGGCAAGAAAACAGTCCGTCGAACGGATGCGGAAGCTTGTCGGTTGGGGATACAAATTCTTCGTCGTACCACCCTCGAGCATTCCGAACGAAGTCCTCAAGCACTTCAACATGACGCGAGCGCAAGCTTATACCTTGGCGGTTACCGTAATGGCCGAGGCCGCGGGCGATCTCCCCGTATTGCCCTCGAGTGCATGTACGCTCAAGGCAGACGTTAACGATTGGCGCCAAGCCGCAGCGGCGGAAAACGGTATGGCCAAGTTCGGTATGACGACGGGGCCGGTGCGCTTCGAGGTCGGCGCCCTCCAGTCCCTCGACGACACAATTGCGGAGGCGATCACGGGCATGGCCGGTCCCATCGAGTTCATGGGAACACCAAAAGGCAAACTGGGAGAACAGCTCGTACAGATCCTCTCTCACGGCAGATAAGATTGGGACAGCCTCGAAGAGGCATGGCATTGAATCCACGGAGTTGGTCAAAGACAGCGAAGATAGGTGGCTGTCTTCAGTTTGCGCGAGCGTAACTTGCGCCGCCGCGATCCAAAATCTAGAATCCAAAACGAATCTACCGCCTTCTTGAGTTAAAACGCGGTGAGAGGAGACTGCTTTGCCCACGGCCATCGCATATCGTTCCTATGCAAAGATAAACCTGTATCTCGAGGTGTTGGGAAGGCGGCGCGACGGCTATCATAATATCGAGACGATCTTTCAGACCGTCAGCCTTGCGGACGAACTGCACTTCACGGAATCCCCGTCAGGCGTGGCGCTGGTCTGCTCGACGCTCGAACTCGATACGACCGAGTCGAATCTCGTGCATCGTGCGGCCGTGTTGCTTCAAGAACGGACCGGCTGTTCGCAGGGCGCACGAATTGACCTCAGCAAGCGAATCCCGATTGCGGCGGGCCTTGCCGGCGGCTCAGGCAACGCGGCTGCAACCTTCGTTGCATTGAATTCGTTATGGGACCTCCGGCTCACGCAGGCCGAACTCCACGCCCTCGCCCTCGAGCTCGGCTCGGATGTCCCGTATTGCCTTGTTGGCGGCACCGTGGCCGCAACGAGGCGCGGCGAGGAAATGGTCCCGTTGGTTCCGCTCCCAGACGCCTGGTTCGTTTTGTTGCATCCCGCAATTGCCATCAGCGCAAGCCGCGTGTACAACAGCCCGCGCCTGCACTACTCCTGCGAACGGATCTTTGCGGGCCGGACCCCTGGTTTCCGCAAGGCGATCCGCGCCCTCGAGCGAGCTGAGTTCGCGGATCTCGTGTTCAATCGGATGGAGGAGCCGGTCTTCGCGGGGCATCCCCTGCTTGCGGAAGCCAAACAACGCCTCATCGATGCGGGATGCGTTGCCGCGGCAATGAGCGGGAGCGGCTCAACACTGTTCGGCGTGTGCAGAGACAAGAGCCACGCGCTGCGCGTCGCCGATACGTTCATCGATTACAGGACTTCCGTCGTGAGAAACGTGCCGGCGGGCTTGGAACAAATCCAGTGAAGCTGTTCGTTGTACAGGCTTCAGCCTGGGAATCGCAGGCTAAAGCCTGTACAACGAACACGGGTGATCTCAACGCAAGGATAAAGGGAGGTAGGTTCAATGTGGCATCAAGTCGAGATCCTTAGCGCGGTTGTCCCTTTCTTGATTGCCCTTTCGCAGGCCGCCGTCCATGCTGAGCCTGTGACGCTGTACGTCGCGACAAATGGAAATGACGCATGGTCAGGGCGAGTCGCCGAGCCCAATGCCGGCAAGACGGACGGGCCGCTGGCGTCCCTTACCGGTGCGCGCGACACCTTGCGCAAGACAAAAACGGACGGGAAGCTTCCGGGACCTGCGCTCGTGCAGGTCAGGCAAGGAGTGTATTTCCAGGCAGAACCGCTTGTGCTCGCACCGGAAGACTCGGGGACATGGAACGCCCCCGTCGTCTACGCGGGATACCGCGACGAAAAGCCGATTATCACGGGCGGCCGGCGCATCACGGGATGGAAGAAGGAGGGCCATCTCTGGACGGCCGAGATCCCCGAAGTCAAATCCGGCACATGGTATTTCAGCGCGCTATGGGTGAACGGGAACCGCCGGATCGTAGCTCGAACGCCGAATGAGGGGTTCTTCAAGACCGCCGGCAAAGCTCCGTCGGTCAAGGACCCCAATACCGGGAAAGACGTCAATAGCGCGATTGCCTTCCAATACGAGCTCGGCGACATCAAGCCTTGGCAGAACCTCGAGGATGCCGTCGTTGTGGTGTTCCACTCGTGGGAAACTTCCGCGCACCGTATCGCGTCCATCGACGAGGCGAACCGCATCGTCACATTCACGGGCAAGGCTGTGTGGCCCTTCATGGAATGGGAGCCGCACCAGCGGTACTACATCGAGAGTGTCTTCGAAGCTCTCGACCAGCCCGGCGAGTGGTATCTCAATCGCAAGACCGGGATCCTCTACTATTGGCCGCTCGAAGGCGAGAACATCGAGACCGCTGAGGTGATCGCACCTGTCGCCAAGCAACTCGTTGTAATCAATGGCGCGCCCGCGGAGGGCAAATTCGTTGATCACATCACGATCGAGGGACTTCGGCTGCAGCATACCGATTTCACGATCGAGCGCGAAGGCCACAGCGATCCGCAGGCTGCCTATTCAGTGCCCGCCGCCGTCCAAGCCACCGGCGCACGCTACTGCACTGTAAAATCCTGCGAGATTGCCCACATCGGGACGTACGGCCTTTGGTTCCGCGCGGGCTGCAAGGACAACCGCGCTCAACTCAATCACATCCACGATATGGGCGCGGGCGGCGTCCGCATCGGCGAAGGCGGCGACCCCGCGAATGAGAACGAAGCGGCCTGGCACAACTGGATCGACAACAACTGGATTCACGACGGAGGAAAGATCTTCCGGTCCGGCGTGGGCGCGTGGATCGGCAGGAGTTCATACAACACCCTGTCTCACAACGAGATTTCGGACATCGAATACTCAGGTGTATCGGTGGGTTGGTCATGGGGCTACGCGCCCAGCTCCGCGAATCACAATATCATCGAATACAACCACATTCACCACATCGACAAGGGATTGCTGAGTGACATGGGCGGCATCTACACGCTCGGGATCGCCCCCGGAACCATCCTGCGCAATAACCTGATCCATGACATCTCCTCATTCCTCTACGGCGGATGGGGCATTTACCCCGACGAAGGCAGCACCGACCTGCTCATCGAGAATAACGTCGTCTACAACTGCAAGACGGGCTCGTTCCACCAGCACTACGGCAAGGAGAACCGCGTCATCAATAACATCTTCGCGTTCGCGAACGAGGGACAGATAATCCGGACGCGCGAAGAGGAACATATCTCCTTCTTCTTCGAGAGGAACATCGTATACTTCAACAACGGGCGACTGTTCGGCAGCAACTGGAAGAACGGCAACTTCCGCTTCTACGACAACTGTTACTGGGACGCTTCGAACCCGAAAATCGAGTTCTATGGCGGCGTGTCATTTGAAGACTGGAGGGCAAAGGGACAGGATCTCCGCTCGATCATCGCCGACCCCATGTTCGTTGATGCGGAACACAACGATTTCCGTCTAAAGCCCGAATCACCGGCCATCGCCCTTGGTTTCCGCCCCATTGACGCCGCCCAGGCGGGGCTTTATGGCTTGGCCGAATGGGTCGACGCCCCGAAGAAGATCCCCCGCGACTAGTCCAAGGTTTGACATTCAAGTTCAAGGAAGGAGCCGTTAGAGTGCCGGAACCAAGCGAGTCAACCGCTGAACTGATCAACCGCGCGATGAAAAACCATCAAGGCGGGCTCTCGGAGTACGAGTCAAAGAAAGTGCTGGCCGCTTACGGCATTGCCACAGTGGCGGACGAATTGGTGAAGACCGCGGCCGAAGCTCTGGCCGCCGCCGGGCGACTCGGGTACCCAGTGGTATTGAAAGCATGCGCGCCGAACCTGGCGCACAAGAGCGATCTCGGACTGGTTGCGGCAAACCTGGACGATGTGTCCTCCGTGCAAACCGCGCTTGCCGAAGTTACGAAACGCGCGGAAGGCATGGCTCTCGACGGCTTTCTTGTACAGCGAATGGTCAAAGGAAAGCGGGAGATCATCGTCGGCGGGACACGCGACAAGATTTTCGGTCCCTGCGTGATGCTGGGCCTTGGCGGGATCCTGGTGGAGGCGCTGGCCGATGTCGCATTCCGTCTGTCGCCGCTCGAGGAGCGCGACGCCCTCGAGATGATTAACGAGATCCGCGCGCAACGCCTGTTCGGGGGCATTCGCGGAGAGCCTGCCGTGGACCGGCGCGCGGTGACCCACGTGCTGATCACCGTGGGCCGGATTCTTGTCGAGCACCCGCGCGTCGCCCAGGTCGACGTCAACCCGTTGATCTTCGAGGGAGCCCAGCCGGTGGCCGTCGATGCGCTCATTACCCTGGAGCCCGCCTGACGCCGGCTTCCATTCCGAGGAAGTCCAGTGCGTTTCCGGAAAAGATCCGTTCTCGATCAGCCCCTTGATGGCTCAAGCCGGATGTAATGTAAGGAATGATTGAGAGGTAACAGTTGACAAATTCTATGGAATCGGGTAGACTTGAGTAGGAAAATGCCGTATATCCCGCTAATGGCTTCTTGCCGGAAGAGCCCGAGAATCCCCTTCTCGGGGTGCTCGCGCAGGAAGTCAGGTCGATGATCTTGAGGTTTCGACTGGTTTTGGTCAGGATTTGCGGCAAAACGCGGCCAACGTGTCCGAGGGTTGTCCGGTGAAGAAAAAAGTCTTTACGAGCGGCGAGGTGGCCGAGATATGCGGGGTCTCCGCTGACACCGTATCCCGATGGTTTGATCTTGGACAGATAGAAGGATACCGGCTGGGTCCCGGCGGCGATCGCAGGATCCCGTATGAAGGCCTTCGAAAGTTCATGATCAGCCACGGCATTCCGCTGGATCGGTTCGAGGAAGGCCAACGTCGCATTCTTGCGGTTGACGACGATCCTTACTATCTTGACATTATCCC
>Ga0315274_10005974_pt1 | contig 17792 bp, 18 predicted proteins | sample YL17G02_20_MG_FD_203700 | JGI IMG/M metagenome (GOLD analysis project Ga0315274, IMG submission 203700) | Sediment microbial communities from Yellowstone Lake, YNP, Wyoming, USA - YL17G02_20 | ecosystem: Environmental > Aquatic > Freshwater > Lake > Sediment | place: USA: Wyoming | collected...
AGTGGCAACTACGCTCTGCCTACCACGGTGGAGACGGTTCAGGTAGACTGCCCGATCACGAAGGGCTACCTGCGGAACAGCGATGGCAATCCGTGGGCACTGGTGAAGGATGCCCGGCTGCGATTCTGGCCCGCCGGGTCGCCGTGGATGGAGCCCGGCTCCTACCTCTACCCGGCGCGGCAGCGCTGGTTCGCCTCCATGACCCAGATGGCCGACGAGCCGACGTACGTGGACGTCAGCCCCACCTTGAGCCGGGAGGGGATCTACTACCACGACCAGCTCGATATCGGGGGCGCCGAGGGATTGGTCGAGATCGTGGCGGCCACCGACGGCGTCGTCATCGTCAGAGGAGAACAGGCGAGAGACGACATCGCCGACTTCGGGTACAAGCCTCGCTATGATCGCGTGGCGGTGCTCGACGCGCGCGGGTGGCTGCATGTCTACTCCCATCTCAAGCACATCGACGAGAACGTGGTCGTGGGCAAGCGTATTCGACAGGGCGACCGGATCGGCCTGTTGGGCAAGGAGGGGTCGAGCGGGGGTTGGTCGCATCTGCACTACGGCATCTTCGCGCGTCAGCCCTCTGGGGAGTGGGGCACGGAGGAGGGCTATGCCTATCTGATGGAGGCCTACCGCCGCGCCCACGACCCCGCGGTCCTTGCCGTGGCACGGCCGCACCACCTCAGCGCGCCGGGCGAACGCGTGACGCTGGACGGTTCCCGCTCCTGGTCGCGGGACGGCACATTGGCCTACCAGTGGACGTTCAGCGACGGGACCACCGCCGAGGGGGTGCAGGTCGTGCGCACCTACAGCAAGCCCGGGATCTACAGCGAGACCCTTCGCGTCTCCGACGGAAGCGGCCATGTGGACTACGACTTCGCCGTGGTCCAGGTGTACGATGCGGCGCGAGGGAAGATGCCGCCTAGCATCCATGCCGCCTATACGCCCACGCTCGCCATCGAGCCGGGCGACGCGGTGACCCTCCTGGTGCGTGTGTTCAACACCACGGACGGCACGGCGGTATGGGACTTCGGCGACGGCTCGGAACCGGTGACGGTGAGATGCAACCCGGTGAAGCCGGACGGGAGCGATGCGTTGGCGCCGGATGGGTACGTGCCGACCGTGCACCGGTATGCGAAGCCGGGGCACTACCTCGTGCGCGTCGAGCACACGGAGGGTGACGTCAGGGCCACCGCGCGCCTCCACGTGCGTGTGGGGAGCGATTGAGGCCGTACCGACCAGAGCCGCGCGCAGCACGGCCGCTTTGAGGCTTGTGCGCCTCCGGAGCACTGTCGATCACCAACTCTCGGGGCACGCTGCGGGTGCCAAGTTGGCTTGGGACACCACCTGAGCGGCCCACACCAGCTCCAACCGGCATGAGCGACGGTGTGACTGCGCGTGTGATGGTGAGATAATGGGAGAGGGACGAGCCGTCAGAGCACCCGGTGGGGCCGAAGGCGGCTGTGAAGGTGCGCTGAGACGCGCCGGGATGCGAGGTGATACCGGTCGCACCCAGCGTCGTTCCGGCTTTCTCCGCTCCCACAAGCAGCCCACCTCACCTCGGCGGTTCGATGACCACTGGCTCGTTGATCTTGATATGCTCGTGGCGGAACACTCGGCGCATCTGCGGGATTATGTGCTCCTGCGCGATCTTCACCGGGCCGAATCGCCCCCACTTCTCCCAATACACCACGACCGGCCCCTTGCCGTTCAGGACCACGATGTCCGTCCGCACGAACTCGCCTTTTGGCGTTAGATAGAGGGTCCAGAGCGTCCGGTTGGTCGCCTTGTCCCTTCCCGACCAGGCCGTGAATCCGTGAAGCTCCCCGTACTTCTCGTCCTTCACCGGCGGCGCTAGATCAAGGTGGATCGAGGGGTTGTTCACAATCAGCGGCAGGAATGCGAAATATCGATCGTTTTCGACGCTGTCGTTGACGCGCCGGAGCAGCCGCATGTTCTCCTCCCCGGACAGCGGCTTGCCGTCGATGTAAAGGGTCCCCTCGAGGCGCGGGTAATGGTAGATCGCCACCAGCTCCTTCCCTTTCGGGACGTCCGGGTCGGTGGTCCAGTGGTCACCCTTCCAGAAGTTCGTCTTGGTGAAGGTGTCGAGCGTGCAAGCGTATCGGTAGAGCTGCTTGTCCGCGTCATAGGCATGATGGTGCACCATCATTGCCTTGGGGTCGGTCCCAAACACGAAGTCATAGGAGAATGTGTGGACCTTCGCGAGGGCCTCTGGCCCGCCCGCGAACTCCACCGCCTTCTGCCTAAGCGCGCCCGCCGATAGTGACGCAGGCTTCCCAGCCCCGGGCGTCGGTCGCGCAGTGCTGCCGAAAGCGATCACCACCGCCAGGCAGACCCCTGCGGCGACCATCGCGAATGACACGGCCGATCGGTGCGTGAGCATGGCGCGCCTCCTGTAGGGCAGGAGCGTGTCTCCTGCCAAGAACAGTCGCTCCTGCCTGCCCGACAGCTTCGGCCCGCCAACCTCGCCGCCTGTCACGCGAACCGCACAACCTGGCTCCATGTGTCGCTATCAACCGCCCGTGAAACCAGCCTGAGAGCCCCCCGACTCCGGCTACCCCTTCAGCTTGGAGTCGCTGGCCGGCGCGCCGCCGCGAACGACGACAGCAGCCGCGCCACGGTGACAATGACCGGCAACCCCGCCCAGTTCAACCCCAGCTCGGCATCCTCGCCCATCCTCGGCGCCTCCCAGCACAGGAATCTCAGCGACCGCCGGGAATACCATGGTTGGCGCTCTGGGGGGCAGATGAGTTTCTGGACACTACGGGGTTGTCCCGTCACCGCGTTGCCCGCCGTGTCGCGCGAGGCCGTGATGTCCTCCCACTGCGCTGCGCCCTCGTTGTACCGGAGGAGAGCCAGGTGGTTCTCCGCGCCGCAGCTAGGACAGAGTATCTCCGCCACTGCCTTCCTCCCTTCTGCCCGAAGACAGAGATCGGTCGCCAGCCTCAAGGGGAAAAGCATGGGGCCCAGGTCACTGCACGATACTCGCGTGGCATTCGCTGGCGAGGGACCTCCCCCTGCCGCTTCTTGCGGCCTGGTGGCAAGGCTGGCCGCGTTTCCGAGGAACGGCTGCTGCCGGCCCCCGGTCACCCCCGACTCCGGCTACCCCCTCGGCGTGGAGTCGCTGTACGGGGCTTCGTCGCGGACCACCGAGCGGCGGCTCTTCCCGGATATACAGGTCACAGCCTTCCGGTTGGCGGCGAGATGTCAGGCCGGCTTCACGGGCCCTTGACATGGACAGACTGCTTCACAGCGTGTTGGTGTACTCGCTTGGCCGCATCCACACCACCTCGCCGTCCAGGTGCTTCCGAACACGTCTCACAACGGTCTCGAAGGTCTGCCAGCCCACACCAGTCGCGGGGTTGAGCCCCTGCCAATGCGCGTAGAAGATGCAGTAAGAGGCGCCGGCTCGGACCGCCGCGACGATGCGGCCGCTTTCGCCGTCTTCGGTGATGTAGTAGTCAGCGCTGACCCGATCAGTGGAGTTGGTGTAGCTGCCGAACTGGTCGCCAGCGGTCGGCGACAGGTCATACACGGCGTACTCCCCGTCGCCTGCCAATCGCCGCGCTCGCGCCTCCGGCACCTCGCCATCCGGAAAGACCGGCACGGTGCGCCCCCGAAGCTTCCTCTGCTTGGCCAGGTTCAGCAGCGCCTGCCAGGCGTTTGGGTTGATCCCGGTGACTCCAGCTTGCCGCAACTCCCTGTACCGGCGGGTACAGATCTGGCAGCCACACCCCGGCCAGGTCAGGCCGGTGAACCGCAGGCCGATGCGCTCTCCCTCGGCGATGATGTGTGAGAAGTAGTCCTGGTAGGCCTTCACCGACACCGCGGGCTCCCATAGCCACAACCCTTCGTGGACCGCGCCCTCTGGCGCGACGCCTCTGTCGAAATTGAACAAGCCACCGTGGGTCATCACCTCCATGTGGCTGTCGATCCCGCACGCGAAAGCGCGCTGCAGTTGGGCGACGTAGGCTTTCTCGAGGTCGGTGGTGGGCTGGCTCAACGGGTGATCCTCCCACCCGCTTCCGAGGAGGACAGTGGACTCGCCCGCCACGCCCTCCGCCGAGACGAAGTCGAGGAATCGCTTGAAGGTATCGGGCGGATAGCCGTATGGAGAGGTGTCATCGCAGTAGAAGGAAAGCACCGTCTTGCCCTGCTGGTGCGCTGCCTGTCCAGCCCACACCTCAGGGGCCAGCGCAGTCAGCGCGCCAGCGGCCGCAACCTGCAGGAACTCACGGCGGGTGACCTCCGACCCTGCCCTAGGCTCTCCCATCGCGCCGCCTCCGTTGTCAGTCCATGCTTGCGTTCGCTCGAGGCGGAACCAGACCTTCTGGCGAGGAGGGATGGCAGCGCAGGGCATGGAATGCCGGCCCTGCGGGGCGACACAGCAGGAGGGCATTGTAGCGCGCCTCAGGGTGCACGAACGCGGGCTCAGCGGGCGATGCCTCGAGGTGAGTCCAGCGCGGACAGAACCAGTTCCTCAGTGCCGGCGACCCCGGTCACCCCCCACTCCGGCTGTCCCCTCGGCGTGGAGTCACTGTCCGGGGTTTCGTCGCGTGTGGGGGATGGACGCGCTCGCCGGGCAGAAGCCACGGCAGCATCGAGAGGACGAGCCTCGCTCAGCCGCGTTGGGGTCTGTGTCCCGTATCCCGACTGCTGGCGAATACCGGCGACCCAATGCTCGGCAGCAGACGGGTGCGGGGGGGGGAGTGCACGGACCGGAACCCACGGCTGAACCCAGGAGCTGAAGGTCCTCATGTATCGGGGAGTATGGCAGCCGAGAGGTCAAGCCACCCTTGGCCGGAGGCATCAAGAATGCCGCTGCCCTTCCCTGAACCGGACATTCCCAGCAGCCACTTCGCTGACGCCACGACTGCTGAGACCGTGACGGGCTTGGTCAGGTAGGCATCGGCTCCTTCCCTGAGGCCGTCCACGTAATCCGGCCATTCACCGCGGCCGGTCAGCAGAATCACTGGCAGGTGCCTGGTTTCCGGGTTCTGCCTCAGCACCCGCAGGGTCTGTAGCCCGTCCATGACCGGCATGGCCACGTCCAGTATCAGCAAGTCCGGATGGGCGAAGGCCATAGCCAAGAGACACTCGGCTCCATTCTCCGCCGTGAGCACCGAGAATCCCGCCATCTCCAACCCCGTGCGCACCAACTCAAGCGTCGGCGAGTAGTCGTCTACCACCAGTACGCGCTTCGCCATCCAGACAGACCCCTCCAACATCGCACTGGGCAGGACCCGGCCGACCGGCAGCCGAGTCCCACAGGCCAGGAGCGGCCAAGGACCCCCACGGTACTTTCTATTCCGTGATTCTTCCGGATTTCGACTTTCGCCGCCTCGCGGACAGAAGCTGGACCCACGTCGCCGGACCGACCTTGCCCAACGCGCCTACCAGCTACTCTCCCAGCAACCGGAGAGCGCCCTACCGGAACCCTCCAGGCCGCCCGAACGCGGCGACATCGCTGGGAAGCGGGGATACCGGAGGCACAGCCCAGTCCGGTGCCGAAAGCCCCACACAGGCGCATGTGGCGCGCCGTGTGCGGCCGCGTGTGCACGATGCCCGGACCGCAGTTGCGACCGGACGGCGATCGCAGGAGCGACTGGATCAGGGTCCGATGCGTGAGTGCAGTTGCTGCACGGCCCCGTTCACCCCCCACTCCGGCTACCCCCTCGGCAGGAGTCGCTGCTGGGGGGTCGTCGCGCGTGAGGGCGCTCGCGCGATTCCGATGCTAGCAGCGATTCGCGTGTCCGGGCATACCGGACCGACAGCGGCAGCCGTCCGTTCGCAGGCCTCATGGTGCTCGCATCCCGTGGCAGCCTGCTTCAGGGCAAGCGGCCGACAACGCCCCCTGCGAGGAACTGGTGCCGCCGCGCCCGCCCACGATCACGTTCATCAACAGGGCGGGGGGCGCCTTCGGCCGAGGGGGTTAGCCTCCGGCGCCGCGCCCGCCCATCCCCTAGCGTTCACCACTGCAGTCCACGTGCACTGGCGAACCACGATGACCTCGGCTGCCGCAACCACGACAGCCTCACTACACCGCCAACCCGAACGGCCCTGGAACAGTAGCCGTAGATCGCCTCTGCCGCAAAGTGATGGAGCTGCAGAACCTGCGGGCGCCCGCCGAGTGGGCGGCTTGACCCGGAGACTGCGGAGGCGGTAAGGTTCCTGACATGGAATGGCGCCCTGAGATAGTCTACGTCGTGGAGGTGCTTCGCCCCTGGGTGCGGCAGCGCCTCTGGCGGTTCGGAGCCCTGGAGGTCGGCGGCACAAAGATTGGCGACCTGATCGCCGGCCGCACGGAGCACGAGGTTGAGCGCCGGGCGCGCGCTGCCTGGCATCATCAGGTGAAGCGGGGAGCCACGGGCCGGCCGACACTGCTACTCATGGAGTACCGCGAACCCGTCACGGAGGGCCGAGTCGAAGACTTCCACCCCCTTCATTGTCTGAACTGCGGCAGGACAGTGGGTGAGGTGTCCCCTGCGTTGAGCAGGATTCACCTCACTGGGCTTGGTGGCCGACTGCATGACGGCTTTATCACGTGTGATAGGTGCAAGGAAGAGACCGAGTGGCAACCACCCCTGTTGAGGCCCGGCAGCCGGGTGCGGTGCCGAATCAGGAGGCGATGACGGCCAGATGGTTGACACAGCGCCCCAGGTGTGGTATAGAATTGTGTAATCAATTGACTAGCTGGCAAGGCGTTTCGCCAAGCCATCGGCTGCGTGCCAGTCAGGACCCGTTCCGAAGATGGAGCGGGTTCGTGTCTTTGAGGCAGAAGCAAGGGTCGCGGCTCAGCAGCACCAAAGCTGCGGACAGCCCCCTCAATCGCCTGCGCCTGCAGGCCGGGCTCACCGTCCCCGTTCTCGCCGAGCGATTCGGCGTCACCGTCGCCACTGTTTCCAGATGGCTCAGCGGCGACCGTGCGGCGCCGGCAGCCTTCATCATCGCCCTGCGGCAAGCGGCCGCCGGGGACCCCGTCAATATCGCGGCGGACCAAGAGGCCTACGCCCAGGGCCGCAAAACCGGCGGGCCGACGTTCACCTTCCACTCGAAGCTTCCCGCGAACGTGTCGGCCGACGAAGCGCGCCGGCGCTGCGACGCCGCCATCCGTGGACTTGCCGCGGGGGTGCAAAGATGAGCGCGGCGCCCGGCCAGCTCCTGCCGCCTCTTAGCCCAGAGGAGTCTGACCTTCTGCGCGAGGATATCCGCCAGGTATCCAGCCATTCAATCGGCGAGCTATCCGGCAACCGTAGAGGCGGACCGTCTGATGCAAGAGGACGGCCGCCTGTGTCTGTTCAGGTTGCACAGACCACAGTGCCGAATGGCCGTATGCCGCCCGTCAAAGCGAGGCGCAAGCTACTCGGACTCTCACCCGCGGAGGTCGGCCGCCAACTCGGCTTCAGCGAGAGCGCCATCTCCCGCATGGAGAGGGGTGAGCGAACCCCCGCTGGCTCTCTCGTCGCGGATGCATCCCGCCGGCCCGGCCCGCCCCGTGCGGGCTGATTCTCACCCTCGAGCTGCCCCGAGACGTTGGTAGGGAGACCGCGGCCGCACGCCTAAGGGCCGCGGTCGCCGGCTTGCTGGAGGGGCGACCATGGGCGCGGGCACGCTCATGGTCGGCGACTGCCTCGAGGTCCTTCGCGATCACGTCCCCGACGAATGCGTCGACCTGATCGTGACTAGCCCGCCATATGCGGACCTCCGACCCGAGTGCTCGATTCGCCCGGACGATTACGTCGACTGGTTCACCCCGCGCGCCGAGCAGTTCCTCCGTGTCCTGAAGCCTACCGGCTCCTTCATCCTCAACATCTGTGACCGGGTGGTGGATGGCGAGCGGCATTTGTTCGTCTTCGACCTCGTAATCGCGCTCAAACGGCAACTTGGGTTCGTCTTCGTCGAAACTCACTACTGGATGAAGCGGAATCCGATGCCCGGAAGCTTCCGCAAGCGAGCAATGCCTGCGGTTGAACCCATCTTTTGGTTCGCTCGAACGAAATCCCACTACTGGAGCGACGAGGGTATTCGTCAGCCTTACCGCAGCAAGCGTCACCTTGGGAAACCCAAGAGTCGTCTGCGTGCGCCGAACCAGAGTGAGCGCGATTTGTACCGCCGTGGCTCCGCTCTCCCTCCGAACTACTTCACGTGGACCAAGGAGGGGAAGCGTGACGGCGCGGATTTCCATACCGCCGTGTTCCCGATCAGACTGCCGACGTGGTTCATCAAGGCGGGATGCCCCGCTGGTGGCACCGTGATGGATCCTTTCGCGGGTTCGGGCACGACCGCGATCGCAGCTCAGGTACTCGGCCGCGACTGGGTTCTTATAGAACAGGATCCGGCATACGCCGATGTGATCTGCCAGCGGCTCGGCACTGAGGCCTTCGTTAAGGCACCGCCGGGACGGGTGGTGCGATGAGCGACCTCCTGGCTCTCGAGCGCATCCCGCCCCGGAGCCTGGAGGCGGAGATGGCCACCCTCGGCGCCATGCTCACGGAGCGTGAGGCCATCGCCCGAGTGGTCGATCTGCTCGAGGCCGACGACTTCTATAACCCCCAGCACCAGAGTCTCTATCGCGCCATGGTCGACCTCTTCAATGACAGCGAACCGGTGGATCTCGTGACGCTCCAGGCCCGCCTGCAAGACCGAGGGCAACTGGAGCAGACCGGCGGCACGCCATACCTGCTCGCTCTCCAGGATGCCGCCCCCACCGCGGCAGCGGTGGGCCATTACGCGCGCATCGTGCGCGAAAAAGCGACCTTGAGGGGCCTGATTCGCGCCGCCGGCGAGATCCGCAACATGGCGCAGACCGCCGGCGATGAGGATGTTGACACCATCCTCGATCGCTGCGAACAGGAGATCGCCAAGGTCGGCCAGCGAGGGGCCGACCTCGACGCGGCGGTGAAGACTGCCGGCGAAGTGATGGCCAGCGAATCGGTGGTATCCTGGCTTGCCGATCGCATTATCCCCCGCGGGAGACTGGCATTCCTCGCCGGCCCCGATGGTGCAGGGAAGAGCTTCGTCGGCATGGCGCTATGCCAATCCTGCGCCTCTGGACTTCCGTGGCTCGGGCACTTCGCCATGGGAGAACCTGGCCCCGCGATCTACATCGACTGCGAGATGGGCGAGGAAATCGTCAATGAACGGCTCCATGCTCTCGGGTTCGGCGATGCCGCCAAAGCAGGCGTCCACTTCATTTTCGACCCGGATTTCCGACTCGGAAGTGAGTTCACCAGGGCGATGCGGCCCTTCGTGAGAAGCATCAAGCCTGCGCTGATCGTCGTGGACTGCCTCGGCCTGATGCTTCCCGATGGCGCTGACGGAAACAGCAATGCCGATATGCGCCAGGTCTTTCGACCCATCAAGTAGTTCGCCAAAGAGCACGACTGCGCGATGCTGCCCATCCACCACTTCCGCAAGACCGGGCAGCTCACGGACAACAGCCCCAACGCCCGTATGCGGGGGGCATCCCAACTCAAAGACATCGCCAACGTGGTTCTCACCATGAACCCGACCCGCGACGAAGCCGAACGCCTGATCGTCCAGACGAAGGCTCGCATCGGGAAGAGGAACCCGCCCTTCACCGTGCGATTCGACTCCACCGAGGCAGGCGGCCTCTCCCTGGATTGCGGCGGCGAGCCCGACTCAGATACCCTCGGCAAAGCGAAAACGGCCGAGTTGCTGATGCTTGGCGCCCTCGCCGGCGGCCAGCGGACCCGCAAAGAGCTGCTCGCCATAACCGCACATCAGCGCATCAGCGAGAAGACCACGGACAACGTCCTCGCCGAACTCGCCAACGCCAACAAGATCGAGCGCGACGAGGTGGGCCGGGAGGTGATCTTTGGGCTGCTTTGACACTGCTCGCCGGCAACTGTCGCAGACCCTCGCAACGACTGTCGCAACGAGAACCATCGCAGGAATGGCGAGCATCGAACCCTCGCACTCGGCCGTCGGGGGCCGCTCTTGCGGCGGCCCCAACGGCATCGCCGGCGAGCGCAAGGGTGCCTCGCTTTGCGGGCGACGGGATAGCATCATGAACCGCACTGAACGGTGCTGATTGGAGAGTTACCTGCGACAGCCCTACATCGCACCACTGGTCGCGGTCGCCCAGAAGGCCGGACCAGGCCTCACTCACGTCTACATCGCGCACGACTCCTGGTGTCCTCTCTTGTGTGGCATCGGCCCCTGCTGCTGCAAGCCAGAGGTCACGGTGAGGTCAGATGATGCACGCTGATCCGGCCATGCACCGGCGCCAGCCCCGGAATGCCCTGCCCGGGCGGCGTCTCTACCACAACTGCTGTACGACGAGGACGGTGCGGGATGGCTGAGAACGGCGAAAAGCCCATCTGGGAACGTCTGCCGGGCGAACCACGCCATCAATACGAAGCATTTCGTCTCTACCGTGATCTGGGCCCGATGCGCACGGTGTCTGATGCCGTCAGGATCTACCTGGGTTCGCGTGCCGAGGGCACCCCGCTGCCAGCAAAGGCCAGAGAACGCCAGCAGCGATCTCAGGCCGCATTCAGAGTGCATCCTCAGCAAGACCGCTTCATCCACGGTATGGCTGCGTGCTGGGGCAAGCGCTGGGCCACCAGGTGGGACTGGCCGGGCAGGTGCGACGCTCTCGACGCCTACAATGAGATCCAGGCCGCCATTCGACACGATGCCGATCGCCGGGCGGCTGAGGATGAGGCCGAGCGGAAGCTGGCGGAGTCGAGAGTTCGCCAATTGAACACCATTCTCGGCGGCGGTGAGATAGCGATCGCCAGGGCGGCCCGCCTAATGGATCTGGTCAACCAGGGCGGGGTGCGGAACGCTCCCTACGAGAGCCAGAAGCGGGTCAGCATCGTCATGAGCCCGGGCGGCATAGAGCGCACCGAGACAAAAGTCATCGGCATGGATGAGGCATTCCCTGCCACGGTCGCCCTCATATAGAAGCTCCAGGTGATGGAGCTGGTGCACCGAGGCATGCCAGGCCGGACGATCAAGATCGTGCAGGATACGAGGAAATTGCGGGCCGTCATTGAGATGATCCGGCACGTGGTAGAGCCCGAGAAGTGGGACGAGGTCCTTGTCAGACTCGCAGCGATTGACCAGCTCCCCGACGAAGACCCAGAGAGCTGACGGCCTCACCCAACGGCGCGCCACGTTGGCTCCAGGGCCGCGTTCGGGAGGGAGGCGGTGGTGGGACCGCGGCCTAATCGGGCCTGGCTATGCCGAGCAGGCCGGCTACCAGCCGACTCCCTTTCTTCCCGCCGGACCTTGACTGTCTCTCGCTTCCGAGCCTGTATGTACCCCACTACTGCTTCCGAGGAGGAGCACATGCCGAGACGCAAGCAAGACGAAGCCGTGGCTGAGCAGGCGCAGGAGAGTCCCGCGAAGGGGACGCCGCGCAGACGAGGACGCCGCGCGGGCGGAGAGGCGGAGCCCCAGGACCAGACGCAGCCGAAGCGCGAGCGGGCGCATGCAGACCTGCTGACGGTCGCCTTCCGCGGACCGTTGGCGGGGAGGTTCGGGGAGATGGCGGAGCGCCACCAACTGAGCTTGGCGAAGCTGCTGCAGGATGCTCTGCTCGCCTACGAGGGCCACGTGGCCGACGGCTACCAGCCGGGGACGGCGCTGACGGAATGGAAGGCGCAGCAGACGCAGGAGAGTGACGGGGCCTGATCCCCCAAGCAGACCGACAGACTGGCTTCAGGAACCGCGAGCGGGGTAGCTGCCCCGCTCGCGCGTTCGCGAGTGCGCGTGCCCAGATGCACGTCCGACAATCCCGGTTACAGGACGTGGCTTCTGGCCGGCAGCCACGCGCTTACGCGCTGGAGAGCCGGACAGGGATCGGGCCTATGGGACGGCTGACTGCAGCCTCAGCACCAGCCTGACACCGCTGTTGCGCACAGCATCCACGGTGACGCGCTCCGATGCCTGATCGCCGGTTTTCACCCGGACAGTCAGGTGCCGATAGGCATTCGAGAGGGGAGTGTAGAGCTCAGGGGCATGGAACGCGTAGACGACTTCCCCCGCCGCGTCGGTGCGGGTGTCCTGGCCCCATTCTGAACCCGGCTTGCTGACGTTGCTGCGCTCCCCCACCACGAAGACCGTCACCGGATGCTCGCGCAGTGGCAGACCGTCAGCCTCGAGTACCTGAATGTGGAGGCGCAGGTCTCGGATGAGCCGCAGCGTCAATTTGCGCACTACACCCGGTGCGCGCGGGTTACGGCGATCTTCGGCCAGGAAGCCGTACCCGTCAGCCACGGCTCCGACAACGTACTCGCCGGGAGGGAGTGACATCGGTACCGTGTAGCGGCCTGCGCGGTCGGCCTCTGTCTCGTACACAATGGCGGGGCGCCCCAGTCGGTCCTCAATGATCGCGTACACCCTGGCTCCCGGCTTCGGCGTTCCGCCGGGATAGACGAGTACGACCCCGTGTACCTGATCGCCGCGGCGGAGTCTGATGTTGAGTCTCAGCGAAGGGTGCTGGGCGGTGACCCGGAGTTGGAGGGGAGCCCATCCGGCGCCACCCGGTGAGATCAGGAATCCCCGGAACCTAGCCTCGTCACCCCGGATCGGAAGCTCCGTCGGCGCTAGCTGAGCTTGGTAGTAACCTTGTCCGTCTGTGTGGAGCACGAAGAGCGCCTTTCCCCCGGTGCCACCCGCGACCTCGCCCCCTGCGAAGTCATCACGTTCCGCGACCGTCTGGAGGGTGATGTGCGCGGCGCGTCGTCCGTTCGGGAGGCGCACTACGCCCGAGAGCGTCGGCGAGAACGGTGTGGTCGCAGGCCAAGCGATGCCCGGTACTAGGACGACCAGCGCGACTGGCAGAGTGTGCAGCCACTGACAGAACCGTGACACCGGTATGCACTCCCGCGGACATTCGGACGGCGCAGACTCCCGCGCTCGTAGGTTCTACGGCGCTGAGACGCAGTCTCCTCTCCCGCTGGGGATACGCGGAGACGTGGACTCGGCCGCATGGCCCACCATCTAGCGAGCCGACTCCGGCCGATAACCATGCGCAGTCGCGCCGAACAATCCGACAGGAACCTGACCTGTATATATTGTGACCTGACATCCTCCGTGCTCCAGGCTGCTGACTTGCTGGCACGGTGGAGGCACCTGGGAAAGCGTCCGGTACGGCGGCGCCATGCGGTCGGGCACCGGCTCCCACCCCAGCGACGAGTTGGAGCACGCGACAGCCATCAGACTGGAGAACACCTCCGAGACCGGAGAAAACGGCCGTTTTGACAACGGGGCCGTATGCTACTGGACACGTTCTCCCAAAACGCTCTCTGCCCGAAATCCGTCCACAGCTTTCAGAGAAAGAGAGAGCGAAGGTGGTGTTCGGGGGCGCAAAACAGGGCCGAAAGCGCCGGGGTCGTCCACAGCTTCGTGACACCGCGGAACGCCAGAAGCTCGCCAGTGACGCCACAAACGTTCGCCCAGGCGATGGCTGTCAAAGAGGGCGAATCACGCGGAGAGACAGTCCTCTCCGAGGGGAATGGTGGAGGCGGCGGGGATCGAACCCCCGTCCGCTGTGCGCCCGATGGCCGTCGGCACCACCACGCACGCCGCCGCTCTGCGCACCGCGCGCTGCATTCCGCCTATTCCCGCATCGGCTCGGTTCGCTCTCTGAGGCCGATTCCGAGTCCGATAATGCCGCGCAGGTCGCGGAGGGCCTGGCGGAACTCAGGTTCCGCTAGCCAAGCAGGCCGGATGCCCCGGGGAAACGTAACGTTACGTTTCCGGAGGCCGCTCCGGATCAAGCAGAAGCCAGGTTGAAGGGTTTTCCCTTCAGCCTTGACATGGACCATAGAATCTTACTGGACGCAGGTTCCGCGCACAGCGGCCGCTACCGCCACTCCACCATCGCCTTCGTGTACGCCATGTCCACCAGCCTCTTTCCCACGCCGATGCCGGCGGGGCCGTGGCCGGGTAGCAGGATGTCGCACGGTGGGAGATGGACCAGGCGGCGGAGGGTATCCAGGTAGAGCGGACGGTTGAGATCGGGGCTGCCCGGCCAGCCCAGCTCGACGGAGGCGCATTCCGGCCCGACCTTGAGGAGGTCGCCGCAGAACCAGAGCCGTTCTCCGCGCAACGTCACCGTGTACACCATCAGGCCGTTGGTGTGCCCAGGCGCTTCGATGGCGCGTACGACCACCCCGCCCAGCTCCACGGACTTGCCGTCCTCGATCAGGATATCAGTCTCGCACGGCTCGAAGTAGCGGCTCATGGCATACCCGATGCACCGGTCGTCGCCCGCCGCCATCGCCTCCGCAGTATCGGGGCTGGCGAGGATCTTGGCTCCCATGCGCCGGAACCGCGCGGCGTGACTGCTGTGATCGAAGTGGGCATGAGTCACCAGCAGATGCGTCACCTGCTCCACCTCAAACCCCCACCGACGGCAGGCGGCGGCCACCGTGCCGAAGGAGTCATCCTCCATGTCTCCCGAGTCAATGACGATCAGCGCCTCCGGGGCCCGGAGGAGGTATCCGTTCTGGTGGCGCCCATAGGGGTAGCCATTGGTCAGGTAGACATCGGGTGTGATCTGCATACGCTGTCTCTCTTCTCGCGTGCGGTCCGGCAGGCACTCGCTCCCCACCGGGTTCGGGGACGGGGGCCCATGTCCTCGCAGGAGGGCGGGCGGAACGCATGGAACGCCGTACCCGAGGAAGGGCGAAGGAATGACACTGTTGCTCACGTTGGCGATCGCGGTGGCACTGGCCGCGGCTCACTACGAGGTGGGTCCGGAGCGGAAGCACCACACGCTCCAGGAGGTCGCTCCTCTGCTCGTGCCGGGCGATGTGGTGGAGGTGGACGGGGACGCGGTCTACCCGGGAGGGGTGGAGTTCACATGCGCCGGCGCCGCGGAGGCGCCCATCACCGTTCGCGGCCTGCGCAGGAACGGGAAGCGCCCCCTGGTTTCGGGCGGGGAGATGGCGGTGCACTTCCTGCGCAGCAACCACATGGTCTTCGAAGGCTTCGAGATCGAGAACGGGTCGGCGCGCGGCATCCGCTACCGCGCGGCCTACATGACGATGCGTGATCTCTATATGCACGACTGCCCCGACCAGGGGATCCTCGGTTCGGACTACGAGACAGGCCCGCTCACCCTCGAGTACGTCGAGGTGGCCCGTTGCGGCGGCGCGCCCGGCGGACATTCGATCTACATGTCCACCGACCCGGTGGCCTACCCGGGCGCAGTGTTCCGCATGGAGCACTGCTACGTGCACGACTGCACCTGGGGCAACTGCGTGAAGACCCGAGCGGAGCGGAACGAGATCCGCTACAACTGGCTGGAGAGCGACGTGCTCCGCGCGCTGGTGCTCATCGGCCGCGACGATGAGCGCGGCCCGAGGCCCATGCACTCCGAGGTCATCGGCAACGTACTCATCTCTCGCAGCGATCTTCCGGTCGTGCAGGCGGGCCACGACGGGAAGGAGTACGGCTCGCGGGGCCGCCACCGCCTGGTCAACAACACGCTCCTCGTGTCCGCGCACTGCCCCGACGCGGTCCAGGCGCGCTCCGAGCTGGAGACCGTGGAGATGCACAACAACGTCTTCTACCGCCTCCGCGGCGGGCCCATGCTCCTGCTCAACGAAGAGACGGCGCAGTGGATGAAGGGCAGGCGGATCTGCTCGGGCCAGAGCAACTGGGTGCCAGAGGGCGCGGAATGTCCGCCAGAATGGACGGGCACGTTGGTCGGCACTGACCCTGGGTTCGTGGACCTGGAGCACTACGACCTTCGTCTCGCGCCCGGCAGCCCGCTCATCGGCGCGGGGGCGATGCACCTACAGAGCCCGCCGGGGTGTCCCTTTCCCAACCCCTTCTTCCCACCCGCGTCGCTGCCGCCGTTGCGCACTATCGAAGCAGTGGGAACGGCCCGGCCCAGATCGCCGCGCGACCCCATTGACGTGGGGGCGTATGCGTACGAAGGAGAGAAGTAGCATGCCCGCCGGCGCCTGGGACCGCGGGCACGAAAAAGTGCTTGTGACACGCGAACTCAGGGCTCGGAGGCTGCGCTCAGGAGCGAGGTGGAGATGCGGCCGCTGGATGCACGAGCGGCACGAACTTGACCGGGATGACAGCGGTGGTCACCAGCTTGCCTCTCCGCTTCTCCAGCAGATAGAGCGTCTGAGGTCCGCCTTCCGGTCCCACCGGGATCACCATGCGCCCTCCCTCCTTGAGCTGTGCCACCAGCGGCTCGGGCACTTTCTCCGGGGCGCAGGTGACGATGATCGCGTCGAACGGCGCGCACTCGGGCCAGCCCTGGTAGCCGTCCCCCGTCCTCACCTCCACTGCGGCGTAGCCCAATCGCTTCAGTCTATCGCGAGCTGCGCTGGCGAGCTCGGGCACGATCTCGATGCTGTAGACATTCCGTGTGAGCTCCGCCAGTATCGCCGCCTGGTAGCCGGACCCGGTGCCGATCTCCAGCACCTTGTCCTCGGGGCCGATCCGGAGCAGGTCGGTCATCAGCGCGACAAGGGAGGGCTGTGTGATCCGTTGGCCCCGTCCGATTGGCAGGGACCGATCCTCATAGGCATGCCTCCGCTGATCCTGCGGTACGAACTCCTCCCGCGGGACCTTCGCCAGGGCGCTCAGCACGCGCTCGTCCCTGACGCCGTTCGCCCTCGCGGCGGCCACCATCCGCTCTCGAGCCTGCCTCGTCCCGGGGGACCGTTTCGCGCAGCAGACCAGCAGCGCGGGCAGCGCCAGCAGGCATGCGGTCAGGCCGGCCTGCACCAGGGTGGCACGATTGCTCAACCGGTATCGCGTGGGGTTACCTCCGAGCGTGTTCACTGCCTGGCGGCGTGAGCAGCCATGCAATGGTGTACTGTCAGAAGCGCCATCCAGGTCTGACGTGGAGAAAGCAGTCCGCCAGTTCGGAAGCTATGGGCGAACCGCCAGACCAATGAGAGCCGTGATCACACCCAGAAACGCGTAGGAGGCGGCATTCGCGGCGAGAACCGCCTTGAAGGTCGTCTCGACGTCGCGCTGCCTGCGCACCAGAAGCATCACGACCACCGCTTCCTCCGCCACCGTGATGGTGAAGGAGCGAAGCAGGAGCCACGCGACCATCCCGAACTCGCCCTGTATCAGCGCCGTCTTCCACCCCACCTGCCCGCCAGCGTAGTACCAGATCGCACCCAGGCCCATCGAGACGAGATTCGCCACCACTGCGTACCAGAAACACCGACGGTAGCCAAGCTTGAGGAAGCGATCCATGAGAGACGCTTCCAGGAGACACACCACTGCGGTGAAGGCCACTACTCCGGCGACAGCAGCGAGAGCGGCAGCAGCACCGAAAACAGGCCCACCCATGGCCGCCAGCGCTCCGCCCAGATTCCCCATGATCATGTCGTCGGCGAAGGCGGCGGTGGGCAGAAGGATGAGGAGCGCCACGAACCCGAGGAATGGCCGGAGGCGAGACGGCAACTTCGCCCCGTCAGGTGGCAGACCAGCAGCTCGAACAGGCATCTCGGACCTCCCTTCTCTCGCGCCGCAGTGCGGCGTCGGCTCTATCCGGGCGAGCCCGTGCTTGGGCTGGACCATCGACGCGCATTGTAGCACGCAGGCCGAGCGCGAGCAATCTCACCGAGGGCCGCTGGTGACCGCTGAACGGCGCCCCACGCTGGCTTCAGCTTCCTATAATGCAGTCAGGTCCTACTTGGGAAGGTTGGTGGTGGACAAAACCATCCCCTAAAGGAGGACCTAACCATGTCCAGTATCGCGCAGACGCCTCACCGCCGTAAAGCAGTGCCGGATCCGATCCAGGGAGTGGT
>Ga0315274_10005976_pt1 | contig 17788 bp, 18 predicted proteins | sample YL17G02_20_MG_FD_203700 | JGI IMG/M metagenome (GOLD analysis project Ga0315274, IMG submission 203700) | Sediment microbial communities from Yellowstone Lake, YNP, Wyoming, USA - YL17G02_20 | ecosystem: Environmental > Aquatic > Freshwater > Lake > Sediment | place: USA: Wyoming | collected...
CAACTAAACATAAAAACCCGCCGCGACCCCCATTTCCCCCCCCCCCCCCTCTCTATTTCTCTCTCAGCCATTCACCTCCTACTTCTTCTACGCGCCGAGCGTGGGAAACGCGGACGAGTCGTTGATCGGCGGGGCGGGGCCCGAGGAGGTGCGCGGCGCGCGCGGGGCCGACGAGCCTCCCCCGCGGCCTCCGCCGCGCCCGCCCTCGCCTCTGCCTCCGCCGCGCCCGCCCTCGCCTCTGCCGCGGCCTCCCCCGCGGCCGCCGCCGTCGCGGTCGCGGTCCCCTCCGCGGCCGCCCCTGCCGCCCCCGCGGCCACCTCCCGCCTCCCCGCGCGGCGCGTCCCCCCCGCCGACGCGGAACGCCGGCACCAGCACCTCGCGCCCCTTCTTCGCCTCCTTGGCCGCGCGCTCCCTCTTCTCCTTCTCGAGCGCGGTCAGCTCCGAGACCTCGGCCTCGACGTCGACGCGCTTGAACGCGGTCAGGCCCGCGAACTCGGTGGACTTCGCGGCAGCGGGCGCGGGGGCCTTCTTGAGCGCGGCGCGCTTGGCGGCGATCGACGCCTCGTACTCCTCGAGCGTCATCTCGTTGTCGGAAGGGTGGTCCTCCTCCTCGGCCGGCGCGGCGTCGGCGACGTCCCCGTTGCCGTTTTCGTCGGCCGAGGCCTTCTCCTTGGCGTCCCCGTCCTTGGCGTCGGTCTCGGTGCCCCAGTTTCCGCGGCCGGCGCCGTGGCGCTTCTCGGTCTCGTTGCTGAGCGGTTGGTGGTTGTTGGTCGGTGGCGGGTGGTGAGAGGGAGTTTCGGTGAACGTGGGGAGAGAGAAAGAGGAAGAGGGAGCGAGCGAGATAGAGAAAGGAAAAGAGAAAGGGGGTGGGGGTGGGGGTGGGGGTGGGGGACCATCTTTTTTCGAGATCGCCGTTGTTGGTTGGCGGCTCGCGGAGGACGGCGACGAAGAGAAAGAAAAGGAGAAAGGCGACGCGCTAATACGACCCCATTCAAGCATCGAAATCCCCTAGCGCTTCCACTCTGGGGTCTGATTCGAAACTTGTTCTGCGCGTGCATGGCTGGGGGATGAAAACCTTGCTCTGCAAGGGGCGCAGCGAACCATGCGTGCGACGAGTCGCTTTGCCACTGGCATCTCCCCTCGCTATCCCCTCGCTCGCTCTGTCTCTTTTCCCTCTTTCTTTCTCCCCCAAAACTCACCCGCGCCCCGTGCCGTCGCGGCGGTCGAACTCGCGGCGGCGGCCTCCACCGCGGCCAGTGCTGCCTCTGCCGCGGCCGCCGGAGCGGCCGCCCCTCGCGGGCCCGTCAGCGAGCTCGTCGCCGTTTTGCGCTCGGTCATCGAATCCGCGACCGCCGCCGCTGCCGCGGCCTCCGCGGCCACCAGCGCCGCCGCGGCCTGCTCCGCCGCGGGCCGGCGCGTCTCCGCGGAGGCGGTCTGCGACCGCGTTGCCGGCTGGTGATCGATTTAGTTCAATAGAGAGAGAGGGAGAGAACAAAGAGAAACGATTGGGGTGAGCGAAAAAAGGGGGCAACGCGAGTCCCAGTCGAGTCGTTCACCGTCGTCGCCCATCGAAAAAAGCTTGATGCCGACAATCGCTCCACTTCCCCCCCCCCGCCGCGTGGCCTTCCGAGTGCTTGGTCCTCGATCTGCCTCCACGAGAGCACGGCGCATGTCTTGCCCCAAGCCCTGACGCGAGCGCTAAGCGCGCGAAAGCTCCCCCAGCAACAGCTTTCTAAAGGCTCTGAACGCACCAGCAATCTTCGGAGCCGCCGCCGCGGCTGGAGCAGCAGCGGGCTTGCTCACGGTCGTCGCAGCGACCTTCTTGGACAGCTGCTCGACCGACGCGTCGTCGTCTCCCAGGAGCTCAAAGGGGTTCATCGTTGGAGAGTTGTGTAGTTGGTGGTGGTTTTGAAAGTTTGCGCTGCGCTTCACCCTTTGTAAGCAGCGTCTTAAACCGAGAGGCGAATCGGCAAGGCGGAGATTTGGGGAGGGGGAGAGAGAGGAAAAAAAGAGGGGCAACTGGAAGGAGGAAGGAAAGGCTAGACAGAGAGAAGTGAGAAACAAAAAAAAAATGTTTGTTTCCCCACCTTTTGCCTTTTTTTTTTATTACAAACCGAGCTTGGCCCGCAGCGCCGCCGCGAGGGCGCTCTTCGCAGCGACGGCGGCGCCTTCTCGCCGTTCGCCGACGCTGCTGCTGCCCGAGACCTCGCCGGAGGCGCTCCAGTTGAGGCCCTTTGCTCTGCCGCCGCTCCCGCCTCCGCCGCCTCCGCCGCCCTCCCCCCGCGCCGCCGCGGCCCTCTCGGCGCACGCGGCGCAGCAGGGCGACGCCGGCAGCGAGACGGCCAGCGCGGCGGCCGCCGCGTCCGTCAGGTCGACCGAGGAGCTCGCGGGCGACCAGAAGATGACAGAGGCGTCGGAGGAGGACGTCGGGCCGCGGGGGCGGCTGCCGCGGCCGGTGGCGCCGCCGCCCTCCCCCTTCCTCTCCTCCCGCCGCCCTCGCCGCCGCCGCTCCCTCTCCGGGGAGGGCCCGCCCGGAGCGCCGCCCTCCTCGCATCCGGCGCCTTCTTCCCTCGCCTCCTCCTCCTGCTTCACTTTCTTCTTCGTCTTCTTCTTCTCTGCCCTTCTCGGCGGCGCGTCAAAGTCGTCGGCATCGTCCGGGTCGGCGCTCAGGAAGAGGCGCATCGTCCCCCGCAGCGGGCGAGGACGAGAGGAAGCTCCCGTCGGTCCTCCCTGTGCTTCTTCTCCCTCTCCTCCTTCTCCCTCTGTTCCTTCGTCTCCCTCCGCTCCCCCTCCTCCTTCGCCGGACGCCGAGGGAGGCGCCGCCGGGGCGCCGCAGCCCGAGCAGGCCAGCACGACCCCTCTCTCCGTCCGCACCTCCCCCTCGAGAAAGTACCCCGAGGAGCCCGCCCTGCCGCCCCCGCGGCTGCCCCCGAGGGTCGGCGAGATGGAGAGACGGACGAGGACGACGCTGTCGTTCTCCTTCGCCGCCTTCCTCGTCTCCCCGTGCCTCTTCCCGTCTCTGCCGCCGCCGCCGCCGCCGCCGCCGCCCCGCCCCTCGACCGCCGCCTCCGCCGCCTCCTCCTCCTCTCCCTCTCCCTCCTCGGAGGAGAACAGCTCCAGCGACGGCACGTCGAGGTCGGTCAGCCTGCAGGTGTTGGCGACATCGACGAGCCAGGGAGTGGGCGTCCCCTGTGGGAGGTCGCAGCGGCGGAGGAGGACGCGGCGGCGCCTCTTGTGCTGCTGAGGAAGCACGGCAGAGGCGGCGGCGGCGGCGACGAAGCGGGACGGAGGAGCGAGCGTTACCGCTCTCGCTCTCAAAGGTCTCATTTCTTCAGAGCTCGCTCGTGGCTCGGAAGCCGAACTGTTTGGGAGTCGAGGGCGGCGAGAAAGAAAGAGGGGGGGGGGATGCAGGGGAGAGAGAGGTGAGCGAGAAGAAAAGAGGGAGACGAAGGAGGCCGAGTTGCGAGAGGGAAGGCCTCGGACGATCGAAGCGATCGATGCGAACCCTCTGCGGCTCAGAGGAACGAAAAACAAAAACGCATCCCTCGTCACGAACTCTTCGGGCCTTTCTACGCACTTCCAAATTTATGATAATGAAGAGGAGTGCTCCAGTTGCCGAGACGAAGAGGAGCTCGAACTCGAGCCTGCGGGCCAAGGAAAAGAGAGAGCGAGAGAGAGAGAGCTGAGGGAGCATGGTTTGCCTCGAGCGAGAAGCGAGAGAGAGTGAGAGGTCACTTCTGCATCGACGCCTCGTCGTCGTCTCCGCGTTCCTCTCTCTGCTCTCTCTCCGTTCTCCTTCCACGCCGCTCGCAGCAACCATGACGACGACGTCGAGCTCCTCGGGGCTGACGTACAAGCTCCACCCGGTGAGCGCGGCCGATGGACAAGAAAAGAGAGAGGGAAAGAGCGAGAGGCATCGGGACCCGATCGGCCTGCCGACCCCTCGTTCGTTCGCTCACCCGCGAAAAAAAAAACACCACGACCGAAAACAGCTCGTCGTCGTCAACATCTCCGACCACGTCACCCGCGCCAAGGTCATCAGCAGCTCCGGCGGAAGCAGCAGCAGCAACAGCAGCGCCTCGGCCGATGCCGAGGCGGCGGACGCGACGGCCCGCGTCGCGGGGTGCCTGCTCGGGTCGGTCGGCGGCGCGACGAGGACCGTCGACGTCGCCAACTCGTTCGAGCTCGTGGTGCCGGTCGCGGGCGCGCGGCCGGACGCGGCGCTTCTGCGCCGGAGGCTGGACCAGTGTACGCTTTTAGAAAGGGAGGGAGAGAGAGAGAGAGAGAAGAGGGAAGAAAGAGAGAGAAGAGGATCCAACTTTTCTTTTCTTCGACCTAACTCTTTCTCATCCTTCTCGAGACCCCCCCACCCCCCCGGGGGGGGGGGAAAAAACGTTTCTTCCGCAGACAAGCAGACCTTCCCGGCGCTCGACCTCGTCGGATGGTACGCAGTCGGTCCTCTCTCGCAGCCCCCCGGCGGCGCCGGGACCACCGCGGCGGCGGTCCACGACGCCCTGTCCCCCGCGGAGGGGTCCGAGGCCGCGGCGCCGTTCGGCCTCGTCTTTGACCCAACCGCGCTGCTGCTCCCGGGGGGGGGCTCCTCCGGCCCCGGCGCCGGACCCGGCGGCCCTTCCTCTGCTCGCTCTCCCTCGCGCTCTCCTGCCTCCGTTCGCACGTCGGTCGCGGGGCTGCCCATCAGGCTCTGGGAGTGGGTCCCCGTGGGGGGAGGGGGCGCCTCTGACGGCGGCGCTTCGCCCGCTCCTTCCGCTGCCGCATCCGCCACTGCGTCCGCCGCCGCTGCCGCCGCCGTCGGAGGGGGAGCGGCGGCGGGAGCGGCGGGGGGCTCCTGGTCGGAGGCGCCCTTCACCATCGACTCGTCGGAGATCGAGCGGATCGGCGTGGCGCAGGCCGCGAGGGCCGTGCCGGCCGGAGCCGACGAGAGCGGCACGGACCAGCGTGAGTTTTGAAGGGAAAAACGATCTTCCTAGCTCTTCTTTTCGGGTCTTTTCCTCTCACGACGTTCTTTTTTTTCTCGTCCTTTTTCTTCTTCTCATCAAAAAAAAACTCGAAAACTGCACACGATGAAACAGTCGTGGGCCACTTCAAGTCCCTCCACACCGCTGTCTCCACGATGGCCTCCCGCATCGAGGAGATCCGCGCCGCCGTCTCGGCGATGGCCAGCGGCGAGAGGGAGGTCGACCGGGGCGCTATCCGGGCCGCGGCGGCGCTGCTCAAGAGCGCGAAAAACATCGGAGGAGGAGGAGCAGCATCTTCTTCGACTTCCTCGGCTGCTGCGACCGCGGAGGCGGACGCTCTCGCGATGCTCCTGCTGGCCTCGGTGACGCACGGGATCTCCGAGTCAGCCTCTCTCGTCGAGGCGGTGGCCGCGGGGGCGCCCAAGGCCGTGCCGGTACCCCCGGCGGCGGCGCAAGCACAGCAAGGCGGCAGCGGCGGCGGTGGGGGGAGGCCGCAGAGGCAGCAGCGCCAGCAGCAGCACTCGCGCAGGGACCGCGACCGCGACTTTGGAGGAGGCAGCGGATCAGGGCGCCGCCGCGGGGGCTCCGGAGGGGACGCGTACGCCACGATGGTTTCTTGAAAGAGAGAGAGAGAGAGAGAGAGAGAGAATGAGTTTTTTTGTTTTTTCATTTCGTTCTGATTTTTGAACCTGCAGCATCAAAACAACACGAACTTTTCTACCAAGTCCAAAACCAAAAGTTATCGCTTCTTCTTCTTCCTCTTCATCCATCTCAACCGTGCTTCGCCAGGAACCCGGAGACGCTCCCGATCTCCCCCTTCAGCGCAGAGCAAGTGCACGTCTCCAGCGCGGGGCCTCCAGCCCTCGCGAGTCCCGCGAAGGAGAAGGGCTCGCCCGCGCGGCGGAGCAGCGCCGCGAGACCGCCGCCTTCGTCGTCTCCGCCCTCTCCGCCTCCCTCGCTCTGCCCGCCCGCGAGCCCCCCCGTCGCGGCGGACGCGACGAGCGCGTCGACCTCCTTCTCCAGCCTCCTCCTTATGAATTCGGGGGAGTGCGCGGCCTCTCCCCAGTCGCTCTTGTTGCAGGCTAGGAGGACGGGGACGCCCTTCCTCCGCCGCCAGGAGCCCGCGAGCAGCCCCGCCAGCGCCTCGGCGGCGCCGGCCTTCTGCGGCAGGAAGTCCGAGGAGTCGACGACGAAGACGATGGCCGTGGCGGCCGGGGCGCGCGACGCGGCCAGAGCCCTGAGCCTGGGGTGCCCCGGGGCGTCGACGAGGGGCACGCGGCGGAGAGCGTTTCTGTTCCCGGAGGGGGAAGGAGAGGAAAGAACGGCGGCGATGCCCTCGTTCTCCGTCATCGAAGCCACGGTCCCGTTTCTGTTTTTCTTCTTCGTCAGCTGGAGGAACAGGGTGGTCTTTCCTGCACCGGAGGGACCGGCGAGCAGAGCGGCTCGGGTGCCCGCGGCGGAGCGGCGGTTTGTGTTCGGGGGGCGCCTCGCGCGGAGGAAGAGGGCCGCTGTTTGTTTCGAGGGGGTTCAAGTTTTTTTTCGTTTTGTTTTGTTTTTCGAGGTCAGGGAGGCTCTTCCCGTTGCCTTTTCCCGCAGGAGCAGCACCGCCGAAGGAATTGAAAGCAACACAGCCTCTCTTACCTATCACCATCAGGAGCAGCGCGACCAGCAGCGCGCCGCCGGTCGCCACGCTCCGGTCGTTGAGGACGAACGGCGAGGAGGAAGAGGTCGAGGTTTTCGAAGAAGCGGCAGCGGAGATCGATGGCGATGGCGACGCCGGTGAACTCGACGCCGTGCTGCTCCTCGGAGGAGGACGAGGAGGTGGCATCTCCGCGGCAGCCGAGGCGCTCCTAGCGGCAGAGTCCAGGGGAGGCTCCCCGAGGTCCGAGTCGACGTCCAGGACGTGGACGGCGTCGCCGTCGCCTTCGGAATCTGTCATGTTTGCTTTTTTTTTTTCTTCGAGAGTGGAAAAAACTTTGCAGCTTTCCCCCTTGCTCTTCATTTTCTCTTCCTTCGCTTCTCTCTTCTCCTCTTTTTTCGAAAGAGAACGAGACAGTCGAAAAATCTCAACGTCAAACAGAAAGTAACTCTGCTCGCCTCCTTGACCCTCTCTTCCCTGGAACCGCGCGAACAGCAAGCGCTTCTCTCTCTCTCTCTCTATCGATCGAGGAGAGAAACAGTAGAGCTTCAAAAACCAGATTTTTGCCCACCTCGACTTTCGCGATGGCCTCGCCGACGGCCCTCAGCGCCGGCGCCGTGCAGCACGCCGCGCGCGTCGCCAGGCTCTACCGCCATGCGCTCAAGAACATCCAGTCGTGGGCAGTGGATCGGGAGCTATTCTGGGAAGAGGTAAGCTGAAAGGAGAAAAGAAGGGACGAAGGAAATTCAGCCCGTCTGCTGCCCATCGCCGCCCTCTTCTTCATTTGACGACTTTGTTTTTCTCTCTCTCTCTCTGTTCTGACACCGTTTTTCTCTCCCTAAACGCTCTCAAATCACCGCAGGCAGAGAAGCTCCGGGGCCAGTTTGAGGCCAACAAGAACGTGAGTGGGTTGGAGAAGCGCCGAAGAGACGAAGAGAAAGGAGAAAAAGCGAGAGAGAGAGAGCAAGAAGAAACTCAACCTCGACCTCCTTGGTCTCTTTCTCTCCTCTCTCTCTCTCAAAAAAAAAAAAAAAAAAACAGGTCGACCCCGCCACGGGCTCGGCCCTCGTCAAGCGCGGCGAGGCCGAGCTCGCCTCCAAGTCCCACCCGGACCTCTATACGGTTCCTTACAGGCCTGGTGGAACCCTGTACGCGAGGAACCCGCCCGTCTCCCCGGAGCTGCACCAGCAGTTGGATTTTGGCCGGGAGGGGCACTGACGTCGTCGTTTTGTCCTCTTTTTTCCGTTTCGTTTGTAAACCCCGCTCCGTCCTCAGTGAATTTTTTTTTCTTCTTTCATTTTACAGCCTCGGATAGGCGTAGTTTTACAGGAGCAGCGGCAGCGGCAGCGGCAGCGGCAGCAGCGGCAGCAGCGCACGGATCTTGCCCTCATCTCAAGGGACGTCCCCGGGCTCGGGGGCGAGCCTCCCCTGTCGCAGCCTCCCGAGCGAAAACGGCCTCGCGGCGACGCCCCCGGCGCCGCGGCTCTTGTTCCCGGCGAAGAAGGGCTGCCCTCGCACGCTCCTCGCGAACCTGGCCGCCGAGGCCGCGTCCCCGAACTCGACGAAGACGCGCACGAGCGCCTCCCGCGGGAACGAAGAGGAAGAAGAGGAAGAGGAGAAATAGGAGGGATTCTCAGCGTCGACCTCGAAGACGCTGACGGATCGGAGGCCGCCGCTGGCGGTCGCGGCCATGCCCACCTCGTCCTCCGCGGCGCCCAGGGCCTCCTCGGAGAGCCCCGGGGGGGCGACGTTGGTCAGGAGGACGACGCGAGACGAGTCGTCGCCCTCTCCCGGCCAGGAGAGGGACGAGGGGGCGGCGGGAGCCGCTCCCGCCGCCGCCGCCGCCGCCGCCGCCGCCGCCGCCGCCGCCGCCGGGCGCTTGGCCTCCCCCTCCGCGCGCTGCTCCTCTCGCTCCGTGGCAGGGACCACGACCGCCGCCCTCGCGCTCGTCTTCTTCGCCACCAGCGGCAGGGGCGCGCCCTGGAGCTGCTTTCCGAGGCCCTTGCCTCGCTCCCAGCCCATCTTGGCCATCATCCTGGCGGCCAGGGGCATCCCCCGCTCGGCGTCGGGGACGGCGCCGCCGGAGGGACCGAGCTGGCGGCCGCTCCCGAGCCCCGCCCGCGGCCTCGGCGCCTCCTGCTCCTCCCTCCGCGCCTCCTCCTCCTCCTCCTGGCGCCGCCTCTTCTCCTCGGCGGCCTCGCGCTCCCTGGCCGCCGCAGCCTCCGCGGCCGCCGCGGCTATCCTCCTCTCCCTGTCCGCCGCCGCGGCGGCGGCGGCGGCGGCGCCCGCGGCCGCCTCGGCCCGCAGCCGCGCCTGCTCGGCGGCGGCCTCCCTGCGGGCCGCGAGCGCCGAGAAGTCGTTCGGGTGGCGCGGATCGTACTCCTCGAAGTCGTCGTCAAAGGGCCCGAAGGAGGCCGCGTAATGGGGCCCGGGACCGCTGCCGCTGCCGGCGTTCTGCCTCTGCTGCTGCGGGACGGGAGGAGCGGGAGCGGGAGCGGGAGCGGCGGCGGTCGTCGCCGGCGCCGCCGCCGCCGCCGCCGCCGCCGGTCGGGGCTGATGCTTCGCCGCCGATGCCGCCATCCGCCGCACGGCCGGGGCGAGCGCCGCCGGGACTGACGGGACCGCCGCGGAAGCCTCGGCGGCCGGGTCGCCCTTGGCCACCGGCAGGTCGTCGTAGAGCCCCATCGGGGGAAAAGAGAGAGGGGGCGAAGTCGACGGAGAAGCGAGTTTGCCCGATCGACGTTTCGAGCGGAACAGTGGTCGTCGCTCTCCACTTTTTCGTTCGACGAAAACGGGAACTAAAACCTAAAAAAAAAAAAACGCCCCCCACTTTCCCTCCAGCCGTTATGACCTCTCCGAGCCCCTCCCTGCCCCACTCCACGGCCCTCCGTCGCCTCAAAGCCGCGCATGACGCATCCAGGGCCGCCGACGCCCTGAAGAGAGGGGACAGGGGCAAGGCCGCGGAGCTCTATCTGTCCTCCGCGGCCGCAACGGCTCGTTCGTGCTCCTTCTCGACTTCCGCCACCGCCACCGCCGCCGCCGCTTCGAGGGCGAGGGCGCTCTCCAACGCCTCCGCGGCCCTGTGCGCCGCGGGCAGGTTCAAGGAGGCTCTCAAGGCCGCTGAAGAAGCTATCAGGCTCTCCTCTCCCGAAGAGGAGGAGGAGGAGGAGGAAGAGGCCGGAGGAGAGCGGAGAGGGGACGCCGCGTCGCCGTCGCTCGCCCTCTGCCTCTCGCCTCTCCAGCAGCAGCGCCAGCGGCGAAAAGGTCGCCTCGGCTGGTCCAAGCCGCACTGGCGCAGGGGGGCCGCTCTCAGAGGGCTCGGAGAGCACCTCGCCGCCGCCATGGCCTTTGTGGACGCGCACAGGGCCCTGGAGAGCGAGGCGAAAGGGGGAAGGGGGGAGCGAGCGGGAGGAGGGAAGGGCGGCGACCCGTTCCCGCCGGCGGCGGCCCGCCGCTCCGAGTGCGCCGCGGCGGTCCGCGAGGGCGTCTTCCGTGGGGCCCGCCGCGCCGCGGACGCGGCCTCGCTGCTGTGCGACTCCGTGCTGGCCCCCGCCGAGGAGGCCGGGAGGCTTCTCCCTCGGTCTCCGCTCTCTGGAGGAGGAGGACGAGGAGGAGGAGGGGGAGAGGCGGCAGCGGCGAGCCTGCGAGCCGCCGCCGCGGCCGTCGTCGCGGGCCGAGGCGGCGACAGCGACGCCGGAAGACGCGACCCCGAGGCCCAAAACGCCGCGACCTCGACAGCCTACCTCTCCTCCCTCGCGAGGTGGCTCGTTCTTCCTCCTTCGCTCCCTCAGCTCCTCGTCGAGCGCTCCGGCGTCTTCTCGGCAGCGGGGCAGTGGCGCGCGGCCGTGGCGGACGCGCGGAGGGCGCTGGAGCTGAGCCTCGTCGAAGAAAGCCAACCCTCGTCAAAAAAAGAAAAAGCTTCCAGGGTTGCTGGCCAAATCGAAAAAGAAAAGGAAGAAAGAGAAAAAAAAGACCCGACTCGCCCGCAACAGCTTCGGCCCGCCCCTTCCGACGCCGCGGCTCTGGCACTGGCGAGGGCGCTGCTCGCGAGGCCAGGAGACGAGGAAGGGCGCGGGGACTGCAGGGAGGCCGCGAGGGCGCTCTCGGAGGGGTTGGCGAGGATTCGGCGGCGCGCCGCCCCCACGGCGGGCGCCGCTGCCTCGGGGGCTGCTGCGGCGGCGGCGGCGAGCCCCACCAGCGAGGGGGAGGCCTCCCGTCGCCGCGAGCTGTCCGCCTCGGCCCTGGCGTCCCCGCTCGTCGAGCTGCTGAAGAAAATCCAGGAGAGCGGGGAGCTGCCGCCGGGGGAGGTCGGCGAGATCCTTTCGTCGCCCTCGTCGGGGAGTCGCCCCGGGGGGAGGCCTCCTCCGCGCCGCCGACGCCTCCGCCTCGGCCTCGAGTTTTCAGGCTCCTCTGCTTCTCTCGACGCCACCGGAGCTCGCTCTGCCCTTCTGCTCCGCGTCTCCGAGGCTTTGCGCGTCCCGAGGACGGCGGTGGCTCTCGAAAAGGTCTCCAGGAGCGGAGCAGGTGGCGGCGCTGCGCTCTCGCTCTCGCTCTCGGCCTCGGTCTCCAAGGAGGAAGAGGGCGACTCCTCCTCTTCTCCTTCTTCCTCCTTGGAGGCGAGCCTCCGCTCTTCCCTGGCAGAGATCTGCCTCTGCCCGACGAGCATCCGGGTGTCTTTCTTCGAGGAGGAGGAGGAGGAGGAGGAAGCGAGAGAGAAGGAAGGGAAGATGCCCGAAGGAGGAGCGGAGCCGGAAGAAGGCTCCTCCTCCTCTCTTTCTCCCTCGTCCGCGCTCGTCCCTCTCTCTCCCCCTCCCCCTCCCCCTCTCGACCTCTCCCTGCCGCTGCTCCTCCGGCCCCCTTCCAAACCCCCGCCGCGACTCACCGACGCCAGGGGCCGGCCCCTCCCCCCGGTCCCGCGCCACGCCTTCGCCCTCTCGCGCGTGCACTACTCCTCGAGAGACGTCTCGGGCCGCTCCGCCGACTCATGGCTGGACGCGCCGCGGCTCGGCCTGCGCTGGCGGCAGTCGGCCGGCGAGGTGAGCGTCGTCGTGGCGTCGGTGGCGGCTGCCGGGCTGTCCGCCGCGGAGGTCGAGGTGGTCATCTCGCCGAGGAGGCTGCTCGTGGCGTCCTCGAAGAAGAAGAAGGAGAAGAAGAAGAAGGGGGGGAGCGGGAGCGGAGGAGGTGGCGAGCGCGGGGACGAGGAAGCGGAGGCGACGGCGGCGAAAGCGAAAACGAATGCGAAAGCGAAAACGGGAGCGGAAACGCTCGAGGACATCGAGGTCTTCCTCGACCTCGCCCTCGAGAGGATGGTCGTCCCCGACGAGTCGACGTGGACGCTGCTCGCGCCCGGGGGGGTGGGAGAGGAGGGGCTCCTGGTGACGCTCGCCAAGGCCAACGCCGAGCTGTTCGCCGCCGCCGCCTCGCCCCGCTCCTCCTCGGCCGCTGCTGCTGCTGCTGCTCCGTCGCCGTCGCTCACTTGGTGGCCCCGGCTCGCAGAGAGGGTCGACTTCCCTCCCCCGCCCCGGGGGTCCGACCTCGGCGGCGGCGGCGGCGGCGAGGGCGGCGAGGGCGGGGACGACGAGACGGCGGTCGCCTGGGACGACTACGAGAAGGACTACTCCGACCTCCCGCGGTTCGCTGCAGAGAGGATCAACGCGGCGGAGGCGGCGCTGCGGCTGCAGGATCCGAGCGGCAGCGCCGGGGGAGGCGCCGGCGGCGGCAGCGGCGGCGGCGACGCGACCTTCACGGGCGTCGTCGCTTCGGGCGGCCTCGACAGGGCACTGCGGCGCTCGCTGACCTGCGCCGACGACTCGCGGAGGCGCCACCGGGCCGAGAGGCTGCGGGAGATGCGGCGCGAGGCGATCTCGAGGGGGGAGGCGGCCGGGAGGGCGAAGAAGAGAGGGGGAGAAGAAGAGAAGGGGAGGCTCTCTGCCTTTGATGTTTGATCTTTTCTTGTTCTTAAAAAAAAAATCAGAGCTTGAAAGGAAGAAAAAGAGGGAGACAACAAAAAAACGAAAAATCTCGACTCACTCCAAAACGACCTGCCAAGCGAGCTCCGACCCTGCCCCCATCGGAACGACCACGTTGGACCCTTCGCTGCCCCTTCCTCCCTCCTCTTCCCCCTCTCCGAATCTGTACTCCCCGGGGACCCTCCACTTTGACCTCGACAGCGTGATCGTGTCCCCGTTGCGAGGGAGGCCGTAAAAGTCGGGCCCCGCGAACGAGGCAAAGTGCTCGAGCCGGTCGAGCTTGCCGGCGGCCTCGAACGCCGCCGCGTACAGCGGCAGGGCCGCAGGGGCGGAGTAGATGCCCGCGCAGCCGCACGACGACTCCTTGCGGTCTCTGGCGTGCGGCGCCGAGTCGGTCCCCAGGAAGAAGCGGGCGGAGCCGGACGTCGCCGCGGCGAGCACCGCCAGCCGGTGCCGCTCGCGCTTCAGGACGGGCAGGCAGTAGTTGTGGGGCCTGATCCCGCCCGTGAAGAGCGCGTTGCGCGAGAGGGAGATGTGCTGCGGGGTGATGGTGGCCGCGACGCCCTCCCTGGAGGAAGAGACGAAGTCGACGGCGTCGGCTGAAGAGAGTTTTTTTTTTTTTTTTGAAAGAGAGAGGGCAAAGAAGTTGAGTTTTTTTGTTTTGTTTCGTTTTTGTTTTTGAAGTCCCAACTTCTTCTTCTCGAGTTCCTCCTCTTCCTCCTTTTCCCTCTCTTCTCACAACAGCCTCGAGAGAGGGAGGGAGAGAGAGAGAGAGAGAAAGAGAGACACAGAGAGAGAGATGAAGAGAGCAAGAGCCCGAAAAAGCTCTAGAAAAAGGAAACCAACAACTCTCTCTCTCTCTCTCTCTCTCACCGGTGGTTATGTGCTCCATCACGACTTTCAGCTTCTGGTACTTGTCGACCAGCAGCGGCCCCATCACCCGCTCGATGAACTCCGCCTCCCGGTCGAAGACGTCCACCTCGGCGTCCGTGACCTCCCCGTGGACCATCAGGGGCACTCCCAGCTCCTCCATCGCCCTCAGCGTCGGATCGAGCCCGGCCAGGTCGGTGACGCCCGAGTCGGAGTTGGTGGTCGCGCCCGCCGGGTAGAGCTTGTACCCGTGGATGGTCTCCCTCCTGGACGCCGCCTCCCTCACGTCCTCCGGGGTCGTCCTGTCCGTCAGGTACAGGGCCATCCTGGGCCTGAAGCGGTGCGGCGGCGACGAGGAGCGAGGAGCAGGGGACGAGGGGATCGCTCGCTCTATCCGGGCAAGGTAGGCGAGCGCGCCCTCGACGCTGGTGACGGGGGGGACGAGGTTGGGCATGATGACCGCCCTTCCGAAGACGGCGGCGGTGGCGGGGACGACGGCGCGGAGCGTCCCGGCGCCGTCGCGGACGTGGAGGTGCCAGTCGTCGGGGCGGGTGATGGTGAGGGAGGTGAGGGCGGAGGCAGCGGAGGTCGAAGAGGGAGAGGCCATCGTTGTCGTCGTCGTCGTCGATCGCCTCGATCTCAGCGAGAGGGTATCGGCCGGTTTTGGGAGCCAGATGGAGCCGATTGCTGTCTTGGAGGCCGGAGCAGCTCGAGGGCGCATCGTTGAGAAGGAGAGACGGCAGAGCAGCGCACAAGCTCTCTGTCTTCTCCTTTGAAACGGGACGATGCTCCTCTCTTGTTTTTTTTTCCTTGCGAAGCCGATCGATAGAATCTGTGAACGCACAACTTAGAATTCGTTTCTTTTTTCTTTTCCTCTCTCTTTTAGAATCGCTCTCGCTCTCGCGTTGCTTTCAAAGAAAACCGGACCTCGCACAGGCGCTTCGAGAGAGAGAGAGAGAGAGAGAGAGAAAGAGAGCTCGCACACTTCTGAAAGAGCTCTGCGACCGAGACTCAGAGAGCTTGTGGCCCGCGAGGAAGAGAAGAGAGTCTAGGAAAAAACTTGATCAATGGGCGCCGCCGCGAGCGCCGCTCGCCCCGCAGCCGCCCGAGCTGCCTCCGAGGCCGCCGCCGCAACCGCTTCTTCCTCCTCCTCCAAGGCCGCCACCTCGGCAGCAGCAGCAGCAGCAACGTCAGCCGCGGAAGAAACCGAGAAGAGGCTGGCCGCGGCTTCGAGAGCCACCGTCGCCGCGATCAGGGAGCACGAGGCCGCCGACGCGGCGCTCGGTGCGGCCGGCGGCGGCGCGGCGCTGGGCGCGGCGCTTGCAGGCGCGATCCGGTCGAGGAGCGTCGTCCCTGCGGCGAGCCCTTATTCCACTCCCACGGCCGCAGCAGCGGCTCGGCAGAGGCAGCGGCAGCAGCACAAGAGGCTGGACGCCGCGGCGCTGCAGTCGCTCTTGTCTTCCGCGAATCAGGACCGTTTTCCAGCCGACGCGCGGAGGAAGGCCGCGGCGGAGCTCGGGGTCCCCTCTGCGGCGATCGACGCTTTCGTCGAAGCTTGCGAGGTGGCGGTGATGGAGGGCGACGACGAAGAAGCAGCGGCGGTGGAGGCAGAGCGAGGAGAGAAGCCCAAGCGGGACTTTAGGTTGTAACAAAAAAAGCAGAGAAGAAACATTTTTGGAAAATCAGTAGCGGTTTTTTTGTTTTTCTCTCTACAAAACAAGGTTTCTTTTCGTCACGCGCGCCTCTCGCCCTCTCTCTCTCTCTCTCCCTCTTCTCTCTCTGTCACCCAGGAGGGAAAAAGGAAAGTAAAAAAGGGCGGCGGGGAGGGGAGGCTTTATTTTTTTTTCTTGCCTCTTCTCAAACCTCCTCCACCACCACCACCCTCTCTCTCTCTTCTCTCTCATCATCACCCCGTTGTGATCTCTCCCCACTCAAAAACCACAGGAAACCGCTTCAAAGGGTCACGCCGCCGATCTTGTTGAGGTTGCCTGGAGACGTGTTATGTTTGAGTTTGTGGGAGTTCCGAGATCTTTCGTGAGTTTTTATTTTCTCGCTCCATTTCTTTTTCCCGTTTCTCCTCAAAAAAGGAAAAAAAACTCACCGACGAGGTTGGCAGAAACCGGGTTGGCAAGGTGGTCCTTCAGGTTTTGCCAGGGGCCCTCGCCCGTCAGGATCGCCTGTGCGCCGTAGCCGAAGATGGCGAGCATCGCGAGCCTGCCGTTCTTGAGCTGTTGTTTGTTCGTTTTTTTAAGGGGGGAAACGTTATCGTTTTTCTTATCGTTTGAGAAGTAGAAAAATAGAGAAAGCGAAACGGAAACTCAAAATAGAGGGCGCTTCTTCGCTTCGCTTCGCTTCGTTTCACTCGCTCGCTCGCTCGAAGGAGGACGATATAAAACTTCCTCGCTCTGCTTCGATCGCTCGAGGGAGGATAATGGAAAGCTTTTTCGCTCCGCTCCGCTCCGCTCCGCTCGGAGGAAAACAAAAAAACTCGAAAAAAAAAAACCCATCCGTCTCACCTCCTTGGTCTTCAACACCTTCATGTCCGCCTCGGTCTTCCCCAGGTTGAACAGGTTGAACCAAGGCCCGCCGGGGTACGCGGGGTCGCCGGACCCGTTGAACGCGTTCTCCATCCCCAGGAAGTACTGCTTCCCCTGCGAGCCGGGGTGGCGGTAGTCCTGCCATCTCTTGAGCTCGGCAAACTGCATCGCGACGACCTCGAGCCAGAAGAGCGAGAAGGGGTCCGCCCAGTAGCCGCGCTCGTAGGTGCCGGCGGGCGGGATGACGCCGGACTTGAACCAGAGGACCTCCGAGGGCGACTGCGGGATCGCGCCCGCCGAGGCGAGGATCTCGGGCGCGATGCAGCCGGCGGCGCCGAGCATGGCCCACCGGCCGTGGATGACCTCGGAGTAGGCGAGCCACTTGGGGTTGACGAACGCGCCCGCTCCCTCGGGGTCGGAGAGGCCCAGCGGGTCGAAGCCGTAGTCGGCGGGGAGAGTGCCGTTGAGGTAGCTGGTTTTTTGTTTTTGTTTTTGTTTTTGTTTTTTTTTGGGAAAAGAGGGAGGGAGTTAAAGGGTGAGGTTGAGGTAGAGGTTGAGGTTGAGGTTGAGAGAGGTCCAAGGCTCTTGCTCAATTAAAGATAGAGCGCTCTCTGGGTCTTCTTCTCGCTGACGAGAAAACAGCTTCGTGCATCCAACTCTCCCAACCTACCCGAGGGACTGCTCGGAAGCAAAGATGAGCTGGTCCTTGGAGCGGTCCTTCCTGACGGGCGCGGGAGGGGGCGGCGGGGCGGCACTGCCTTCGGCGCGAGCGGCGACAGAGCGGCGCTGCATTTTTTTGATTTTTTTTGAAAAGTTTGAGTGATTTTCGTTAGCGTTTCGCGGATTCGGTTCGTAGGCTGGGAGCAAGTGAGCTGAAAGGGGGCAACTTTCGGGCAGAGGGCGGCGGATGGAGACCAGAGAGCGAGCAGAAGGAAGAAGATAACGACATTGGCCGACGATCAAGACAAGGGTGAGCTTTCCTCGAAAGAACAATTCGTTTGACCAATTCAGCCGTGCCACCGGCCTCTGCCTGCCGTTGCGGGGTCCCCCTTGAGATCCGATGGGTCTGCACGAGCCCGCGCAAGGTCTCAGAAGCAAGGAAGACCGGAGAAAAGCAGCAGAGATGCCCGTGGCGGAGAGGATGATGATCGTGGTGGCCTCGAGTTCTTTCCTCTCTGCTAGAGCCCAAAACAAGGACTGAGAGAGAGGACGACCAAAGCAGGACGGCGATGTCTTCATTCCAGAGAGGCGACAGCAGCAACCCCCTGTTGCGCTTGAGCGCTCGGCCGTACCTGCGTCGCGACGCCCAGGGAGCGGTTGGCCAGAGCGAAAGCCATCTTGAGGAGTGCGAAGGACGAGCTGGGAGGGGGTCTCGCGGGGGGAAGGGGGGGTCGAGTTTAGTGAAAAATTTGGCTCTCTTCTCGCCCCAAAGAGGTAAAAAAAACGGAAAAAGCCGATCACTACCCGGGGTCGACGACGGACGACGTCGACGACAAGAAGGCATTCGTTTCCCCGTCTGTTCTTCCTCTTCTTCCCATCGCTCGCCCTTTGCGGTGGCGCCGGGCACAGCGGGAGAGAACGAGAGAGCGATCCCCGCGCCCTCTCGCGAGAGCTCGATGTCGGACCAAGCAGTAGCAGCGTCATCGGCATCGGCACGGGCGACGGGAGCGGAGGACGCGGGCGGCGAGGACGAGCAGCCCCGCCGCCTCCTCCCGCCGCTCCCGCCGGCCCCGGACCTCCCTCCGGTGCCCAGGCACGCGCTCTTTCCCCCTCTTCCCCCCCCCCCCTCCCTCTCCC
>Ga0315274_10005977_pt1 | contig 17786 bp, 17 predicted proteins | sample YL17G02_20_MG_FD_203700 | JGI IMG/M metagenome (GOLD analysis project Ga0315274, IMG submission 203700) | Sediment microbial communities from Yellowstone Lake, YNP, Wyoming, USA - YL17G02_20 | ecosystem: Environmental > Aquatic > Freshwater > Lake > Sediment | place: USA: Wyoming | collected...
ATGGATACACTGCGGTATGCCGTCGGTTACCCAAGTAATGTGCTCCTGGACATTCGCTAGTTCTTCTGGGGTGAGAGTCACTTTGAGTTCGTCACACAGCCCTTTGCGGATCAATGCGTGCGCTTGTTGTCGGTCAAGTCTGCCAACCTCAGAGATCTCCTGTAGTCGATTGGACACAGCGTGCCGGTTCTGAATACTCCCGAAGTATTCTCGCACGTCAGCCGGAATTCCAACAACGAGCAGTCTTACTTTGAAAGCGGAGTAAGCCGGGTCGTCAAGCAGGGTGATAATATCGCCAAGCTCCTGCATCAGTCTTGACTGGGTGAAAATCGTCTCCAGGTTGTCTAGGGCTACAAAGCAGGAATGTGCCCCCGCGAGTCCCCTCGCCATCTCAAGGCATGCTTCCAGAGGCTCCTTTTGTCGCACTTCGTACTTGCCTGCGTGACTGACACCTCCCTTTGCTTGACCTACGCCAGGGATGCCGAGCGAACCTTCAGTCTGCTTCGTCTCGGTGTACTCGACCTTTGTCGGTTGCTGCTGTCGGGCGACCACATTCTGTAATTCGCTTGTGATCGAACCGAGCCTAGATGCATTGGCCAGATTGGCCGGAACGTAGAAGACGTCCTCTTCGGCCATTACCTTCTTGTACAACCAAGACTTTCCGCATCCGCTCTCGCCATGGATGAGGATGTTGAGTGAGCCTTGAAGCGCACGCCGCAAGTCACCTTCCAGGGTGTCTCTACGGACGTACATGTCGGGATTCACATCGGAGCTTCTGGGGGTAAACACCTGATTTATGTCTTTACGGAAGAGGTTCATAGTCAATTGCATGGTCTCAAACACCCGGGTTGTGATTTCATTCGGCTTGAGGGCGTTATGGTTGGCACCATGGGCACTTGCCGAAAACTTCCTATATTTGTCGCGTTTTTGTGATGCTCGGACCCAAGTCTGCCACCTTCAAGATAAGCCTTGGGTTCTGGATGGTATGTGGACATAGGTTCATCCGGTCACAGGCCAGAGGTAGGCGAGGCCGACGGGTTCAATGCGAAACGATGCGACCCGGTAGAATTGCCGAACACGGTCCGGCTCGCGCTGCAAGTCGCCTTCCACGTTGGCCAGCCACTTGTCCCAATAGCGGCGGTTGGATTCGAGCTGGCGCCGTTCTAGTTCGTCCCAACCCGACAACAGTGGCGTTGCTCGTCCAAGTTCTGATTCGACTCGCCTCCGTTGGTCTCCGAGAACGCGGCGCATGGATTCGGCTTCGTCGTCGCCGCGTTTCTTGAGTTTGGTTTCGGCGTCGGCTTTCGCCTCCTGTCCGAGCGTTTCCAGGTGGGGCAACAATTCCTCGATGTCGCGGGGCATGGCGCCTTGCAGCCGCCCAGCGATGACTTCGGGAACTTGGGAGTGCGCGCCGGGGCGGAGTGAGTCTTCAAGCAATTCGAGCGTTCTGGCTTCCGCCTCACGGGCGTAGCGCGTTAGGTTGCCGCGCCGGCTGGGCGGTTCCGTCCAGCGGGCTGTGACGGTGAGAATTTCCTCGTGCAGGCGAACCGCGCCCGCGCCATACAGCGACAACCGCCCGAGCAGGACGACGCGCGGGATGGCGTCTGACGTATGCGCCAGACAGGCACGGGAAAGGTCGTGATGAACGAAGCCCTGCGCGAGAAAGCGACCGAGCAGGCGTTGGACGACGCGGTGTTGCAGGTGGAGTTGGACGATGTCGTCGTCAATGCCCTCCGGGGCGGTGAACACCACTGGGCGAATGGGCGATTCCTTGCGCCACTGGTAGCCGGTCTGGCGGTCGTCCGGCAAAGCGCGCAGCGTATCGAGCGTGGCGGACCAAGACGGGTCGGCGCCGTGGCGAGTGTCGAGGTTCGGGAAAACGTAACGGGCCGGCGTGTTGGAGGGAGCGGCGGTCTGTTTCAGCGGTTCGGCGCCGAGCAATTCGAGCGAACAGGAAAGCGTGTCGCGGAGTTGGTCCATGTCGAGGCCAATCCATTTGGAGGCGTCATTGATGCAGTTGCGTAGTAGGTCAATCTGCTGCTGCAACTTTTGCCGCTCGCGGGCGGCCTCCAATTCCTCCTCCGCCGTGGCGCGCTGGTCGGCGTCAAGATTCGCTCCTTCAATCTCGGCGGCAATCTTGTCGGCTTCATCGTGGCGGATGCCGACGCGGATGGTCTGGGCGAGCCGGTCTTCCAACACCTGGGCGAGGCTGCCCAGTTCACGGCGGATCGTCTCGGTCTTGCGGACGAGGGCACGCAAGACGCGGTCCTCCGGGCGCTGGGTATATACGAAGTAGTGGCAGAAGACTTCCGGCGACGGTTGGAGCTTGCGGTCAATACGGCCGTTGCGCTGCTCCAGCCGGCTCGGATTCCACGGCACGTCGAAGTGAAACAGGTTGTGGCAATGCGCCTGAAGATTGATTCCCTCGCGGGCGGCGTCCGTGGCCACGAGGATGCGCAACGGGTGCTTCTGTGGGTTGGCATTGAACGCCTGCTTTAAGTCCTCGCGCGTCGGCACACCTCCTGTCTGCGCTGCACGCCGGGTGGGGGTAGAACCGCAATAGCTCGCGATGCGATGCTCGGCGAGGTCGGTGTCTGCGATGGCGGCACGCAACATCTCGACGAGGTAACGTTTGGTGTCGTCGTATTCGGTGAAGAGGAGCAGGCGGAGGTCGTTCCATTTCGCGCCGGGTTGCGGCGACGGCTGGCCGGGCAAGGCCACGCCGGGACACACATTCTTTCGGATCCACTCCACCAAGTAGCGGACGCGGGCGTCGGGCAGGCCGCGGGCTTGTTCGGCAACGGTCTCCATCCGAGTCAGGAGGGCTTTCTCACGGGCAACGTCGGCACCCTGGGTGTTGCCGATGGTTGCTGCCGTGGCCGCTTCAACTTCCTGCGCGAGCAGTTCGCCCTGGTCTTCTTCCGAGAGCTGCGAACGGTCGTCGTCGCGGTCGAGGCCCTGCGAGAGCAGTTCCGGGCGCTGCGTGGTTTGGCCGGGCAAGCTGGCGGAGGGGTCGGCCGCCCAGATGCGCTCCATCGTGCGGCGGTGGACCGCGAGCGTTCGGGCGAAGGCTTCAACTGAGGACAAAAGGCGTTGTTGCAGGTGCGACACAAGCAACGCAGCTTCGGCCTGCTTGCGCTTCGTCGCGCCGGCCATGCGCAACTGGCGGACCTGGCGGTATTGGTCGAGGAGCTTTGAGAGCATCAACTCGGGCGTGTCGTCGGGAAAACGGTCGAAACCCAAGTCCTTCGGCAGATCAACTTGGAGCGGTTTGCGTTCGGGGAATCCCCCGATCAACCGGCGCAAGTCCTCCTTGAGCCGGCGGACCATCACGCCGTCGAGATTGCTTTTGAGGACTTTGACCCCGCGTGTGAATCGCTGCGGGTCGAGCAGTTCGAGCAGGGCGCTGAAGCTGTTGGAATGGCCGTTGTGCGGCGTGGCGGACAGAAAGAGACGGTGCTCAAAGCGCGGAGCTAGGTCGCGGATGGCTTTGGTGATGCGGGAGTCTATGGCGTATTTCGCGCCGCTGGACGGGGCGGCGTGGTGGGCCTCGTCAAAAATCAGGAGCGAGCCGGGGCGCAAGTTGTCGAGCCAGTCGCGGAGCGGACCCGTGTAGGTTTCGTCAATGAGCAGCTTGTGTGAGATGAGGAAGCGCGGGAAGGTCGTCCACGGGTTCACACCATAGCCGCGTTCCTGGCGGATGCGCTCCAAATAGGCGCGGTCAAGGACTTCAAACGTAAGGCCAAACCGCGCTTCCAGTTCGTCCTTCCACTGGCCCAGCATAGAGGGCGGACAGGCCACGAGGATTTCCCGGACCCGGCGCCGCAACAGCAGTTCGCTGGCGATGAGGGCAGCTTCGATGGTTTTCCCCAACCCAACGTCGTCGGCAATGAACAAGTTGACACGGGGCAGCAAGAGCGCTTTGCGGAGCGGCTCAAGCTGGTAGGCGTCGAGTCGGATGCCGGCGCGGAACGGGGCTTGGAAGATGCGCGGGTCGGTGGCGGTGACGCAATTCCAGCGGAGCGTGTGGATGTAGGCGCTGAAATGGCGGGCCTTGTCGAAGCCGCGCTTGCCGATGGACTGCCAAGCCTCGCGGTCAAGAATCTCCGGATCGAGTTCCAGTTCCCAAACGACTTCGAGCGGCTCGCCCTGGGCGTCGTCGTCCAGGCAGGCCATGCGGACCAGCGTGCCCGTGCCCGGGGACAATTGAGCTGTTTCAACGAGGTAGGTGCGGGTGCGGACGCGGACCACCTGGCCGGCAACCGGCGGAGTCGCTCTTCCCTGGGCGCGCCGCAAAGTGGAATCGTGTCCTGGACTCTCGCTGTTCATCAAGTGTGGATCCTCGCCAATAGTTCGCGCCGATCTAAAGTGGTCAGCAGCGGACGAATCCGCACAGACTCACGATGGATGTGAGGTACTTAGAGGGAAATCACGGCAAAGTAAAGGCCAAAGCAAATCGCGTGCTCACTGCTGAGACCCACGCTGGGCACTTGGCGCCCGCGCGCTTCTGCGGTCGGCAGTCGAACTGCGCGCTTCCCAGTCCGCGGTGGTCATTCCTTCTGCGCTTGTTCCTTTCTGATGGTCTCGAGGATTGATTCATAGACGGCGGCGGCTTCGCCAGTCTCCAAGTCGCACAAGCCACCCAGTTCAATCAAGACCGGTTTGACGACTTCAGGGGATCTGTTCATTTCCTTAGTTGTTGAACAATAGCCGCACCAGATCTGGTCAGACTGTAAAATGGGCGTGTGTCGCCGTTGATCTCCATCGCTGATTTCACTAAGCCTAACCCCTCCAACTCTTTGAGCGCCCTGATGACCGGATTTAAGCCGATTGGCCGCTTGACGCGGAGGCTCCTCCGAATCTGGGTGGCCGTTGCCGGACCACTCGACTCGGCCACCTCCACCTCCAGCAGCACGGCCGAACGGGCTTTCGCCCTGACCACGCGCGCGTACTTCCGCCAGTCCAACCCCTTGGCCTCGGCTGGCACTTCCAGACCTAAGGCCCCATGGATCACGCGCCTGCCCCGGAGGGTCAAGACGTAGAGCTTGCCCGTGACATGCCTCGGGTTCAGGCACCGAGCCAGGTTACGCTGTTGTATCTGGCGCAAGACAAACCAGACATCCCGCAACTGAATCCGGGGCGCAAACACTCGTGCCGCCGCACAGATCTCCGTCGTCGTCATCGGCTTCCGGAGCACTTGGGCTACGGCTGAACGTTGCCGTCCCCGGCCAATCCATTTCGAATCATCATTCTTAAGTGACATCGACCTCGCCACCACTCCAGAGTTAATAAAGGTTGCGCTCGAAAGGGTCGGAGGTCCGTGACCGCAAATCCTGACTTGACGGCTCTGTCCCACTCGCCAAGCGTCGAAGCAGCCGCGTATGAGCCAGTTGAACGCAGCGACCGACCTTGTCAATCTTGGCGGACTGGAGGGCAGCTTCGGCCGGCCGCGCGCTCGGGCTGTGGTTCTGCTTGGCATCCTAGTCCTGTTCTTCTTCCAGATGCTTTCGGACTTCGTGGCGGGTCTCTACGGTTTGGGCCTCCGGCACACCTCGATTCCCCCCGAAATCGCGAGCATGGGATTGTTTCTTTCGCCCCTGCTTTTGGGGCTGTTTCCTAAGTGCTTTTCCTCACGCCAAGCGCTGACGGGGTTGGTGTTTTGCATCCTGTTGGCCCGCGTTCTGGAGGTGCCGCTCAGCCCGCGCGCGCAAATGTTGGTCTCGGGTATCGGCGTGGCCGCCTTCCTGGTGTTTCTGCCCGCTCTTCTCGTCCAAGACGAGGAGGCAGGGGTACTCCCTTTCGGGCTGGGACTGGCCTTGGCCTTGAGTCTGTCGCTCATGCTCCGTGCGCTCGGCACGAGTTTTGACCCGGCCGCTCACGGCGTCTTTCAGGTCTTTGGCTGGGCTCTGGCCCTGAGCGCCGGCTGGCTGTGGTTGCAGGTGAGTCCAGCCAGGGTGTCGTCGACTCCTCAAGCTGCCGGCCTGGGACGAATCGCGGCCTGGAGCATCGGCTTCGCCAGCGCACTCACCCTGCTGTACTTTGCGTTCACGACGCCGCAAGTTATCGCCCGGTGGACGGACGAGGACGCGCGGTTCATCCTCGCCGGCACGGTGGTGTCCCTGTGTGCTTGGACTTTCTTCCTGGCGGCCGGGGGCGTCCCCTCCAGGAAGGGCCTGATCGCCTGGAACGTGGTATTCGTCGGGGCTCTGGTTCTGACGATCTGGCTCAATCAAGTGCGACTGCCCAGGCTCCGCGAGGCCTACCCCGTCGTGGCCCCGCAGAACACGCTGTTGGTGGAGATCGCTTTGGTCGTCATGGTGAGCGCATTCCCCATCAGTTTGGTTGACTGTGAGTTGTTCGCGACCGCTCTGCACCGGACGCACTCGACTGCCCGCACGATGGGCGGCGCGTTCAGTCTGGGAGCGCTGTGGATGCTGGCGCTCATTCTCGGGCAGGTTCTTACCACCGTCTATGATTACGTGCCCGTGGTCGGGCCATGCTTTCGGGACCGGTTCTTGATGGTTTTCATGGCCGCCGGGTTGGGACTGGCGGTGCCGGCATTGGCTTTACCGAAGGGACAACGAGCGCTGGAGGCAGGGCGAAGTAAGGGGATCATCATCGGGGTTGCGTCTGTCGGTGGCATTGCGCTGGCAGCCGCGTTGGTGAGTGTCGGGCATCCGGCTCCGTTGCACGGGCCTGGAGACAGGGTGCGTGTGCTGACCTATAACGTCCAGCAGGGCTACAGTGCGGACGGGCTCAGAAACGTCGAAGGCCAGTTGGAGGTCATCCGGCGACAGGCGCCGGATATCCTGGGCCTGCAGGAATCGGATACGGCGCGTATCTCCGGCGGCAATGCAGATATGGTGGGTTACCTGGCCGCTCATCTGAACCTTTACTCGTACTATGGTCCCAAAACCGTGACGGGGACGTTCGGCATCGCATTGCTGTCGCGCTACCCGATTGAGAACCCCAGAACCTTGTTCCTATTCAGCGTTGGGGAGCAGACAGCGGCCATCACGGCGCAGGTCCGAGTGGCGGGCAAAAGGTTCACCGTGCTGGTGACGCATCTGGGCAACGCCGGAGACCTGCCGCAACTGGAAGACCTGCTCAGCTCCTTGGGAGGCAGGGAAAGGGTCATCCTGATGGGGGACTTCAATTTCCGTCCGGGCACGGAGCAGTACCGACGTGCGACTGGAGTGCTGCGGGACGCCTGGGTCCTGGCCGGTTCGCCCGTTCCCGGCCCGGATTGGAGCGCGGGCCGGCGGATTGATCACATGTTTGTCTCAACGGATGTCGAGGTGCTCGACGCGCGTTACGTTCTTTCCATGGCGTCTGACCATCCGGCGCTGTGGGTTGAGATGAGGTAGAATTCAATCTCCAACCGGTGTGCGCAGAGCCATCGGAAAACGGCTGGGGTTGGGGTGCACGATTGGAGGGATCAGGGAGTGATTCCCCACACACATACTGTGTGTACTCAGTCATACCTCTTGCGCAAGAAGATCCGGTACGGGCGGTGCGACTTGTTCTTTTGGGCCTGCACCCGGTCGTAGTAGATCGACGGCTCGGCAGATGAACCCACGGGCACGGTGTTGGCAAGATAACGGATGGCCGTGGTAACGGCGTGGCTGCTCCGGTGGCACAGCTTCATCAGGCGGGAGAGGCTGAGGGGGTATTGGTAACAAGGCCGGGTCCGATAGAGCTTCTGGTAGTAGAACACGATCTTTTCGTAAACCAAATCCAGCAGCCGGATTTGCCGCTGATCCAACTCCTCAACGATTCCCGACCGGATCCAGATCCTCTTTTGGATGGTGGTCGCCTCCCGTGGGCGCAAAATCGTCCGCGACAGCGCCCTTCTTGATCGGCACGAGCGGGAACTTTACATGGCAGGGTTGGATGCGGCCCTTGATCTTGACAATGCCCTCGCCCACCGCCAGACGATCCAGGAAGACTTCGTCGCGGTTCTCCAGGAACAGGGCGCGTTTGGCGGTCACGATGTCGTCCTCGTGCTGAAGGCTGAGGTAGATCTGGGTATTGCAGTTGCCGAGAATGTAAACCGGCATCAGCGATGGATGCTGAGTGATGCTGACCAACCCCTCCCCGAAACCCCGGATCTCACGGAACACGTTCTCCAGGCTATTGGATGCCTGCCTCTCGACCAGACTACGAGGAAAAAGATTGTGAACTTCCTCAAGGAAAGTGACGTGGCGGAGTTCATCGGTTTCCCCTTGTGCCAAGCGGGAAAGGTGAATCCAGCGCAGAACGATGTCTGTGAAAAAGACGCGCAGCGGTTTGGGCAGTTCCTGGTCCAGTTCGATCACGACGGGTTGCTCGAGCAATTCCTCCAGTTTGACTGGGTGGCGAGCGTTAAAGGCGCCCGCAGCCGGCCCATAGCAAAATGTGTTTACTACCCTGGATGAGCTGTCCTGCCAAAGACCTTTACGTCCTTTATATTGAATATGTTGCAGGTCTTCACTGACGTCGAAGAAGTTAGGATACCGTGTTGGGGCTCCGTCGTAGAAACCAGCCTCCTCGAACCGCTTGTCGAGCAGTTCGATGAGGATGTCCGCGACACCCGGGCCAGAGATGTGCGATTTCTCCAGGGCCTCGACCACCACGCTGATCCAAGTCTTGGGGTGGACTCCGGGTGGTCCGCGCAGGGGATTCCAATTGAGGGGAGAGGCGGTCTTTCGGCCCACCGAGTAGATCCGCAGCGATCGGACGCTGGGGTTCGGTAGGGTAAGCAGGGCCCGGTAGCTGCGTTTCCAGTCCACGACCAGGAACGGAATCTGGTGCCGTAGTAATTCAAGCAGAAGCAGTTGGGCAACGTTGGTCTTGCCGGCACCCGTGATCGAGAAGATACCGATGTGCTTGATGAAGTTTTCCCGGCAGAGATAAAGCGGGCAAACCAGCTTTTGGCCGTAAACGACCGTGCCCAGGAAGAATTCGCCGGAAGCGGCTTGTACTAGGGGTGGCGGGAGGAGGATGCTCTGGTCGTTGAGTGTGCGGCCGAGGTAGCGGAGTCCGAACATCTGGATGAGCGCCTCGGTTTCGCGTTTCGATTCCGGGGTTTCGGAGGTAGCGTAGGCTATCCAGAGGGCGTCAGCCCGTTTGCCGAGGATCGGCTTCAGTTTCGTGCAGATGTCTTTAAGTTCCTGTTCCCACATGTTCCAAGAAAATGGCTCGAGCCTTCGCCTGTTCGTGTCCCTCCCAGACCGTCAGGAAGTCGCGCATGACCAGAACGACATCGCGCCAACACTCGACCTGTTGGGATCGCTTTTCGGTTTGGAGGTCGAACAGCTTGCGGTAGAGGACCCCCTTGTCCTGGTGTTCCCGGAGGTGGTAGTTCGCGGCCACCTCAAGCTGGTTGAGCATGTCGGTGAGGCGGGCTGTGTCGTCCTCCAACGAACTCAGGTTGCGGGAGGTGAGGTGTAGGCGCCACCAGATCTCAGCGGCGAGGATTTCGAGTTTCCGGTTCAGGATGCTGGATTTCTGGTGAATGAGCTGTTCCAGGGAACTGTCGGCTTGGCGGTCGGACTCCTGCGTTGGCTGCGTGCCGTATGAAACGATACTGCTCAGGTAAGATTCAGAGACCATTGGATTCGAGATTCCTGCGCTGAGCAAGGATTTGGAGTTTAAGTGGTTTGCCATCGATCCGTTCGGAGCTCGGGAATCGGCGACAACGCCGCCGTGTCTTTCCGAACCGTTCGTGCGCCAGGCTCTTAAAGGCTGGGAGGTTCCTGGCCGAGATGACAGGGAATGCTCAACCCCAACCCCACCAGCGGAACCGGCGCCCAAGCAGCCAAACCGGTAGCCCCGACAGGCAACCACTCGATCTGGACCAGTATCCGGTCGAGGTGTTGGAAGCCGTCCTGCGGATTCTGAAGGCACAGCGAAGAGACTCCACGCTGCAAGCGAGAAAAACCAAGGGTGAATTCGAGGGCTCGGGATCCGAATGATTCTGAACTGAAGCCGAACCACGCCAGGAATATCAGCACCCGGCTCCGACCTGATAGGACGCGTCTTTTCAGTTTCATAAGTCCAGAACGTTTGGGGATTTGGCGAAAATCAAAGCGTGGAGGCGCTCGCGCCCGCCGCGAGCCGAACGGAAGCGCTTTTGAAAACTGCGGGTGTTGCACTTGGTCTTGGGATTCTTCTTCCGCGCTCGATCCACCGCCGCATTGGCCAGGCTGACCACCACGCGTCGAATCGTCCCCAAGACCCGGGCGGCTCCCGGGGTGCGCACTCGGCTCTGATCTTCTCGCAGCGTGATATCCAGACAATGGTGCAACCGGCTTTCCACCACCCAATAACCTCGCTTGATCGAGAGCATCCCCTCAGCGACGCTGCTCACGGGAAGTGCCCCGGGTCTGCTCACGTGCAATGACCCACCTGGCAGGAGGAGGGAGTAGTCAGTTTCCTTTTCCAGGGAGGGAGCTTTGGAGGTATTCGAGTAGGGCACGGGACGCGGCGAAGTTCTCGTGACCAGGCTCCGAGGCCGGCTTTAGGCCTTGGCGCAGAGGACGTCGTTCCAGTCCTTGCGGGAGGGGCGCAGTCGTTGGATGGAGGGATGAAGCGCGATCATGGCATCGGCCATCGCCTCGCCGGTGTCATCAAGGTCAAAGCCGCAGTAGAGGGCCCCGCCTTGCGCGAGCAGGTCGGTGAGCCAGGCTGGGTTGGGCCGTGCCCCGGCGGTGGAGAGACAACGACAGGTGGGATGCAGGGCGTGACAACTGAGGGCATCAATGGCGGACTCGCACAGCACACAGGCTTCCAGGGTCGTGGCCGGCTGGGGTTGCCGGTTGGCGGGGATGGCGAAGCAGCCGAGATCCTTGCGGGAACCTGGGGCCATGCCCCGCCAGGAGAGCGGGCCGGTGCCACGCAGTTCGGCGCCGACGGGTTGGCTGTGTGGGTCGCGGAGGAGGAAGACGGCGTTGGCGCGGGCGTCGGCATAGAGGCAGCCGATGTCGATGAGCGTGTCGAGCAGCGCGGCGGGCAGACGCCGCTGCTCGGTCAAGTAGCGGCGGACCTGGGCGAGGTACTGCAGCACGGACGGTGGCAGTCGCAGCGGCGGGCGCGGCGGGGCGCTCACGGGCTGGACCACGACCGAGGCACAGTGACGTTCCAACCACTCCAGGGCCTGGCCGAAGCCCAGCCCGTGGAGATGCATCACCAAGTCGATGGCGCCGCCGCCCCCGCGGCCCAGGTGCCAGTTCATGAACTTGGTTCCCGTGACCGAAAGCGTGCCCTGGGCGGTGTGCCACTTGTGGGGATCGCCGCGGTCCGGCTCAGCGCCGGAGAACCGCAGCACGGCGGTCAGGGGAACCGTCCGCATCCGGTCGGCCCGCTCTTGCCAGATCATGGGTCGGCGGAGAGCTTGCCGCGCAAGGTCACGCACTCCTTCATGTTGAAGACGTGGCTGGCTTCGGTGAGCCGGTCAATCAGCGCGGCGGTCAGGTGGTCGTTTTTGAGGAAGGAACCCCATTCGCTGAAGCCCAGGTTGGAGGTGAGGAGAGTGGACTTCTTGCGGTGGCGTTTTTGCATGAGGGTGAAGAAGAGGCCCACCTGCACCGGTTCAACCTCTACGTAGCCGATCTCGTCGATTAAGAGTAGGTCCCAACGCAGATACTTTTTGAGGACCTGCTCCTGGGTGTGCACCGCGACCGATTGGTAGAGTTGGGCGACCAGGTCGGCAAAGAGGACGTAACGAGCGCTGGCGCCCCGGTGGATGGCGCCGACCAGGAAGCTGGAGGCCAGGCCGGTCTTGCCACAGCCGGTGCGGCCCAGCCAGACGATGTTCTGCCCCTTGGCCAGGAAGTCCATGGTGTCGTAGAGGGCGAGGATGGCTTTGCGATTGAGTTTGGGTTGGCGCTCGAAGGGGAAGGTCTCGATCGTCCAGGGCTCGGGCAGGCGGGCGCGCTGGAGGCGCTGTTGGCGGGCCCGGTCGCATTTGAGGCGGTATTCCTCGTCCACGATGTGGGTGAGCAGGGTGGCGTGCGACATGCGCTGGCGAGCGGCCTCTTTGAGGTCGTCATCCCAGTGGGCGGCCAGGCGGGGCAGTCGCAAAGCGCGGAGTTTATCCTTGAGTTCATCATTCATCGTATTGAGCGAGGTTGGGCGATTCGGTGAGCGAGCCGTCTTGATAGGCGGGACGGTCGCGAAAGGACTCGTCGATCGCCGGTAAGGGGAGTTGGCCGGGAGCTTCCTGCAAGTAGAGGTGGGCGATCCGTTCGAGGGTCTTGAGGTCGTGGATGCGATAGCGGTGGGCGCGCTCGACGGAACGGACGAAGAGCTCAGGACTCATCCGTTGGCTTAACGCCCAGAGCCGTCGCAAGGTCTGGTGGCGCAAGTGTCCCGGCGTGGCCAGCAGGAAGTCGACATACGTGCTGACAGTCGGGGCCAACGCGCGCAGGCGTTTCTCCTCCTCGTCGCTGGGCTGAGGACGATGGCGGGGATGGGCGTGGGAGGCGGGTTTATCGGGTGGATTGATCTGCTGGTTGCGGACGCCCTCGGCCGCCAGCGGATATTCGATGGCGACCTGACCCGCCAGGTAAATCTGGAGGTGGTTTTCGTAGCGCAACACCGTGAGGCGACCACGTCCGGTGCCGGGCACCCAGTAGTAGTTGGCGTCGAGCGCGACATAGCCGTATTCGTCGACACTCCGTTCCAGGACCAGGTAGGGAGCGGGCAGGTAGGGAGGCAAGGGCTGCAAGAAGTGCTGCTCGTGCTCGAAGGCCTGGGCCGGAATGAGGCCGGCCTTGCCCTGGGGCCGCTGCTCCATGCGCACGGTGGACCAGTCCAGCCCCTGGCGATTCAAGTCCTCCAGGTTCGCGAAGGTGCGGCCGGGCAAGAAGTTGGTTTCGACGGTGAAGAAGCTGCGCTCCTCGCCGGCCTTGCGGTCAGGTGCGAACTGCACCCGATACGCACGATGGCAAACAGTATTTCCGAGTGACGCATCCGTTCCATCCGTGGCGAGGCCGGCAGTTTGAGTTCGTGGACTGCCGGCGCTGTTGGGAGGAGTGGCGGGTGTTCTATTACACCGCCGATATGCAAATGGCCTATTTTCCGGCCACTTGGACCGACGTCGGCGAGGCGGATCCGTTTGTCGAGTTGTCCCAAGGACGGGCCATGGGGCGAGTGGAGGACCTGCTCCGATTAGTGCGATTGGTAGGGGATATCCAGGTTGAATGTGTTAATGAAATTAAGCCGCAAGTGTAAAATAAAATCGGCCGGGCAGTTACGAGATGGTTTCGTAAAATCCGGCTCATTACTACGCATACGTGGGCATGAATACCCGATAAAGCGCGACATATTTTGCTTGTCAGCCTCGGTTGGCTGGCATACAAACGGCATAAATACATTTACACTTATGCCGCCCAACCCGAAAAAGATCCAAGCCTTGCGCTCCACCGGAACGCTCAATTCACGACCGGAAAAAGTGCGCCACCCGCGCTTTGCCGACACGGAGTTCTTTGATCCTCATGATTTGGTCCAAGTCAAATACGAGACCCTCCGGGCCGTCGAGACCGACGGCCAGCCTCTGGCTCAGGCAGCCGTTGATTTTGGCCTCTCACGTCCCACCGTTTACCAGGCACGTCAGGCCTTCCAGACCGCGGGTCTCGAAGGCCTCTTCCCGCATAAGCGCGGTCCCAAGAGTCCGCACAAGCTTAAACCGGAAGTCCGGCAGTATCTGGAGGAGGCCCTGGCTTCGACTCCCGAAGTCAAGGCCGCTGAACTGGCACAGCAGGTGCGGCGGCGGTTTGGGGTGCAGGTGCATCCCCGGACTCTCGAGAAAGCCTTGCGAAAGGCAAAAAGGGGGCGTCAAGTTCCGCCCCCCAACCAGCGATGAAGCCTCCGGAGAAAGAACTTTGGCAGCGGCGTTACGAGCAACTACGCCAGCAGGTCTTGGAGCCCGACGCCACTCTCGCTCAGGACCGCTGGGGATTGAGCCTGCTGCTCCGCCAGGGCTTGGCCAGTTGGATGCGCCTTTGGCAGGATCCTTCGGCGGGCGCGGAACCGCCCAGCGGTTCTCAGCCGGCTCCCGCGAGCTGTCGAGTCCCCGATTGGCAGCAGCAAGCCACGCTGCTGTTAGCTAACATGGCCTGGAGCCATTGTCATCCTTCAACCCCTCAACTCGTATGAGCTACGATTCGAAAGTAAAGGCTGATCATCTCAAACGGAGCGCGTATCTGTATATCCGACAGTCGACCTTGCGGCAGGTGCTTGAAAACACCGAGAGCACTCACCGCCAGTATGAGTTGCGCCAGCGCGCTGTCGTCTTGGGCTGGCCGGAGGAGCGCATCGTAGTGATCGATTGCGACCAGGCACACTCGGGTGATTCGGCCCTCCAACGGGACGGGTTCCAACAACTGGTCGGAGAAGTAGGGTTGAATCGAGCCGGTTTGGTCATGGGGCTGGAGGTTTCACGTCTGGCACGCAACTGCGCGGATTGGCACCAGTTGATGCAAATCTGCGGACTGACTAACACGCTAATTCTGGACCAGGATGGGCTGTATGATCCCAGCGATTTTAACGACCGATTAGTGCTCGGCCTCAAGGCCACGATGAGCGAAGCCGAGTTGCACATTCTCAAATCCCGTCTGCACCTGGGCATCCTGAGCAAAGCGCGACGGGGCGAACTGAAAGTGCGCCTGCCCACCGGACTGGTTTACGATCCCGCTCAAAGGGTGGTGCTGGATCCGGATCGGCAAGTCCAACAAAGCTTCCAACATTTCTTTGACACCTTCCGGCGTTGTGGGTCGGCCTGGTCAACCGTGGCCATATTTTCCAAAGAAGGTCTGAAGTTTCCTCGGCACCGGCCGGATGGTTCGGGGGAACTGATTTGGGAACCCCTGCGGCATATGACCGCCCTGCGCACGTTGCGCAATCCCCTCTACGCCGGTGCGTTCTGTTTTGGACGGTGGCGGAGCTGGAAAGATGCCCAGGGTAATCATCACCGTGCCACCGTGCCTCAAGAGCAATGGAAGGTCCTGATCAAAGACGCCCATCCCGGTTATATCACCTGGCAAACGTTCGAGGAAAATCAGCAGCGCCTGCGCCAAAACAAACAAGCTCCAGCTCAGCAGCGGGCCAGCCCACCGCGGGAAGGTCCGGCTTTGCTGCAAGGTCTGGTGCTTTGCGGAGTGTGTGGCCGGCGTATGACGGTAAGATACCACCAACGCGGCGCTGAACTCAGTCCCAACTATGTGTGCCAAAAAATCAGCGTCGAAAATGCGCAACCGGTTTGTCAGGACATCTCGGGTGGAATGGTCGACGAAGCCGTGGGCAAGCTGATCATCGAAAGCGTCAGTCCCTTGGCGTTGGAAGTGTCGCTGCAAGTCCAGCAGGAGCTACAAGCCCGTTTGACCGAAGCCGACCGGTTGCGGCGCCAGCAAGTGGAACGTGCCCAGTACGAAGCCGACCAGGCGCGCGTGCGCTTCATGCGCGTGGACCCCAACAACCGTTTGGTTGCCGATACCCTGGAGGGTCTTTGGAACGAGAAGCTCCGGAACTTGGCGCAAGCGAAAGAGGATTACGAAAAGAAACGCCGAGCTGATCAACAGCCCCTCACATCAGAGCAGCAGCAGCAGATTTTAACCCTGGCACAGGATGTCCCTAAACTGTGGAACGATCCCAAGACTAGCCCCCGCGACCGCAAGCGAATGGCACGGCTGCTCGTCGAGGACGTGACCCTGAAACGCGAAGGGGCCACCATCACCGCGCAAGTGCGTTTTAAAGGCGGGGCTACCCGGGTCCTCAGCAACTTGCCCGTGCCGCTCACCGTGGGGGAACTGCGCAGGACCAAGCCAGAGATCGTCGCCGAAATCGATCGCCTCCTCGATACGATGACCGACTCGGAGGTGGCTTCTGAACTCAACCGGCGTGGCTGGTACCGCTCCGTAAACCACGACCCATTCACCGCGCGCGGTGTTGGCATCTTGAGGTACACGTATAAACTGGCCAGCCGCGGCGACCGGCTCCGCGCCAAGGGGCTGCTGAATATCCACCAACTGGCCGAACTCATCGGAACCAAGCCCAATCTCGTTGACTACTGGCGCGAGCAAGGCTTGCTTCACGGACTCCGAGTCACCGAGAAAAAGGATTATCTTTATGAACAGCCAGACGCCCAGATCGTCCAAACCATTCAGCAACGAACCAGATTGAACCGAAACCGTGGTGGTTGTCTTTGATCGTCCCTATGAAGCGCATTACGAAACGTTCTGGTTGCGATCCGAGTGCCGGGGGGCGTGGCAGAACTGCAGGTAGCGACGCTTGGAGTAACGCAGGTAAATCAGGCTGGCTTGCAGCTGGGTAGGCACGTTGGCCAAATGGATGGTGAACGGGCTGGTGTCGTGTTGCATCTCGGCCCCGGGCTCATCGGGCACCCGCTGGCAGCGGGGGGCCGGCGGCAGGCTGATCCCCAACTGACGCAGCCACCGCGTGAGGGTGGAGTACTTGACGTCCACGCCCTGCTCCTCGCGGAGCTTTTCCCACACGCGCTGCACGTAGCCCTCGCATTGCGCGTAGAGGCCACGCACCAGCTCCGGGTCCAGGGGCGGGACAAAGGGGCGGCGCGGCGGCGCTCCTTCCTGGGCGATGGCCTGCCGCACCGTGCGGCGGCTGACGGCCAGTTGCCGGGCGATCTGCCGGATGGACATGCCTTCCTGGTGGCCGCGGAGCGCGCCGACGAACTGGTCCAGGTCGGCGGACGTGACGTCCTTTAGGCGCCTAAACGAGCGCAAGGTGTAGAGATAAGAGTAGACCGGGAAGGCGCCGGCGAAGAGCGCTTCGCGCACGACCGGACTCAGTTCCTGGAGCAAACCCAGCCGCAGGCTCACCCAGGCCTTGCTGCGACCCAGATGCTGGGCAATCTCGGCGACACTCAGGCCCCGCTCGGTGTGCAGTGCATGGACGAAGCGAGCCTGTTCCAACAGGCTGAGGGCGTGTTGCCGGTCCGCACGCAGGAGCTTGAGAATGCCGGCGACCTCGTCGCTGCCCCAGGACGCAAAGGGCACGACGTGCAGGTGGAGCGTGCGGGCGCAACGGCAGCGCTTGAAGCCGTCCAGGACGATCGGGGTCGTGTCGCGGGTGACCCCCAGGAGCGGTTCCCGGATGCCCTCCCGGGCGATCGCGGACAAGAGCGCTGCCTCCAGGCGCGGCTGACGCAGCCGATAACCCTCATAGCGCAGGTCCAAATGCGACAGTTCCAGGTCGCTCACCGCGCTCACCGCCGGTTCAGGGAGGCTGTTCATGCAACCAGGCGAGAGTCTGATCGATCCGGCGCGCGCGGACCATGCGCTGTTGTCTCAGGGCCCGCCAGAGCATCGCCACCACCTCAGCCCGACGGACCCGACGCCCCTCGATCAGTCCGCTAACCACGCAGAGATACTCGAGCATCCTTCGGGACCAGGCGACGGGGGCCGCCGGGAGCGGGCTCGGCGGCGCCTCGACCGGAACAGGGAACTTGCGCCGCTTGGCATTCTGCGCCCGCTTCTTCTCCCGACCCGCTTCGTCACGGTAGTACGCGACACTACGCTGGGTGGACGCTCGTTGGCGGTGGGCCTCCCGGCACCCGAAGGGGCAGCGCAGGTCCCGGCGCCCCGCGTTGCGCGGGTGCGTGAGAAAGAAAATCCCACAGTGCCGACAACGGGTCCGGCACCGGCGCAACTCAGGCTGAGCTCGCAGAATCGATCGCAACAGCACGTAATACGCGAGAACCAAGGCGACCACCGGGCCGCTGCGACACCAATCCGCGGTGAACCGAAAATGCTGCGCGATCTGGATTGCAA
>Ga0315274_10005978_pt1 | contig 17786 bp, 18 predicted proteins | sample YL17G02_20_MG_FD_203700 | JGI IMG/M metagenome (GOLD analysis project Ga0315274, IMG submission 203700) | Sediment microbial communities from Yellowstone Lake, YNP, Wyoming, USA - YL17G02_20 | ecosystem: Environmental > Aquatic > Freshwater > Lake > Sediment | place: USA: Wyoming | collected...
GGGCAATGGAGGACGGGGTGGGGATGGTCGCGGAGGTGGTAGCGGGTACGGTGACGGTGGGGCTGGTGGCTATGGGGGGAATGGGGAAGATGGCGGTGGTGGTCAGGGAGGTCCCGGAGGTTCAAGCTACTGTGTTTACAAAGCCGGTGAGAGCAATCCTATGTTGCTGAGCGTAACTTATGAAGTTGGCTCTCCGGGAATTGGTGGTCCAGGAGGTCGAAGGGGAATTTATGGACCTCAAGCCGATTCAGGTGCTGTAGGACGTTCTGGGATGGTGGGACCGTGAATAGTAAACCTTCCACGAGTTCAATTGGATATCAGAATGGAGGATTATCGAGAAAAGAGCTCAGCGAGATGACAAGAAGCAATTGTTTTTTATTGCGGAAATTCTTGCTTGACAATTTGAAAAGAGGGATTAAATTCATAAAGGAAGATCACACTATTGACGTCCAGACCAAAGAAAAGAGGAAGAACCTGTGCTATCGGATAAGGTAAAGAATCTGCTGAGCATCAACTGGTATGACGGGCTCTTGGTAAGAAGCGACCATCTATTGCATGCTGACAACAGAGTGTTGTCCCTGCTGTCTGAGTTGTGCAATTTAGCCGTCGACCAACCAGGGGTGGCATATATTGATTCCCAGACAACAGTCACTTCTCAATTGATAGAGATAGAGGACTCGGCTCTGAATGAAGATGAAAACGAAGTCGAAATCTCCTTCAGTATACTTAGGCCATTTCTGGGTATTAGTCCAAGCGGTAATATCATTATTGCTGTTCCCAATACAAAAAGCCGAGAAGGAATACCTTCTGCCAATATTAAGGCACAATTAAAGTTGAGCACTTCGGATGATGCCCCACATCTAGTTTGCGTGCGACAGGAATCGAAAACAGAGCTGAACATCCCCAAGTCCTCCAAGCCAGATCAACAAATCGAGCTGGCTTATCCAGGTATCAAAATCGACATTACAACAACGGAGCAGTACAAGAGCAATATTCTCACTACTTACCGAGATAGCATCCCCATAGCTTTATTGTTGCAAGAAGGAGATAGACCCAAGCTTCAACAAACATACATCCCACCAGTGGTCAGATTAAAACAGGTAAATTTTTTCGACACAGGGATAGTTGACTCATTGTCAAGGCTTTTAGTAGATTTAAGCGATGCTCTTTCGAGATGGTTCGTAGCAGGGGGGCGAACTGCTTTCCGCCCTGATGCTGCGACGGGATTTAGAGAGCAGTACAGTTACTATCAACTTATGAATGCTATTCTTTTGAGTAAATCGGGCTTGCTGAGAAATATCGGGGAGCTTAGTCCTATCAGATTTTTTGATGAGCTGATTTATCCACTGGTTAAGTGGTATGAGCAATTCTACGGCAACTTGAAGGAACGGCGAGATTATTTTAACTCCATAGCGAAAGCAGGTAGAGATTTAGCTGCGCTTTCGCACTTAGATCTATATACATGCACCAATATACTTCTTCACCTTTCAAGAGATTTCGTCTTCAAGCTAAGTGATATGGTAGACAAGGGGATTTAATGGCTGAACACAGTAAGTTCCACCCTATCCGGATTATTGGCGTCAATACGGTCGATAAGCTTGAGGAATTCGTAAGTAGCGATACCCTACGCGAAAACCTTGAACGGATCATCCCGAAGTTGAAGCTCCTCGGAATCCTAGGTGAGAACGTTTCAACGGATGATGTTGAAGTTCACTATAATGGGAAGCCTCTCAACCTCGATCTTCCATTCAGCGAACAGAATGTGAAAGCGGATGCGGTACTCGAGCTCCTGGATCTATCATCAAGGGTGAGAATGGCTATACGATACGAAGCTGACAGAGGTACTCGAAAGCTCTTTTCAAAACATGCTCGAGGTCCTCTCGTCTTGGAGTCGGTGGCGGTTAATCCTACCGTACCGCTGAAGGAAGCCCTCAAGGATTCTGTCGACAAATTGAGATCGAAGCGCAGATTCTATGGGCGAAAACTATGGAAATATAATCTCATTCATAACAAGGTCAAACTTGATAAGAATAGATCCTTGAGAGATCAGGGCATAGGGCATGATGTTGAAGTTTTCCTGAGACCTAGGATATTGTTTGAGTGGCCTCCCGGACTTCTCTGGCCACCTAAACCATATACAACGTATCTGCTATCAATTATATTTTTTGTAGTCGTCGGAATAGTGGTGTATTATTGGACGCGCCGAGTTGAAGACTTTTATGTTATTCTCAGATGCAAACAAGAGTGCAAAATTTTAAAAAAAGGGGAAGTATCATTAGCCAGTGAGTTTGCCGATACGTTACACGTAGGTAAACATGACTTTACGATATTTCCAAAAGACTATCCTATCTTTGATACTACAATAACTCTTGTTCCGGAGAGATCATGTGATAAACCGAAGGTTTATGAACTTGATCTCAACGATAAATTTCCAACATCGGGGTTGGTTGAAGTTAGCATCGCCGGATATTATTGTGACGATTCAGTCGGAGATATTCTAGAATGCATATCAGCTTCAGATAGGTTAGATAGCAACGTAACTTTGTTCATCAATCATTTTCCCCGGACGATCAATAACATTTGGTACTTCTCCGGCAAACTCCCTCCAGGACGTTATGAGATAAAGCACCAACTTAACAACAAGCTTAAAGGAGTTATATTTAATAAGCAACCTATTAACGAACGAAACTTTATTTTTGATCTCAATGAATCACTCCTCAAAAAGGGAGCAATTCTAAATCTGATTTATACCAAGCCGGATTAAAGGAGGTTTGATGCGGCAATTTCTGACGGAGAGATTACATAGCGGAATTAGTTTTGCTTTATTGCCTTCGGTGATTATGTTCATGTTCCTTTTCGGTGTTAATGTGCCTCGCGGCCAGACGAACACCAATTCAGAGAGGCTGATAAAGGGAGTATACGATTTATACTTCCTTGATCATAAGCCGGATATAGCTATTGATTCCCTTTCGAAACTTGTGACCTCCACAAGGCTTACATATACTAAGGACAACTTAACAGGAAAGATCCTCCCTATGTTGAAAGATTACTTTGAACCAAAAAGTGACAAGGGGCGTTTAAAGTATCTGATCCGTCAGATCGGGCCCAGCCATGGCCAGACGATTATGAGTTTTTTCAGTGGATCAAGCCTAGCATCAGACGTAGAAGATGCCATAGCCAGCATAACCCCTAGTTCGATTAAGATCGATCCTGAGTCCACAGCCACTAAGGTTGGTTCTTCTACTAAACGTTTTACAGCAAAAGTCCGGAATAAAAAGGGAGAGCCACTTCCTGATATTCCTCTGCGTTATGACGTAGACCCGAAGGAGAGCCTAGAACCGAACGGCGGCGAATTCAATTCTCAAGGGATGATGTTCATCGCCAAGAAATCGGGGGCAGCAACGCTAAAGGTGTATTCCGTCACGTACAAGATTTCCAACGAAGCAGAGATCAAGATAACTGATACTGCTCAAGCTGTTACTCTTCCCCCGGAAGAATCTCGGCCACAAGTCACACCTAAGCCTACTATCGTAAGCATTGGACCCATCAAAGGCCCAGTGGGTTCACAGGTCGTCATAGAAGGAGAGAATTTCGACCTTCGTGTTGAACATGATACCATCATGTTTACCGGTGCTCCGACCACCCCCGACAAAGCGACGACCAAGGAACTGACTGCAAGAGTTCCAGAGGGAGCAAAGAGTGGTACTATCACTGTAAAAACCCCAAGCGGCCAAGCCACTTCCACCTCTGTTTTTATTGTCTCGGAGCCTCTAAAGAGACCCGGCATGAAATGGCAATTAGTCAGTAGTGGTTGCTTTCTGGCTTCGGGGACAGCTTTTTTAATCTTTAACCATAGAGCTAATGAGAAGTGGGACGAATATGCTCAGAATCCCAGACATCCAGAAGGTCTTTATGATTCTTATAGCAAAGCCTTAGACTACAAGAGGGCGGCTTTGGTAGCTACCGCCGTATCAGGTATCTGCACAGGATATTTGTGGTACAAATATACTAGGGATCATAAGGAGTATCAAAGAGACATGTCAAAGATATCGAGTCAGGGCGGCTTCAGATTAGAACCTAATTTCTGTGGTTTAAGAATTGCATACGTGTTTTGATTCGGCAATATGGAAATGTTGACTGAAATATATAATTGGCTTGAGCCCGGGGCACTTAAGCTCCTCGAAAAGGCCAGACTGCATGCACGGGAGATGAGCCAAAGGTACTTCAGGGGTCCCCACCTTTTGCTGGCGGTGTTAGAATCGGGCATCCTTGATGAGTCTCTTGTTGTAATAGGCGTTGATTCGAATGAAGCGGTTGGCTGGTGTCGGCATATTGCGGAGAAGGCGACGTCTAAATATGGAGAGATCCAAGAACCAGTAATTGACATGTCCGTTTCACACAGCCTTACAAATAAGGGACGGAGATTGGGCAGATTGCTCACCGAATTTGATCTGGTTGAAGGATTATTGAATGATCGCATTGGATTTCTACCGCATGAGACCGCGAACTCACCGTTTATGTTTGAAGCATTGTATCTACAATTTGTTGTGAGACAAAAAACACGACCAGGATACCCTCAAGCTGTGTCGCAAGAGTTCGGTGTAAGTGGTAGCTTTGAAGTGAAAGGCGCACCCTTTGGAGACGTGCTTTTGCATTACGCCCAAGACCTTACGCAGACATTAAAATCAAAAGAGGTCAAATCTCATTTTATTCGTCGCGAGCTGATTGACCAGATTATAGGCATTCTGGGTAGGCTGACTCGTCCGAACCCATTTTTGGTGGGAGATCCTGGTGTAGGGAAAACGGTTTTGATAGAGAGCGCCATGCTTTCCTTGATGACTGAAACCAGACCCACATGGCTTGAGAGTTGCAGTATCCATGTGGTGTCAAGTGGTTCTTTGGTCGCTGGAGCTAGCTACCGCGGACAACTGGAGGAAAGATTGCAACAGCTTCTCGACGCTGCCGTTGTTCGAAAAGACATCATTCTCTTCTTTGACGACATTCACCTTCTTGCAGATCCGAGCACTAGTGGTTCCCAAAACCTTTTGGGATTATTCAATCCCTATCTCAGCAAGGAAAGCTTTAGAATCATTGCGGGAACATCCACGAAATATTTCGATTCGATAATTCGTTCTAACGAAGCATTTTTGCGCCGGTTTGAAGTGGTGAAGGTTCCAGAGCCTCGTAAGGAAGAGACTATAGAAATTCTAATGACTCATCTCCCTGCTTTCGAAACACATTATGGGTTTGGAATAGAGTCTTCAGCCCTCACCACAATAGTCAACACATGCGAACGCTTTATGCCGTCACTAAGATTCCCGGCAAAGGCGATTTCCATAATGGACAGCGCCTTTCAGCGGTATCGAGACAAGGGGTGTGACAATGGCAAGAAGAGATTGAAGGCTACGGCAAACGAAGTTCTGGAAGTTGTTGCCACAGAAACAGGGATTCCCATTTCACGGCTAACTGAGATTGAACAAGCCAAGCTAAAGGGTCTGGAGGAATATCTTGAGAGTCGGGTGTTCGATCAACCAAGAGCTACAACAGCTATGTCCCGGTCCATACAGAGTCTGAGATTGGGATTGAGTGATCCGTCAAAGACGAAAGTTTCTTTCATCTTTGTTGGTCCACCGGGCACTGGTAAGACGGAACTTGCCAAAGCCGTTGCAGACTACCTCATGGGCGACAGCAAGGCGCTGGTCCGATTCAACATGTCCGAGTTTCAGACGCCGGAAAGCTATCAGAGATTGATTGGTCCTCCGCCCGGTTATGTCGGTTACACCGAAGGTGGAGAACTCACTAACCGGCTTATGGAGAATCCGTATAGCGTTGTATTGTTCGACGAGATTGAGAAGGCATCAACGAGGGTATTCGATGTTCTGTTGCAGGTACTGAGTGACGGTCATTTAACTGATAATCATGGCCGAATAGTTGACTGTAAGAATTCCATATTCATTTTAACTTCGAATGCCCTATCTCAGGTTTTAAACCCTGATGCATTGACTAATATTGAGCAGCTGAGCGAAGGTGACTTGAGGGAGGCGTTGCTTGCTTATCGCGATCCGCATAGTTCCGGACCTATTGCGCCGAAGTTCAGACGAGAATTCCTTGACCGTCTGGAGATCATCCCTTTTGCTGCGCTGGGGAAGAACACGCTCAATAGAATTGCCTCAAGAGAAATTCAACGTGTCATAAGGCAGGTGAACGAGAGCGAAATTTTCAAATGCCAAATCGAAGTCCAAGATGATGTGACCAACTGGGTCGCAGGGCATATTGATTCGCGTGCTACGGGAGCGCGGTCGGTGCAGAGACTTGTTGAAGGTTCAATTTCCCGGTTAATCGCCAATTACTTTATGCAGGGAACATTTTCATCCCAGCACAATTATGTTCTCTGTGTGAATAAAGAAAATCAGCTTGAAATAAGAGAACACAGTTAAACTTGAGGAGGTGAGATATGGGTACAGGTGTGAAATTTGTGGGGCAGCCAGTAGAAAAGGTAGAAACGGAGGGAGCGCTTGATCATATGTTAGGTGTAAGCATTGATGAACACCAGGGATCGATGATTTTTTTAGACAGCATAAGAGACGAGAATGATGTCTTCGAGAGATGTCCGGTGATTGGTCAAATTGACACAACGAAGGAATTGGATGGCAAATCGATTAAGGATGTGCTCAAAGAGACTCCACACCTCAGGCGCGAGGTTTTACTGAATCCCACGGGCAAAGAATTGGTGGATTACGACTCCGGTCCTACGGTAGACAAGTTTGCGGTTAGCGATGCTAAGTGGATGAGAGATGATGCCCCTGAGGAGCTGGTTTGGAAATCCGCACTGCTTGCCCAACTGCAGGCTAAGAAGAACGCGATTGAGCACTTCCTAGCCGATGCTGCCGCTGTCAATTTCTCGGGCAAAATGACGGAGGAAGATCGCAAGCTCGTTGCTCAAAGAGCCCGCCAATTGGCAGCGGAACTACAGGATGCCGCACTTAACGAAATACGGGCTAATCTTGATACGTCTCTTGAGAAGCACAGGGAGGGGTGGAAAAACACAAAGGAGCAATGGAAAAAATATGTGGTAAAGGATAAGGAGGCTATAGAAAAAGGTGGTTTGAAAGAGGAGGAAGTTGACAAATTCTTTCCAGAGGAGGGCTTATAATGGCAGACCAAATGCGTGAACAAAGCAAAAATGAGCAGGCTCCATCCCTGCGACGAATAGAACCAGTTTTGGATCAGGCGGCGGCGAACAAAGCGGACCTTCTATTGAAAACAGCTCTTAAAGCTAACCTATCCTTAGACATTGTTCCTACAGAGTTTGGATGGGATCCTGAGCTTTCCAAGCTCAGTAACTTCAATTATAGAAGAAAGTTGATTCTTGCAGAGTTCTTCCGACTTGCGGCGGACTCCTTAGACCCGGAACAACGTGAGAATGTCAGTTTAAAGAACCTTCGCAAGGCGCAAGAGAAACTGACTGAAGCGGTGAATCTTGGCGTGGGGCAAATGCTGGAGCGCTTGCGACCAAGGGAGATTTTGGCTAACCAGGTAATTCTTTGGAAGGCGAACTCCAACCGCGCGGACGATCCGGCTCTACCCAAACTTCAGACCTCTATAATTGTTGGTCCGAATAAACTTGTAGATCTTTCATTTTTAAAGATCATAGATCACGAACTCACTGCCACTAACCAGCATATTGCTGAGGGGGAGTACCGTAGTTTTCTATTCGTCCCTTTAGATAGACTCAAAGGAGGAACCGCCTCTCTTCTGCAATACATGCAGAAAGCTGAGAAACACCATATGCTCATAGTGGGAAGTCTTCCGGTTGCAGATAGCAAGGATTCAGCTCCTCAAATCCTTAGGAACTGGAAGTTCACTGTTAGTGATGTTGACCAAAAGGATCTCGAAAGGTTATCCTATGCAACAATAGTTCTGAACAACTTGGTCATTAGGAATCCATATGCCAAATTCCACGAACGGGAAGCCTTAAGTGTGGGGTTAGAATATGCCTTTGCTGCCCAGATAACTAAATTCTTCAAACGCGAAAAAACTGGTCACTGGTACAACCCCATTCTTCACCCCAGAATCACGGCTGCAGAGATGCGCACAGTAAACACAGTTGATAGGTTGGGCGAGTGGAAAGCATGTGTTGAAAATCAGCTTAATTTTGCCTATCAGACAATATCTGATCAAGACAAAGAGGCTCCTGGCGTGCGAATCTATGGTCCCGCAACCGTTTTCCCTCGAGGAGGCGCAGATATTCTAAAGCTTGGCAATCAGGCGATACCCTTTATCCATGCCCAGGCTAGGGTAGTGAAGAACCGAGTTTTCCACCACCTTAGAAGTCTACTTGAAAAGGAAATAGGTGGTCAAGCTACCGAGGATAAGATCAGGAACAAAGTCAGGAGTTATTTGAACGATATGACCCTGCAGAGACAAATAGAAGGTTCTGAAATCAAGGACATCATGAAGACCGAAACGGGAGCTTTTAGAATCAAGGTGATAATTCGGTGGTCACCTATAGCGGAAGAATTCGAAATCGACACGACAGGTCCAACGCCTGAAAAGGCGGACGAGAAGAAATGAAATCTTCCCTATCGTTCGTAGAGAAAGTTATCAGCAAAGTAACCCAAAAGGAGGTTCACTATGTATATTGAACTAGAATGGGGTGGTTCAAAGTACGTTGTGACAAGCTTCGACATCCCACTGTCGAGCAGTCAAGGTCCCAGAGGAGGCAACTGCATCCCCGACCGTTCATTCTCGGTATCTATTGAAGTAGCGCCGGACGTTAAAGCCAAGCCGCTTACTAAGCTACTTGAATTTGCTCGGGATCAACACGACACCGCTAAAGATAAAGGGAAAGGAAAGTTAGTGGTTTACAAGGGGGAAAAAGCCAAAGCTATCATTCAGGTGGTCGAGTTCGAGTATGCCTGCATAACTGACATATCGAGTCATGTAATGGCCGGCAGTGAGCACTTCTCCTTTAGCCTATCAATCAAACCTGGTGTGCTAAAGATCTCAGACCAGGAATTCCGAGACGAGCCCTGGATAGATATTGTAAGTAAGTCCTGAGTGCCATAAAATCGTCAGGTGGGGAAAGGGATCGAGAAGCAGAAGGACTTTAGGATCTGCGATTCAACTAGAAGGGGACCGCTTGTGCACTTTAGCGTAAGAGATTCCTGTTGGTACTCTTCTCGTTCGTTCTGAGATGGTCGCAGACTAAAGAATCTGGTTCTGAAAGCGCCTAAAGGAAGGTGTGACAGATCTTAGTCGAAGTTACAGTCGATAGGTGTATTACAGATATCCGTGGCCGGACTTGTCAATTCGATTCTGGTGGCTTGTGCATCAGTCTGTGCTTAATTGGCGTCAAAGCAATCAACTACGACATAAGACCTCACAACCAATGAGTGATTCGAACTCGGAAGGATAATTCAGGAAAGAGACAACTAGCCGAAAAAGGCTGTCCAAGACGCACGCACAAGAGGTGCCAAAAAGGTCGGTAGAATCATTCGGATAAGACCGCCGGTGAAACACTGATGCTGAATAGATAAAATCAGGAGCACCTTAAAGCCAAGCTGGATGAGTTCGAGGTTACGTTGAAGATAACAATTGGCTGGGGCTCGAATTTGTTTTCGGTTGCGAAGGAGGTACAGCGCAAACGAGAGATATCTAGAGAAGAATCGTATAAGGGTTGGAGCTTCCTGCAGTAGAGTGGAGGGCAGCACATAAAGGGTGAAACACGCTTGAGCAGAAATGGATTCACTTTGTAAATAATGGTTAAGTCGCATGCTAACTTTGACCAAAAAACCGCCTTTGTTTGAGCGTTACGGCTTAATGGGGTTCGACATATGTGCTAGATTTGGGGAAATAGGGTCTCTACTGATAGACTTAAGACCCGAGCGAGTCAAAAAAAAACAAGAGGTAGAATTCTTCCGAGGTCTGCAGGAAAACCTGGGAGAGGAAGTTCGGTGCTCCTATGATGATTGGTCATTCTGCGGTTCTATCCACGATATCGCAGTCGAAGCGCCCACAAGTATCCTTCGACTAACCCTCAAGGACAACCTGGCTAAGGTTTCTTCTGCTTTTAGGTCTCAAGTATATGCAGACCAGACGATTGAAGAGATAATCGCAAAGGTCCTACCTTCGCGTTTCACACATGAATGCTTGCCAGGCTTTGGGTCTTTACGGGTGAAGCTCGCCATCCAGTATCAGGAATCTGACTTCGCATCCTTGAAGCGTCTCATCAACAGTCGTGGCGGCCAGATTTGGTCTGCGGGGGATACAATATATGTGGGTGCTATTTTGAATGGGAAACCAAAAGTTCTGAGGCTTGGAAGCGATATCCTTGATTACGCCATCTCCACCAGCCTGGGACCCGAGGAAGTGGCACTCAAGTCGATGGGCTATAAGGAAAACACATTGAGACTTTCGCGGATAACACTACCAGAGAAGGATCGTGGCAGGATACAGGAATCAACAAAGACAGGTCGAAGAAAGCATCAAGGAAAAGTCTGCATTCATGGTGTTGTGGAGGATGACGGTGATGATAGTCTGCCACTTTTGGCAAAGAGTTACCTGTCATCAGGAGCGGCCGGAAGACTTGTTATCACTGGGATGCTTGATAAGCTTCTAAACATTGGGACTTGCATAAACGTTGTGGACGGCACTGGTGGATCTTCTTCCGCCTCCAATCGGGAGTCACTTATAGTGAGAGCCCTAAAAGCGAGTTGGCGCTATGACACTGGCAGCAATTTTTACTTTGAGGCTTGTGCCCCTGAAGGACTGCTTGAGCCTTCAGCCCTCACACACATGGAATTGCATGCTTCACCAGCGGTCGTAGAGGAGACTAACGATAATCTCAACCGAGTCAGGGTTATTTTCCCTTGGGATGAAAACGAGTGTGTAACTCCTTGGCTGAGGATTGCCAGCCCTTATTGGGGAGATGGACACATGCATTACATACCCCCGAAAAAGGGTGATACTGTTTTGGTTGTCTGGGGACAAGATGACTTAGACCCCATTGTATTAGGTTGCCTTTGCGTGGGTCAAAGCATAAGCGAGAGTTCAGAGTCTTTCGTTCTTAAGACTGACAATGGTCAGACCATACTGATTGGCAAGAAAAATATCAAGATAGTTAATGAATCCGGAGGCGGCAAGAGTGAAGTAGAAATACTTCCTAATAAAATTGTAATGGATTCAGACAAGATTGAATTCAAGACAAAAAAGTTCGACGTGAAATAGATGCTCTGAGTTCCAAATGGATACTTCTAATCTTGACGATAAGACGCTAAGTAGGTTGTTAGAGAATCTCCGGAGACTGACTCACCCGCGTACTCCCGTTGATCTTCTGCAAGATGCGACCGGATTGTTTGCACCAGGATTTACCGCCCTTCCGGCGGTGATGCTTGTTTCGGCTAAGCCGCCAAGAGCCGAAACCCTTGCAGAGGAAGCGGAATTTAAACTTGGGCGGCTCTATGCATTTGAAGTGATTGACAGCACGTGCCCAGCCCATGAGCGAGTTCGAACATTTTTTAGCCCTATGGACAATGTTCGCATTCCACCAGTCCGATTTTCTCTTGCTTCTTCGGGAAGGCCATTTGAATGTGTTCTTCGAGTCGAATCAAAAGTGGAACTTAGTAACATGGACTTCTATTTCGCCTGGTTACCTTGGGGCAAACAGAGTCTTAGTGTAAATGAGAAAGTCAACACTCTTACCAAAATCCTAAACCTTGGGGACTTCCTCCCAGGAATATTAAAAGTGGATCTGCAGGTTGATGACTATGAGATTCCTTTATCGATTCATCCAAAATGGGGGTTAGACACTTGGGTTCCGACCCCTGAAATTGAGAGCATAATTTTCCCAATAAGTTATGCTCGAAGACTGATTTCTCCTCTTGTTTTTCGATTGAAGCTTCCTGAAGCTTACTCCAAAGGTAATGGGAGGTCTGTGCGACTGAACCAAAAGGAGCTTACTCTGTCCTTTAGCATTAGCGAGGAGAATTTGCGAAGACTCTATTCTAAAGCGGGCATCAGTTTCTCTGAATTGCAGGGTTTCACTATCGTCGAGAATGCTGTGCCCATGATGAATATTGACATAAAGGCTTGGGAACCGACTCTGAGTTATGACGAATTCGCGAGAACATCTGATATGAAACCGCTTGGATTTGCCGGAATTATGAGTTTCAAAGTGCGGACGCGGGATACCCTGGGCAAAGAAGAACACAAACCAGATCGCCCCTGGCTATTACCTTACTCAACTCAGATAGCTATCCGTTATGACAGGGATGGTCGACTCACTTCTTACCTTACCAAGCTTGGGTCAAGCGAAGAGGACAAAGAAAAGCAATTGTTCTTCTGGATGACTTATGGTGCAAGGCTTAACGGGTTGAGTTTCCAATATCCCAGGGATACAGACTCCCAAGAGCCCGTTCAACCTATGCAGGTTAAGTCGGATTGCTTAAGGCAAGTTGACACCGCCATCCCCTGTATCGGTGGATATGATTGTCAGGCAATTCATACGCCTGATCTTTATGGTTCGTTGATGCTCAACTTTGCCGCTCCCACACAGATGCTTGTTAGCAAGGATGCTCTCGTCTTTGGGCTTGAAGATCTGTTGAACAGGTTAGGATACAAGGGATACACCATACAGGAACCCTTTGTCGAGTTGCGGGTGGTCGAGGGATGTCGCCAGCGGGTCATAGTTATTCATGTAGAAAAGGTCACCCTGGAGCAACACCACAAGGAAGCCATCCAGGACTACATTGACCAACTTACTCCTATCGGAAGTAAGATAATGATCGATTTTTGCGGCTAATTATGGTTAAGTCTAATAAGAAAAACCGGTCAGAGATCCTAAACAGGGGGACCTATGGGAACTTCTATCTTCAAACCAAATATGAGACAGCCCTGGCTCAAGCGGTCGAGGAAAGGCTGCCTCCTTGGGAGGAGCTTCTGCAGTCCTATTACATGTATCTTTGCACCCGCAAAGTCAGACTAACCCATTTAACTGGGGCTTTTAGTCTAAAGGCAATAGGAGACTGCTTAGAGTATGCTGCCAACACACTTTTTGAGATGCTAAGAGGTGATACGGGAGTCAAATCCTCAGAGACTGAAAGTGCCGAAGCTAGAGCTTCAATTGTACATGAAGAAATATGCGGGCATTTTTCAAGGCAGTTTGCTTTGGGGAGGAGCAACGAATTCTCTCAATTGAACGCAAATGCTGTTTTGGGCAATTCAGCCGCCGCGATGACCCCGCTGCTCAATATTGAACTTGCCATTTCTCTGAAAGAATGGAATATGCTCAGCAGCAACCCTCTGGCATTGGTTAGCTTTCACTCAGTCTGTGACCTTATGGTTCCTCTGAATCTTAATTTCAGGATTTCGTTTATAGCTAAGTTGAAGGAAGGGAGCTTTGCATTGCCGGTGACAGCTCAGACAACCGACATGGAATCTGTAAATTTGCCCGTTATCGTAGGTTTCAACTCGTTTCTTCGGATTAGTTAGAAACGGAAGGATCGTAAAATGCCGTTCGTACTCACAACAAAGGGACAGGTTGCTTGCCCGCATGGTGCCGTTGCCCCAGTCTCTTCTCTACGGGGAAGCGCAAAGTATCAGATAGATTCGGCTAATGTAATGTGTGAAACAAACATTGGCTCGGTTCCATTTCCTTGCAGTGCCAAGCCTCCTTGCACAGCAATTACGAAGTGGATTGCTAATCAACTGAAATTCAAGGTCGATGGAAGTTGTATACTCACTGATAGCTCAATCCTAATGACTAATAACGGCCCTGGTAAAGTCATCCTAGCCGGACAATTGAAACTATCACTGTCTGGATAGTAAGGAAATTTGACCAATCCCTCGTGATTCATGCGAGGTTAACTCTATAGCAATGGATATGGTGGAATTAGACGGGGAAGGATTGTCACTTGTTTTAGCGGGCGGTATCTTAAGCTAGGTTAATCCAGGCGTTCTAACGCCTATTGATTCCAATTGAGACTTTAGCATTGTAATGGGGAGGTATCATGCCCTTGTTTGATGTCGTGAGCTTACACGTATGGAACGTCTTATGGCCTTACCTACCTGCTGGTACTGTACTAACATCTGCATATAGGTCTGCAGAGTACCAACTATCCTTTATTGTACGAAAAGCTAAAGAGAACGGGTATAAATTCACTTGTAAGGCGGCTTTGATCGACCGTAGTTCTTGGATAGGCGCCCTTGAGTTTCTCCGTGGCAAGGGTTACTATATAGCTGAACCACATAAGAGTATGCATCATAAAGGTGTAGCTTTTGACTTTACAGGTCCAAACCTTCAAAAGATCAAAGCTGCTATCCTTAAAGCAGTTGCTGATCGAAAAATTACTCTATGGTGGGGCTCAAAAAGTAATCTGAAAATTGAACCGTCTCCAAATAATTGCGTGCACGTAGAAATTCAAATGGCTATACTAGATTATGATCCATTAATTCATTCTTAATTAAATGTCTTACTTATTGAAAAGTCAAAGTAGAAATCTGTACCTGAACCCTGCTTATGCAGTATAAAAAGAATCTGTAATACAGTAGGAGGTGTAACCAATGCAGTTTCCAAAAGACGAAACTTCGAGGCCATCTCAAGGCCAAAACTATAGACAGCTTGTTGAAGCAGTGAGCAAATTTAATTCATTTGCACCTGGTTTGCCCAAGCTGTGGAAACGTTTGTGGACTGTAGCAAAGCTAGTACTACCGTCAGGATCTTCAAAGCTCGAGGATGCAGCCAAGACAGCATCAAAGTCTTACGCTGAGGCAGAAAGGCTCTGGGCTAGTGTTGAAAAGAATTTGGGCGTAGTAGGAAGAGCGCTGAAGAGACATGGCGGTCTTGAATGGGGTCCCCCCGCCCCTTCATTCGAAAGAACCTGGAACTATGACACACTTAACAAGCTAAGGAAAGATATCCCGAGTCTGCGTGATGAATTGGAAAAGTATATTAAGGCAATGGAGAGATGTGAAGAAACGGTCAAGAATAAGCCCGAAGTCGAGAAGTTTTGGGCTGATCTGGGGCAGACGGAGATCGCACTTGATACAGTTGAAGAAAAACTGAGACTAATGCATGCAGAAGCATTGAAACAATGGCCCCGACCGAGATAAATATTCATTTTGCAGGAGGTAACTTATCATCTGCTGATCTCTATCAAAAATCTAAATCTATCAGCAGAGAAAAAAACAAAATAGTTGGGTTAACAAGATAGCAGTCCAGCAATAGACCTAATCAAATGGTGATGAACAGAGTTATTTTAAAGCAGCGCTGTGAAACAGTTTGGCAGACATCGGATCCACTGTATGATTGCGTTCTTAATTAATCGCGCTGGTAAGAAAACCATAAAATTGCTCAAGAGTAGCCCTTTGCAGAGATATTTGTTGTAAGCTATCCCACCGAAAATTTATTATATTAGTTCTCATTCCTGCATAGTAAAGACAAAGTTTAGCCACTTTTGAGTGGAGACAGGTGATAGAAAATGAACAAATTTGTAGGAAAAGGAAGAGTCGTGAGAGATGCCGTTGTAAACGGTGTCGATAACAAGGCATTGAGCTTTACAATAGCCACACAGGTCGGTTACGACAAGGAGTTAAAGAAGGATCGGTATGCCTTCGTGCCGTGCGTGTTCTTCAATCCTAAAGAAGACATCGAAGAGGAATTAGTCGATGTTCAACAGTGATCATATGGGCCCTCACGTTCTGCCCTTAACCCCCGTGGGGCACGACGCATTCGGCCGCGCTGGGTTCTACATTCATGGAGACGATGGGACAAAAAATACATCTACTAGCTGTCTCATAATGCCGCCCAGCGTACGTCTGCAAATTGCAGGTAGCCGTGATACCATATTATATGTCGTCCTATGAGTGACGCGTTAGCGTACGATAAAAAGTGGAATTTACTTCGACTGTGTTAAACCGTTCAGCATAGTATTGAAGCTCATCCACCTTGCCAGGAGGATAGAAAACCCCGTTCCAGCTTCCCTCACCAGAGACAGGATACGACCAACTAGAAGTGCCTATGCGGAAAACGTGATCCATTTGCAGGACTCCCTTAATATTCGTCTATCTAAAAGATAACGCATTTGTCCACAGGATCAAATCAAAATCTGCAGGAAAGTTTAATAGTTCTCTTAGGGGGCTGTTTCTGCTTTTTCTTGATTCAGAAACTGAAGCATCTTCTTTTTAAAATTCGGGTCTTTTGATTTCTGCCTGAAAATCTGTTGAACTCTCTGATCTTGAAAGAACTCGGCAACTACCTCGTCCCCTGCGCTTCTTTGTTCGTCTAATCTAATGGCTGTATTAAGATCGAGAATCTGGCTACAGTTCTGACAGAAGAGAGCATCAGTGGAGTTTATCGTATTGCAGGCGTGACACTGTTTCGGACGCAGTTTAGACACAGTCTCTTCGCTTTTTTTGATACCGTGAATCTCCAGAATCGCATCGTTGACATCACTGGAGACCAGGTGAGAATATTCGGAGAGCATTTTGGAACTCGGTACCCATCCAAAGTAAACCTTTGCCTGAGCTTCACTGATCTGTTTGTTTATCAGTAGATGTGTAACTCTGGTGTGTCTGAATAAATGGGGATAAACTCTCTTTTCGATCCCGGCTTTTCCGACTAACCTGCACACCAGACCCCTCAATGAGCTATACTGCATTGCCACTGATTTATCCCTGTGACCAAGAGAAACCCATAACGGTGCATTCGGGTTGGTTTTGTCTGGATGCACATTCAACCAATTGGTGACATGAGGAGAGGATATGACGATCCTTGGAGTTCTTCTTCCGGTTTTTCCGTTGAGATCAACAAGGTAGCTGTATTTATCCTTAGATATATCACCGACACCTAGATTGCCTATCTCTCCAATCCTGGCACCAAGCTCATACAGCATGCTAATGAAAGCCTTGTCTCTTGGATAATCTGCCACATCGATGAGCCGTTTGATTTCATCTTCCGTCAGCAGTTGTGAGGCTTGGACCTTTGGCTGGTCTTTTTTCTTGATGTTAGTGTTTATCCAGGCGATAATCTTAGGGTAGTCTCTTCTGGATTTGTAGTTATCACCAAATTTGATCCATTTGAAGAACTTTTTCATCACGGCTCTGAAAGCCTGCTTTGTCCATACTGAGTAGTCTGCCCTGCTTTCGATTTGTGCGACGACTCCCTTGACATCTTCTATGGTAGCCTGGTCAAAATCATTCTTGAAGTAGTTCAGACCCAATAGATACAACTTGTCCATCAAGGTAATCCTTCGGGCTATGCTCAGACCCTCCAACAGGCCGGCTTTATCGAACTCTAAAATAAGCTGCTTGTTCCTCAAAGAAATCGAGCTTTGCCTAACCTTTTTTGCAGTCATTTCATATCTGTGGTCATAATTGTGGATATCCCGTTTAGAAGTCATATGACTTGTTATTATCCCAAGGGGTTTATAAAGCTATAGGATGTTTCCAAGTTGTTAAACGCCGAGGCTGAAAGTTTAACAGGTTGAGCACATCCTAATGACTCACTTTATGAGTATCCCTGAACCCAATCTATTCATGATGGATGAGAAGGACGCAGCTGTCAGGGAGAAGATTTATTTCTCATAATAAGGTTTCAGGCACTCTGGTTCTGAAGATTCATCGATCAACTTCTTTAGAATAGGATACCAAGGCGGCATTCTCTTCATCATCTCTTTTTGTTGATCCATGAACCAAAGTAGGGCTTGTGAGATATATTCTATATTCCCTTTGTTTACTTTACTTGCTTTTAATGGATTGGCTTACTTTTTGAGCCTTTGATTGTTTGA
>Ga0315274_10005981_pt1 | contig 17778 bp, 19 predicted proteins | sample YL17G02_20_MG_FD_203700 | JGI IMG/M metagenome (GOLD analysis project Ga0315274, IMG submission 203700) | Sediment microbial communities from Yellowstone Lake, YNP, Wyoming, USA - YL17G02_20 | ecosystem: Environmental > Aquatic > Freshwater > Lake > Sediment | place: USA: Wyoming | collected...
GGCCGCCCTCGACAGTGGCACCCCGCTGGGGCTCGAGGCAAGGAAGTACCTGGACGCCGGCGAGCTTGTGCCGGACGAGGTTGTGGAGAAGGTGGTCGCCGAGAGGCTCAGCCAGGACGACTGCGCAGAAGGATTCATACTGGACGGTTTCCCGCGCAACGTGCACCAGGCCGGGGCGCTCGAGAGGTACCTGGCGGAGGAGTCCCGGGAGCTGGGCCTCGTGGCAAATATCGAGGTGGACGAGGAGATGCTGGTCAAAAGGATCAGCGGCCGGCGTGTGTGCAGCCAGTGCGGGAGCAATTCTAACGTTACGTTCAGCCCGCCCGCCATGGAAGGAAGATGCGACAGCTGCGGTGGTGAGCTGTATCAGAGAAGTGACGATCTGGAGGAGACCGTGCGACACCGGCTGGAAGTTTACAGAGAGCAAACAGAACCACTCATTGCTCATTACCGGCCAGGCGGGCGGCTGATAACGATAGACGGGTCGAGGAGCACCGACGAGGTCTTCGCGGATGTCTGCGCCGCTGTTGACGGGATGCTTGTCCGGGAGGCCGGATGATAGTCCTCAAGTCTCGCGCGGAGATACAGAAAATGCGCGCTGCTGGAAAGCTCGTCGCCGAGGTCCTGGCAATGGTCGCGAGCGAAGCCGCGGTGGGAGTTACCACCGGCAGGCTGGACGAGCTTGCCGAGGAGATGATCAGGGCAGGCGGCGGGGTTCCCGCGTTCAAGGGTTACCAGCCGGAGTTCATCAAGTGCGGCCCGTTTCCGGCCAGCCTGTGCACTTCGGTCAACGATATCGTTGTTCACGGGGTTCCCGATGACCGGCCGCTGCAGGACGGGGACCTTTTGAGCGTGGACACGGGGGTCAACCTGGACGGTTACTACGGAGACGCTGCGATATCCATGGTCGTAGGAAACGGGACGCCAGAGACAGTGAGGCTGATCGAGGTATCCGAACGCGCTCTCGAAGCCGCGATAGAGATGTGCAACAAGGGCAATCGGCTCTATGATGTATCGCACGCGATTCAGGCGGTTGCCGAAGCCGAGGGGTTCTCAGTGGTCAGGCGGTTCGTCGGTCACGGGATAGGCAGGGAGATGCACGAGGACCCGCCGGTCCCTAACTATGGTAAGCCCGGCAGTGGACCGACCCTGAAACCGGGAATGGTGCTGGCACTGGAGCCAATGTTGAACATCGGCGGTTTTGAGGTCGAGGCTTCGCCGGACAACTGGCCGGTCGCTACAAGCGACGGCAGTATTTCGGCGCATTTCGAGCATACGGTTGCGGTCACCGACGCGGGGCCCGAGGTCCTGACTTCGCGCGTGGCCATACCCGCCGGTCTGGAAAAATCGGGCCGCTTGGAGTAATATCTTCTCTCGTTACGCACAAGGAGGGGACAGAAGGAAGCTTGACACCGAAAGAGGAAGCGATAGAGGTCGAGGGGACCGTGCTTGAAACGCTCCCTAATGCCATGTTCCGGGTGGAGCTGGAGAAAGGGCACAAGGTGCTTGCCCATATATCCGGCAAGATGCGCATGCATTATATCCGCATTCTCCCCGGGGACAAGGTGACGGTGGAACTGTCCCCCTATGACCTCTCCCGTGGCAGGATAACGTACAGGTACAAGTAACGGGTTTTTTGACCCGGAGGACAAAGGATGAAAGTAAGACCATCGGTCAAGAGGATGTGCGACAAGTGCAAAATGATCAGAAGGCACGGCAAAGTGATGGTGATTTGCCAGAACCCCCGCCATAAACAGCGGCAGGGAAAGTGATCGGGAGGCATCAGATTGGCAAGAATAGCTGGTATCGATCTTCCGCGTGATAAGCAGATCGAGGTGGCCCTGACATACATATACGGGATAGGAAAGACGAGTGCCCGTAAAGCGTGTGAGGGTGCTCAGGTGACGAATAAAACCAAAGTCCGGGACCTCACTGACGAGGAGATAGTGCGGCTCAGGGAGTACATAGACGGGAACTTCCGCATAGAAGGGGACCTGAGGAGAGAGCGCTCCCAGAATATAAAGCGGCTGATGGAGATCGGGTGCTACCGGGGCCTGCGGCACCGCAGGGGACTGCCTGTTCGCGGCCAGAGGACTCACACCAACGCGCGCTCTCGCAAGGGCCCCCGGCCGCAGGTTGGGATCAAGAAGAAGAAGCGGCAGTCAACCTGATGGGTTTGAGAAAGGGGTGTGCCTGTGCCAAAGCCTGGCAAAGGTAAATCGAGAGGCCGTAAGAAGGTCAAAAAGAACGTGCCGAGTGGCATAGCCCACATAAAGGCGACGTTTAACAACACTATAATCAACATCACCGACCCCGAGGGCAACTCCATCGCCTGGGCCAGCGCCGGGACGATAGGGTTCAAGGGATCGCGGAAGAGTACCCCGTTCGCTGCCCAGCTTGCCGCGGAATCAGCGGCCAAGCAGGCCCAGGAACACGGGATGCGCAAGGTGGATGTACGCGTCAAAGGGCCGGGTTCGGGCCGGGAGACGGCGATAAGGACACTTCAGGCTAACGGCCTCGAGGTGGGCTCGATAAAAGACGTCACCCCGGTACCGCATAACGGCTGCCGGCAGAAGAAGAAAAGGAGAGTCTAGGGCGTCAGGAGTGCCCGATAATCATGGCGAGATACACTGGACCGGTTTGCAGGCTGTGCCGCAGGGAGAAGACCAAGCTCTTCTTGAAAGGCGAAAGATGTACCACGGACCGTTGCGCGGTTGACCGGAGGACCTTTCCTCCGGGCCAGCACGGTCGCCGCAGGGTGAAGGAGACCGACTATCTCCTTCAGCTCCGGGAGAAACAGAAGGCCAGACGCGTGTACGGTATCATGGAGCGCCAGTTCCGGCACTATTACCGCCAGGCCCTCCACGAAAAGGGCCGCACAGGCGAGAACCTGCTGCGCATCCTGGAAAGCCGTCTGGACAACGTGGTTTACCGCGCAGGTTTTGCTTCGAGCAGAAATCAGGCGCGGCAGCTGGTCTGTCATGGCCATGTGAGAGTAGATGAGAAGAAAGTCGATGTCGCTTCATACCAGGTCAGGCAGGGGCAGGTCATAGATGTCTCACCCGGCAGCAGGGACATCGCCCCGATCAAGGAAGCCGTGCAGGGATTCAGGCGGGAGCCGGTCAGCTGGCTGCAGGTCGACCGCAAGAAGCTCCAGGCGACGGTTACTGAAATGCCTGCCGGGGAGAGTGTAGATGTGCCGATCAGGGACGAGATGATCGTCGAACTCTACTCCCGGTAGCCTTTACCGATTGATGGAGGTTGGTCTTTTGCTAGGAATTCAGAAGCCACAGATAAAGGTAGTGGACATTGATGACACGGAAGGCGCGTTCGCGATCGAGCCGCTGGAACGGGGTCTCGGCCATACCCTGGGTAACTCGATGCGGCGAATATTGCTTTCGTCGATTCCCGGGGCGGCTGTGGTCTCAGTCAGGATAACCGGCGTGCAGCACGAGTATTCTGCGATCGAGGGTGTTCGCGAGGACACCATCGAGATACTGCTGAACCTCAAGGAGCTCGTGGTGAGGCTTGAGGGCGAGGAGCCGGCGCGCATCAAGCTGAAGGCTACCAAGGCGGGGAAGGTCACCGCCGCCGGGATCGAGGTGCCCTCGGGGGTAGAGGTGATGAACCCCGGTCACCACATCGCGACCCTGACGAAAAAAGGGAAGCTGGAGATGGAGATGGTGGTCGAGAAGGGGCGGGGGTACGCCTCGGCAGAGGAGAATGAGAAAGAGGGTGACCCCATAGGGGTGATACCGCTGGATTCTATCTACTCGCCGGTCACCAACGTAACGTTCCGGGTAGAGAATACCCGCGTCGGGCAGCGGACCGACTTCGACAAGCTGACCCTGTTCGTGCGGACTGATGGGAGCATGAAGCCCGATGAGGCAGTCAGCATCGGGGCCGGGATACTGATCGAGCATATAAAACTGCTTGCCGACCTGGCGGAGGAGGCCGGACTGGGCGAGGTCTTCGAGCCCTCAGAGGCGCAGCAAGCCTCAGGCCTTGACTCCAGCATCAGCGAGCTGGACCTAAACGTGAGAGCGTATAACTGCCTGCAAAGGGCGAAGATCGAGACCATGGCCGACCTTGTAAGTCACACCGAGGAAGAGCTGCTGGGTATCAGGAATCTCGGCGCCAAGACGGTCGAGCTCATCGAGGAGAAGCTCGTGGCTCGTGGCCTTTCTCTCAAGCAGCCGGAGGGATGATAAAGATGCCAAGGCCGAGAAAAGGTCCCAGGCTGGGGGGCGGCCCGTCGCACCAGAAAGCTATGCTGCGCAACCTCGCGCGCGATGTCATCGTACACGGGCGGATAACCACCACCGAGACCAGGGCGAAGATGGCACAGCCCGTGGTGGAGCGGCTGGTCACCTTCGGCAAGAAAGGCGACGTCCATTCACGGCGGCAGGCTCTCAGAGTGGTAAACGACCGGGTGGTCGTTCACCGCCTGTTCGCGGAAGTGGCACCCACGTACCGGGACCGTGAAGGTGGTTACACCAGGATACTGAAGCTTGGGCCCCGCCAGGGGGACAACGCGCCGATGGTGATCCTCGAGCTCGTCTAGTACCTGGTGGGGTCAGGTCTTGAATCGTGAATTACGGCCACTTTCACACCCGGGGTCAGATCCCAAAATTTGAATTACCTGATCGATTACGAATCACCTCATCTAAAGATTCAAATTTTGGGATCTGACCCCACTTTTTGAACACAACAAACCAGGACCTTACCCCTTCATTCAACACCTCCCATCCCGGCTTTCCCTCTCAAGATAAGTCCGAACCCAGCCAGAAAACCAGCGCAATACAATATGGTGTAGAATCGCGCCATGGACAGACTTATCCCAGGCGTGATAGTAGCGGGACTTGCCGCCTCCGTAAGCCCGGTAGCGATTATGCTCCTGCTTGCGGTCATGATGAAGAAGAATGTCCGCAGGAATTCGATGCTATTCCTCCTCGCTTTCACACTGGTCCTGATAGCCCTCGGTGTAGTTGTAATCTATGTATTCAAAGCGGGAGGCAGTGGAAAGAAGAGCATGGTTGACGGATACATCGACATAGGGTTGGGCGCCCTGTGTTTGGTGGCGATGCTAATGAGCCTGAGGCCGAAGAAGAAGGAAGGGAAGCACGCGATTGGCGGAAAAGAACTCAAGGCCTCGCAAGCTTTCTTGCTCGGTGGAATCGCGATGCTGACGAATGTCTCAACCATCATCTGCTACTCGGCGGGAGCTCACGAAATCAGCAAAGCTCATCCCGGCTTCGTTGAGAGCATCCTCGCCCTGGCTTTGTTGACGGTGATTACCCTGATAACGATTCTGATCCCCATACTTATCTACTTTGTTTTTCCCAAAAAGTCGGACCGGGTCCTGAGCTCGTTCAATGCCTGGTTATCCAGGCACAGCAAGGTCATCGGGGCGGTGGTGCTACTGGTCTTCGGAGTGTACCTGTTGATAAAGGGAATCGAGACTGTCGCATAATTGCCCCATGATCTCCTCCCCCTTGACGTGAACACCTGGGGTCAGGTCTTGAATCGTGAATTACGGCCACTTTCACACCCGGGGTCAGATCCCAAAATTTGAATTACCTGATCGATTACGAATCACCTCATCTAAAGATTCAAATTTTGGGATCTGACCCCACTTTTTGAACACAACACACCAGGACCTTACCCCTTCACATCAAGCGTTAATACAATCCGAGAAATCTCTTGAAGAACCTGTAACAATTACCTTTTAAAGTTACATCAGGTACGAACGCGAGAGTTGTCTACTAACATCCTCAGGGTAAGTGGTAGGATGACCGGCGAGGGGCCTGTCTCGGAAAACAATGCCGCCCCGCGTGTTGAACGCTCGCGAAACTGGACCTGGGGATGCGAGAGAAGATCTTAATCGTCGATGACGAGAAGAAGATGGTCAAGATGCTCCGGACGGCTCTGGAGAAGGAGGGGTACGTCACGGTCCAAGCTTACGACGGCGAGGCAGCCCTCGAGCTGCTGCGCGAGGAACGGCCGGACCTGGTGGTCCTGGACATCATGATGCCGAAGCTCGACGGGTTCGAGTTCTGCCGCCGCGCAAAGGGAAAACTGGCCGCGCCGATCATCATTCTCTCGGCGCGATTGGAGGAGGCCGACAAGCTGGTCGGACTCGAGCTCGGGGCCGACGATTACATGACCAAGCCGTTTAGCCCGCGGGAGCTCGTGGCGAGGATCCGCTCGGTACTCAGGCGGTACCAGGAGCGCGAAAAGGTTGAGCGTAAGCTCGTCAGGGGCCCCCTGGTAATCGATACCGGCAGGCACTCGGTCGAGATCGGGGGAAAGGCGATCTCCCTGACTCTGACTGAGTTCAATATCCTCCTGGCCATGGCATCAAGTCCCGCCCGCGTGTTTTCCAGGCGCGAGTTGATAGAGGAGGCGCTGGGTGACTACTTCGAGGGGTACGAGAGGACCGTCGATTCGCATATCGGCAGCATGAGGAAAAAGCTCGCCGAAACGGCCGGCGATTGGAGTTTCATTGAAACGGTATACGGTGTCGGGTACAGGTTCGTGGTGGCAGAAAAGGATTAGCCTGCGGACCAAGCTCTTGCTTACTATCTTCCTGGTGGCCCTTCTGTGCATGCTGGTTTCCGTCGTCGCATCCAACATGCTGGCGCGGTGGCGGATTGAGAAGTTCGTCGAGGAGCACTCCCTCGAACTGGAGTACCCGGGCGAGCCGCCTTTTAAGATCGAGCCTCCGCCACCGTTCAGGCCCAGGCCCAGTTATGTAAATCTCAGTTTCTTCATAGCCGGCTCCGTGGGTCTCGCGCTCGCGCTTCTCTTGAGCACTCTTCTCGCGCGCAGGATATCCAGGCCGCTGTCCGACCTCGCCTCGGCGACGCGGAGGATAGCCGACGGAGACTACACGGAGCGAATCGACGTCGATGGAGGGGTGGAGGTGGAGGAACTCGAGGAGGCGTTCAATACCCTCACCGAGAACCTCGCGCGAAACGAGCAGCTCAGAAAGAACATGGTCGCCGACGTCGCCCACGAGCTCAGGAACCCGCTGGCGACTTTGAGGGGAAACCTGGAGATGCTCCAGGATGGAACAATCGACTGCGATAAGGGCACCATAGATTCACTCTCGGAGGATGCCGTAATGCTGTCCCGCCTGGTGGAGGACCTCCGGCAGCTTTCGCTTGCGGAGGCGGGCCAGCTGGAGCTCGATATAACGGCGGTGAAAGTGGAGGAAAGCTTCAAGGACCTGTTTTCGCGGTTCCAGAATGAGGCTTCGGCGAACCAGATATCCATTGAGGTTGAAGCCGCCCCGGGCCTGCCTCCCGTCAGGGGCGACCGGTTTCGAATCGACCAGGTTTTGCGAAACCTCGTGAGCAATGCGTTGAGGCACATGCCTTCCGACGGCAAGATAACAATCAGCGCAGCACTCTCTGGCGAAGAGGTCCTTCTCCGCGTAGCCGACACCGGGCCGGGGATGAGCCCGGAAGAGGTTCCCTACATCTTCGAGCGTTTCTACCGCGTCGACAGTTCGAGGTCAAGGGACACCGGCGGCGCCGGGCTCGGCTTGAGCATAGCGAAAAGCCTGGTAGAGATGCACGGCGGGCGGATCTGGGCCGAGAGCGAAAGCGGCAGGGGCACCGTTATCTGTTTCACGGTCCCTGTTTACCGCGAAGACCAGAACGATGCACCATCGGCGGGCTAGAAACCCGGCTTCAAGCGCCACCACGGTTGCGCGCCTTTCGACCGCCTCGCAAACAGAATTAACATCATCTGGACAAAGTCTGGAAGCCTGCTTAACAGCCGGTAGAGATACTGATAGCGTCGTGCAGGGCGGAGACGACCCAGGTCTGCAGCGGCAGGTCTAAGAAAAGCACCCCGCCCGGGTGGCGCACCTGTCGGGCTCAGGGATATTTATCTTGGGAAGGAGAGGGAATGAAAAGAACCAAGAGTGATGCGAGACACGTCATACGCGCTCTCTGTCTCGTCCTGGTGCTGCTACTACCGGTAGCGCTCCTGGCCTCCTGCGGAGGAGCGAAGGTGGAAGAGCAGTCAAAGAAGAGCGGTTCCGTGAAAACGCCGCCTGGCGTTACCGAGAGCCAGGCCGGAGAGTCATCGATGCCCAAGTCGTCGACCAACTCGAGCACGCCTGCCGAGATGGGCGACCAGAGTCAAAGCACCACCTCCGCACAGACGCAGGTAAAAACACCGTCGGTGAGCGCCGACCTGGTCGGGGGTCGCTTCACCCTGGTCAACGCTACCCGGCCGGATACCAACAAGAGCGTGATATCCTCCAGCGGGCGCGAGGTCAAAGGTGATTATCTCGAGGCGGAGTTCACCATCCAGGACGTCGGGACCGACCTCATCGACCTGTCCGCATATTCATTCCGGTTGGAGAGCCCGGGGATAGCTGCGGACACCTACGCAGATTATTACGGCGAGACCGGGACGTACGGCAAGTACGTCTCCGAGAACGAGATATCGGCGACTCTAATGGACTACGCGAACCTGCAGGCGGTCATCTACAAGGTCAAGGTAGGGGAGCTCGTCGACAAGGTCTTCGTGTTCTTCGACCTGAACCCGGAGAATGTCGCCAGGAACCCGAATGTAACAAAGGACAACACCAGCCTGGTCATCCGCAAGGTCAGCGGCACCGACTACGGTGACGAGGTCACCATTCCGCTAACCGGCTATCCCGACTGAGAGGCAGGTCAAGCAGATGAGGTCTTTCCAGAGAGGATTCAGGAGCTTCAGGCGAAACTACGTCCGGAACCTGATAGTGATGGTACTGCTGTTCGTATGCCTCACCTTCTCCATGTCAATGCTGGCGGTGAAGCTCGCTGCGGACAACCAGGTGGAGACGATCAAGCAGACCGTAGGCAACTACGGCGAGATAAAGGTCGGCTCAGATTACCAGATGAAACAGTTCCAGGAGGAACGCCAGAAGAGCGCCGCGGAGCGCCAGGCTGAAGCGAGAAGCATGACCGCGGAAGAGGAGTTTGCCAACAGTGTCGCAGGTCTTGTCCCCGAGAAGCTCAGCGACAAGTTCTCCAAAGATGAATACATCAGGACGTATGACAAGGTCCTCGAGACGGGCGTCACGGTCAACGGGTTGACGAACACCAGCCTCCAGCAGCTTTTCCAGCTCCGGCGGAACCCGGAAGGTGACGAAGATGGAGGCGGCCCTATGGGCAACCTCAATCAGAACAGCTTCTTCTTCGCCGGAAACACCAACGGGGCTTCCGCGTCAGACTTCACCACAGGCGCCAAGAAGCTCGTGGAAGGGAAGCATTTCACCTACGAAGACTACAAGAACGAGAATCCGGTAGTTATCATCGAGAAAAACCTGGCAACTGACAACGAGCTCGGGATCGGCGATACCGTGGAGGCCCAGATAGCCGGCGCGACCGGAGCGGATTCGTACGTTGAGCTCAAGATAATCGGCATCTACGAGACCGTCGAGGCGGAGCAGCAGAGCCAGAGTGGGTCGATCGACACGGCGGAGTTCAACCCGGCGGGAAACAAGTTCTACGCGCCGCTGTCGGTGGTACAGGAGCTGAACGCCACACAGGGGTACGTGGAGCTCGGATCGTACTACTTCGATTCCGTGGACGACACGGCGGCCCTCAAGGCCACGTTCAAGAAGGAAACGGCTGGCACAGGCGGCAAGTACGAGTTCGCCACCGACCGTTCAGACTACCAGGCGATCGCCGACCCCCTGCTCAAGGCAAGGAACACTTCAGTGATCGGCCTGGCGGGAGCGCTTGGCGCGTGCGCCCTTATCATCCTGCTTGCCATGATCATCATCGTGAGCGGTAGGACACGCGAACTCGGGATCCTCAAGGCGATAGGCTCCACGGACCGCCAGGTCATCTCGCAGTTCGCGGTCGAGGTCATCTGCGTCTGCCTGGTTGCGATAATCCTGGCGATGGGTGCGACCGCCGTAGTCGGCCAGAGCATGGGCAACTGGCTGCTGCCTAAGACAAAGACCACCACCAGCCAGCAGTCTGAGCCGCAGGGCGGACCACCCGGGATGAGGATGCGTGGCGGGGACAACCTTTACAAGGAAGGCAGCCGGTTCAGCGTCAACGCTTCCAGCCAGAAACAACAGGCACAGAAGCTCAACGTAGTCTATAGAGGCTCGCTTTTCCTGTACGGGATACTGATACTCGTCGGGATCAGCCTGGTGGGTATGGCGATCCCGGTGTTCTGGATTATCAGGTTAAGACCCGCCCGGGTCCTGAGCATGGAATGAGGTAAAGAGATGACAGAGCGAGATATCCTGAGCGTTAAAGACGTCAGCAAGACGTTCCGGGTGAAGGCCGGCGATGTGACCGCGGTGAGTGCCGCCAGCCTCACCGCCAGCAAGGGAGAGGTTACCACTATCGTGGGACCCTCCGGTTCCGGCAAGACCACCCTGCTGTACGTGATAGGTTCACTTGAGAAGCCGGAATCGGGAGAGATAAAGGTCTCCGGCCAGGACATCCTCGACCAGGCAACGGACCTGGTGCGGTACCGCAGGGAAGACGTGGGGTTCGTCTTCCAGTTCTTCAACCTCGTCCCCACCCTCACTGCCCTCGAGAACGTGATGCTGCCCATGGACCTCGCAGGTGTCCCAGTCGAGGAACAGCGGAGGCGGGCCTCGGAACTCCTGGAAAATATGGGCGTCGGAGGAAGGCTTTTGAAGGCAAGGCCCAACAAGATGAGCGGGGGAGAGAACCAGCGGGTGGCGATAGCGAGGGCACTGGCAAACGATCCAGATATGATACTCGCCGACGAGCCTACCGGCAACCTGGATACCGCCACGGGTCAGACCGTGATCGACATCCTCTCCAGGCTGGCGCACGAGAACGGAAAGTGCGTCCTCATGGTGACGCACGACGAGAGCATACTTGACGTCTCGGACCAGTCGTTCCACATGTCGGACGGGCGCTTGAGTGAGATCCACGCTTAGGGGGTTGTTGGCCGCGGCGCAAACGCGGTTTAAACAATAGTTCGCGAAGCCGCCCAGGGCAACGGTGACACCACGATAATGATCGGCGAAGCACCCCGGGGGATGCCTGCCGGTCCCCCGGTTGGCATGAGCCAGTAGTTATAGATATACACAGGAGGAGAGATAAACGATGGATGAGAATCAAGAGCCAGGGCAACACCCGGGCTGGTCGGCTCCATTGGGAGGCAGTCCCGGTTATTATGACGCCCGGAATGCCGGCGGCGCGCCACTGCCGCAGCAGTATGTACCGCCTTCAGCCAGGCGGGCCCCAACGCGCCGTGCGGGAGGAAGAGGCGGCTGGGGCAGGACTGTTGTAGCTGCAGCCGTGGCCGGAATAGTAGGAGCGTTAATGATACTCCTGGCCATGCCGGCCGTTTTCGGGGTCAACCCGTATGACCTCGTGCGCGGCAAGGTCAAAAGAGTGGTGACGGTCGAGAAGCCCGGCGCTATCAAGCAGGCAAGCAGCGTGGTCAGCCCCGTCCAGGGCGCGTCGGACATCACCAGCATCGCCAGGGCGGTGACCCCTTCGATCGTGAACATCGACGTGAGGAGCGAGCCGCAGGAGTCGCCTTTCTTCTCGACCGGAGTGCAGGAGGGCACCGGCTCCGGCGTGATCTACAAGTCGGACGGCTACATAATCACCAACAACCACGTGGTTGCCGGCGCCCAGGACATAACCGTCACGCTGGCGAGCGGGCAGGAGCTTAAGGCCAGCGAGGTCGGCGCCGACCCGGAGAACGACATAGCTGTCATCAAGGTCGACAGGACCGGACTGCCGGCTATCACCGCCGGTGACTCGGACAACCTGCAGGTCGGCCAGCTGGTGGTCGCAGTCGGGAGCCCCCTGGGGTTCGAGCAGACCGTTACGGCAGGGATAATCAGCGCCCTGCACCGCAACCTGTCTGCGGACAGCCAGAGTGGACAGGCTACCGTCCTGACGGACCTTATCCAGACCGACGCACCGATAAACCCGGGCAACTCGGGCGGCGCGCTCTGTGACTCGAACGCGCGGCTTATCGGAATCAACACGCTCATCGCGAGCCAGTCGGGCGGGTCCGAGGGAATCGGCTTCGCCATCCCGATCGACACCGCCGAAAAGGTGGCCGACGACCTCATCGCTGGGAGGTCCGTCTCGCACCCTTACATCGGTATTCAGGGGCAGACCGTGAGCGCCGAGATAGCCAGCCGGTACGGCCTGCCCGTGACAGAGGGTGCCTACGTGGCCCAGGTCGTCACGGGTAGCCCGGCGGAGAAGGCGGGGATAAAGACCGACGACATTGTGGTCGCGGCGGATGGAAAACCCGTAAAGTCAGTTGACGACCTCATCGCAGCGGTCAGGAAGAAGAAAGTCGGAGACAGGATCTCGATTACCTTCTACGAAGGCGACAGCAAGAAGACCGTGGACGTGTCCGTCGAGGAGGGCTCGTAACCCCTCCGGGTAGCAGGAGCAGGGTAGAGCACTGCCGGGCCCACCGGCAGCTGGCGGGGTTTTTCTCTTCCGGGCCTCCGCGATGAACCGCTTAACATCACGCTTGCACTTCTGCGATGACCTTCCGGACGGAGAGCGCGCTTTCAAACAGCGCACCCACCGATACCGAAAATCCTCAGGTATGCTGGCCGTCCTGGCGGGCGAACCTGATCACTGCCACTGCTTGAGTCCAGGCCTCAACAACGCGTCCTCATGGTATGATTCGAGCAGTTTGCGGGCTCTGCTGATTTCAAGAGGGGCGGTTAGATGAAGAAAGAGGTAATAATCGTAGGGGGAGGGCCGGCCGGAACGTTCACAGCCCTTTACCTGGCGGCAAAGTGCCCGTGGCTGGCGAAAGACATCGTGCTCCTTGAAGCCCAGCCGCAGGGCCGGGAAAAAGTATGCGCCGGTGGGGTCTCGGGGCGCGTCATGAAGACCGCCCGCGAGGACCTCGGCATAGATATATCCAGCCTGCCGGGGCGAGACGTTGAAGGGATGATGGTGCGGGTCGGGGACTGGGGAGCGACCGCGGACAAGCCGGGCCTGGGAAGGGTCATCCGCAGGGAACTGCTCGACTCCTTCCTGCTGGACCGCGTGAAAGAGCGGGGGGTCACGGTGCTCACGGAAACCCCTGTCGGTAACATCGTGAGGGAGCCCAGGTCCATATCGGCTGAGACCGCGAAGGGGACCTTCACCGGCCGCGTGCTGGTCGGGGCCGACGGCATGAGTGGGATCACAGAGAAAGCCCTCGGGGTCAGGCAGGGAAAGCACGAATACCTGTACATGGTGGATCTGCCCGGGGTGGAGGTAGCACCCAGGTTCATGCTCGATTACACCCCTGTCATGTACGGGATTCCCGGCTATTTCTGGGTCTTCCCCGAGGCATACGGCGCGAACATAGGGATAACCGGGGGCTCGGCGGATAACATGAAGTACCTGAAGAAGGTGCTCCTGCTTATGGCCGCGAAGAACGGCATCAAGCTTGATGAGGGTGAGCACAAGTTCAAGACCTACCCCGAGAGGTTTTTCTCGTTCTCGACCCCTTCCCACGCAGAGCGGGTCCTTTTCGTGGGGGACAAGCTGGGGGTCACCCCGATGACCGGTGAGGGGATAGGGATCTGCCTGCACTCCGCGAAGGCGGCCGCGGACGAGATAATCCAGGCGCTCGGCGGCTGCGACTACTCTTTCAGGAAATACCCGAGGCGGCTGTTCGCTTCTGACTTCGTGCCCACGTGGTACATCGAGAAGTTTATCTTCAAGTGTAAGACGCCTGTTCTCTTGAAACTGCTCTTCAAGCTTGCGACCTCGGAAAACCGCGAACAGGGAAAGGCGTTCATCGACAACTACTGCAGCATATTCGCGGGGGATGTCCAGGCCTGGTCTTTTGAGAGCCTTGGTACGCTTCTGAGGCTCCTTCCCTCGCGGAAGCTGCTGGGGTCAATGGTGGGGTGATGACGTGAGGGAATATGAGAAAAAGGTCCTGAAGAGGGCTTCCAGGGAGAGCGTGAGCAGGCTCTCCAGGTGCCCGGAGTGCTTCACTCCGAAGCTACTCAAAACCCTTTTCAAGTGGGGAGACGGGGGGACCGTCACCCTGCGGCTTCTCAACCCTGACATGCGGTTCGCTTTCCTGGAAAACGATCTCCTGAACGAGATCATCAAGCTGCTGGTGGGACAATTCGGCGAGGAGCAGGTCAGCGAGATAGTCCGTGACACAGAGCGCGCCTCGGCCGCCGGGTACGTCTCCATGCTCTTCGGCGCCTTCAAGCCCTGGATGAAGCCTTTGACCTATATCGCTACCCACAGCTTCCTGCTGGGTTACGTGCTCGAGAAGAACGTGGTCCTACTGGGGTACGGGGCAGGCGAGCTCGTGGAGCTGAAGATGCCGAACGCGGTGGTGTACACCCGCAATCCGTACAACGTGACACTCTTCTCGGCGGACCTCGAGGCCTGTTACCTGGTGGCGCGGGAGAGGGAGATAAGGGCGATACCCGACCCGGTCTCGGAGCAGGAGGGGATCTATTTCTACCACGGGAGGGCCGAGCCCGAGAGGATCCCGGATGCCTTCAAGAAGTACACCGTGACCATGGTTCCGGCCAACCCGGTGGACAGTCCCTACGATTTCCCGAGGTGCCCCAGGTGCGGTGTCCCCACGCCGATAACGCAGCTCTGGTGGGACGCCCGGGACGGGATGATAGTGCACAAGATGACCGGCAGGAGGATGATCCTCTGGCCGTGCTACGCCCTGGAGCGCCTGCTGGAGGCCCTTGAGGCCCGACTGGGGCGGGAGGCGGAGGAGCTCATCTTCAGCACGGTCAAGGAGTACCAGGTGAGGAGCATCGCCTCCGGAGGGGTCGGTTTCTCGCCCTTGGAACAGCTCGAGTTCCTGGAGGCCGACAAGAAGGGCCAGTACGAGCTGCTCTTGAAGCACCTCGCCTGCCGGGGGTTCGGACACGGCGTGGTCGAGCTGGGCGATGGCAGGGTCAGGGTGAAGATGACCAACGCGCTCATCCCACTGGTCACCTCGGGCCTGGTCTCGGGAATGGTCGAAGCCCTGGAAGACAGGCCGGTCAAGGTCTCCCGGGAGGAACTCGGCGAAACGACGGTCTATACGCTTGAGGTTGAGTGGTGAGGAGACTGCTACCGTTGTCGATGATGCACATGCGCGGTTCCGGTTCGACCGGCAAGCATACCGGGGCCCACTGGCGGCGGGGCGTCCACTCGTGGGCGCGGGTCCTGCTCGTCGCCTGTGTCCTATTCGCGTTCCTTCCCTCCGGGTGTGAGTGCGTAAGGCGCAGGGGCGCCCTGCTCGACCGCGACACGTCGGACACACCACAGGACAGCGTCCAGAAGTCGGTGGACGTAGGCGGCATCGAGCGTACCTTCCGGGTTCACGTCCCGCCTTCGTACGCCGCTGGTACGGCAGTGCCGCTCGTGTTCGTCCTCCACGGCGGCGGCGGTGAAGGCGAGGGCATGGAACGGCTGACCCACATGGACGAGGTCGCTGACTCCGGTGGTTTCATCGCCGTCTACCCGTACGGTATCGACAGGAACTGGAACGACGGCCGCCCCGAGATAAACCCCAGCGTGGACGACGTCGGTTTCTTCAGGCTGATGCTCGACCGGCTCGAGTCCGATTACTCGATCGACACCAGGAAGGTCTATTCGACCGGGATATCGAACGGCGGCTTCATGTCGTACCGCCTCGCGTTCGACCTCGACGGCAGGATAGCGGCGATAGCGCCGGTCGGGGCGCCGATGAGCGAGCAGCAATTCGCGAGGCCGCCTCCTTCCAGCCCCGTTTCGGTCCTCCTCATCCATGGCGTCGACGATCCCCTCTGCCCGTGGTCCGGGGGGGACCTGGGCTTCAGCAGGACTGGCCGGGGGATGGACCGCGGCAGGTGTGTCTCGGTCGCAGACACAATCGGCTACTGGGTGAGTGCCGATGGGTGCGGCGCACAGCCGGTGAAGACGGACCTGCCCGATGCCGACCCGGGTGACGGCACCCGCGTCCGCGAGGAACTCTACGGCGGCGGCAGGTCGGGGACGGATGTAGAGCTGCTCGCGGTGGAGGGCGGCGGCCACACCTGGCCTGGCGGCCTCCAGTACCTCTCAGAGCGGATCATCGGCAGGACGAACCGCGATATCGACGCGAGCAGTGTCATCTGGGAGTTCTTCAAGAGCCACAGTCTCGACTAGCATTGGGGTCAGACCCTTAACCGGTTTTCCCCATATGCCTCCTCCAATGCCGAAATTCTAACAAGATTTCGGCCTTTCAGGCATGGTTGACTGGATTCTGCGGCATGCTCGCCGACTGACCTCTCCATGTCACCTCAAGACCGCCCCTTCGCAGTCACCGAAATTGTTGAAGCAGAAGAGCGGGTGGTAACAGCTGGAACTGAAGTGACCATTATAGGCCGAGCTCTCCTGATTTCCGTGTACAGGAGACTCGGAGCTGTCTATGTCCAGTATCACCTTCTTCGCCAACGACCGCGATACGGCTTTGGAGACCCACGCGCTGTTGAGGGAGGAGAGGGCGTTGATGTTCTCGTCCTGGGTGAGTATCTCCGTCTCGAAGCGTGACACGGTTCCCAAGCTTGCCGCCATCCTGTCGAGAGCCCTCTTGCCTATGACCGCCCTCATCGCCGGGTCGCGGGATAGCCCCTTGTGGACGTTGGTGTCCTCGTAGCCCGCCAGCTTCGCATAGACCGACTGTCGAAGAAGCCCAGGTATCTGGTGCTGTATGTTCTTGCCAGTCCTTCCCTCTACTATCAAATCCCCTGCCATCTCGGTGAGCCCCATCATCTCATCAAGCTCTCTTACGGCTAGAAGACCAGCGTCTCCTGTTATCTTCGCTCCCCTGAATTCAAACCTCAGCCGGTGGTCGAAAAGCAGTTTTATACCCCCATTTTGCGCTTAACCCATTGGATTCTCGCCCCCTGTAGCATCAAATGCTCAACAAATCGCTTTCTAATGCATGCTTAAGCAATACAAGCTGGTGTTCCTTCCGGGTTCATATAGAAAATGCGGGACCGTTCAAGGTTCAGTGGCTGGGCTCGATTATGCGCAGGGACCATCCGACGGGGGTGTGATAGGGCGGTTTTCCATCGAGGGCGTTCTCGAAGGCATCCACGGCCTCGTCGGAGAAGGCGTCGAGCATCCGGTCTCCCGCATTGGGCGTGGAGGCGCACGGCTCGCCGATGTAGGTGGATGGGCACTTCTCGGTGACCCAGCAGAGCATCAGGGCGACGTACCGGACGTCCGCGGACAGTGACTTGAAACCGAGCGCCCCCAGGGCCCTGCCGACCGTGCCCAGTAGAAGATTTGGCCAGCGGCGGCGGTTTATTTGTACGCGCGGCAGGCTTCTCCACTCCGGGCGCACGCTGTCGGGATCCACACAGCGCATCAGCGATGTCTCGTTCAGCCCCGCGTGGCTGTCATCCGTGTCCCCACACTCGCCCGGGCCGGCACCGATGCGGGCCAGCAGGTCGGGGTCGTTCTCGACCATCTTGCGGAAGAAAGAGAGGAATGGGGCGATTATGTGGAACCCGCGGCGGTAATAACGCACGGCGGCTTTGGCGAGCGCCACCTGGTGGCGGGGCCCGCCGTGGTTATCCGTGACCAGGAGGTAGCGGAACCCACGGTCGGAAAGGAATTCCGCGGTGGCCCTCAAGAGGAGGTTCAACGCCTTGCTGTTGACGTCCACAGACCCGGGTATCGTGTCGCTGCCCATGTAATATGAGGGGAGAATGACAAACCGCAGTCCGGGGTGCCTCGCGCGGATCTTGGAGACCGCCCGGTCCCTGATCTCCTCCGCGATCTTCACGTCCGTTCCCAG
>Ga0315274_10005983_pt1 | contig 17774 bp, 15 predicted proteins | sample YL17G02_20_MG_FD_203700 | JGI IMG/M metagenome (GOLD analysis project Ga0315274, IMG submission 203700) | Sediment microbial communities from Yellowstone Lake, YNP, Wyoming, USA - YL17G02_20 | ecosystem: Environmental > Aquatic > Freshwater > Lake > Sediment | place: USA: Wyoming | collected...
CTGCTGGGCTGATACTCCCTGTGGCATGACTAGCCCCGAGACGATTGTCCGTGCCAGCGGCTCAACCGACAGTTGTGGAGCCAGCCACAGGCTGAGGTCCAGCACGATGGGCAATGCCATCATGAGCGGACGGCGCCGCACTAGCGACAGACCCTCAGAGATGGAGTCGATGATACCCATGCGTGCTGCTTTGCCTCACGTACCTCTGCAAGAGACAGGCCAACACGCCATTATACCATGGCCCACATCGCCAGGCGAAGATGACGCAGCTACCGGCCGCACATATGTTCTACATGGTAGCGCCGGAGGCCGGCTGACGCGAAGGGGCAGGCCCCCGGGCGAGGTTGCAGCGGCCTATCGCCGCCAGGTATAATGGCAGTCGCGAGTTGGAGAGGTTGCGTAGCTGGTCTAACGCGCACGATTGGAAATCGTGTAAGGAGCAATCCTTCGCGGGTTCGAATCCCGCCCTCTCCGCCTTCAAGGTGCTTGCCCGCGGTCGCGTTGTCTGTTAGTATGGTTGTGAGGTCGTGCTAGACGGGGAACTAGCGGTGCCCTGCACCCGCAATCCGCTATAGCGGGGTCGAAGTCTACCTCAAGGGCTAAGTGGGCTGAGCCTACCTTGCCTGAGTGGCGTTGAAGGTCGGGTCCTGCGCGGCGAAGGGCTGCGAATCCCGTCAGGTCCGGAAGGAAGCAGCGGTAAGTGGATTCCTTCGGGTGCCGTAGGGTTGCCTGGCCCGAGCCAAACCTGCGGGGCAAGTTAGCTGCGCTGGCTCGACGGGTAGTGCACGACCTTTTGTCTTGGCCCGTGGCGGCCGGGCCACGGGAGGCGCGGATGCCGATCCCATCCAGCCGACATCTTCTCCCGCGACGCCTCTTGCTCACTACGGGCTCCACTATGCGCTCCTGCCCTCTATGAGTAGCCCGGGCAGAGGCAGCCTTCTCCCAGTAGGCCTGGCAACGCTTGGCGCAGTCGCCTTCTCCCTCGCCGTCTCGCTGGGTGGCCGGCCGGAGTACCTGATGGAGGCTGCCGCCCCCTTGTCCGCGGCCGGCGCATCCGAGGCTGGCGCCGGCCGACTCCGGGCTGGATCGGTCACCATCCACGCCGGACCGTTGCTCGCCTCGCAACCCCAGCCAGCCGAGAGCGTTGGCGGTTGGTTGCGCGCCGTCGGCTTCGACATCTCGGCCGCCGACAACGCCTGGCCGTCGCTAGACTCTCCCGTGCTGCCTGGCGCTTCCGCCTGGCTGGAGCGCTCCGTCCTCTTCACAGTCGATCTCTCGGGCCAACGGCTCCTGGTTCGTGGCCGAGGACGCAACATTGGCGAGGCATTGGCCAGCGCCGGCATCTACCTCGTCGGACGCGACTACTCCTACCCCGGCGCCGCCTCCCTGCTGCGTCCCTACCAGACTGTCGTGGTCAACCGCGTCTGGGAGGAGATTGAGATCCAGCAGGAGACCACCTCCTATCAGGTGCAGTGGCAGCCTGACGCCGAGCTCGAGCTTGACCAGGTAAGTGTGGCGCGCGTGGGCCAGGAAGGCATCGCTATCTGGCGCTACAAGCTGACTTATGTCAATGCCATGCAGACTGAGCGCAGGCTGGAAGATCAATGGGTGAAGCAGGAGCCGCTGGACAGTATGATGTCCTACGGCACGCGCGTGGTTCTGCTCCCAGTGGACACACCGGCGGGCACCCTAGAGTACTGGCGCCGGGTGCGCGTACTCGTCACGTCCTACAGCCCTGCCACCGCCGGCAAGCCGGCGTCCAGCCCCCAATACGGCATCACGCGGACGGGCAAGCGGGCCCAGACCGGCATCATCGCCGTCGACCCCTCGGTCATCCCCCTCGGCACGACCATGTACGTCCCCGGCTACGGTGTCGGCGTCGCCGAAGACACCGGCGGCTCCATCAAGGGGCGCCACATTGATGTCTGCTATGATGACGCGGACCTGGTCAACTGGTACCGCTGGGTTGACGTCTACCTGCTGGCACCTGCCCCGCCCGAGTGGGCAATACGCTATGTTCTGCCCAACTGGCCGCGGGAACGCTCATGAGCGGCGACGAGTTCCGCACCGTAGCGCCCGAGGCTCTCGCCCCCGGCCGGCTGATGCGCTCGCTCGGCCTCGCCCCGCGCAAGGGGCTGGGGCAGAACTTCCTGGTCAGCAAGTCAGCGCTCCGCCACATCATGGGCGCGCTCGAGCTGTGCGGCGGCGACACGGTCATTGAGGTCGGCGCCGGCGCGGGAACGCTGACGGGCTTCCTGGCCGCGCACGCCGGCGCGGTCGTGGCGGTGGAGTTGGACGACCGCCTGGCAGAGTACTTGCGCTTGCGCTTCGCCGAGGTCCAAAATGTGAGGATAGTCCAGGCTGACATACTCGCGGTAGTGCCACAGGACCTTCTGCCGTCGACGACGGTACGCTACAAGGTCGCGGGCAACCTGCCCTACTACCTCACGTCCGCCGCCATCCGCCAGGTGTTGGACTGGCGGCCATCGCCAGAGCTGATGGTGGTCATGGTGCAGGAGGAGGTGGCGCGGCGCATCGTCGCCGCTCCTGGCGACATGTCTCTGCTCTCGCTCATGGTGCAGCTTGCCGGCCGGCCCGAGATGGTGGCTCGCGTGCCGCCGGGGGCCTTCGTGCCGGCGCCCAAGGTCTCTTCGGCGATCGTCCGCGTGCGGCCCTATCCGGAGCGTCTGGCGAGCGCGCAGCTTGAGGCCGCCGTCTTCGAACTGGCCCGCGCCGGGTTCCACCAGCGGCGCAAGACCCTGCTCAACGCCCTTGCCTCCGGCGGCGGCATGCAAAGGGAGCAGGCACGGCGCCTCGTCGAGAGCGTCGGCTTGCCCGAGAAGGCTCGTGCCGAGGAATTGAGCGCGCAACAGTGGATTGAGCTGGCGCGGCAGGTACAGCCAGTAGGGAGGGACACCGAATGAGCGGCTATGTCGTCAGCACGCTGGCCGAGGCGCCCGCGTCCGCTCGTGCTCTCAGCGATCTGGCCAGCTTGTCTTTCGGAACCTACCCGGGGGTAATCGTGGGCGACGAAGGCTTCACCAACTGGTTCCTGCGCCGCCCCGGCTTCGACAATCGGCTCAGCAGGGCGGCTTGGCATGACGACACGCTCGTCGCCAGCGTTTTCGTGGTCTACTCCCCGCTATTTGTCGCCGGTGATCCCCGCTCGTTCGGCATCGTCGATACCGTCATGACGCACCCGCGGCACCAGCGGCGTGGCCTGGCGCGCGAGCTGCTTGAGGGTGCCATCGCGGGGGCGGAACAGTCCGGGCTGGGGGCCATGCAGTTGTACACTGCGCCTGGATCGCCTGGCTTCAGGTTGTACGAGCAGCTAGGCTTCCGGCACCTGAAGCGCCTACGCTACTGGATGCGCCTCCCAGGCGAGCACCTCGCTCCAGCAGCGGCCACGAAGTGGCGGGTCGCGACTGAGGCAGAGCACGACGCGGTGCGCGGTCTGATCGAGGCGCGGCGTGCCACCCACGACGGCGTCCCGCTCCACGACGAGGCGCTCTGGGCCTGGCGCAAGCGCGACCGCCCCGCCTCCATCGCCGCCGAGGTGTGGACAGGCGACAAGGGCGGTCGCCCCAGCGAGGCAGTCACGGCCTGCTCGGCTGAGCTGACCTCCATCGGGCGACAGATAGTGCTGGGCGACCTGGCGCTGGGCGAAGATAGCGGGCTTGACGCTCTCTCTGGCCACCTCGGGCGCACATCCGCCCTCACCGCCATCTGCGACGTGGAAGACGCCGCGACGGAAGCTGCGCTCCGGCGGAGCGGCTTCCGGCCCGGGCAAGAAGAGGCCGCGATGTTCCTTCCCCTTGCCGATAGCGCCGTGGTGGCCGAGCTGGAGGGCTCGTCGCGGCCCTGGTTCCCTCTGACAGAGTCTATCGTCGGCGTCTAGCGACGCACCTCGCGCACGGGCGTTTCCTCCATGAACTCGAGTGTCTCTGCAAGGGGACGGATGCCGGTCGTGGCGCCGATGGCGGTGACGCAGAGTGCACCGACGGCGTTCGCGAAGCGGCCCGTCTTCTCCAGGTCCCACTCCTGCAGCAGCCCGGTCAGAAAGCCGGCGACGTAGGCATCCCCGGCGCCCGTGGCGTCCACGGCGCGGACGACGAAGGGCGGCAGGTAGAGCTCCCGATCCTTGCTGCGAAGGTAGGAACCCTCTTCGCCCATCTTCAACCCGACTATGCTGACGCCATAGCTCATGAACAGGTCAGCGATCTCCTCCGGCTTCTGCCGCCCGGCGATCATCCGCGCTTCGGCCAGGCTGGGTAACATCACATCTATGTAGGGCAGGCATGGCTCGACCAGCTTCATCCAGTTGCCCCTGGCATCCCACACCGTGTCAAAGGCCGTGGTCAGGCCCATCTTCTTGGCCTTGCGCAACACGCGCGCGGTCGGCTCCCCATCGATGCCGGGCATAACGAGCGCTCCCGCGATGTGCAGGATACGCGCCTCGCCGACGACGTCAAAGTCCACGTCGTCCTCGCTCAGTTTGGCGTTGGCGCCGAGATAGTGCAGGAAGCGGCGCTCGCCATCAGGGTCGACCATGACCATAGTGGCCGACGTGTTGACGCCGCTCTTGCGCCGAACGCCACGTGAGTCGATACCATGCTCCATCAGACGCGAGACGACGAAGTCGCCGAAGCCGTCCGCGCCTACCGCGCCGAGCACAGCCGTGTCCACGCCCAGTTTGGATAGGCTAATGCCAGTATTGGTCGCGCAGCCGCCCGTGTGTAGCTCCATCTGCTCGACGAGGGTAAGACGGCCGCGCGCCGGCAGGTCGACCACCGGGCGGGCCACGACGTCCGCCACCATGATGCCCAGACATGCTACCTGCATCTCCTGACCTCTTTTCGGGCAGGGCTTGGCCCGCTAGCGCACCAGTTGAGCAACGGTGTGGAAGCGCTCCTCGAGCGCCGGGTACAGGCTCGTGTAGACGGGGTAGAAGCGGTCATAGAGCGCGCGGGCGCTCCCGTCGGGTTGCAGGCGCTCCACCACCCGTATCGTCTCGCGGCAGGCCTCGGCTACCGAGCCGTAGATGCCGATGCCCACGGCGGCCAGCAGGGCCACACCGTAGGCCGGCCCCTCGGTCACCTGCAGGGTGACCATCTCGGTGCCAAAGACGTCGGCCTGTATCTGCCGCCAGAGCCTGCTCCGGGCGCCGCCGCCCGAGGCGCGCACCTGGCTCACCGGGATGTTCATCTCGCCGCGCATGATCTCCAGCGAGTCGCGCAGGCTGTAGGCCACCCCCTCCATGACCGCGCGCACCACCATTCGCCGGTCGTGGCGAGCGGTCACGCCAAACAGGACGCCCCTGGCCTCGGGATCGAGCACGGGCGCGCGCTCGCCCATGAGGTAGGGAAGCCAGAGCAGACCTTCGCAGCCGGCCGGCGCCTTCTCAGCTTCGCGCGCGAGCAGCTCGTAGGCATCGATGCCCGTGCGCCCAGCCACTGCCATCTCGGTGGCCGAGAAGTTGTCGCGGAACCAGCGCAGCGAGAGCCCGGCCCCCTGCGTTACACCCATGACGTGCCACTTACCCGGCACGGCGTGGCAGAAGGTCTGCATCCGCCCTTTCGGGTCGAGCTTGGGCTCGTCCGTGAAAGCGAAAACTACGCCCGAGGTGCCGATGGTCGAGGAGACGATCCCCGTCTCCACGATACCATTGCCGACCGCCCCGGCCGCCTGATCGCCGCCACCGCCAACCACAGGCAGCCCCTGCGGCAAGCCCGTGGCTTTGGCCGCCTCTGCCGTCAGCCTTCCCGTCACCTCCGGCGACTCGTGCACCCGCGGTAGCAAGCCGCGGTCGATCCCCAGATCATCCACTACATCCCAAGCCCACCGGCGGTTGCGAACGTCAAAAAGCGAGGTGCCCGAAGCGTCCGAGACCTCGCTGGCGAATTCACCGGTGAGCCGGAAGCGGATGTAGTCCTTGGGAAGGAGGAACTTACGCGCCTTCTCGAACACTCTCGGCTCGTTGTCGCGCACCCAGAGAAGCTTGGGGGCGCTGAAGCCGGTGAGCGCCGGGTTGGAGGTGCGCTCGATCAACCTCTCGGCGCCTATGCGATCCGTGATCCAGTCGCACTGGGCCTGGCTGCGTTGGTCAGCCCAGATGATGCTCGGGCGGAGCACCTGGCTCGCGTCGTCCAGTAGGACCACCCCATGCATCTGCCCGGAGAGGCCCACCCCTTTGATCTCGCTTGGTCTGATCCGGACCTCTGCCAAGAGCCGATGGATGGCTTGGACCGCGCCGTCCCACCAGTCGACCGGATTCTGCTCGGCCCACTGCGGGCGCGGCGTCGAGAGGGGGTATTCCTCGGTCGCACCGCCGACCACCTCGCCGCGCTCGGATATCAGAAGCGCGCGCGCTCCCGTCGTGCCGATGTCAACACCGAGCAGGTAAGCCATTCGCGACACCTCCGGACTGTGGCAGCCAGTGCCAGGGGGTTGGGTAGGGCGGCGACATTCTAGCCGCGGCCTCGCGGCGCCGTCAACGGCCCTAGTCGCGCACCCGGCCCAGCCACACCGGTAGGTAGGACAGCGCCACCAGAAGAGTACAGCCGACAAGGCCGAGAAAGGCCAACTCCAGACCATACAGCTCGGCCACTCGCCCGACGATGGGTTGAAAGGCGAAGGACCCGGCTGCGGCCGTCATACTCAGAACTCCGGTTACGGCGCCGATCTGGCGCAGATAGCGGCCGTTGGCATAGATCATGATGTTGGGGTAGAGGCCGGACGCTCCAAGACCGGCCAGCACTAGAAAGGCGAAGGCGGTGGCGCTGGTGCCGGACCGCGCGATGCCGAGGATGCCGACGCCGAAGGCGACGCTGCTGGTCACGACAAGCGCCGGCAGGCTGAAGCGCTGCGAAAGCGGCCCCTGCAGGAGACGGCCCACCAGGATCAGGCCCCAGTAGACCGACAGTGACAAGCTGGCCTGCATCGGCGGCAGCTCGAAGCGTTGCCCCATGAAGAGCACGATCCAGTTAGATATGCTGAGCTCGGCGGCCACGTAGAAGAGCAGCCCGGCCGCGCTGAGCAGCACCAGCGGATGGCGCAACAGCTTGAGGATCGGCTGACGTTGTTCGTGCAGCGTGTGGCGCGGCGCGGCGGGCATGGACACGGGAAGCGCCCAGAGCAGCAAGACGATCGGGACGGCGGCGACCAGCAAGTAGGGCAGACGCCAACCCAAACCGGTCTCCAGTGCGTAGCCGGCGATGGCCGGCGCGCTTAGGGCGCCTACGCCAAAGCCCATGTGAATGACGTTCATCAGACCCGCGCCGCCGCCAACCTGCGCCGGTAGGATGTTCAAGCCCGTCTCAAGCACGCCCGAGGCAATGCCCAGACATGCGTAGGCGATCATGAGGAGGACGAAGCTCCCGGCGAGGGCACAGCCGGCGAGAGCGGCGGCGACACCCACCCAGGTGGTGATGAGCACCGGTTTGAGGCCCACTTCATCGGTCACGAACCCACCGAGCAGACAACCGGCCATGAAGCCGAGCGACCCAGAGGCCAAGAGGATGCCGGCCGCCGTCTCGCGCACCCCGAATTGGCGCATGATCTCCGGTAACACGGGGCCGGTTACAGTCATTGCCAGCCCATGGCCAACCATGCCCGCGGTAGCCAGGACGGCAAGCGCCATGCTGTAACGCCGCACACCCTCTGACTGAGCCAGGTCGGCCGAGTCAACCGCGGAATCCACCAACTAGCACCTCACCTTGGGGCGCCCTGGACCGCGCGATCACGCAGCCGCGTGTACGCCAACCGGGGGCTGCCGTCGCCCTCTAGTATGGCATACCAGCGCATCGGCTGCCTGGCGTCGTACCATGGCACCGTGCTGAAGTCCAGGTTGAAGAGGAATATGCCCTGCAGCCAGGGCCAGCGCGCCGGCGCCTGAGTATAGAGCTGCACGTAATAGTCGGCCTGCGCCGCCTCTGAGACCACGTACTTGTCGTGCTCGCCCATGCTCCAGGCCGAGGGCAACGGCCAGCCGGTCTCGGTAGCCCAGATTGGCGTCCGCTCGTCTCCGAACTCGAGCATCACAGCACGCTGCTGCTCCAGGCGCGTCACGGCCAGGCCATAGGGATGCTGCGCGAAGGGCGCGCTGCCGTAGCCGTATGGGTGCGCGCCGAGGGCATCGAAGTAGCCTCTGGCACCGGCCCGATAGAGCCCGCGCAGGTAGTCCAGGTCGCCCATCGCTCCCGGCCCGCCATCGCCGGTTGTGGCCAGGCCGCCACTGACGACGAGCGCCGCCGGGTCAATCGCCTTGATCGCCATATAGGCCAGCCGCAGAGTTATGGCGTAGCCGGCCGGGTCCGGTGTCTCGTTCCCCCACTCCCAGGCTAGGTTCGGCTCGTTGCCGATCTCGTAGGCGGCGACGCGGCCACGGTAGCGCCAGGCGACGCTGGCAACGAAAGCGAAGTAGGCGCCCAGATCGCTGGGTGGATGCGTGATGGTCGTGTCCCGCGGCCGCGCCCAGTCCGGAGTGTCGTGGATGCGCATGAGGACCTTGAGGCCGCTGCGTTGCGCGGCGCGCACGACGTTGTCCGGGTCAACCCAATTCGGCGAGCCCCGCCGGGCCTCCACTCCCGCCCAGGAGAGGTAGTTCTTGATCCAGCCGAACCCGAGGTCGCGGACAAGGCCGACGTCGCTAAGGTCAGCGATGTTAGCACCGAAAGCTACAGCCGGCTCCGCGGCGAACGTGGCCGCGTCTTCCATAACCACCGCCGGCCAGGCCTTACCCTGCCGGGCGCTGAAGCCGTCCTCCCAGGCCGGCCCACTCACCAGCTTGGTCACTATGGCGCTCTGGAGGTCTAAGGTGTATATGTCATGCGCCCCGTCGACCAGCGTGAAGGCGATGCGCCCGCCCAGCCAAGCCAAGTTGCTGATGCTTGAGCGCGCCTCCCAGAGCCAGCGCACCTCCGAACCGTCGGCCGAAGCTAGGTAGATGCCCGGGCGGTCGTCCTCGTGCCAACCGGCGAAGGCCAGCCACCGGCCATCGGGCGACCAGGCAGGGAAGCGGCCCTTCAGCGGCCAACGCGTGATCTGCCGCTCCTGCCCACTCAGCTCCTTGACGTAGACCTGTTCCGCCCCCGCGCGCACGGCCGAGTAGGCGATCTCCTCGCCGCTGGGCGACCAGGCGGGAGAGCGGTACAGCTCGCCGACGCCGGCCTGCGTCAGGCGCTCTACAGCGCCATCGGCCACGCTGAGCAGGTAGAGGTCGCGCCCTCCATCGCGCTCAGAGACGAAGACGAGGCGCCTTCCATCCGGCGACCAGTCCGGCTCGTAGTCGGCCGAGGGGTTCCGAGTCAGGTTCACGCCCTCTGTGAAGCCGAAGGCAGAGACGTAGATCTCCGAGTTGCCGTCGCGGCGGCTGACGAAGGCGTAGCCCGTGCCTGCCGGCGAGAGCACGGGGTCCCAATCCGGCAACTCGTTCTCAGTGAGGTTGGTGAGAGCGCCATCGGAGTCGACCGCGTATACCTCGCCGTCCCCATCGGCGTCAGAAGCGAAGAGGTAGGCGATCTTAGCGTGAAGCGAACCTGTGGCCCGGGCTCCGGCAGGTGATACACGAACAAGGGGCGGGGCGAGAACGGCAATTGTCAGGAACACGGAGAGTGTGAGGCGCTTCACTCCTTGCCGAGGAGCCCCCCCTCGGTCATACGGCCCAGGTCCAGTACCTGCCTGAGTTGCTCGGCGGTGATGAGACCGCCCTCCAGCGCCACGTCGGCAATGCTCCTGCCGGTGCGCAGCGCCTCGTGGGAGACCTCCGCGGCCCGGCGGTAGCCGATGTAGGGGTTGAGGGCGGTAACGATGGCAAGGCTGCGCTCGGCCCAGTAGCGGCAGCGCGCCTCGTCCGCCTCGATACCGCGCAGGCAGCGGTCGGTGAAAGCACGCAGCCCGTTCGTGAGGATGTCGATGGCCTGGCACAGGTTGTAGGCCATGATCGGCGTCATAACGTTCAGCTCGAGCTGCCCAGCCTGAGCGCAAGCCGCCACGGTGGCGTCGTTGCCGAGAACGTGGTAGCAGACCATGTTCAGCATCTCGGCCATCACCGGATTGACCTTCCCGGGCATGATGCTCGAGCCCGGCTGTACCGCCGGTAGCTTGATCTCGGCCAGACCCGTCATCGGTCCCGAGGCCAGCAGACGCACATCGTTGGCGATGCGCGTCAGTGTCAGCGCCAGCGTGCGCAGCATCGCCGAATAGGCGGCCACATCCGCCTGGCTTTGCATGGCCTCGAACAGGTTGCCAGCCGAGCGCAACTGCAGTCCGGTCAGCCGTTCGAGCTCGCGCAGCACAGACTCGTGGTAGCCCTCCGGGGCGTTGAGGCCGGTCCCCGTGGCCGTGCCGCCGATGCCCAGCCTGGCAAGACCATCCGCCGCCAGCTCCAGGCGCCGCAGGTCGCTGCCCAGCGCGTCGGCGTAGGCGCCGAACTCCTGACCGAGAGTCACCGGGACGGCATCTTGCAGGTGAGTTCGCCCGCTCTTGACCAGGCACTCGAATTCGATGGACTTGAGCCGGAAGGCATCCTCGCATTCCGCCAGCACCGTCACTAACTCCCGGTGCATGGCGAGCCCGGCCAGGCGCATCGCCGTGGGTATGACGTCGTTTGTTGACTGCGCCATGTTGACGTGATCGTTGGGGTGCACCGGGTGGTATTGGCCGAGCTGCCCGCCGAGCAGCTCGTTGGCACGGTTTGCGATCACCTCATTGGCGTTCATGTTGTGCGAGGTGCCGGCGCCGGCCTGGAAGGGGTCGACAACGAACTGACGGTCCCAACGGCCTTCGACCACCTCGACCGCTGCCTGCTCGATGGCGCCTGCAAGCTCGGCCGGCAGACAACCGAGAGCTAGGTTGGCCCGCACCGCCGCCAGCTTCACCCAAGCGGTGGCCCTGACGAAGGCCGGATACGGCCGCAAGCCGCTGATGGCGAAGTTGTCCACCGCCCGTTGCGTCTGGGCGCCATAGTAGGCATCCTGTGGAACCCGTACTTCGCCGAGCGAATCGCTCTCGACGCGTAACGCAAGCGCCATGCGCCCTCCGAGCACCGGTCTGGGACTAAGCTTGGCGATTCTAGCACCCGCCTCGTTGCCACCACAAACACCCCGGCGGCCGCCCCGAGCGTCCCTTGCTCGACTCCTGGCCCCGGCGTAGAATGGCAGCCGTAGCCAGTCCAGAGCGAGAGCATCCCGCAGTGAAGAAGCAGTCCAGCCGCAGGCAGAAGAGTCTAACGAGCGCGCGCACCGGCAAGCGGCCCGCGCGCCAAGCCGCCGTTCCCTCTCGCCCCAAGGGTGGCCTGCCTGTCTTGCGCTGGCTGACGACCAGCAGGCTGGTGCTCGTGCTAGGCATTGTCGTTGCTGCGACCATTCTCACGGTTATGTACGTGCGCCTGGCGCGACCGGACGCGACGCCAACGCCACTGCCTACCGCCGGAACTCCGGCAGCCTCCCTGCCGCTGACCGGTCGCGACTTGGCGGCTGGGGAGCAGCCCCCTTCCCTGCTGCCCAACTCCTAGTACAGGGATCGAGCAGTGGCCTACGCCAACAGCGGGCAGGACGCAGCCGTCCTCCCGCCCCCCGCCCAAGTTCGGCACAACCGGCGCAGAGCCGTCCTGCGCTTCGCGGCCGTCGCGTTGTTCGCCGCGGCCATTACCGCCGCCATCGTTGTTTTCGAAGACCACTTCCGAGCCTTGAGCACCTGGGGCTACCCCGGGGTCTTCCTGGTCAGCTTCCTCGCCAACGCTACCGTGCTCTTCCCCGCCCCCGGCCTGGCCTTCACCTTCGCCATGGGCAGCGTCCTCCACCCCGCGCTAGTCGGGTTGATCGCCGGGCTGGGGGAGTCGCTGGGTGAGATCGTCGGCTACGCCGCTGGCTCCGCATCCCGCGACATGGTCGATCATGGGAGGCGCTACCGGCGCATCGAGGGCTTCACCTGCCGCTACGGCTGTTGGGCAGTGATGCTCCTGGCCTTCATCCCGGCCGGCGTGTTCGACTTCGTCGGCCTGGTCTCCGGCGCCATGGGCATCCCTCTCTGGCGCTTCCTGTTCTCCACCTGGGTCGGCAAGACGGCCAAGACCGTCCTCTTCGCCTACGCTGGCGTCTACTCCATAACCTGGGTGATACGGATCTTCTCCCGCTAGTCAGCGCCTCCCGCGCATCCCTGGGCGGTTGACATGCCGCTCCCCCCTCGCTAGAATCGCTGGCGTTGTCTCAGCCTGCCCCCGTGAGGGTTACCATGCCGATCAGCAAACAACTCGTATCAGACGAGCTCGTACAGCGCCGTGAGGAAGGCTGCGCTGTGGACGGCATAGCCCAGGCGATCGCGGACGCCGGCGTGGCCGACGAAGTGGTCCTGTCCGCCTTGCTGTCGGACCTCGAACGGCTGCAACCGGATCCGTCGCTAGCCGAGCAGGAACCCTCCGACCTTGAGGCGATACGTTCGCTGCGCCCGGATGGTCCTCGCACGTACGGCGCTAGCTTCGGCGAGACTCGCCTGCGCGACGCGATCAACGGCGCCTGGCAGGGGCGCGCCGCCGGCTGCCTCTTGGGCAAGCCCAGCGAGGGCTGGCACCACGACCGCATCAAGGCCTACCTCGAACCGGCGGGTCTCTACCCCCTGGACGACTACTTCCCTCTAGTCGTGCCCGAACCTCCGCGCGGCGTCGGTGGGCCTCGTGGGCAGACCGATTGGGTGCGCGGCCGCATCAGCTTCGCCCCGCGCGATGACGACACCGACTACACCGTGCTCGGCCTGCACATCCTGGAGGAGAACGGCCCAGGCTTCACGACTCAGCACGTGGCGGAGCAGTGGCTGGACCACCTCCCCTATGGGCAGGTATACACCGCTGAGCGAGTCACCTACGCCAACCTGGTGAACGGCCTCCAGCCGCCGGAGACGGCCAGCTTCAGGAATCCATACCGTGAGTGGATCGGAGCGCAGATCCGAGCTGATGCCTTCGGTTACGCCAACCCCGGGCTGCCGGCGGCGGCGGCGGAGATGGCCTATCGCGACGCGGCGCTCTCGCACGTGAAGAACGGCATCTATGGTGAGATGTGGATCGCGGCCTGCCTGGCGGCCGCTTTCGTTGAGAGCGATCCGCGACGGGTGATCGAGATCGGCCTGAGCGAGATACCGGCGCGCTGTCGGCTTGCCGAAGCGATCCGGCGCACCATCGGCTGGTGCCAGGAGCACGACGACTGGGAGCAGACCTGGCGGGCGGTCAACGGCGCCTACGGGCACTACCACGTAGTACACACGATCAACAACGCCTGCGCGGTCGCCCTCGCGCTCCTGCACGGGCAGATGGACTTCGAGCGCACGGTCGCTATCTCCGTCATGTGTGGCTGGGACACCGACTGCAACGGCGCCACCGCCGGCTCCATCCTCGGCGCGATGCTTGGGCTGAGCAACCTGCCCACCAAGTGGGTGCAGCCGCTCAACGACACCATGGAGAGTGCCGTGCGAGGCTTCAGCCGCTGTCGCATCTCCGACCTGGCTGAGCGGACGCTCGCCCAGGCGACGGCCATACTCTCCGGCGAGGCGCGGTGACGAGGGTCCTCGTCGTCGGCAGCATCAACATGGACTTGGTGATGAAGGCGCCGCGCCTTCCGGCTCCAGGTGAGACGGTACTCGGCGGAAGGTTCGCTGTCGTGCCGGGCGGCAAGGGGGCCAACCAGGCTGCCTCGGCGGCGCGCTTGGGCTGCCGCGTGCGTCTTGTTGGCGCCGTGGGCGATGACGACTTTGGCGCCGCCGCGCTGGCCAATCTCGAGCGTCAAGGTGTGGATGTCTGCGCCGTCGCCCGCCTGGCGAGCGCGTCGACCGGCGTTGCCAGCATCCTGGTGGACGCGACCGGGGAGAACAGCATAGTCGTCGCCGGGGGCGCAAACGACCTGGTGGATACCGCCATGGTCGCGGCTGACCTCATCGAGTGGGCGGATGTGGTTGTGCTGCAATGCGAAATCCCGATCTTGACCGTCGCTGCCGCGATCGCCGCTGCCAGGGGCGCCGGCAAGCTTACCATCCTGAACGCCGCCCCTGCTACCGACTCGCTTCCACCGGGGGCCTATCACGTCGACTACCTCGTGGTCAACGAGCAGGAGGCCCAGGCCCTGACCGGCATCGAGCCGGACGCGCCGGAGTCGGCGCTGTCCGCCGCCCGGGAGCTGTTCAGGCGAGGCGCCACGCACGCCATTGTCACCCTGGGTGCGATGGGATGCGTGCACAGCGATTCTGAGTCCGGGCAACACATAGCCGCTCCCGCCGTCGAGGCTGCGGACAGCACGGCGGCGGGCGACGCCTTCGTCGGCGCGCTGGCCACGGCCGTTGGCGAGGGTCGCTCCACCCTCGATTCGTTGCGCTACGCCAACTGCGCCGGCGCCCTGGCGGTGACCAAGCTCGGAGCGCAGTCCTCACTGCCTGACGCGGACTCGGTGGCGCGGATGCACCGCCACTATCTCGATACTTGCGTGCCCTCGACATCTATTGGAGGTCAACGACGATGAAGCTTGGGTTTCTCACTGCTTGCTTCCAGGCGACCGCGCTCGAGGAGATCGTCCGCTGGGCGGGCGCCAACGGCTTCCGAACGCTCGAACTCTCGTCATCGCCAATGGCGCCGGGGGGTCGGCGCGGGAATCAGTTCGACGTCGTTCACCTGGATTCCGGCAGAGCCGCTGCCTTCAAGTCCCTGTGCACTGAGGCAGGCATCGAGGTCTCCTGCCTTACCTATTGTGACAACCCCCTGGCCGCCAGTGCCGAGAGGCGCCAGGCAGTGCACAAGCACCTGCGCAAGGTGATCGACGCGGCCGCCCTCATTGGCACGCGCAATGTCAGCACTTTCGTCGGGCGCAACGAGGAGAAGAGCGTGCGCGACAGTGCCATCGAGGGCATCGATGTCTTCCGCGAGCTTCTCGCCTACGCTGCTGACAAGGGAGTGCGAATCGCCATTGAGAACTGGCCCGGTGTTGGCGTGGCTGGGGAGGGCCTCATCGGCAACATCTTTGCCTCACCTATGATCTGGGAGCAGATGTTCGAAGCGCTGCCAGTCGACAACTTCGGCCTCAACTTCGACCCCAGCCACCTCTACTGGCAAGGCATCGACTACCTGCAGGCGGCGCGCACCTTCGCCGAGCGCATCTTCCACGTGCACGTCAAGGATACCGAGGTCTTCAGCAATCGCGTCTCCTCGTACGGCACCATCCAGCCTGGCAACCGCTGGTATCGATACCGCATCCCCGGCTTCGGCGCCATCGACTGGGCCCAGTTTGTCTCGGTGCTCGCCGAAGGCGGCTACGACGGCCCGCTAAGCACCGAGCACGAGGACCCGGTCTGGAGCGGCACCGACGACAAGGTCAAGGCCGGCCTGATCCTCGGCCGTAAGTACCTCTCTACCTTCGTCGCCGATGTAGCGGGGCATCTCCCCGCCTAGCCCAACGATACCATCCGCTCCATCCTAGGAGGCACGGCATTGGCCATACTCCGCTCGCACCACATCGCGATCTCCACTCCCAACTTGAGCCGGCTCGTGAGCTTCTACACTGACGTGCTCGGCCTGCCCAAGGCCGGTCGCATCGGCGATGGCACAACCTTCATCGACATCGGCGGCACGCGCCTCGAGTTGACCGAAAAGAAGGATGCTACACGGGCGCAAGCGGAAGGCTGCAAGGGCCTCCTGCACGTGGCCTTCGAGGTCGACGACATCCAGAAGACCTGTGAAGCATTCAAGGCCAAGGGCGTCGAGTTTCACGTCCCGGCCAAGGAAGCGCGCCCCGGCCTGTGGGTCGCCTTCTTCAAGGATCCGGATGGCAACGTGCTCGAGTTCTTCCAGGCCCGACCGGAGGCGTTGCTGTAGGGCAGGGCGACCCCGCTCCTACGACCCGCTGCGAGCGACAGATCCAGATCCGCGCAATCGTGGAATTCCGGAGTGACGCGATGCCCATCCAACCCGACCCCGACTTCAACCGCCTGCTCAAGGCGCTTCGCCACGAGCAGCCAGACCGCGTCCCGCTCTGCGAGCTGCTAATGGACGCCGAGGCCAAAGAAGCATTCCTCGGCCGCCCCATACGGACGGTGGCCGACGACGTCGAGTTCTGGCACCGCGCCGGCTATGACTACATTGGACTCGCGCCGAAGTTCGGCTTCAAGTACTGGCGCGGCGAGAGGCTGGAAGATGGCGTGGCCAAGTACGAGCGGCACTGGGGCATGGAAGGTGCCGGCATGGTTCTCGACTGGGACGACCTCGAGAAGCATCCCATCCCCGCGCTGGGCGAGGTCGACTTCTCCCCCTTCGATGAAGTCGGCAAGCTCCTGCCCGATGGCATGAGGGTCGTCGCTCGCACCGGGGATATCTTTACCACCGCCTGGCAGATGATGGGCTTTACCGAGTTCAGCCTAGCCATGTACGAGCGCGAGGACTTCGTCGCCCACATCATGCGGAAGTTGGGAGAGCTGATCTACGGCATGTTCGAGGTGATGGCCCAGTACGATGTGGTGGGCGCCATGTGGTACAGCGATGACATCGCCTACGCCTCGGGCCTGTTAGTCTCGCCGGCGTTCCTACGCAAGCACCTTTTCCCTTGGGTGAAGCGCATGGGCGACCTCTGCCGGGCCAAAGGCTGGCCCTTCATCTACCACACCGACGGCGTGCTCTGGGAAGTGATGGAGGACTTCGTGGCCTGCGGCGTGGACGCGCTGCAGCCGATCGAGCCCAAGGCGATGGATATCCGCGAGGTCAAGCGCCGCTACGGCGATCGCCTGACCGTGATCGGCAACGTCGAGCTGGACCTGCTCGCGCGCGGCACATCCGACGAAGTGCGGCAGGAGGTGCGTCGACTGCTGCGCGAGGTTGGCCCGGGCGGCGGTTTCTGCCTCGGATCGAGCAACACAATTGCCTACTACGTTCGACCCGAGAACTACGTCGCCATGCTCGAAGAGACCATTGAGAGCGGCAGGTACCCGATCAGGACGTGATACGTGATGCGTGAAGCGTGAACGGGTCACTCGTCATGCATCACTCGCCACGGATCACGCGTCACCGATCAGAGTGAGGAGGTAACTCCATGGCTGAGAAGATCGGAGTGGCAATCGTCGGCTACCAGTTCATGGGCAAGGCGCACAGCAACGCCTACCGCCAGCTCGGCCACTTCTTCAAGCCGCGGCTGCTGCCGGACATGAAGGTGGTCTGCGGGCGCAACGAGAAGGCCGTGCGCGAGGCGGCGGATACGTTGGGCTGGAAGGAGACCTGCACCGACTGGCGGTCGCTGCTCAAGCGCGACGACATCAAGGTGATCGACATCAGCGCGCCCGGCAACCTGCACCGTGAGATCGCCGTCGCCGCCGCCGAGTCAGGCAAGAACATCCTCTGCGAGAAGCCCCTGGGCAACAACCTCGAGGAAGCCATGGCCATGACCGAGGCCGCCGAGAAGGCCGGCGTCAAGGCCATGGTCAACTTCAACTACCGCTACGTCCCGGCGGTGCAGCTCGCCAAGAAGCTGGTAAGCGAGGGCAAGATCGGGGAGGTGCGCCACTACCGCGGCGTCTACCTGCAGGATTGGATCATCGACCCCAACTTCCCGCTCGTCTGGCGCCTGCGCAAGGAAGTGGCGGGCAGCGGCGCCTTGGGCGACATCGCCGCCCACAACATCGACCTCGGCCGCTACATCATCGGCGAGATCGATGAGGTATCGGCCGCCACCAAGACTTTCATCAAGGAGAGGCCGCTGCCGGCGCAGGGCGAGGGCGCCTGGGGCGCCAGCGGGGGGGGCGGCAAGGGCGAGGTGACA
>Ga0315274_10005984_pt1 | contig 17773 bp, 16 predicted proteins | sample YL17G02_20_MG_FD_203700 | JGI IMG/M metagenome (GOLD analysis project Ga0315274, IMG submission 203700) | Sediment microbial communities from Yellowstone Lake, YNP, Wyoming, USA - YL17G02_20 | ecosystem: Environmental > Aquatic > Freshwater > Lake > Sediment | place: USA: Wyoming | collected...
AGACTCTTTCTAAATCCCGCATAAATCAGCTCCAAAATTAAATAGCCACTTGGCTATATAATTATAGTATAGGTAAACTTATCTGTCAAGGGAAAGATTTAAGGAAGGTATGTGAAGGATTCAGAGCCCAAAAAATTTTTGCTTTACTCTCTTTTATTAAACTCAAATACAGCGATACTTAACATTATGAAAGCAAAGATAAAAAGATAGAAAAGGTCTAAAAAAATAGAAAAAGAATGTACTCCTAAGGCAACTCCCCGTAAAAGGTCCACTCCGTAGGTTAAGGGATTTATTCTCATAATGACGTTTATCCATGCAGGTAAATTCTCAAGCGGGAAAAGCGCCCCGCTTAAGAAAAACATCGGCATAATCACAAAATTCGATATTACTCCGAATCCTTCGAATGAAGTCATTCTCGCAGCGATTACAATACCTAACGCAGTACAAACAAAAGCAATAAAAAAGGTCAGGGGCAGAAGCATTAACAAAGAAAACCAGGGAATATTTATTTTTATAAAGGGCGCAAAGGCCAATACAAAACTTCCTTCAATGAAAGCGATGGTTGAGCCGCTGAGAGTTTTGCCCAGCACAATTGAGGTACGTGAAATTGGCGCAACCAATATCTCTTTTAAAAAACCGAATTCTCTATCCCAGATAATACTAATCGTGGATTGCATAGCGGCAAAAATTAAGTTCATCGCTATTATTCCCGGAAAGATAAAATGGGCATAACTTATTCCGTGCATACTAAAAGAACCTCTTAACCCCATACCCATAATTAACAGCCATAATATCGGCCGGACAACGGAACTTAAAAGCCTTACCCTGTCCCTGAAATGGCGGGTGAGGTCCCTTAACCAAATCATATATATGGCATCAAAATCCATTTTATTTCAGCTTTCTCTGACGAATAATTTGACTTAAGCCAACTTTTGAATTATCTTCTTTTTCACGGATATAGTATCCGGTAAGTTTAAGAAAAACCTCGTTTAAAGAGGCCAGGTTATGTTCTTTCTTTAATGCATCAGGAGTATCTAAAGCGACAATTGCACCGTAGTCTATTATAGCTACTCGCTGGGATACCTCTGCCTCATCCATATAATGGGTAGTAAAGAATATGGTTATCCTTTCTCTTTGAGAGAGGTCCAAGATATAATCCCAGATGTGCTTTCTGGTTTGTGGGTCTAATCCGATGGTTGGTTCATCAAGAAATAAAACCTTAGGCCAATGCATCAGACCCCTGGCAATTTCCAGCCTCCTTTTCATTCCTCCGGAAAAAGTCCGCACAATATAATTCCTTTTTTCATACAAACCCACTAAATCCAAAACTCCCTTAATCCGCTCTTTACGCACCTTTTTAGGTAAATGGTAAATCATACCGTGAAAATCCAGATTCTCATAAGCAGTCAGGCGCTCGTCAAGGCTGGGGTCCTGAAAAATTATGCCGATAGAACCTCTTACTTGACGGGGAGAACTCAGGACGTTATAACCATTCACAAAGGCTTCACCGCCTGTGGGTTCAAGAAGGCTGCACAGGATATTTATGGTGGTAGTCTTACCCGCGCCATTCGGGCCCAAAAAAGCAAAGATTTCGGATTGCTTAACCTCAAATGAGATATTTTTAACTGCCTGAATTGAGCCGAAATTTTTCGATAAATTTTTAACCCTAATTACTATCTCATTCATATTTCATCTATCTATCAAGACCGGGTCTTCCAACTCCTTGAATAACAGAACCTTACAAGACCCGGTCTTGTTATTCGTATCTTAAGGCCTCGATGGGATCGAGCTTAGAGGCTTTTTGGGCCGGCCAAAGTCCGAAAACTATCCCTACGATTAAGGAAAATGTGGTGGCAAGAATTATCGCAGTCAAGGAAACCCTTACCGCCCACCCGGCAAAAACAGTGATTAATATGGATACCCCGCTTCCCAACAGAATTCCGGCAATGCCTCCGATAAAAGTCATCAGCACAGCCTCAATCAGAAATTGCACCATGATATCCTTATCGTTAGCGCCTATCGCCTTGCGCAGGCCTATCTCGCGCGTGCGTTCCGTTACCGAGACCAGCATAATATTCATAATGCCTATGCCTCCTACCACAAGCGATATGGCGGCAATCGCACCCAATAATAAAGACATGGTCCTGGTTGTGGATTCAAGCGTTTTCTTAATATCCGCCATATTGCGGATCTGAAAAGAATCCTCTTCGTCTTTGTTCAAGCGATGCTCCTTGATAATAATCTTGGATATCGATTCCTGCGCAGATTCTAATAAATCCGGGCTTTTAGCTTCGACAAAAATAGAATCAATATATTCTTTTCCAAAAACCCTGAACATAGCAGTCGTGACCGGGATAATCACTATATCATCCTGATCATGCCAGCCGCTGCCGCCCTTTTCAGGCAAAACGCCTATAACCCTGAAGTTAATCAGATTAATCTTAATGGTTTCACCGACCGGATTAGAATCTCCGAAAAGCTCTCCTGCTACAGTAAGCCCAATCAAAGCCACCTTATCCCTTATCTTTACTTCCTGGTCGGTAAAAAATCTTCCGATAAAAGGAACTGCCGCGCGCATCTGGGCATAATCTACCCCCACACCTTCAACCTGCGTGTTCCAGTTTTTATTTGCGTAAACAATTTGCCCCCGGCCGGTTACTGAAGGGTAGACTCTGGCAACTTCATCGCTAAGTTTACTGATTGCCTCAACGTCGGCAAAAGTAAAACGCGTAACCGCTCCTGCCTCCGTGGCTACGCCGTGCATCATGGAAGAGCCGGGCCTTATTGACAAAAGATTGGAACCCAGAGATACCAATTGTTTCTCAATGGACTCTTTTGCCCCCTGCCCCACCGCAAGCATTGCAATCACTGCCGCAACACCGATTAAAATACCTAAAATGGATAGTATCGAGCGCATTTTATGGGAGAGCATAGCAAATACCGCCTGCCGCAAATAATCCAAAAACTTTATTTTTCCGGAGGCTTCTCGCGTCTTCGATAAAATTGTATTTATAAATCCGTCTTCTAAAGAAACGGGTTTGGATATCTTGCTTACGTTTTGCTGGTATTCATCGGAAATTATCCGGCCGTCGCGCATCTGAATTACCCGTCTGGCATGCATGGCTACTTCTTTTTCATGCGTGACCACAACTACAGTTTTATCTTTCTGGTTAAGTTTCTTTAATACCGAGATTATCTCTTCCTTGCTCTTGGAATCGAGATTTCCCGTAGGCTCATCAGCTAATATTAGCAAAGGCTCGTTCACTAACGACCTGGCAATGGCAACCCGCTGCTGCTCGCCTCCGGAGAGTTCATTTGGCCGATGCGATAATCTATCCCCCAAACCAACCTCTTCTAACTCTTCTTTGGCTTTAACTTTTAGATCCCTCTTTCCGGCATAGATTAAAGGAAGCTCGGCATTTTCCAAGGCGGTCATCCTCGGCAACAAATGGAATTGCTGAAAAACAAACCCGATAGTTCTATTTCTGAGCACGGAGAGTTCCTCATCGGAAAGCATCGTTATTTCTTTATCTCCTAAATAATAAGAGCCGGAATCAGGCCTATCCAAGAGGCCAAGAATATGCATCAGGGTAGATTTACCTGAACCTGAAGGCCCCATAATCGCCACGAACTCGCCGGGAGCAATTTTTAAAGAGACGTCCTGCAAGGCTTTTACCTCTATCTTGCCCATCTGATATGTCTTGTATATATTTTTTAACTCGATCATTATCTTCTGTGGGCCGGCATAAAAGGGTTAGTGCCTACATTATTACTTTTTGGCAAAACATATTTCGCGGACTTTATTAATATTTTGTCATTCATATCTAACCCTGAGACAATCTCTACGTTTTTATCATCGCTGATACCCAACTTGACACTACGTTTAACCGGCTCCTTATCTCCATTTTGTTTTATCAGCACAAAATTTTCATCCTTTTCTCTATGTACTGCCTCAAGAGGTAGGAGTAAGGTATTTTCTTTGCTCTGCTCTATAAAATCTACTGATGTGTTCATCCCCGAACGGAATAACGGCGACTCCTCTTGCGGCATAAGGTCAACTTCGTATATGGTAACATTATTTACGGTTTTAGATTCGTAATAAATATGTTCAACGGTAGCTTTTATTTTAGTGTCCGGGTAGGCGTCAAGGCTAACTATCGCGTTCTGGCCGAGTTTTATTTTACCGATATCGGTTTCATCGACCTGGGCGCGCACAATAAGATGGTCGGATAATACAATTACCGCATCGCCTGTGGTCACGGTTTGGCCGGTTAAAGTAGTAGCTACGATAACTTCTCCGTCGATAGGCGCGATTAACGCTATGGGCTTATAAACCTCCTGCCAGTATTTAGATTTTTCTTCGCTTTCGCCGCGCGCAGCATCGAGAAGTGCCGCCCTTTCAGTAGAGCTCATCCAGGCTAAGATTTGTCCTGTTTTTACGTTTTCGCCCTCCTTAACTAAAATGCTTTCAATACGGCCGTTTACCGGCGGTTTTGCTTCCAGGCGGTTCTTAGGCAAGACCGTGCCGGTCGTGGAGATGATTGTTTGGATAGACCCCAGAGTCGGGCTGATCTCTTTAAGTAGTTCGCTTGATTTTGTTTTGGGCTTTATTTTTAATGCCATGAATGCGGCAACGATGAGAATTATAGGTACGATTAAGTAAAGTTTTGTCTTTTTATTCATATTCCAACGTCTCTCCTTTCGCCTGAATCCAGTTTGCCTCGGCAAGTAAGGCGTTTGCCCGGGCATCCAAAAAAGATCTTTTTGCCATTATCAGATTGTCTTCAATAATTATCCAGTTATCGAATGCAATAAATCCTGTGGAATATTGTGCCTGTGCTATCCTAAAACGTTCCTCATCCGCGGTCAAAGATTTTCTCTCTACCTCCACCTTATCCATGGTATCCTGTAGTGCTGCCCAAGTAAGTTCTAATGTTAAAACAATGTCGTCTCTGGTGCTTCTTTCATTTGCCCCAAGCTGGTTTAATAAACTTTTAGCTGTGGACACCTGCGCAAACCTTAAGCCGCCTTCAAATATCGGCATGGATAAAGTCAGCCCCATGCTCCATTTGTCGTCTTGCGGCAACCAATGCGAACCAAATTTATTTGCGCCTGCTTCTGTGGAAAGTGTGGGAGAAAAATTTGCATAGGCGGACTTTAAACTAAATGCTGCCGCATTTTTCCGGGCGATGAGTTGCTGTAACGAAGGATTATTTTTGGCTAAAGATTCAAAATCCGGTTTTTCTTTTGCAGTATCTTTTACCTCAAAATCACCTTTTGCCTCTATCGGCACCAATTGCGTCCTGCCCATTTCTTTGGTCAACTCCCTTTGGGCAACTTCCGCGTCTCTTTTGGCCTGAGAAATTTCATATTTGGCTTCGGCTAAATCAGCCTCTGCGGTTAATAATGCGCCTTTATGTTCTAATCCCGATTCATACCGTAAAGTAATTAATTCAAGATTTTCCCTTCTGATATTAAAAATTTCTTCCGTAATCTGCAGCATTTCTTGCGCTTTTAATAAATTTATGAAGGCAGTCCGTAATCTCAGTCTTACCGTAACTGAAATAAATCTAAAATTCTGTTGCGATGCTTTTATATTTTCTGAATCCGCCTTTACCTCGTTAATTGTTTTGGTTCCGTCAAACAACAGTTGCTTTGCGGTCACTCCGTAACTATATGAATCAGAGGTGCTGCTGCCTGAACCGCTGGTAGTGGTTTTTGTGGTTGAGGCGCTCAAATTGCTGCTTACCTGGGGCAAAAGAGTGCTGGCGGTAATCTTTTTATTGGCTTGCGACTGCTTTAGGCCCTCCTCTGCTGCAATTAAATCAGGATGATTTACTGCTGCCTCTCTTATACAGTCCTGCCAGGTAAGGAGCTGTGCAGCCTCGGCATCCGTTTGAACAAGGCTGAAAAATAATAAGGGAATTAGGAAAAAACGCCAATATCTATTCAGCATAAGGAATCAAGCTTCTTTTAAAGTTTTCTTTTTAAGCTTGGAGAGTAATTCTGCCGTTTCATTCAGAAATCGGTTAAAATTATCCGCCGGGACAAAGCTAAACATTTCCATATCCGGCTTAGCCAGAACGATCAACTTATCCCCGGATTTGATCTTGAAAGATTTCCTTAATCCTGCGGGGATAACGACCTGTCCTCTTCCGCCGACCGTAACCGAACCAAAAAATTTTCCTTTTACTAAATTTCTCATCTTGAGCCTCCTTCGATAAATATGAAATGTATGAATAGTATGATATATCAGAATAAGGGATATGTCAATTAAAGAATGAAGAGGTAATTTTTTTGCTATTTTTAAGAGGCGGGAATGTTTTTTTGGGTTAAAGCTGTTACTATCCCTGACCAAGCAATTAAAGTCCCCCAGAAAAGAAAGGAAAGGTCATTGAGGGAATTAATAACAATCGAGCAGCTACAGATGAACAAAACAAAAGTTGAAAAAACAATAACTTGCTTTTGCTTAGGGGAGACTTCCGGATAGTTGATATAATTAAACATTACAAAGTAAAATACGAATAACCAGGACCAGGTATAATAAAGACAGTACTGGGGCAGTATTAAGGCGAGGGCCAAAAGAGTAATATATTCAAGGCCCCGGGCCCGGGTAGATGTTTTTGAACTTTTCCAAACCGCAAAGCAAGAGAACAAAAGTATGACTGCCGAAAAGGCCCTGATAATAATATGAATTAACGCTGGTGGAATGAAATAATTAAAGTGATGATTGTGTTTTAAAGTAAATATCCTGCCTATGGCACTCGGCAAGGATTGGCTGCTGTGTCTTAAATCAACGTAGGAACTATAAGAGGTTGTGAAAAAGAATGGTTTAAGACAACGCACAAACCAATCTTTAAGCAAATAGATATTGAATCTAAAACCAAATACAAAAGAAGGTACCAATACAAATACAATCAGAGCTGCAATAGCAAAATTTAAGATAAACCTACCTCTCCCCTTCAAAACAAAATAAAAAATAAAAGCCAACAACGGAATATATACCGTTAAAGCCAAACAAAAGAAAATAGCTGAAAGAAGCATCTTATGTCTCTCAAACAAAATAATTGCCATCAGCATAAAAAACAAGGCGATTAGTTTATTCTGACCATTAGCTAATTCGTAACCAATCAGAGGAGCGGCCATTAAAAAGCTAAGCCTTAAATTATGCTTGCCCACCTCCCTCATCGAAGAAGGGATAAGATTCAATAGTACTAAAGCACTCATAAATAATGATAAAATCCCAACGAAAAACCAAGCAAATATAGATGGGTTTATATTTTCAAAGTTAAATGGCGAAACCATCTTGCTCTTTAACAAAAAGGGATATAACAAAATCGCAAAACCCGGGGCGTAACGGAAAAGAGGCCGCGGTGGGTCAGTAGGGTTATCATACGGCGACTTTTTTTGCAATACCTGTTCAACGCCAAACAAACCTACCTTTAAATCCTTGCCTCCTCTGTAATAAACCGAGGTGGCTAACGAAAGAATAAATACCACTACAACGGTGACAAAAAAACCCTTAGCATTGATTAATTTTCTTAAAATCATCTTTTTAAACTTACGGTGTTCTCATTAAAGGGATTCCTCTAACAATACCTGGCTACCAATTATATAGGCGTTACCTTATTATGGCAAGGGTTATCTGGATTAAGAGAGAGATCTTATAGCGGATTACTAGGATGGTGAAATCATCTTTTTTCCTCAGACAGCCTGTCAAGAATCGCGCGCAGTGACACCAGCGCGATAGTCGTCTGCTGATCGGATAAGGCGTATGGAATAATAAAGTTATTACCGTGAGCCAGGGCACCGCAAGAATATACTACGTTTGGGACATACCCACAACGGCTGTTATCCTTCCAGTGAATAAGCGGTTCGCTCAATCGGCCGAGTACACGCGAAGGATCCTCACGGTCAAGCAGAATCGCGCCAATCGAGTATTGGCGCAAAGGGCCGACGCCATGAGTAAGAAGAATCCACCCCTGTTCGGTCTCAATCGGAGAGCCGCAATTCCCGATCTGAACGAGCTCCCACGGATATAGGGGCCCCATAAGGGGAATGGTTTCATGCCAGAAATGAATATTATCGGAATACATAAGAAAAAGGTTCTCATTATCATTCCGGGAGATCATGGCGTAACGGCCGTTTATCTTGCGGGGGAACAAAGCCATCCCTTTATTGACTGCCGCTCTACCGTTCAAGGTGCTCATTTTAAAATAAACAAAATCTTCTGTTTCCATTATCTGCGGGAGGATGACCTTCCCGTCATACGCTGTATAGGTAGCATAGTAGTTCCCGCTTCCGTCATCGTCTGTAAAAAACACGAAACGCGCATCCTCTATACCGTTCTGCTCGCTGGGCGAGAGCGGGAACAGAACGCGTTCGCAAAGTGGAATTTGCGGTGAGAAAGTGGCTTCGTAATTACATCGTGCGAGCCATAAAATCTTATCACAGGTAAGCCTGTCTTGGTCAATGGAATTATGGCCGGTGAGCCATAATTTAATCTTTTCCTGCAATTCCATCATAATAAATTCATTTGGCAGCGAATCTGTAATGGACCTTGAACAGTCATTCTCCAGCCCCATTTCATAGAGTTTTCCGACGAAACATATCTTATCGTAAAGCGCATTCGGTTTCGGTTCGGCAGGGCAAGCGAAACCGGAAGCTTTATCGATCGATATAGATCCATATTGGTCTATGATCCCTGAACGGAATACCAATGAGGAAACGTGCCCTTCGCCAGTCGCACGCAGAGAAATAATTACACGTAACGAGCCGCGAGAAACTCCGGATTGATCAGGATGCCGAACGATAGAAGGATTAAAGAGAGCTGTTGATTCATACGAATACTCGGCAAGGAAATACGCTCCCATAAGGAGCCTGCGCGTTTGAGAAGGCAGAAGGTCAGAAGGCATATACATGCGCAGGGCCTCGAATTGCCGTTCGAGAATAACCTCAAAATTACGGTGCCGGGCCGAAAAATAACGCAGGGTCTTTTTTAATTCTTTTTCGGCTCCGGATTCGTCCAACGTCATAACGCGCGAGATGATCCTTGGAATGCGCGTTTGATCGGTGGGAATATACGGCCTGATGATAACGCGCCTGCTGTCAGGCGTAATCACTATGCCGGTATCATGTACAAACGCTAACGGTGACTTATGTCGAAGGTTCCTTTTCGTCATTCCTCTAAAGGCTCCTTGAGACTCTCAAGAACATTTTCCATTTGCGTCATCTCAGTCAGGGATAGAAGAAATGAAAGCGTAGATTCAGCACCTTGATTGCGGTTCACCCTGTCAATGTGAAGCCCGTCACAGCATCCCCCGGTTACCGAATCATATAAGGAGATACCGAGGTCATTACTTCCGAGAAACCATTGAAAAATCCTTGAAGCTTCCGTATACCAGATTCTATCTTTGGTGGCGCGATAGGCTTCCAGGCACGCCGAAACTGTGGAATAGGCTTCTATCGGTTGCTGGTCAAAAACAGGCTTTACACCGCCGCGATTGTATAGGCCTTGCGAGCCCACAGGTTGAAAATGACGGCGAGCCGAGGTCTGTATATTTACGAGCCACTTTAATGCTTCAAATCCTGATTTCAACATTTCTTCATTATTGAGGTTGTGGCCGCTCACTAATAGTGCACGAGGCAACTTGGCATTACAATATGTCAAAAATGATTCAAACCATTGCCATTCCTCATCCCGATTTGATTTGTAAAGATCATAAAGCCGCGTAGCAAGTGTTTGTAGACAGTTACGGACAAGCCTGTCTGTGCTAAAGCGTTGCAGATATTCATGTATTCCAAGCAGTATGAAAGCCCATGCACGCGGCGAGGTGAACGACGCAGAGGGGCCAAGAGCCTGTTCGAAAAGCTCAGCGGACATTTGAGTAAATCCTTCGTTCTTGGATCGCCCGATGCAGGTTCCAAGCGCCCATATTGCTCTTCCATGACAATCTTCGGTAGCTCCTTCTTCCTTCCATTCCCGCTGAAAGGTAAGAAAATTCCTGAATCGACGATTAGAAGCGTCCCAAGCATATCTGACAAATCCAAGATAGCGGCTCAGGAGGTCATTGAGTCTTTCCGCATTTATAGTGCCAAGATTCTCAAGCAGCACGGCGAGGATAAGGGCCCGGGCATTGTCGTCTGTGCAATAGCCTTCGGTAAAATTCGGGACATTGAACGTGGCGTGTTGAAAAATTCCGATGGAATCAGTCATTCTTACCAGATGGTCAAGTTTAATGTCAGGCAGAACAGGAAACTGTTGCTCAAGAGAACGCATAGTGATCTTCTTTTGCATCATAGCGGGCCGTTTCATCCGGGATTCTTCGAAAATCGATGCGTATTTTGAAGTCACATTACTCCATATCATGTCACGGCCGAAAAGATAGGCGTTCTTACGCATTGTATGGCGTTCGGTTTCGTTGCTGATAAGCCTTATGATTGCTTGCCTTATTGCTTCTGAATCACCGAACGGTATAAGTATGCCCCTGCCATCGCCGAGCAATTCGGTAGCGTGCCAGAAAGGAGTTGAAATGACTGCATTGCCAACGCCGAACGAATAGGCCAGCGTCCCCGAAACTATCTGAGATTCTTGAAGATACGGCGTAATGTAAATATCGGCAAGCACAAGAAACTCTTTGATTTCTTCAGGAGATACAAATCGATTATGAAAAATGACATGCCGCGAGACCCTAAGCTCATCCACGAGGCGCTGCAGAAAAAGCCTGTATTTTTCGCCCTCATGCCTTAGAAGATTAGGATGCGTAGCGCCAACGACTGCATATACCACATCCGGATACTCTTGGAGCACTTTCGGAAGCGCACGCAGTACAACCTCTATCCCCTTACGGGGGGAAAGGAGTCCGAACGTAAGAAGCACGGTCTTGCCCTCAACCCCATACTGGTCTTTGTAGAAATTGGGATCGATAAAAGGAACATCGGGTATTCCATGTGGGATCAACCGCATCTTCGATACGTGTATCTTATGCGTGCTTTGAAGAATATCAATAGCCTTTTGCGTCATTACAACCACGTAATCAGACAAATCAAGCAGTTCCTCTATCACGCGTTTGTGACGCGCAGAGGGATTTTGCAGTATTGTATGAAGGGTCGTCACAATCGGCATCTTCAATTCGCGTAATAACGCCAATATGTAGCTGCCGGCGTTCCCGCCAAAAATGCCGAATTCGTGCTGCAGACAGACTACATCAATATTGTTTAAATTAAGGAAATCTGCCGCCGCTTTATATGAATCTATATCCTGCTCCTTGATCTCAAAACGAACGCGCTCCGGGTAATCGTAACCTTCCTCAATATCCGTAACGGGAATTGCAAATACCTGGACGGATGGGTTAAGGCTCGCGAATGACTCGCAAAGATCCGTGGTAAACGTTGCGATTCCGCAACGTCGTGGGATATAGTTGCCTATGAATGCGATTTTCTTGATATTTTTAACCATAATGTCTGTTTATATCTTTTCCCTTTAACAATACCTGGCTACCAATTATATAGGCGTTACCTTATTATGGCAAGGGTTATCTGCGTTAGAGAGGGATTTTATAGCGGATTACCGGGCCGGTGAGAGGTCAAAAGCGGCGAAATTTATACCGTCTTTGACTTTGATACTGTTTCAAGTTCCTTCGCGGAACCTCATCCCTAAGTTTAACAAACTCTTCCGGAGGAATCTCGGGGTGTTTTGATACAGGAAGTGTTAACCTGATAAGCCTTTCAATATCCCGGACATCGCGGTTCTGCTCGGGCGTGGCAAAAGAAATCGCATGTCCGCGACACCCTGCCCTGGCTGTGCGGCCGATGCGATGCACATAATTTTCTGCATCTTCTGGAAGGTCGTAATTAATCACCAGCTCGATGCCAGTCACATCAATGCCCCTGGCAGCAATATCAGTAGCCACAAGCACCTTGTACCTGCCAGACTTAAAACCCTCAAGTGCTTCGCGGCGCTGGCTGAGGGTTCGGTTAGAGTGCATCTCTGCCGCGCTATATCCCATATCCCGGATTGACATCTTGATCTTGCGCGCATTATGCTTTGTGCGGGAGAACAAAAGAATTGAGCCGTGATATTGCGCCAGTAATTTACCGAGGAGCCGCGGCTTGGCTTCTTTCTTAACGATAAATAATTCCTGGGTTACATGTTCTGCCGTAGTCCCTGACGGGGCAATCTCAACAGAAACCGGCAACTTCATATACGTAGCGGCAATCTCCATAATCTCTTTGGGGATAGTCGCTGAAAATAGCATGGTCTGCCTGTCTTTCGGCAGGAAACGCAGGATTTTTGTAATCTGCGGGGCAAACCCCATATCGAGCATACGGTCGGCTTCATCAAGCACGAGCATCGTTACGTTATCCGGCAGGAAATTCCACCGGCCCATATGATCCAGGAGTCTGCCGGGAGTGGCGATAACGATGCGGGGGTTCCTGCGCAGCGCCTGTATCTGGCCAAACATGGGAGCGCCGCCAATCAGACAGGCGGTCTTCATCCCGAATGAATGGGCTATCCCTTGAAAAGCCTCATCAATCTGGATAGCCAATTCGCGCGTAGGCGCAAGGACTAAGCCAATCCCCTTCATCTTTACAAGACGCTGCACCATAGGAATGGCAAAAGAATGAGTTTTGCCGGTGCCGGACTGCGCAATACCGATAACATCTTTACCTTCAATTGCCAGGGGAATAGCCTTGAACTGAATCGGCGTGGGAACCTTAAACTTTATGTGCGCAAGGATATCCAGGATCTTCGGCGCAATACCCAGCCCGTAGAAACTCCTATCAGATTGATTACCCCCTTGCGAGATACTGCTGGTATTCGTCGTCTTATGCGTCATCGTGATTTAGAAACCTTCGACTTATGCTTCTGGGCAATCTGACCAAGGTGTACATGGCAATAGGTTTCATAATTATAGATACTCAGGATGTGTTTACAGTGAGGAAATTTGCATTTCCTCCCCTTGTGCAAAGTCTTTATTTTTTTGATAGTTACTCCTTATTCCTTTAAACAGCCCTGTGCCGAAGTTTGCGCAGAAAATAAAAAAACCGTAAAGGTTAGTAGTCATGCCCCTTTACGGCTAAAGATTTTCTAATCTTTTTTGTTCTGTACGCTATACTACCAGTATACCTCTTTATTAAATTTTGTCAACACATTCGTATACCCCGATGGCAAGCATCGGGGTTTGTTTTCTAAATTTTTTATCTTCTCGATGGGTATACTAAGTGTTGACACTCAAGAGCGACAAACCCCCCGTTTTATTAAGCCCTCCGGGCTTACGGCTCTGAATCCCCAATGTCAAGCATTGGGGCTTGTCGCCGAATGTGTCAAACAGAAGCTTAGTAATTTCATCCCGTTATCCTTGGCGCTACATCGTTGAAAACCGCGGAAATAAAAAATGGGGTCCCTCTCAGATTTCATTAGGGGAAACCTCTCTCTATTTACAGGTATGTATTATAGAATTAAGTGATTATCAAGAAAATTCAGGATTTAGAGAGGCTATTTCCTCGCCAAATTTGTCCGTTTTGTCCGGTCTTTTTTATCCTAGAATCGCCTATCTATTTTAAAGCTAAAGAGATACGACTTGTCCGGTTCAAAACACCGGACATCAAAGATGTAACGCGCGTTTCGGTGGTTTTTTGCCGCTTTTAAAATGGCTATCAATCCATCCGTTCTTGACATGCGTTCTCGAATCAAAATGCGTTACGTAAGGTTTAATATCCAACAACGGAGTACAGTCAAGTATATCTACTTCCGAAAAAGTAATTATTCTACCCTTAACCTTTTCCAGCCTTACTATAGAAAAACCGATGTGGTTCGGCCGATGAGGGCTGCGTATCGCAAATATGCCATGCTCTTTATCCTCAAGGAATGGCTTACCAACAAGCCGCTCTTCTTTTGAGCGGTTAAAGTAATAAATTAAAATGAGATGCGAGAATCCTTCGATGTCTTTTAAGCCTGCCTGATATTTCGGGAATAGTCGAATCGTTCCCTTGACGCCTTTTTTAAATTTCCCCTGAATTGGTATACCCTTTGGGTCTTTATAAGGAGTGCGAATTATACCTATGGGTTTTAATAGAATCTTTTTGTTCATATCAGGAATTGATTTCTAACCATTCTTGTATTCTTTGCTTTATATTATCTCTTATAATCCTTACCTGTTCCAGCTTTTCCTCTTTTGTACCCTCGAATTTTGAAGGATCCGCAAAGCTCCAATGAAGCCGCTCGCCCCTTCCGGGGAACACAGGACAAGCTCCTGATTGCGATTCATCACAAACGGTAATGACGTAATCGTATTGCTTACCCTGTTTGTAAAAGTCAAAAACGCTCTTGGTCTTATTCTGCGAGATATCAATTCCGACTTCCTTCATCACCTCAACAGCTAAAGTATTCAGCTTACCCGGCTCAAGGCCAGCGCTTTCAACTTCAAAGCGATCTCCACTATACTTCTTGAGAAACGCCTCGGCGATCTGGCTACGTGCCGAATTATGCGCACATACAAATAAAACTCTTTTTTTATCCATGGTGCTCACCTAATTGTTTAAACCAATTTTGTGTTCTTAAACAAATTTTTACGAGCATCAGCATAACCGGCACTTCAATAAGAACGCCTACTACCGTTGCCAATGATGCTCCTGAAGACAGACCAAAAAGGATTGTCGAGGTCGCAATAGCCACTTCAAAATGATTGCTTGCCCCGACTAAAGCCGAGGGCGCCGCATCACGGTAAGATAACTTCAGCCATTTAGCCAAACCATATGAAATAGCGAAAATAAGGCATGTTTGGATAAAGAGTGGTATCGCGATCAAGAGAATAATCTGCGGCTGGTTAATTATCAACTCGCCTTTAAATGAAAACAGTAAAATAAGCGTAAGAAGCAAGGCGCATATCGAAACCGGAGTCAGATAATGCAGGAATTTCTCCTCAAACCATTTAAATCCCTTCTTGGCGATTAACCATTTTCTTGAGTAGTATCCTAACAATAGCGGCAGGCCAACATAGATCACCACGGATAACACGATTGTCTGCCATGGAATAGGCATCTTATTGACGCCCAGCAGCCATCCACCCAGTGGGGCATAAAGAAACAACATAGTCAGCGAATTAATAGCGACCATCACTAGCGTATGGCCATCGTTACCCTTAGAAAGATGGCCCCAGATTAAAACCATGGCCGTACAAGGAGCTATACCAAGTAAAATGCACCCAGCAATATATGATCTAAACAACTCTACCTGCGCCCCGCCTTTTACAATCTCCATTCCCGGAAGCCATCCCTTAAAGAATACCCCGAGGAACAACCACGCAATGGCAAGCATAGTAAATGGCTTAATACACCAGTTTACTACTAACGTAAGAAGTACGGGCTTGGGAGTCTTGCCTGCTTTTATGACTTCGGCAAAATCAATTTTAACCATGATTGGGTACATCATGAAAAACAAGCAAATAGCAATTGGAATGGATACCTGATAAATCGAAATCTGATCAAGCGTTACAGCCATCTGAGGAAATAATTTGCCTAATATTATCCCAAGCCCGATGCATAGAATGACCCATCCGGTAAGATACTTTTCAAAGAAACTTAATCTTTTTTCTTCATGAATGATATGTTCCATTAAAATAACTCCTGTTCGGCATAACTACCTCTTTATTTCTTTGTGCGCTCTTGAAGTTTTTTTATCAAAGCCTGCATCTTCTGGAGTGCTTCTTGCTCCTTCTGGTCTTTGGGAGCATAAGCAGGATTAGTAACCTTCCAGGTAATCTTCCCGCAAATCGGCTCTGCATCGTATGCGCCCATATCCCAAAGCTCATAGTTTCTAAATTTTGTAGGCTTTTCCTGGTAACAAGACCAAACCGCTTCTCTGATTACTTCCGGCGAACCTTCATTAACCAAATCTATCATTTGTGTCTGTCTTACAAATCTATCTACCCATTCTGTGGGAATATTAAAAATCAACGGGGCTGGTGCCTCTGTACCGATTATTCTCTTATCTTTATCAAGGCCGTTTTTATATAACGCATTGATGGTTTCGCCAACGAAGTGGCCTGGCGACTCCGGACCGCAAACGATTATATATCTAATATTCGGATTTGCTATTACATTACAAATCACTTTTTCTAATCCTACGTTCTCGGTCTGCAGCGTCCCGGATAAAGCCGCACCGCTTTCTATTCCTGCCCTTACCAGCTGTTCTATCGAAGCAGGGGTTTCTTCCCTTCTCCATTTTAAAATCACAATAACAGCAACTGGCGAGTTATCATTTCCCCTTAAGTAACATCCCTCTTCGGGAGGATACTCTTTAGGAACATTGATTTTCTTAATCTCGTTACTCATGGTATACAATATTCTTGTTTCAAAATAACCTTAATACGTATATCCCTATATAATAGACCCCCACAAGGATAAATATACCGCCTGTAATTTTCCTCATCCATAATTCAATCTTTGTCAGCTTATGAAACCAATGGCTTAACGAAGTAATACCTGCGGCAATCGCAACAGCAAAAGCCAACACTGGAAGCCCTGTGCCGATTCCATAAATGAAGGGTAGTGTTACCCCAAACTTAGACTGAAGCGCAAGCGGAATGAGGCTACCGAAGAAAAGAGCTGCTGATACCGGACAAAAGGCTAGGGCAAATATCGCTCCTATTAAGAATGCTCCTGGAGCACCAGCTTCAACAAGTTTATTGTGATGCTTTTGGGAAAGTGATAATCCCGGAAAATTTATCTTTATTATATCGAGCAAAATTAATCCCGTAATAATTAGGATGGGCCCGAGTGCTTTGACCATATATTTCTGTAGGAACTGCGCCACCTGGGGAATACCCAGAATAGAATTAATAAGAATAAGCCCCAATGTCGCGTAGGTAGCCATTCTGCCAACGGTATAGGCGATTCCGGACAAGAGTACAAAAAATGGGTGAGTTATTTTCTTTGCCAGAAAGGATATAGCCGCAACATTGGTAGCCAGCGGGCAGGGGCTAATTGAGGTCAATATCCCCAACCATAACGCTGAACCAAAAGCGATCAACATCTCCATTACTGTGTATCCTTCATAAATCCGTTTAGCTCTTCGGTCACATAATCAATAAACTTCTGCCTGTTGTGGGCGTACTCCCAGATTTTTTCGAGATTCTTTGATTTGACTTCCTTGCCGTCCTTTACTAACGAAAGAATAAGCGACTTAGTATAAAGTTTATAATCATTCGCATAGTGCTCGTTACCCTTCTCTTCCACATTAACTGGCTTAAACTCTAAGTTTCCCGAACTAAGCGCATCTTTGAAATTCGTCTCAATGGCTTCTTTAGAATACTTCTCCATGTTATAACAAGTAGGACAACGAAATGTTCCGTGAAAATAATAAGCGATTACCCTGTTACCCTGCGCTGGTGTGGCAATATCTGCACGAGCGGGTGTGCCCTGTTTCGAAGCGGCTCCCAATGCAAAAACAACGCCAATGAAAAACAAAAAAGACACCATCATAAAAAGACATTTTCGCATCATGTCAACTCCCTTTCCTTTGTGGATTATTTTTTTTCATTTTCCAGCTTTCTCCTTCCGACCTTTTAGATTCTTCAAGATAGTTAAAGGCGGAAACGATATAGCTTCTTGTGGACACATTCCCATGCAGCTACTACACCCAACCACACAAGAATACGGTTCTACCACCTTTGTTTTCTTATTCTTTTCATCCCAGTCATAAACTCCATGGCTGCAAAAATTATAACATTCTTTACATCCAGCACATTTTTCTAAATCGACTGTGGGATGC
>Ga0315274_10005986_pt1 | contig 17764 bp, 16 predicted proteins | sample YL17G02_20_MG_FD_203700 | JGI IMG/M metagenome (GOLD analysis project Ga0315274, IMG submission 203700) | Sediment microbial communities from Yellowstone Lake, YNP, Wyoming, USA - YL17G02_20 | ecosystem: Environmental > Aquatic > Freshwater > Lake > Sediment | place: USA: Wyoming | collected...
GCGACTGCTTCGCGTACCAGTTCCGGGCCTCAGCCTCGAGCTGTCTTCTCCTGGCTCTGACTTCCGGAGGCTCCATGAAGAATATGCTCCCAGCCGTGATCTTGCCTGGATGTGGGATCAGCCTGAGTACGGAAAAGGCGGTCATGCTCTTGCCGCACCCGGTCTCACCCACGATGCCAATCGATTCATTCTCGAATATCGTGAGGTCTATGCCGTCCAGAGCTGTGACGGTCCCCTCATTAAGGAAGAATTGAGTCCTCAATCCCGTGATTTCCAGGACAGGGTTCTTCCCGGGCATCATCTTCTCAACCCCTTCATCCGCGGGTCAAGCACGTCTCGCAATCCGTCTCCAAACAGATTGAATCCGAGAATCGTGAAGAGCAGAATCATTCCTGGGAAAGTGGCAATCCAAGGTGCCTCTTCCAGGTATGGAATCCCGCGGTACAACATGTACCCCCAACTGGGTGTCGGTGGCTGCGTCCCGACGCCGAGGAAGCTCAGGCTGCTTTCTATGGTGATTGCGTCGGCGACCCCGACCGACGCCCACACGATCAGGGGCGCTATACAGTTCGGCAGTATGTGAGTAAACATGATGCGTCCGTTCTTGGCACCCAGTGCCCTGCTAGCCTCAACGAACAGTCTCTCCCTCACTGTGAGTGCCTGACCGCGCATGAGCCTAGCGAATCCGGCCCAATAGGATATTGATATAGCCAGTATCACATTGGAAAGGCTCGGACCGAGCGCTGCAGCAAAGGCTAGTGCGAGAAGGAATGCTGGAAAAGTCCAGAAGAGGTCAATGGTTCCTGCAATTATGTAGTCCACTACGCCGCCAAAGTACCCCGCAGTAAGGCCCAACACCACTCCGATTATCAACGAGACCAGGATCGCCATAGTGGCGACCGTCAGGGACACCCGTGCTCCCCAGATCACTCGGCTGAAGACATCACGCCCCAGTTCGTCGGTGCCGAACCAATGATGCGAAGATGGGGAGAGAGTCTGGTCGGCAGGATCTAGTTGCCTGGGCGTCGGGTCTGCAAGCGGCAGGACCGGAGCGAGGACGGCGAGCGCAACCATGACAATTATGATGGAGAAGCCAATGATGACCATCTTGTTCCTGCCGCCTCTCTCGAGGATGTCAGCAATCATCTGCTTGACCCCGCCGGCCATCTGCCAGGTCTTCAGCTTGTCGTTCAGCGACTTTCGCGGGTGCATCATCCGAGTCTCACCCTCGGGTCGACATATGCATAGAGGATGTCAGCCATCAGATTGCCGAAAACGACGAAGAGTGCCAGTATCAATATGCAGCCCTGTACAACGGGGAAATCATGGTTCGATATCGAGGTCGTGATGAGCATTCCAAGTCCTGGCCATGCGAACACAGTCTCCACGACCACAGCACCACCGACGAACCACCCGATGTCAAGGCCGATCACGGTGATCACCGGGAGGATGGCGTTCTTCACCGCGTGCTTGTAGATTATCTCTCGTTCCGGAAGGCCTCTGGACCGTAGTTGGGTGATGTAGTCCTGTCTGGTCACCTCTAGCATGCTTGACCTCATCATTCGCGTCGTGAGGGCGGCGTTCCCCACTCCCAGCGTAATCGCGGGAAGGGCTATGCTGCCGTAGCCTCCCACAGTCCCTTCTGCCGGCAACCAGCCCAGATATACCGCAAACAGCAGCATCAATAGTATGCCCAGCCAGAACGAAGGCATGGCGTATGCGACGAGCGTGAAGACCATCACGCTCCTGTCTCCCCAGGAGTTCTGCCTCCGGGCGGAGAATATGCCCAGCGGAATACCCAGCGAATATGAAATGGCGAGGCCAATGGCCATCAGCTCCAGAGTCCTTGGCAGTCTCTGCACAATGAGGTCCCCAACATTGAGGTTCAGGGTTGCCCGGCCGACTGATGTGCCAAGATCGCCATGCATTAGCCGCCAGAGGAACTTGCCATACTGAACTATGAATGGTTGGTCAAAGCCATACTTGACTCTGAGCTTCTGAATTTCATCCACTGATGCATGGGGAGGAGCAATGGCAATGACAGGGTCACCCGGCGTCAGATAGAGCATCAGAAAAACGATGAAAGTCGCAAGTATTATGACGGGGATGGCCAGCAGAATCTTCCTAATGACATAGGCCACTAAGTCTGCCATTGAATGCCTCCTGCCCCAATCCCCATCCGGCTTACGGACATGACTCGCTTTGCTCCGCCTGCGTTTGTGGGTCCTTTGTGATGAAATGAAATTGTAAAGGGTTTGATGGTTTTGACCTACTTCACGATGTCCACATCTACGATGTCAATGACCTGCTCCTGACCCAGCGGATGGACATACCAGCCCGTCACGTAGTTGTGAATTGCGAAGATCTGGTGCCAGAAGATGATTGGCGCCCACTCTCCCTGAGTAAGTAGCCTGATATGCCCTGCAGTTGCGTTGTCCGAGAATTGCTGCTCGGTCTCCGCGAAGGTCCAGTTGGTCACGTAGTCGTCAAACACGGAATCCATGTACCAGCCCGTGTTCGAACCTCCGGCCGCCCATGTGCCAAAGTGCCAGTCGAGGATCTCCGCCCGCGGCCAAGAGTACCAGAACAGGATGGCTTCCTGATCTCCGGCGGCGGCTCTTGATCTGAGTTCGGTCTCAGCGTACTGCGTGAGATCGACATGGACTCCAACGTTCTGGAACTGGGTGAGCAGGATCTCCGACATCGCCACATCCTCTCCCTTGTTGGTTGTCCAGAGATGCAGCGTCAGCTCGCTGTTCGTACTATTCTCGAGCCAAGTGTCAGAGTCTGTGTCATTCCACCCAGCGGCAAGGAACAAGGCCTTTGACTTGGTGACATTGTAGGAGAAGTTGTACTGCGCAGGAACATTTCTGCTCTCAGGCTCTATTGGAGACAGGTAGTTCACACCCTCCTCACCGATTCCGTGCCAGACCGTCTGCAGGATTTGCGTCCGGTTTATAGCGAAGCCAAAAGCCGATCTCAGTGACGCGTTGTTGTACGGCGTCTTGTTGGCGTTGAACTCTACATGGTAGGTTCCCTGCCCCGGTCCAGTGATCACGGTCATTCCAGGAGTGGACTGATACGTCTGGACCTTGTTCGGAGGCACCTGCTGCAAAATGTCGATTGACCCGCTTTCGAATCCCGCGAACCTGGTTGCCTGGTCCGCGATGATTCTGTAGATTATCTTGTCAATCTTGGCAGGCCCCTTGTTCGTGTACCAGGACGCTCCCCAGGTGTAGTCCTTGTTCTTGACAAGCGTCAAGTGGTCCCCGGGAACCCATTTCTTCAGCTTGAATGGGCCAGTGCCTATGACCTTGTGACCTGCCGTGCCATACTTCGCAAGTCCGTCCGACTCCAACGCGTTGGGACCCATCATCGAACCGTACAGGTGCGACAAATTGAAGATCAGTGCTACATCAGCCCATGTCAGGTTCAAGGTCATGTGGTAATCGTCCTTGCACCATATGCCTGCGTTTGGCCAGCCGGTCTTGTTCTGGCATCCGAAAATGCTCCAGAACTCGTACTGGACCCAGCTGTCGTCTTGGGCGTAGTAGTTGATGATCCTTCTGACCGCATCCGAGTTGAATGCCAACCCGTCATGGAACTTCACGCCCTGCTTCAGGGTGATGTTGAATGTTGCATTGTACGGGTAGCTCGTGCCTCTCATGTTCTTGAGTTCCCACGACTCGGCAAGTCCGGGCACATACGCCCCGGTCAGGTCTCTTGCGATCAGGGTTTCATAGATCATGCCTGGCGGACCGTACATTGCGCTCGTCTTCGCGGGGTCCATCGTCTCGACATCAGAGCTCATCGCAATCACAAGGGTCTTCCCCGCTTCCCTATTGAACACTCCTGCCGCCCAAGCCCCGGCGACCGCCGCCACGACAAGGATCAGCACGACCACTACCGCCCAGATCATCTTGCTCTTGGGGCGAGCGGAAGCGCCCGCAGACTTAACATTCTCACTATTCGGCTCTTCTTTTGAACTCCCCACAGTATCCCCCTCTTATGACCCGCAAGCAGCATCCGAGCCGGAGTCAATGCTATGTGCGAAAGACCCCTACTCGGTCGGCTCGCAGACTACTGAGTCCGCAATTGATTGATGGATATTTATAAGGTTCCCCCCTAGCCGCTCCGCGGAAAAACTAGACAGAAATTCGGGTGCCTGTCTCCTGAATGCTCCTTGAATGAACGCTTTCCCGTTATGCGCACTAAGCACGACCGAATCCTGCTAACGAAACCATTTAGACAGCCCGGCGAAGGGCAACACTGACCATTTCCTGTCGTTCCTGTGAGAAGTCGCTCTTTGTCGAGTCAAATACTGCTGAGGTCATCCTGCACGTGCTCCTGCAGGAACTGGCTCCTCAGGCACCGCGAGCACTGGCCTGATCCCGTCCTCGTAGCCAATGTCAAGCAGCATGCCTTCGGAGACGCGCCCCATCATCTTCTTCGGTTCGAGGTTCACGACAAAAAGCGCCTGTCTCCCTTCGATCTCCTTCGGGTTCTCGCGCTCCTTCTTCATCCCGACCAGTACGCTTCGCTTCCGATCGCCGAAGTCGACGACCAACTCCACCAGCTTGTCCGAGCTGGGGATGTCCTTGACAAGCTCGATCGTTCCCACTCTGATGTCCATCTTGCTGAAAGTCTCAAGCGGTACGGTCGGCTTCACTGGCGCTGCCTTGAACGGGTTCATTTCGATCATGCTCCTGAATTCGATCCACGCATCGGTCTTTGCGCCCAAAGAACCTTTCCCAAGATTGTCGACACCCTCCCAAAGGCGATAAGCAGATGTGAAGGCTCCTCGTTTGAGGCTGTCGTAGCTCATAGGTGTCTGGATTCGTGAAGGCTGCTGCAAGAGTCGCTCGGGAGAAGAAGACTGTCAAGGCAATGGTGGCAATCTACTGCCGCGATCATCACGGACATCGCAATTGTCTCTGCCCTGATTGCGGCGAACTTCTGAGTTATGCGCACAAGCGAGTAGACCAGTGTCCGATCATTGACAACAAGCCAACTTGCGCCAAGTGTACCATCCACTGTTACGAGAAAACGAGGAGAGAGCGGATCAGGATCGTGATGAGATATGCTGGTCCGCGCATGTTGCCGAGACATCCTGTTCTGACAATCCTTCATCTCTCCGATGGACACAGGAAAACGAAGAAACGATCCCATTAGCCTCATCGAACAGAAACCTCAGGAATATAAAACCCGTGAGAGGGCACTATTCCGAGGATTCTCGTCACATTCTACTAGTTTGTGCTCAAACCGCGGTAGACACGCCCCTACCCTTACTGTTGCCATTCCAAAACCTTCAAGAGCAACATGCGCTTCGGGAAAACCATAGACAGAGGCAAAACCCGGAGCAGATGCAGATGGAACTTTGGTTCTTGTTGGCCGTCGTCGTGGCAATGCTCTGGGGCAGTGCTGGAATATTCGCGAAGTACAGCACGCCGCACCTGGGCGTTGCTCGAGTGGCCCTGTTGATAGCTTCGGTCGAGGCCGTGATGTACACCGCGGCATTCCTCTTCTGGAGGGAGGATGTTTCCATCAGTCTGGAGGATGGCATGCTTGCCGCCGGATCGTGCATTACGGGAGTGCTCGGATACCTCTGCTTCTTCGAGTCGATTATGAAAGGACAGGTTGCTATCGCAGGAACCATCTCCGCCGCGTATCCAGCCCTGACCGTGATAGGTGCCCTCGTCCTGCTCTCCGAGAACCTGACAACGATGCAGGCAGTCGGAGTCGTGGTCATCATAGGAGGCGTGGTCGCCCTCTCCTACGAGCGCAACCCGAGCGCGGCGCATGCGATCGACAAGCGATCCCTCTTCTTCGCAATTCTCGCGTTCATCCTGTGGGGTCTCTGGAGCCTGACCTCGAAAATGGCAATCGACAAGGTTGGTCCAGGTAACATATTCGGGTTCTACATCATTTCGTCGTTGACTGCGCCCGTCGCATATGCCTGGTTGAGGCGAGTGCGACCGATTGACAGTATCAAGGCGAAGCCGCGTCCGAGTGCATGGGCGTTTGGTGCGGTGGGCCTCGCGCTCAATGTCATCGGCGCATGGGCATTCAGCTTCGCACTGGAAACGGGGTCAGCGTCGCTGGTGGTGCCGATATCGAGCGCCTACCCGCTTGTGACGATCGTCCTCGCAGTGATGCTCCTCCGGGAAAAGATAGATCTCGTGCACATGACCGCCCTGGCTGGCGTAGTGGCTGGTCTAGTTCTGCTCGGAGTGACGGTGTAGGCGCCGTGCCAACACATAGATATACACACTCGGCTTTTCAACGGAACGGGCCTGTAGTGTAGCTTGGATATCACAGAGGCCTCCGGTGCGCCGAAAGGCGCTGGAGATAGCCTCGAACTCGGGTTCGAATGGGATGCTTGATCGAGCAACCCCGAAAGTCCCGACAGGCCCGCTTCTCACTTCCATCAGCCTATTATACGAGACCAGTATTTCACACACGATGCACCTGACTGCAGCCGAGGAACGCATCCTGGCCGGGGAGGAAGGTCCGGGCAGGCAGAAGGCGATTCAGCTAACTGTCGCCCTTGGTGACATCTATGGCGCAAAGAGGCTCATTCAAATAACTTCGGCTCAGGTATCAGGCGCCTCTTTCAAGACGATTGGTGATGCGGGCATCAGGTTCCTAGAGGATTTCTCGAAGACCGCCAGAGTCAGTGTCAGGGCGTCCGTCAATCCGCTAGGCCTCGACCTGCGCCGCTGGAAGGTCATGGGTGTCGAACGAGATTTCCACTCGAAGCAGGAGAGAATCGTGGAAGCGTATGACAGGCTCGGCGCGGAGCCACTCTATTCCTGCACACCTTATCTTGCAGGCAACAGGCCTCGAAAAGGCCAGCACATCGCATGGGCGGAATCATCTGCGACCGTGTTCGCGAACTCCTTCCTGGGAGCGAAAACCAACAGGGAGGGAGGCCCTTCCGCTCTGGCGGCAGCCATCATTGGCAAGACCGCAGAGTATGGCCTTCACCTGGAGGAGAATCGCAAACCCGGGGTTCAGATAGCTTTCGAGAGCATTCCCGACGGCATGGTGCCCTTGGCTGGGTACTTGGTTGGCAAGATCGCGGGGAAGCGAATCCCCTATCTGAAGGGGCTCAAGCTCACCAGCGACGAGCACAAGGCATTCGGGGCGGCGATGGCGGCTACGGGCGCCGTCTCCATGTACGTCTTCTCCGAGCCTGGCAAGGGAACCAAGACCGACACGAAGGAGATCGAGGAATGCTTGAGAATCTCGACCTCGGAGCTCGAGAAGTGCGCCGATGATTTGCGAGGCGGGGATAGCTGGGATTTGGTGGCGATCGGCTGCCCGCACTGTTCGGCCGTCGAGTTAAGGAGCATGGCCAGGTTCCTCAAGGGGCGGAAGCCCTCAAAGCAATCGGACGTCTGGTTCTGCACCTCTAGGAAGGTCTACGCACGCTGTCCCAGGGAGGTAGCTGTCCTGAGCGAGTATGGCAAGGTGCTCTGCGACACGTGCATGGTCGTGGCTCCCGTCGAGAAGATGTACAAGACGACTGCGAGCGACTCGGCGAAGGCGATGGTCTATCTCCCGACACTCGGCAAGCAGAAAGCGTCCTTCAGACCGACGAAAACCCTCCTGGAGGCGATATCACGATAGTCAAGGCCAGGAGGATTAGCCCAGGCGTTGGCTCTGGCAAGGTGATCGCCTGCTCGGGTCCGATGTCATTTCTCGGTGGGATTGACACTGTCTCCGGCAAGATTGTGGACCAGGAGTGTGATGTCAAGGGGCTCAACATCTCCGGCAAGGTTTTCAGTTTCCCATACGGAAAGGGCAGCACGGTCGGCTCCTACGCCATGTACCAGCTGAAGCTGAACGGCGCAGCCCCGTCAGCTCTCGTGAATGGGTCCGCGGAACCGATCATCGCAACCGGAGCCATCATCGCCGAGATACCCATGGTGGACGGCGTTGACATATCGCTCCTCAGGACTGGTGACATAGCAAGAGTGGAAGCAGACCAGGGCTTCCTCGAACTCCCGAAGGTCACGGAGAAGCACGTCGTCACGAGCATCGTGAGGCGAAACGGCAGGATTCTGCTGTTGAGGCGCAGCGAGAAGGTGGGCTCTTACAGGGGCCAGTGGGCTGGAGTGTCCGGTTTCATCGAGCATGATGAGCCCGCTGAAACGGCCGTTCGAAGGGAGATGGAAGAGGAGGCGGGCCTTGGCAAGGCGCGCCTAATACGGAGTATCGAGCCACTGAGCTTCAGGGACATGGACACCGTCTGGTGCGTCCACCCCTTTCTGTTCGAGGCCAAGAACCCGCACATCAGAATCGACTGGGAGCACGAGGCCTATGAGTGGGTTCCCCCAGAGGATGTCCCGAAATACAGGATGGTCCCGGGTCTCCAGAAAGTGATCACGAGACTGCTCTGCTGAACTGGGCGCCCTCATCAGCCTGTAATGGTGTAGTCAACTTCCCTCTCGAGTAGATTGAGCTGGTGGCTCTCGAGCGTCGATTTGTTGACGGCCATGAGAAGAATCGACTGGTTGATTGCCACCTGATCCCTGAGTGACTGGATTAGCCTGAGGACCGTGATGAAGTTGTTGTTCGTGATCAGATACTCTAGCCCGTCAAGAAGCACGATGCCGCCTCCGGCCTGTGACAAGAACTGCTCGAGCGAGATGCTGAGCTTCTCCAGGTCCTTTGGACGTATGGTGTTCTCCCTGCCAACGTTGGACAGCCAGATCACGGGCGTCTCCTTGAGTTCAAACTTGCCCTTTATCTTCGCGGGGTAGTTCCTCGTTATGCAGTATCCCTTCATGCCCTTGTTCATCGCGCTCACGAACAGGCTGTACGATGTCTCAGGCCTGTCCTCCTCGACCAGGTAGGAGAACGATCTCTCGAGTTCGGTGACGGCCGGTGCGGGTTTCACCTCGGCCTTCGGTTGCCTGACCGGAGCTGGCGCTTCGGGTTCGCTCATGAAGTGCTCGATCAACCCTGTCGCGGTCGCCTCGCTGATTCCCTTTACCTTCACGAGGTCTTGCACCGTGGCGTTCTTGACGGCCTGGCTGGTGACATATCCTGCCTCGTAGAGCGCCTCCGCGGCCTTGGGGTCAATTGCAGGCATGCCTCTGAGCGTTTCCAGGAAGCTCATTTGGGGCTGAGTGGGAGCCGCAGGTGTCGGTTGTGCCGCCGGAGGAGCCTGCATTGGCATTTGTCCTGAAGGTGCAGCAGCGGGGACTGGGGCTGCTGGCGGTACTTCGTCCTTGTGCATATGGTCATGGATCCTCTTCGCGTCGAGCTTGGTGACGCCTTCGATGAGCGCGATGTCATCCGCGCCCGCACTCTTCAGCTGATCCACGGTCGTGTAGCCAGCCTCGTAGAGCTTCATAGCCTTCTCCGGGGTCATGCCAGGTATATCGGTGATGGCGTCGAGCTGCTGCTTCATCTTCAGCGATGTTAGGCCGATCACTAGTGCCTCGCTGTCGATGTTCCACTCCACTATGTACTCCCCTCTCGGGGCGTCGACAATGTCGAAGTGCCTTGCACGGGTCTCCTTCGCAATCTTGTCCTTCCAGCTTTCGATGAAACCATCGACCTTGCGGCTGCACTCTATCTCGATCCTGATGAATTCCTCGACATTCAGGCCCATGTCCTTCCGCATCTGTTGGATGCGCCTGATTATCTCCCTGGAGAAGCCCTCGGATTCTAGCGCTGGCGTTTGCTCGAGGTCCAGATAGATTACTCCTTTAGAGAATTCCGCGCTCGCGATGTCTGGCGGAAGCGTGGAAGTGAACGAGACCATGTTAGGCAGGATCTTGACGAGCTGTCCCTCGATGCCAAGGGAGTACTCGCCCTTGTCTATGCCCGCCTTGATCGTCTTGGCGGGCCTATTCTTGAGCAGGACGGCGATCTTGCTGGACCACTGCCTGTATACCTTCCCGATGGCGTTCGGGTTGGGGACCACACTGAGGATCATCTCGTCCCATTCCTCCCCGACCGGGATCAGCAGCAAGTCCTTGATGTTGTTCTGCGACAGGACCACGTCCTTGAGGCTCATCAGTGATTCCACGATTTCGTCCGATTGCCCCTTGATGACGATCCTCTTGAGGGGCCAGCGGAGGTTCATATTCGCCTCCTGGCGTATCCGGGCGACGATCTCTGATATCTCTCTGACGAGGTCCATTCCCTCCTCGAGCTTGTGGTCGATCCACTTGTCATCGCAAACGGGCCACGAGACCAAGTGAACGCTCTCCGGCTTGCCGCTGAGGTTCATGTGCATCGCGTCCGAAACGAATGGTGTCATCGGCGCGAGCAGCGTGGCTGCGGTCGAGAGTGACTCGTGGAGCACCTTGAAGGCTGCGAGCTTGTCCTTGTCATCGCCCTCCTTCCAGAGCCGGTCTCTCACCAGCTTGACATACCATCTGGACAGGTCCGAAACGACGAAGTCCTCGATGGCCCTCGCTGCCCTGTGCAGCTCGTAGACCTCCATCGCCTCGGTGACTGTCTTGATGAGCGACTCGGTCCTGGACAGCATCCATGCGTCCTCGGGCCGGAGGCTGTCCTTGATGTGGTCGAGCTTAGTGCCCGTGTGGTCGAACTTGTCGATCGACATGTAGAGTGCAGCGAACTTGTAGACGTTCCAGAGAATGTTGATAGTCCGGTTCGCGGCCTTGACGCCCTCGAGTTGGAACGCGACGTCCTCCCAAGGCGCGTTCGCCTTGAGCAGGTAGAATCTGAGCGAGTCGGTGCCCAGCGTACTGCTGACGCCCATGGGGTCGATCGCAGTGCCCTCGCTCTTTGACATTGCTTCGCCAGTCGGCGTGAGCGCCCAGCCGTGCATCAGGACCGAGTTGTATGGCGAACGCCCGAAGGCTAGGACGCCTGTCACGAGCTGCGAGTAGAACCAGCCTCGGGTCTGGTCGTGCGCCTCGGTAATCCACTCGCTCGGCCACCACTTATCGAACTCATCCTTGGATGCTGGATAGCCCAACGAGGCCCAGGAACATACGCCCGCGTCGAACCAGACATCGAGAACATCAGGAACCCTGATCATGGTCTTCGTGCACTTGTCGCAGTTGAAAGTGAGCTTGTCGATCCAGGGCCTGTGGACATCCATGCCTTCGATGTACCCCTTGGCTGATTTCAGTTCCTCGAGGGACGCCACGAGCTTGACGTTGCCGCACTCGCACCGCCAGATCGGAAGCGGGGTGCCCCAGTACCTCTGCCTGCTGATGCACCAGTCCCTGGCGTTGGATATCCAGTCCCTCTCCCTGCTTGCGCCTGCCCAGTCAGGGAACCACTTCACCTTGTCGTTCGCCTCATTCAGGTTCTGTTTGAAGTCAGTCACCTTGAGGAACCATTGGTCGGTTATCCTGTAGATGATCGGTTTCTTGCAGCGCCAGCAGTGGCCGTACCTGTGGGTTATCGTCGCTTGGTGGTACAACGCGCCAGCCGCCACAAGGTCGTTGATGATGGTGGCGTTGGCTTCCCTGACGTTCCTGCCCGCGTAATGCTCGCCCACCTCATCGGTGTAGGTGCCAGTCTCGTCGACCGGCGAGAACGGTTTCAGTTCGTGTTTGACGCCGATATCAAAGTCCTCAGGACCGTGTCCGGGGGCTATGTGGACTATCCCGGTACTCTCAGTGGTGACTGTCTCCGACGCGAGGACCGAATGGACGTGCTTGCCCTTGACCTGCTGTTGATATGGAACCAGGCTGGCCAACGGGTGGCCGTAGTGAGTGCCCAGGAGCTCCGAGCCCGTCATCGTCTCCAGGATCTTGACCTCCTCTATTCCGGTGACCTTCTTAAGCTCCTCGACCTTGTTCTCGAGCAGGATCAGGTTCTCCTCGATGCCCCCGCGCTTCGCCCTTATCTTCGCGTATGTGAAGTTGGGGTGCACTGCGGCTGCGAGGTTGCCCGGGATGGTCCATGGGGTGGTCGTCCACACCAGCAGGAATGTGTTCGCTTCGCCCCCTGCCGGGAACTTGACGTAGATCGAGGGATCAGTCTCGTCCCAGTACTCGATCTCGGCCTCAGCGAGGGCGGTCTCGCACCTCGGACACCAGGGCAGCACCCTGAGATCCATCGTGAGCAGGTCCTTGTCGTAGGCCTGCTTGAGTGTCCACCATACCGCGGCGACATACGATGGGTCGACGGTCAGGTATGGCTTATCCCAGTCCATCCAGACGCCGAGCGACTTGAACTCGTCGGTCATCTTGGACTTGAATCTGATCGCATACTCCCTGCACGTGCTGACGAATTTGTCTATCCCGTGAATCTCGATCTCCTTCTTGCTCTTGATGCCCAGGGACTGTTCCACCTTGACCTCGATGGGCAGCCCGTGCATGTCAAAGCCTGGCTGGTCGCGGACATTGAGACCCTGCATTCGCCTGTACCTGATCATCGTGTCCTTCAGAATCTTGTTCCAGGCGGTACCTATGTGGATCGAGCCTGTAGTGTAGGGCGGACCGTCTAGGAAGTAGTACGCCCTTCCCGACTCTCCAGCCTTCTTCACCTTCTCGTAAATGCGAGCTCGCTCCCACAACGCCCGCAGGTCCTTCTCTAGCTGGACGGGGGAGTAGTTCTCGTCCACTTGACGCATAATCAATCGTCCGAAGACCATATTGGTGACTGCTATTTTAAGGGTAGTGTCCAGATAATCATACTGATGAGCAACTTCTTTGGCTCTGGCTCATCCGCTCCCGGCGATAGAGATTATCATTTGGGAAGACGATTCCGCAAGCACGTCATAAGTCGAGGATACCGTTGCGCTCTTGCGCAAAGGGAGCCAAGAGGCGATGGCAGAGGAAATCAAGCTCCGGCAGTTGGAACAGAAGACCAGGGAGGCAGAATGGCGCAAGGTCAAGGACTTAGCCAAGGGCGTCAAGTACGTCATGGAGAAGCAAGAGGAGTGAGGCCCCCTCCCTTCCCGTCAACGATCACCCTGTCCTTGCCTCAGGACCAAGTGTCGAGGTTCTGCTGCGCGCGCACGGTCTCCTTTGACGTGACCTTCGCCAAGATGGAATCGACTCTGTCGACAGAGAATGCGTGCTTGTCGCAGAGTATACGCCTGACCTGTTCAGGATCGATCCGCTTCCACTTCAGCGCGTAATTGTCGTCCACATCGGGCTCCAAGAAGATGGCCCTGACCTCCTCGAACTCCTCGGGAACTGCGACTCTGTGATCCTTTGGAAATGCCTCAAGCCTGCCATGTTTCTTGATCAACGCGAGAGCCTTCTTCGGGCCAATACCCCTCACGCCGTCATTGAAGTCCGTGCCGATGAGTATGCCCATGTCCACCAGCTGCTCTCTCGTGACCTGCAGCGTGGCGAGGACCTCTGAGAGGGTGACTATCTCAGGCGTCACGTCCACGGTCCTGCCCGATGGAAGCCGTCTCTTGCCCGCCAGCGTGAGATTCCTGACCAGGTTGGGCGTGCCGAACAGGATCGCATCGAAGTCCTGGGAAGCACCTGCCCAGACGTCCCCTTTCCTGGCCATGTGCCCCATCTGGGCTTCCCCCTCGCTCGGCGCTCTGATCCACGGGATGCCCAGCGCGTCCAGGAGTTCAAGCGACTCCTCAATCATGCCGGCGTCTAACTTCGAGGTACGCGTAGCCATGGAGAGAGCGCGCTTCATATCGCCGGCGTCAATAGCCTTCTTCCACTGCTCCTCCGCCTCGGCCTTCGCGGCCCGGCGCATCTCAATCGTCTTCTTCTTCAGCTCGGGCGGCTTGCCGTCGAAGACATAGGCCGGTCTGATGCCGATCTCGAGCAACGCGGCGCTTCTGTGGAAGAGCCCTGTCAGGTGCGAGGTGATTCTGCCTTCCCTATCCTTCAAGGGCGTGCCGTCCGGCTGCCGAATCATCGATAGGAACTGGTACAGGGTGTTGAATGCATCGATGGCTATGGACCTGCCTGAGAGATCATCCAAAGAGACAGGCTTGCCCTCGACCAAGTCTGAGATGTCAACCCCCATCGGCCCTCAAATCCCTGCTATCGTGTAGGCCCTAGCGACGAGCCCCCGTCATCCGGATGAGCCGTTGTCAGAGGCGATCGGGAGGAAGAGGATGATTAAGGAGATTCCGAGCCACGCAATCGTCATGATTATCAGGAATATGTTCGCCCCAACAGCGATGCCGATGGCCAGGAGCAACATCGGCAGCACGAAAGTCACGTAGGTCAATATCGGATGTTCCTTGAGCTTCTCGGACATTTGTCTCGTCTCCAAGAGATGACGCGGAGGTATTAATTCTTTGAGTTGCCGCATGCCCTTAGATTGGCAATCGCATTCTTCATGTCAGGCGCCTTGAACACGGAAGTCCCGGCAGCTAATATGTCGGCGCCCGCTCTTGCGGCAAGTTCCCCGGTCTCAGCGTTTATCCCCCCGTCTATCTCAATCGGGAAGTCTAGCCCGCGCCTTCTCATCTCGGCCTTCGCGATGCCTATCTTCGGCAGAACCTCTGGCATGAACTGCTGTCCGCCGAAGCCGGGATTCACAGACATCACCAGGAGCAGGTCGATGTGCTCGAGATAAGGGAACACATGCTCGATCGCGGTCGGCGGGTTCACGGCGAGCCCAACCTTCTTCCCGAGGTCGCGTATCAGCCCGAGTGTCTGCCTGAGCTCGTGCTCTGCTTCGATGTGCACTTCTATGATGTCGGAGCCAGCATCGGCGAACGCCTTCACATGCCTCTCCGGATGCGTTATCATCAAGTGTGCAATGAACGGCAGTCTTGAGTAGGCCCTCAGGCTCTTGACCATCGAGGGCCCGATCGTGATGTTTGGGACGAAACAGCCATCCATGACATCGACATGGATGTAGTCGGCTCCGGCCTCCGTGACATTCCTGACCTCTTCACCGAGCCTTGAGAAATCCGCTGCCAGGATTGAGGGCGCAACCTGTGGCATAAGACTGCCGAAGCACTACTAGCGTATTATGGGTTTTGGTGCGCGAGGCTCTGTTCGAACTGTTTTAATACCATCACCAGGATTCTCGGTGCATGCCTGAGGCGAAGCACGCGGTAGAACAAGCACGCAAGTGCGACATCCAGGGCTGTGAGGCAGATGCCGAGCGGTCGATCTCCGGTCGCAAGGTGGAGAAGGCTGGCATGAACCTTTCGTCTGACCCTGAGAAGAGCGCGCATCTGTGCCACGAGCATTACAGAGAGTTCAAGAAGAAGACCAAGAAGGACCGGACATACGAGCGCCTGGGCTGGTAAGAACCATATCGTATCGTTCTACAAGCCGTGTTTCACTGAAAAGTAGGAAATACTACCTTTCGTTTTGAGCCTCTATGAAGCCCGAGGCCATTCAGCTGCTGTCCAATGCAGGATTGTTTGGCCCTGTCATAATCGTCCCCGTTATTCTGAAACACGAGTTTGGCGCATCGACGGACCTCATCGGTCTGATTGCCGGCGGGTTCGCGTTGGCAGGCTTCGTTTCAAGCTACGCGTTCGGCCGTGCGTCCGACGTCTACGGCAGACGGATGATCTTGATTGCTGGGCTTTTGATGTCGGGAATCGCCACACTGCTCCAGGTAGCCTCTCTCGTCTGGGGAGGATTGGCGTTCTTCGCATCCATGAGGATCGTGATTGGGTTCTGCGCTGGAGTGTTCCCAGCAGCACTGCTCGCATATGCTCACGATGCCAAGGGGAAAATGGGGAAGTTCAGCGCTTGGGGCGCGGCAGGCTGGGGGGTGGGAAATCTCTCAGTCGGCCTCTTCGGGACCTTCTATGAAGCCGCTTATGTGTATTGCGCCGCCATTGTTTTCACATCTTTCGCGATCGCATTGATGCTCCCGATCACAAAAGAAGTCAAGATGAACGTTCCCCTCTTTCCGAAGGAACTCATCAAGAGAAACGCCCCAGTCTATACCGCAATGCTAGTTCGTCACACGGGAGCGAACATGATCTGGGTCACATACCCCCTCTTCTTGGAGAGCATCGGAGCTGACGAGTCATGGATAGGCGTGATCTATGCTGTGAACGCCTTCGGCCAGTTCTTCGTGATGCACCTGCTCGACAGATACGATCCCTCTCTCCTGGTGGTCGTGGGACTGATATCCTCAGCGCTCACGTTCTTCACATTCACACTCGTTGGAAGCTACTGGCAGATCATTCCTTCGCAGATGCTCCTGGCTGCCTCCTGGGGATGCCTGTATGTCGGCGCCCTTAGATACGTTATGGACAAGAACAAGGAGAAGGCGACCGCGATGGGCATCCTATCAAGCACGATGAACGTATCAGGCATTGCGGGACCCGTGCTCGGAGGCATATTGGCGACTGCGTTCGGGTTCAAAGGGACCATCTGGATTGCGACGGGCATGGCATTGGTCGCCCTGGTCATATTCCTGTATGACATGAAGCGCTCTGGAGAGTTTTATCGCCTACAAGTCCCTTCAAGGGGTCTGCAATGAAGCTGGTGTTTCTGGGAACTGGCGGCACCTACCCGTCTAAGTTCCGCAACGTGACATCGATCGCCATCCAGTTGCCTGGCGAAGTCGTCATGTTCGACTGCGGGGAGGGCACGCAGCGCCAGCTGATGCGTTCGTCAGTCTCGTTCATGAAAATCAAGAAGATATTCATCTCGCACCTGCACGCGGACCACTTCCTTGGCTTGCCCGGTTTGATACAGAGCATGAGTCTGAACGGCCGCGAGGACGACCTTATGATCTTCGGTCCGAAGGGCATGAACAGGAACATGAGGGCCATGCTCAGCCTCGGCTTCTTCAAGTGTGGGTTCAAGGTTATCGCGTCGGATCTGAGACCGCCCTGCGAGTTCGATTTCGGCAGCTACTGGGTCAGGTGCGTTGAGGCGGAACACAGCATACCATCGCTCGCGTTCTCCCTCGAGGAGAAGCCCAGGCCGGGTAGGTTCGACCTTAAGAAGGCTAAGCGCCTGGGCATCCCAGAAGGACCGATGTTCAGGAAGCTTCAGGAGGGTCAGACGATTACGGTCGGCAGCAGAAGGATCCAGCCCGGCGAGGTGCTTGGTCCCTGCCGCAAGGGCAGGAAGGTCATCTACACGGGCGACACGAAGCCGAGCAAGGAGATAATCGCTCTTGCCAAGGGCGCGGATGTTCTCATCCACGACTGCACCCTCGACTCGTCGCACGCTCAGCTAGCTGCCGAATTCGGCCACTCGACCGCTGCTGAGGCGGCAGGTGTGGCCTCGGAAGCGCAGGTACGCCAGCTGTTCCTTGTCCATCTCAGTCCGAGATACGACGACAACTCCTTGATCGAACGCGAGGCCCGGAAGATATTCAAGAATTCGCAGGTCGCGCAGGACCTCGCGGAATACTCAGTCAGGTATGATGACTGAGGCAGCTCGTGTTGTGACGGTCAACGCAGATACCTGGAACGATGCGGGCTGGGACATCCTCGATCATGGCCGGATGCAAGAAGGCAGGCGAGTTCGGAGTGGCAACAGTCAGGGCCTTTTCTTGTGTCGGCTCCGTACTCCCGTTTGCATTGGAGGGCGTTGGGGCGATAGCCACGCAGGTATGGGTCAATGTCAACCACGGCTACCAGGGTCTGGAGTTGGTGCGCACAGGCTTGTCGGTCAAGTCGGCGATCGAGGCACTTCTTGCAGAGGATGATGGGAGGGCAGAATTGCTGGTTGCGTCTCCGAGGCCGCGGCTTTTTCACAACATCTGGGTGGATTCCCACCAGAATTCCGCCAAAGAGCTCCGGCGCATCTTTAAGGAATGCATCAAGCTGGAAGGTGATGGGGGGTGACCTCAGTATTGTGGATGTCCGTCGCAGAGTCTGTCGCGTGCAAAGGTGATTGGT
>Ga0315274_10005987_pt1 | contig 17763 bp, 11 predicted proteins | sample YL17G02_20_MG_FD_203700 | JGI IMG/M metagenome (GOLD analysis project Ga0315274, IMG submission 203700) | Sediment microbial communities from Yellowstone Lake, YNP, Wyoming, USA - YL17G02_20 | ecosystem: Environmental > Aquatic > Freshwater > Lake > Sediment | place: USA: Wyoming | collected...
CGGAGCAGTCCGTGTCGGTGCCGTGCGCTTGGCTATATCCTTGGAAGAGAAGTTTAACGCCATGACCGCAAGATTCTCGTTATATTGGAAAATTCCCGCTGGCATCGTGCCAGAATTCTGACCTTGGCTGGCAAAGCATGGCAAGGTTATCCAGCATTATTAATCCCAAATAAATATATTTAACTATCATTATCGTATTTGTCAAGGTCTTTTTGGGGCTCTATGTCATTTAAAGATTAAAAGTGGACTGCGGTTTGCGGATGGCATAAAACCGTAGCCCTTTAAGGAGGTTTTACCATGCCCAAACAGCTCCATAGGTCGTTCCAAGATGCCCAGGTCCTCAAGATCGGACGGAACCTGTGTTTCGCCTTGCTAAAGGCCTGCCGTCAGGACTCTGAGAACTTGAAGGTTGCCCACAAGAAACGCGGTGCAGCCCGAGCCATCGATCCCACCGTCAGAGAGAACATCCTCCTCGAACTGGGCATCGAGAAGCGGCTGATCGCCGACCGCTGCAACCCGCTTCGGACCTCCAACTACACCTACATCAAGAACCGCCTGCGTAAGACCCGGGGCCAAAAGGTCTCGGTACCGACGATCATCAAGCTGGCCAAGGAGTACGACTTCTACCGGCCCCGGCTCCGCCGGAAAGCTCATGATCGCCAGACCCTGACCAACGATATTTCCCGAGTCTTGAAGAGTTGATTGGGACTGTCTTTCATAAGTTTGAATCGGGGGACAGACCGAATAAGATACTCCGTCGCTTATGCGCAATTACAAAAGGCGCCGCGGATAATGAATTGAGCTACTCCCCCGCTGCTGAATGAATGATAAACGGTTTCAAGACCAAATTTTGACCGATATCTTACCCCATACGGAAAAGACTGACCTTGAAGCCGTTTCCAAGCCGAACGGATATTCTTGCCCCCCGGTTATCCCCTGGAGCCTAAACGTAGACCGCCATGGATAAAATAAACCTCCCCATTGATAGCCTCGTTTCGATACAGCTCGCCGATTAAGGATGCCACCTCTTCTGGTTCCACCAGACGGTTGATCGGAACATTTTCGAGAATTTTCTCCAACGCCTTTTGATTCATGCCTCTCACCATGGGTGTTCCTACATAACCCGGTGCGACCGCCACACAACGGATTTTGCGGGCCAGGTTTTTCCTGAAAAACTCAGCGACGATTATTTTAGGCATCACTGACATAGCTGCCTTGGTGGATGAGTAATTCAGCTGCCCGGCTGTACCCAGGGAACCAATTGAAGAGATCAGGCAAATAAGCCCTTTGCAGTCATTGTTGACCATCTGCTCTCCGCATTCGCGAATGGTCAAAAAAACCCCGGTGACATTAATATCGAGAACCGACCGGAACTGCTCCAAAGTCATTTTGCTCTTAACTTTGCCAGTTTCGCGATCGGGAGCTAAAAAAAGCCCGTCTTTTATAATACCCGCGCATGGCACCACAAGGTTGATGGCCCCAAATTTATCAATGGCCAATTTTGCCAAACCGGCATTATCTTCCTCTTTGGTGACATCACATACAATGGTGGCTACTTCGCCGCCCATCTCTCGAACCTCTCTTCGGACGCGGGAAAGGCTTTCTTCGGCAACGTCACCGAGAACCACTTTGCCACCATTTTGTATCCAATACTTGGCTACGCTTTCACCGATTCCACTTCCCCCTCCGGTTATAACTGCCACTGAACCCTTAATATCTAACATTTTACGCTCCTCTTTTCTGTGCCCCATTAAGTCCGGTTGGGAATATCAGTTTTATTGGCACAGGTTTTTTCCCCACTTAAGAACGACTTCTTCTATGAGTTCCATTGCCATTTTGCGGGCTGCATTCTGAGGATCGATACTCCGGCTCCAAATCTCCTCTACGACTTTATCGACATTTTTTTCGGCAACGATGTCTTGCCAAAGGATATGAGAAAATTCGTTTTCGATTCGGGCCCGCAGTTCAAGCTTGAGCTGGGCCTTTCGGCGCTCCTCCAGATGAGAACCCTGTTTGAGATAGCGGGAATGATTCCAAACTCCCTCATAAAGTGCGTCAATGCCAACGTTGGTGGAGGCTGAAGTCATAAATATGGGGGGGATCCATTCCCTTTTTCTCAGACTTCGATCCAACATTCCCTGGATGGAAAGGGAAATATCCTTGGCTCCGGGACGATCGGCCTTATTGACCACAAAGATATCCGCGATCTCCATCAGGCCGGCTTTCATGATCTGAATGGAATCCCCAGATTCCGGTGTGAGAATGACAAGCACAGTGTCAGTGGCCTCCGCGACATCTAATTCAGATTGGCCCACGCCGGCTGTCTCAATGATAATGATCTGTTTGCCACTGGCATCCAAGATCCGGGAGGCTTCTTTGGTGGTCCTTGAAAGCCCCCCCATGACCCTGTCCGTGCTCATGCTGCGAATAAATACATCCATCTTTTCCTGCTGCACATGCATCCGAACACGATCACCCAGCAAAGCACCGCCTGAAAAAGGGCTGGAGGGATCAACAGCAATAACACCGACCGAATAATTGTTTTTGCAGAACCTCGCAATCAACCGGTCCACGGTTGTGCTTTTTCCCGCACCAGGCGGGCCGGTTACTCCGATGTAATACGCCTTTCCTGAGAAAGGAAATATCTTCTTTAAAATATAAGGCGCATTCTCATTTCCCCTTTCGACCATGGATATCAGACGTGCGGTCGACCGTTTTTCACCGTTCAGCGATTCTTTAATTAGCTTGTCGATCTCCTGCATGAGTTTCCTTAATTCAATGAATTTATCACGCAGTTCCTTGCATACTCTCCGTTATCCCATCAATAATGACCTGCATCGGGGTATCGGGAAGGTAGACCTTGGTAATGCCGTATTCTTTTTCCAGTTTTTTGGCATCTTCCGGAGGCATCACACCCCCCATGAAGACCTTGACATTGTTCAGCCCTTTTTTCTTGAGCATTTCCACCACAATCGGACCTAGGGTAAGATGATTGCCACAAAGACTGCTCAATCCGACCACATCGGCATCTTCCTCAATGGCAGCCTCCACAATTTCTGCTGGAAATTTGTTTCCTAGATACACCACGTCCATGCCGGCTTCTTTTAAAAACTGCGCCACTAGATAAACACCACGCCAGTGAATATCCAGTCCCAATTTCGCTATGACGACCTTAATTCTTCTAGCCATCCTCTTTTCCTCTTTCCAGATTAATTGATTCTCAGTTTACAGTAAAGGGAATGACCACAAACCATATTCTTCGCGGAAAAGTTCCTCAATTTCACCCAGAGTAACCAGGTTCTTGACCGCATCCAGGCAGTAGGGATAAAGATTTTCATGGCTGTGACACTTTTGACGGAGAATGTTTAAAGACTCCTTGACCTTCTGGTCATTGCGCTCTTTTCTGAGGCGCTCTAACTTGGCTTTTTGTCTTGAATAAGTTTCCGGGTATTCAAACACTTTGATAGGTGTAACCTCCGCCATTTCATCTCTCATAAAATTGACACTCGCAATTTTCATTTCGCCGTTCTCGATCTTTTTTTGGTACTCATTGTTATAATTGGCAATTTCACGATGCAACCAGCCATTTTCCACGGCAGAAACCAGACCGCCCATATCCTCAATTCTCTTGGTATAATTCGATATTCTCTTGACCATTTCCTCCGTGAGATATTCCACATAATAAGAACCGGCCAACGGATCTACGGTGTTAACCACGCCCGTTTCAGCCTGGATAATCTGCTGGGTGCGTAGGGAGACCAAAGCGGCTTCTTCGGTTGGCGCCGAATAGGCTTCGTCATAAGAATCCACATGCAGAGATTGACATCCACCGAGGACGGCGGCCAGTCCTTGCAAGGCCGAACGCGCGATATTGTTGTGCGGTTCTGTGGCCGGAAGGGTTACACCTGCCGTCTGAACATGATAGCGCATAAGCATCGATTTGGCACTCTGGGCGCCAAAGCGTTCTTTGGCAATTTTATACCAAACCTTGCGGCTGGCACGACATTTGGCGATTTCCTCAAAGAAATCATTATGCAGATCCCAGAAAAATGACATTCGCGGAGCAAAATCGTCAAAGTTCATACCTCTTTTGATCAGCTCTTCGGAAGTGGCCACGGCGTTGGCAATGGCAATGCCGACCTCGGCTATGGCATCCGTGCCGGCTTCCCGTAGGTTATATCCATTGAAGCTGATGGGATTCCAGCGGGGCACATTTTTGCATATCCACTCGACAACATCACACTGCATCCTGAATGAAACTGATGGTGGCAGGATTTCATAACCGCTGCCCACACATGTTTCCATGATGAAATCATTCTGACAGGTACCTGCAAGTTGGTTCCACTGAATTCCCCTTTCCTCGGCGATGGAAAAGTACATCCCGGGAATGACCAAACTCGTGCTGGGAAGATGGGTGACAATGGACGTACTCACCGCGCCAAGGTCGATTCCTTCAAGATAGGCGTCCATGTCCCAGATTGAATCGACGGCGGCGCCGCATTTTCCCACGTTGCCTTCGGCCTCGGGATCGTCTGAGTTATAGCCGCGAATGGTCGGCAAATCCAAAAGGATGTTGATGCCCGTTGCACCGTGGTCCATCAAATAGCGAACTCTTCTGTTGCAGTCTTCCGGAGCTCCCAAGCCGGCCAGCTGGCGAACGGTGAAGAGTCGGCCGCGATACATGTTGGGATATATGCCGCGCACATAGGGTGGCCGCCCGGAAAAACCGATGTCTTCTAAATAACGGACATCTTTGACATCCGCAGGGGTGTATATCAGTTTGACGGGAATTCCCGAATGGGTAAAGACCTTTCCCTCCATTTGCCTGTCGGCATCCCGGAGGCAGTTATGGAACCAGTCATCATATTGTTCCCTAATCCGTTTGATATGTTCCTCACTGAAAAAGCAGGTAGCTTCGTCTTTTTTCTCTGACATAGGCACCTCCATCTAAGTCACTTTCGTGATTGTAAACAGTTAGAGATCGCGCGAGGTTTTTCATATGAAGCTGGGCTCTCAGTACGGTCATGGATGTCGCTTCTGATTCGCCCCTCACTCCCCGCCCCGCGTTCTTCGCCCTTAATATTGATGGACTTTCCCTCCGATAATGACGATCTCTGGCTTACCCAGGGCGTCGAAAGACTTGATGGGGTCGCCCTTGACTACCTGGAGATCGGCCAGCTTCCCGGGCTCGATCGTGCCCAGCTCGTCGGCTTTTCCCAAAATGAGGGCGCCGTTTTTGGTTGCGGCGACGATCGTCTCCATCGGGCTCACTCCGAGCTCGACGTAGTATTTGAGTTCTGCAAAATAGATCTCCGGATAGAGCTTCATGAAGCCGAAGAAGGCGTCCGTGCCGACGCCCATCGTAATCTTGCGCTGCCGCGCTTTTTTGAAAAGAGTTTCGTGGAGCGCCAGAGTCCAGTGCCTCTTTTCAGTCAGAACGGCGGGAAGCCATTTGGTTCTGTAAAGTTCGCGATAGATGGCAATCGTCGGAACGCTGTAAACGCCCTTTTGGGCCATGAGGTCGAGGACGTCGTCTTCCATCTCGTTGAGGTGCTCGATGCACTGGACCCCGGCCTGGACGGCGATCCGGGTCATGGTCGTGGGTTCAGTGTCGGATTTGCCTCCGCCGTGGGCGGTGATCCTGCAACCGAGCGTCTTGGCTTCATCCACGGCCGCCTGGGCTTCCTCGAGCGTGAATGTGGGCGAAATCTTGATCTGGTCGAACCCATTCTTAAACATCTCCCGGACGGCCTTTCGCCACTCCCAAGGCCCGTTGACCGCCATCGACCCCCGGATCCCGTCGCCGTGACCTCCCGTGACCGTAAGCAGATCCCCGCACGGAAAGAGCCTCACGGAGTCAATGTAGCCGAGCGCTTCTCCGGCCCTGATGGCCTGCATCGACTGGACCGGCGAGCCGACGTCCCGGACCGCTGTGACACCGCTCTTGAGATACATATCGAGGATATGGAAAGAGCGGAGGGTAGCCAGGCTGTCGGTGTCGGTGAGGAATTGGACCGAGTCGTAAGGGTACCCCGTGTGGATATGGCAATCGATGAACCCTGGGAGGATGAACTTTCCGGTGACGTCGATCTTCTTGGCATTTTCGGGGATCTTGACCTTTGCCACCGCACCGACCTCGGCGATCTTCTGTCCCTTGATGACGATCGTCGTGTTAGAGACGGGTGCTCCCCCGTTCCCGTCGATGAGCGTTCCTCCGACAAGGGCGACGATCGGCTCCTCTCTTATCTCCTCTTTCTCCTGATTTTCCTGGGCCAGCGATAATGATGCGCCTAGGAAAACAACCGAGACCATCACCACGAAAATCACGCGCCAGACCTTCATTTTTTCTTCTCCTCTTTATTATTTTAGGACTTTTTTTGCTTGTGGTTTCATTGAGCCAAATCAGGCCGGAAACGGCGACAGGTGCTGCCGCTTCGCACTCCCTAATTCAGTGTGGCACGCGATGCTGGTCGAACCAGTTAGAGACAAACAAGATCTTCTGCATGTGATGGCTGGGCCGGCCGATAATGCCGTGCCCCTCGCCCGGGAACCGGACCAGAACCGCTTCAACCCGCAACAACTTAAGGGCTTGATAATACTGCTCTGATTCAGACATGGGAGTGCGATAGTCTTCCTCACCCGTCATTACCATGGTCGGAGTCTTGACGTTCTTGACGACAGAAAGAAGGCTGAGCTTCTCGTAATGCTCCGGATTGTCCCACGGGAACCCCGGGAACCAGTCCTGCAAAACCATGATTGGGATATCTGTGGTCAGCAGGAAGCTATACCAGTTGATCACCGGATAGAGGACAGCGGCGGCCCTGAACCTTGTCGATCTGCCGATCATCCAGGCCGTCAGTACGCCGCCACCGCTGCCCCCTGTCACAAACACGTTGTCGGGATCAACGTAGCCTTTGGCGATCACTTCGTCCACGCCGGAGTTCAAATCGTAGAATTCGTCGCCCGGATACCTAAGGTGAATCAGGTTTGCGAATTCCTCGCCATAGCTGGTGCTGCCCCTCGGGTTCGTGTACAAAACGATATAGTCCTTTGCCGCCCACAACTGCTTCTCCAGGTCGAATCGGTCGCCGTAGTTGAGGAATGGGCCGCCATGAATTTCGAGCATCAAAGGATATTTCTTCAAGGGGTCAAACCCGGGGGGTTTGATGATCCAGCCGTGAATCGTTTTTCCATCCAGCGAAGAGGGATACGAGATTTCCTCCACGCGGCCCAGCTCTTTGTCGGCCAGAAGCTCGTGATTAAGGTGTGTGATCACTGACCTGCCCGGTCGATCGACGCGACCGACCGCAATATCCGCCGGAACATCGGGCCGAGTGTAGGGCACCGCAAACTCGCCATTTCTTGAGAGTGAAAAGCTACCGATGCTTGAGTAGAGGCTTTCCGTGAAGCCATACGTTCCGATGTCCCTGGCGATCTCTTTAACCTTCCCGTCAATCGAGCAGAACCCAAGCTTGGTATTGCCTTTATCGTCATACAAAAAGACCACCCCGCTGCCGTCCGGGGCAAATCGAGGGGCAGCCACGTCGTGGTCCGGGCTGCCTAAAATCATTCTGGACCCGCTGCCGTCACGGTTCATCAGGTAGAGATGAGTAATCTGATAGATCTGACGTCTATCGTCGTACCCTGTATAAGCGATGTACCTTCCGTCCGGCGATACGGTAGGCGATCCATCGGGACCGCGTCTGTCAGTCAACGCCTTCGCCCTCCCGTCAGAAACTGATACCTCATAGATTTCAGAGTCGAATGGTTCATACTCCGCATCCGGATGTTGATTGGAGCTTAAGATGAGGGAGTTGCCGTCCGGTGTCCATTCAACCGCTCCGCCGCCCCAAGGACCTTTGAGAAAAGCGTGCTCATCGGTCGTGATTTGCCGCGGTGCGCCACCATCGGCCGAGATCACGAAGATCTGTGTGGAGCCCGGCTCCAAATAGCCCACTCGGTCGAATCGGTACATCAGTTTGTCAAATACCCTGGCTTGATCCGCCCATTTCGCTCCAGCCGGAGGCGCCGGGAAACTGCCGATTTGTCTCGGTGCTCCAGGAACCGTCGACTTAAAGGCGATCGATTTTCCGTCAGGGGACCAGCTTATTGCCGAGGGCGGTTTTGCCAGATTGGTGAGTTTGGTCGTCTGTCCTGTATCCATCCATCGCAAATAGATTTGGGGTATACCATCGCGGGTCGATACATAGATAATTCTGGTCCCGTCAGGTGACCATCTGGGCGACATATCGTTGAAGCTTCCGGTCGTCAAGGATCGATGGCCAGTGCCATCCTGGTTGACGATCCAAAGATTCGAACAGCGCCTGTCTGACATAATGTCGCAGAACGTGCGGACATATACGATGCGCCTTCCGTCGGGCGAAATCTGCGGATCGGCGGGAAACTCAATGTTGAACAGGTCGGTAGGCGCAAGCTTCCCAGGGTTTTCAGCAGCGCTTGTCGGGACGGCAAACCATATAGCTGCAAGGATCAATGAGATTACCGGCTTGAAATACTTAAGCATCTCCATACCTCCGGGTTTATAGTCGATATTTGATCGGCGTATTCGGTGACAGAGCTCCTTCACCATCAACAATCGTAACGATATTCGCAGCGACCAAGCTGCCTCCATCGTGCTATTGTACTACCGGCAGCCAAACTGCCGTCGACTGGCGCTTGGAGCGGAGAATGGTAATCTCCGCCTTCTGATAATCAGGCGTTTTTGCATCAAATATGTTCGGTATGAACGTTTGCGGATTGCGGTCATACAGTGGAAAGAGGGTTGACTGTATCTGAACCATGATCCGATGCCCTGGCTGGAATACGTGGTTCACGTTGGGCAAATCGAATCGATACCGCTGCGGCACATTAGGCGGTATGGCCGTTGGATGCTCGAAGCTGTCTCGGTAGCGGCCGCGGAAGATATCTATGGCAATCGGAAGTTCATACCCGCCAAGTGGAGGATCGGTTACATTCTGGGCGGGGTAGACGTCGATGAGCTTAACTACGAAGTCACCGTCACTTCCCGTGGTCATCGCGCGAATATCTGCGACGGGAATGCCGCGCACGCGTACCGGCGAGCTCAGTACCGACGTCTCATACACGAGCACATCGGGGCGCCCGTCAACGAAACGCTGATCCTGGACCAGCCATTGACTCCAGGGAATATAGCCGGTCGCGGTGGTCCAGATGTGCAAAAAGGGGTCGAGCACCGGGCGCGGCAGGAATGGAACCGGCCTGGCGGGATCGCTGATGTATGCATCGCGCCCATCCGATTCCGTGGGCTGATCAAAGGACAAACTGAAGCCCGCACCGAGATAGAGAGGCTTCAACCCTGTTTCACAGTCACGCTCACAGGCGCTCGGCCAGTCCTGAAATCGCTCCCACCGATTCTCGCCCGTGTTGTAGACCGTAACACGTGCGAGCTGAGCCGGAGGTCCATCGCGAAGGTGCTCGTTCATAAATGGCAGCACCATGTCGCGGTTATATTGCTTCGCCGTATCCCCTTCCCAGAGAAGCGGCCCGATGGAATAGCCGATGCCGTTGACCTGGCTGTGAGACCACGGCCCGAGAACCAGCCAATTGTTGGCCTCGTGACCCGCCGCTTTCAGTGCCAGCCACGCATGATTGGCACCCCACATGTCTTCCTGATCCCACAGGCCTTGCTCCCATAGCGTTGGGACTGACGAAGGACGGGCGGCGAGCAGCTTGTCGAGGGCCTGGCCCTGCCAGTACGCGTCGTAGGCCGGATGGGCCATGGTGCGAGCGACCCACGGGAGCTTCTCGAGCCCGCGCTCGCGCATATAGTCGCCGGTAGAGCCCGCGCGCAAAAACTCCTCGTACTTATCGAAAATTTCGCTCGGATAGACCGCGCCCGCGCCGCGCTGCGCGGTCTGCATGTGAATGTAGCCGAGCATGAGATTGCGGAAAGCACCATAGTGAAACCAATCATCACCCATCCACGCGTCGACCACGGGGCTCTCGGGAACCGCTGCCTTGAGCGCCGGATGCGGATCGAGCAGTGCCATTGCCGTAGTAAAGCCTTCATAGGACGAGCCAATCATGCCGACCCGGCCATTCGATTCCGGCGTGTTTTTCACCAGCCAGTCGATGGTGTCCCAGGCATCGCTCGTGTGGTCAACGGACGTGGGATTCAACGGCCCACGCACGGGACGCAGCACCACGTAGTCGCCTTCCGAGCCATACTTGCCGCGCACGTCTTGATAGACGCGGATGTACCCGGCCTGCACGAAGACTTCATCGGCAAGCGGGAGCGTAGCTAGCAGCGACGGACTATCGGAACGATGTGAGCGTCCCGCTGCATCGTAGGGCGTGCGAGTCAGTACGATAGGGGTATTCTGAGCGCCCTTTGGCACGAAAATGATCGTCTGGAGCTTCACGCCGTCACGCATTGGAATCATCTCAACGCGCCTGGTGTAGTCCTGATCGGGACGTTTGAGCTTAAACTCCTTTGGGATATCGCTCAGGCTAAAGGCTTCGCTCGATTGCGCCGGCGCGGATTCGGCCGGCACGGCTGTCGCAAGAGCGCTCAATCCAATCGCGGCGACTATGAATCTCACCAGCGGTTTGCTCAAGGCTTCTTTCCTAAATGTAGTAAAGTGAGTGATCTTTAACCCAATTCTCGTGTTCTTGTTCATTATCTACCCTTTTATAAACCTAGTTAAAATCTATAGACTTGGAATGATAAAAAAATAAGGCAGGCCCATCTCGAACTTTATCCAATACCGGGAGGGCCCAAATCAGAGGATGTCGTGGGTGCAAGTGGGGCCGCGCCCGCCTGTGTAGGTTCTTGTCGGCCGATGGTCATGTCTATTTCCCATCTTCCGAAAGTCGGCGTGCCTCCGCTCTCATGACATCCCGGCCTTAAACAAAGAGATGGTTCTTCGATTTAGGCAAATCTCAATTAGAACATGAATCGAAAAGCTGCTGATAAGGATCTTGGAGCATTGATAGCAGTTGGCATTTCAAAGGTCGGGCCAACCTGCTGGAATACAGCCGTTTCTCTTCCTTGGTTGAACACATTAAATACATCCAACCAGAATCGCACTTTGAAATCTCTGATGTTGAATGATTTCTCAACTCTCAGGTCCAAATTGTTTCTAGCCGGCAATCTGCGGGAACCATGGGGTTCAGTCAATATATTTACGGATCCTTGATACAGTCCGGCAATACGTAACTGTCTTGTCCACGTCCAACCGCTATTGTAGGTATAGTAGCCGCTCACAATGATATCCAGCGGCAAAGCATAAGTGGCTTGAATTTTAACCGAATGAGGAGTGTTAATTGTGCTTCGTCCCTGCAGGTTAATCTGATAATTCGGATCATAGAACAGAGTGGATTTACCAACATTATGAGCACCGCCAAAGGCCGTATAGTAATTTGAGTAATTTCCTTTGTCACTGCTATACACATACGAGGCGAGAAGCTGCCAGTTGTTTGAGAATCTCTTGGTGAAGCTGATTTGCAGGGCTTTGTACTTTCTATCCGGTGTCAAACTGACGACACCGGGAAATGCGGCTCCTATATCTCTTCCTTTTTCAGGATTCGTGATGAGATATCGATTTTGGCCAGGATTGACCTGGTTAAAGACAGTGTATGCCTGCCCTGTCTCAGGATCCACCCTTTGAACTGGCGCAAACATGCCGCCGACATTAACCGGTTCAATAAAGTCGTTCCAGTCTTTATACAAAAATGTAAGGCCAAAAGTAAAATCTTGTCCTATGACTTGTTCGATCCCAGCCGAAAATTGATCCACGGAAGATTGTTTGATATCCGGATCTAAACTATACAGGTTTTCGGGAGGAGTTCGAAACAGCTCAATCAATGTGCCGAATGCTGGAACGAAGTACGTAACATCGTCTTCTTTTTGGAGACTTAGATAATCGATGTAAAAGCTTTTTGTGTTTTCGTAGTATCTTCCGTAGTGAGCCTTGAAAGCTGTTTTGTGTGTTTTGAAGATATCCCACACGAAGCCGATCCGGGGTCCCAGAGCAGTCGGCTTAAAGACAGTTTTGTCTCTGACTATTCCTCGATAGATCGTGTACCGTAGACCCGGGTTGATGACGAATGACTCTGAAATCTTCCAGGCATCTTGGGCGTAGAAAGTGTATGTTTTGTCAATACCCTCGACATTATAGCCCAAGCCACCAACTGCCAAATAAGGGGAGCCAAGGACATCCAAATAGAGAAGGTCGCCGTTCGGGCTCCAGTCAATTTCGCCCCGACCTCTCCCGTATTCGGCACCGATTTTAAAGTCATGAGAACCCAAGAAACCTTCAGCGTAATGCGACAGGGCCGCCGCTGCTTGGAATCGCCTCGATGGAAAAGTCAAGTCCCCTAAGTAGCTCGCGGTGGTGTACGCGCCTGTCACCAAATCTATATGACCAGGGGTCTCCGTATCACCGTTACTTGGCGTAAATTGCAGAGTATAATTGACGATGGAAGCTCTTAACTCAAAAAGAGTGGAATTTGAAAATTGATGAACAAAACTGACCAGTCCGATATGATTGAATTCATTGATATCTGTATTTGACACATCTGTGTAAAAAGGACTCATATAAATAGTTTTTCTATCGACCTTGTAATAGGCATAAGAAGCTTGCAGTTTGCTTTTTTGGTCTAGTTGAAAGGTCAGCTTGAAATTCATTTTAGGAAAAGTCGAAGGGCTAGACCTATCGGAAGATTTCAGAAGAGACTTGTCCGAGAAATATTCCAAACCGGCAAAAAACCAGAGCTTGTCCTTAATCATGGGTCCACCAAGATGGATACTGGTATCAAGTGAACGAGTTACAGGGCTTTCACCGAGCAAGCTCCATCTTGGATCATCCTTTATAAAATTATCACTGTTCCAATCAAATCCTCGATACAAGAAAAGACCATCCCCGCTAAATTTATTCCCCCCCGACTTGGTGATAATATTGACCACAGATCCTGTGAAATCTCCGTATTCAGCCGGAGCGCCTAAACCCATGACTTGCGCTTCTTCAATGGTATTGTAATCAAACCGAGAAGATTTGGCCCATTCACCACCATAGGCAGTGGCTAAGTCGACTCCGTCCATCTTATATGCGTTGGAACTAAAATCGCCGCCGCCATAGGAACTCCCATCCACAACGCCAGGTGCAAGGTTAATAATATTATCCGTCCTTTGGCTCGTGGGTATGTTTTCAAAGAAGTCTTTGGTGATGATGGTCTTGGCCATAGCTGAATTGGTGACGTCGATGAGAGGTGCTTCTCCGGTGACCGTTACTTCCTCGGCAAGCTTAGCGGCGTTGAGGATAACATCAACCGTAACAGTCATTCCCACGTGCAGTTGAATGTTAGTCTTCTTCGCCGGGCTAAATCCAGCTAAACTCACTTCTATGGTATAGATTCCTACAGGAAGAGCGGGAATTCGGTATTGGCCTGACTCATTCGCAATGGCAGATCTCGTTCCCATAAGATTTGGGGAAGAGGCAGTAACGGACGCGCCAGGCAGGACGACACCTTGTTCATCAACCACCTTGCCCTGAATTGTCCCCATTTCTTTTAACTGTGCAAACGAGATTCCAGACACCAAGATAAGGATTAAAAAGAAGATAAGCCCCGCCCGATAAATTTTGTTCATTCCTTCCCTCCTTTAATTCTTTTAACCGAAATTTCTTCCGAGTCAAAGCCAGAACGCTTTTGACTGAAGAGACTCAAAATTCTGACTCCCTTTTCCAGTGAAGATGATTATTGTTCATATATAAATCATCCCCAATTCTCACATTTTGCTATATCTAACTATAGTCAATATCTATTGTCAAGCCTTTTTTTTGGGCTCTATAACGTTTAGTGTGGTGATTTGGCCCTACCCCACTTCTATATGGGAGAAATGAGCCAAAAAGGGCAAAAAGAAGGCCAATCGTTTTTGAGTTTGGAAGATGGGGGCTGATATTTCTTGTCCCATAACTGGTCATTACCCGTCCTCTGTCAATTTTTTCCTGTATAGGAGCCTTTAATTGAGGCTTTTATTTTGTAGCCATAAAATAAAATGCCCTAAAGTCCCGCACACTATTCGTCATAGAGCCGCCTTTTAAAATCGCTGGACAGACGCTTGACATGCCGATTATCAGTTTATATAGTTAACTATACTTATTATGTAAATTTGGAGTTTTGATTAGCAAAAGAAGTCCAAGGTAACTAAATCAGCCAAAAGGTATGGACACCGTCCTGGACGTCATTAAGATATTGCAAGCATTAAAAGAAGGAAACCATAAGGATAGGGATATCAAGAAGATCCTTGGAGGAAATTTCATCCGTGTATTGGAGAAAGTTATCGAAAACTAGGACTGGAGCAATGTTTAGTTCAACCGCGGTAGGGAATTAAGAGTTCCCTGGCTGCAAACGGTCTGCGAAATGTCCATCTTCCACTTCCTTTTATCAAAAAAACATTTCATTTAGAAGGAGAGATTATTGAAATGAGAAAGTTCTTAACACTTTTTCTTTCTGCTGCCTTGGTGTTTGTTCTTGGAAACGCGTACGCGAAACAGGCCGATACACACGGTCTGATTGGCCGGATCGGACAGGCTGCCGAGGACTACTGCGCGAAGCGAAAGGAAGTCACTCTCATGGTAGGCGTTACCAAGCGAGGTGAGCGCTACGTTAAGGGCTTCCGCTCCCCAGACGCAGTCAAGGCCATACTCCCGAATGTCGAAACGGTCTACGAGATCGGCTCGGACACCAAGCTCTTCAACTGCATCCTCCTGGCGAAATTGGCGGCAGACGGGATTGTCGCCCTGGACCACACGATCGGCGAGTACCTGCCCCAGGACCTAAAACTGCCGCCCGAGGTGGCAGCGATCACCCTCTTGCAGTTGGCGACCCATACCTCCGGGTTGCCACGGATTGTCGATAACTTTGAAAAGCTCGTCCTGGAGGACGTAAACACCTGCTACGCCAGGTACAAAAAGGAGGACCTCTACGAGGGCCTGCGCACAGTCAAGCTGAAGTCTAAACCAGGCACCCGATGGCTGTACTCCATCATCGGCACGGGCACGCTCGGTCACATTCTCGAACTGAAGTCGGGCCAAAGGTGGGAAACGCTTGTGAAGGAGATAATCTGCGAGCCGCTCGGCATGAAGGACACCACGGTAATTCTGTCCAAAGACCAGCGGGATCGGATGGCCATCGGCTATGACAGCCAGGGTAATCCGGCTCCTGTCTGGGAATTCGATGTCCTGGGTGCCCAGGGCGCTCTTCGCTCGACAATGAAGGACATGTTGACTTTCGCCGAGGCGAACCTGAAGGTCGATGACTCCGCCCTATCGGCCGCCATGCGGCAGACCCGACAACCGTACTTCGACTGGCCGGATGGCACGTCGGCACCCAAATTTTATAATTGGCCGGCTTTGGCCGCCCAAGGGCTGGGCTGGTGGAAGTTGATCTTGCCGGAACGCGAAGCCTGGGTTCACGACGGCGCCACAGGTGCCTATAGAGCGTTCGTGGGTATTTGCGAGAAGCTTCAGGTCGGCCTCATTCTGCTGTCCTCCAACGGAAAAAATCTAGAGGACCTCATGGAAATGCCTGGTCTTGGTTTCGATTTGCTCAAGCTGGCGACCGAGGTATCGTTGCGGTGAGCCGACCCGCTTGACCGAGGGCTCGATCTCGGCGGCGCGGATTTGATCGAATTCAGCCGCGGGGTACGCCCAGACTGCATGAACGCAGGCTCGGCGTCGCGTCAGCGAGTGGTTTTTCTATACTGAGTTCCCCTCATGAATATCAAGACACATGAAAACAGCCATCCGGTTTCTGGGGTTAGCGAAGTAGCTGTCGTTGTAGCCGCATAATCGAAAGCCAAGCCTCAAGTAGAATCCTATCACTGGATGCTTGGGAGGAGGGTCATCCATCAGGGCAATACAACCGTCGTTTTTGGCCACTTTTGCCAGATGCTGGACTAATTTTGTCCCGATACCACGTCCTCGGTGGCCTTCCTCCACCACTAAATCACCTATCCATGCCACCTTGTTCCATTGCCAGACATGGATAAATCCAAATCCGACAACGGTCCCTTCTTCCTCTGCAACAAAAATGTGAGAGGCTCTTAGGTCGAGCACGTGAGTATAATCAATAACACTTCCGGCAATTTCCTGACACCGCTTCAAGTCACCTTCTTCGAAAGCACGGATTTCCATGTTTCTTCAAACTTCCACGGTTTCAGAGCTCAGATAGCCATTCGATTGCCCCTGAGGATATCCTCTTTAGAACGAGAGATAAAATAAAACACTTCGAACACCCTGTCAAGCTCTGAGCAAGAATAGGAATTTCCCCTCATATAAATTGTCCAAATCCTAGATGCGACCTTCCTACAAGTCTTCTTTATACGAGTCAGTCTTTTCTTCGCCTATAGAATTCCGCGTAATCTCTGATTTTGTGCAATTTCAATGAGTCTGGATCTTCCATTGATCGCCTGTAATTTCCCATAAAGAACCTGACTCGCTCAACGTCTTCATCTGTCCAAACGCGCCAACCACGGCCGTCCTTCATCACTTCTGATATCAATCCCTCCCGAATCCACCGCAGAAGAGTCGGCTTTGAGATTTTCAGCATATCCGATACTTCTCGTGTTGTATGTGCCATTGGATATCACCCCCCTACCCTATCACGTCACGAAACACCCTGAGCCAGTTGCCTCCCAGAAATTTCACGATATCCTCCTCTCGGTAGCCCCGCCGAATCATCCCCGCCGTCACATTCAGCCATTTCTTCGGGTCGTTTACGCCCTCCGTGGCCATAGGATAACGAAAACGATAGGAGGATTTAAACCGTTCCGGATTGTAATTCGCCATGAGGGCCTCCTCTTGGGCGGGATCCGTAGGCCAGCCCCTCAGAGCACTATCACTGCCGCAAGCGACATGATCGATGCCCACCAGTTTAACCACGTGGTCGATGTGGTCTATAAAATCTTCTAGAGTCACTGGCATGTCCCTTTTTACAAAGATGTTTACTGTGCTCAACCCCATGACACCACCCTTATCCGCTAAAGCCCGGATCTGTTCGTCCGTCTTGTTCCGCGGATGTGGAGTCAGCGCATAGCAGTTCGTATGACTGAAAATCGGAGGCTTTTTGGAAAATGCGATGGCATCCATAGTTGTCTGGTAGCCCGAATGGCTCGTATCCACCAATATCCCCAGTTCATTCATGCGTGAGACTGCAGCTACGCCAAAGTCGCTAAGACCGGCGTTCGTTCTTTCTGTGCACCCATCACCCAAAAGATTCCTTTCATTGTAGGTAAGCTGAATGGACCTCACTCCCATGCTGTGGAACAGATCCAGGTTCTCAAGCTTATCCTCAATCGGGGCGTTCTGAAAGTTAAACATCACAGCGGTTTTGCCTTCTTTCTTGGCCTGTTCAGTATCCGCCGTCTTCAAACATGGCAGAAGCAAGCCGCTGTTCTTCCGAATGGTCTCCTTCAATTGAGCACAATCCTCGACGGCGGCCTGGAAAGGATAGGCAAGAAGCATATAAGTTCCTTGAGGGTTGGATGGAAATCGGACTCCGAGAGTGGGGCTCATACACGTGACCCCGCTATCTCTTATATTGGCCAAGCCTTTTTCATCCAGGAGCTCACTACTAATCATGTCGATAACGATGGATCTGGAATAGATATCCTGTGCCTCACTCAATAAGACGTTTAGATCTGAGGGCTTCGCCAGAGCGGAAGCGGCCCACATGAGTGAGGAATACGACAGCGCTGCAGTCCCGCCGGCTTTCAAGAACTCC
>Ga0315274_10005988_pt1 | contig 17762 bp, 7 predicted proteins | sample YL17G02_20_MG_FD_203700 | JGI IMG/M metagenome (GOLD analysis project Ga0315274, IMG submission 203700) | Sediment microbial communities from Yellowstone Lake, YNP, Wyoming, USA - YL17G02_20 | ecosystem: Environmental > Aquatic > Freshwater > Lake > Sediment | place: USA: Wyoming | collected...
TACGGAGCCTTGAAAATATTTACGACATCTTCTCGTAAAATTGTATTATTAAGAATTTTTCCAGTGGTAACAGAGCTATTAGCGAGAGTTGGATTGGGATAAGTACCACTTAAATCACCACCGGCAGATTGTCCTTCATCGATGAATTTTGAACTTAATGCGAGTGTATCTTTACCCTGTAGTTTGTAAGCGTTATAAGCATTAACCGCAATTTTTGCGCTATCGACATACTGAATATTTACAGAACGCGCAAAGTCAGCAGTGTCGGTATACGGTGCTTTGAAGCCAGATATGACATCGTTTCTGGTAATTGTTGCGTCCTGGATTTTTTGACTCGTTATAATATTATCTTGTAGCATCGAATTAGAGATGGAGCTCGGTTGCCCTTCATTTACAAACCTTGCATCTAAGCTGGTAGTATCTTTACCCTGTAATTTGTAGGCATTATACGTATTAGCAGAAATTCTTACACTATCAATTGGTGGTGCAACACGAGCGTAATCAGCCGTATCAGAATACGGAGCCTTGAAAATATTTACGACATCTTCTCGTAAAATTGTATTATTAAGAATTTTTCCAGTGGTAACAGAGCTATTAGCGAGAGTTGGATTGGGATAAGTACCACTTAAATCACCACCGGCAGTCTGTCCCTCATCAATGAATTTTGAACTTAATGCGAGTGTATCTTTACCTTGTAGTCGATAAGCATTGTAAGTATTCACTGATATGCGGGCGCTATCGACATAGGGGAGATTAATATTTTTTGCGTAGTCGGATGTGTCAGAATAAGGTGCTTTGAAATTATTTGCGACATCTTGTCTTGTGATAGTCCTATCAATAATCTTCGCTGAAGACACCGCGCCATCAACAATCATTGCAGTTGATATCGCATCAGTTTGTCCTTCGTCAACAAATTTAGCACTTAAAGCGATTGTGTCCTTATCTTGTAGTTTAAATGTGTTATAAGCATTGACTGATATGCGGGCACTATCAACCGCAGTTACAGGAGGTATAGTACGCGCATAATCAGCGGTATCGGAAAAAGGTGACTTAAAGTTTGTCGCAACATCAGCTCGGGTAATAGTATTGTCTTGAATCTTAACTGATGTTATAGTATTGTTAGTAATCGTCGGGTTAGGATAATTTCCCGTTAAATCACCACCGGCAAACTGTCCTTCATCAATAAACTTTGCGCTTAACGCGATTGTGTCTTTACCCTGCAATTTGTATGCATTTCCTGAAATTCTGGCGCTATCAACATACAGGACATTTACCGCACGGGCAAAATCCGCAGTATCGGATAATGGTGCCTTGAAATTGGAAACGACATCAGCTCGGGTAATTGATGCGTCCTGGATTTTCGGACTCGTGATACTATTGTCCTGAAGCATTAAATTGGTAATTGCGTTGGTCTGGTTTTCATTAACATATCGTGAATCTAGGGAACTAGTATCTTTACCTTGCAATTTATTACTATTATATGAATTAAGTGAAACTCTTGCGCTATCGACATACGGGATATTTGCATTTCTGGCAAAGTCAGATGTGTCGGCATACGGCGCCTTGAAATTTCCAGTAACGTCAGATCTTATAATTGTCGCATCTTGTATCTTAAGCGAATTAATCGCGTTATCAGCAATTTCAGTGGTCGCAATCGGAGGTGTTATCGGTCTTAGCACCGGCGTAAATGCTAAATCACTAAGTTGAATCGCGCCATCTTGTATCTTTGATGAAGTTACCGCATTATCAAAAATCATCGTATTGGAAATTGAATTGGATTGCCCTTCGTCAACAAATTTAGCGCTTAAACTAATCGTATCTTTACCCTGTAATTTGTGGGCATTAACCGAAACTCGGGCACTGTCAACATAAGGAACCGAGACCGCGCGTGCATAATCCGAAGTATCGGCATACGGTGCTTTAAAATTATTTATTACATCTTCTCTTTGAATCGTTCCATCCTGTACTTTCAATGATGTAACGGAACTGTTACTAATGCTCGGATTAGGATAGGAGCCGGTTAAATCACCAGATGCGATTTCTCCTTCATCGATAAACTTTGTACTCAAGGCAATGGTATCTTTTCCTTGAAGGCGATACGCATTATAGGCATTAGTAGCGATTCGAGTACTATCAACATAAGATATATTAGCCGACAGTGCATATCCAGCGGTATCTGCTTTCTTAGCTAAATAAGCATAAGCAGAACTGACCAATCTAATTCGTGGTGTCATTGCGTTATTAGGATTAACCTGCATCTCTAAATAGCAGTTTCCGGATTGCGGGATAGTATCAATTTGGTTCACCCATCCTAACAGCACATTGAAGAGACCGCTGCGGGTTATAACCGTCTGGGTTTCATTCCAAAATGCGGTTCCGCCGGATGGAATAGTGAATAATCGAAATGTAATTGAGTAATTACTATCGGTAAGCGGGTTACCTTGCAGGTTAGTTAATTTGCCCTGATAATTAAGCATTTTTGGAATCGCTATAGCATCCGGTTCGGATATAATTTGTGGTGCGGTTAGTACGTTTTCTGCTCTGATTAACGAAATTAATAAAAGCAGTAATAACAGATATTTATTTTTAGACATACCGTCCTCCAATTTATTATTATTTTATATTTTTCCAAGGTTACTCTTTATTTAAAATTAACCATGCGCTAATCATTGTATAACTAATACTATAATTAAATATGTTGTTTTGGCAAGGCTGTATTTTTTGCTACAGAGGCACGGTCGAATCGACCCTTCATCCGAATCGGATTTAAATTTATACGAAGTCCGCTTTCGGACACGTGTCGAAGCAAATCGCTCCCGTTTCTCGGGGAGACCCGATTCGGGAGGGCACAGAGGAATTTCTTGGTTTTTCTCCGCTGGCTCTGTGTCTCCGTGGCAATTTTTTCAGTATTCTTGTTTGAATACAACTTGACATTACTAAAGAACAATATTAATATTCGAGTTGATGAGAAAAATTATTTTCGTGTTTATTATTTTTTTGCCAATTATTGCTTTTAGCAAGTCATATTTTTATCCGGAGATTAGAACCGAAATGTATTTTACAATCGATGGAGATATCCATGTTTTACAACAGCGGACTTATACTTTTAATGGCTCGTATTCTTGGGCATTTGTCAATTTAAAGAAACGAGGTGCTCGAGATATTATTGTAAATCGAATATCTGAGAAAACTTATAATGGCTGGCAAACAATCGAACCAGAAATCATTAATAATCCAACATCATTATACATACGATGGAATTATTCAGCAAATAACGAATCGAAAACTTTTCTCTTAGACTATACAATCCTCGATGCGGTCAAGCGTTTTAATGATGTCGCAGAGTTTTATTGGAAATTTATTGAGGACGAACATGAAAGAATCAACGAAATCAAACTTGAATTGTTTTTACCAGAGAGCTCTTCTAAATTGTTTAAAGTTTATATTCATTCTTTAGCAAAACCGGGCACATTGACTTATAACGTTCGGTTGGACCGAGCACTAATCGAGCAAAAAGGTATCCCGGAAAATTCGTTTGTCGAAGTTCGAATGCTCACCGAACCTTCAATTTTTCCAAATGTTTCTTTACAATCTCAGTCACGTTATCAGCAAATTTTAAATGAAGAGAAGCGTAATTTTCTTATGTCATCTTTGAGAAAGTTTGTCCTTTTTCCGATCGGACTCGCGATAATGATAATAATTCCGATTATTCTTTTATTAATCTATTATAACCGATATGGTCGGGAACCGCAGATTCCTTATATTGGCGAGTATGAACACGAGCCGCCGAGAAAAGCACCGCCGGTTTTCGTTCCCGCGATTCTATCACAGAAATTGGATAAGAATGAGATTTGCCGCGCAACCTTTCGCGGGATGTTTGCCAGTATCCTTGACCTGACTACCAAAGGACTGGTTTCAATTCAGGAAATTAAAAACCATAAAACACACTACCAATTCAATTTAGAAAAGCGAGATAAGCTTACTGATTTGGAACCGATTAATCAAGAAGTCGCTAATTTCTTTTTTGAAGATAAAAACATGGTGACGGATAAAGAGCTGAAAGAGAATGCGCAAAGACATCCGAGTGAATTCAGGTCAACATTAACCGATTTCTATAACCAAGGTCTTAATTGGTGGAAAACTACATTAGGTGCGGAATTACTCGACCCCAGGAGTACCAAAGCTTATAACCGGTTTATTTTGTATATTTTTATCACAATCGCAATTGGTGCGGCATTGGCAGGAACCGGCTTTGGTGTTTTAGTCGGAGCACCAGCACCAGCCGGTTTTGTTATACCGATTATCTTTGGGATGATGACTTTTATTATCTTGTTGTTTGTGGGACGGATAATCTTGCGCTGGAGTCCAGAAGCCTATTTAGAACAGAAACGGTGGCATAATTTTAAAAGATTTCTCACTGATTTTTCACAAATAAAGGATGCACCAGTTATATTACTCGCGATTTGGGAACAATATTTTGTCTATGCGGTAGCACTTGGTGTCGCACAAAAGTTCTTAAAAAATCTTACTATTTTTGCGGCTCAACAAAATAGATCGGTTATTTTACCGGTCTGGTATCTCTCAACCGCAAAACCAGGAGCAATGGGAGTTTCGTCATTTGCCGAGAGTATGAGTAATTTTGAATCGTTTGCTAATAATTTTTCGAGCATGATGAATTCATTTTCAACTTCTGCGGCAACCGGCGGAGGATTTTCGGGCGGTGGCGGTGGTAGTGGCGGAGGCGGAAGTTCTGGCGCAGGATAAGACGATTACAAGATTTGAAGATTAAAAGATAGTAAGATTAGAAGATCGAAAGTTTAGCAATCAAAGCCCATCTGCGAAAATTAGCGTCCTTGTTTTTTAAGACTTGACATCTTTAAAAAATCATTATAAATTAAAAGTATGAAAACTACCTTAATAATTCTTTTTATTATCATAAGTGTGTCATTAATATTTAGCCAGTCGACCCTTTTACCATTACAAGCATCAGGAACAATCAATCTACCATTCTTTATCAAGTCGGACATCAAACAAGCGATGACATCGGCCTATACGGATTTTCTTGTTCGTAATTTTTCTCGCGCAGAATCAATATATACCGAAGTTTATAATCAAGTTAATGCGACAGTGAATTATAAAATTATCGGGCTTGCCCTATTAGGCATCGGTGCCAGTCAGGGGATGCAAAGCAAATATAACGATGCCATCAATAACCTTATTGCAAGTTCAAAGTATCAACAAGAAATTAATAATGACACAACACTATTTCAAATCTGTTTTAATCTTGGACTCTGTCAGTTTGCAGTTTTAAATTACGACGATGCGCTAAACAGTTTTAAGCAAAGTATATCTTTGCATCCGATATCCGACCAAGCACTCATCGGTCTGGCTGAAACTTATACCAGAAAAAAAGAGTACGATTCAGCTTTAGTGAATTGCGACCGCGCACTTAAGCTTAATCCTAAATCATGCGATGCATATAAGGCAAAAGGTAATGTATATATTATGCAAAAAGAATATGACAAAGCTTTGACGGAACTCGCAAAAGCAATACAAATCGACTCGACATATTATAAGGCATATGTTAATCGTGGTCTTATTTATGCCAATCAAAACGAGTTACAATCCGCAATTAGAGAGTATGGCATAGCGATAAAATTCAATCCCCGATTTTCGATTGCCTACAATAATCTTGCCAGTGCTTATGATAGACTTGGTGATACGACTCAAGCAATTGCATACTATTCGCAGGCGATTCAGGTAGACCCGAGGTTTGTATTAGGTTATCGAAATCGGGCTTATGATTATTACTTAACTAACAAATTAGATAACGCTATTCAAGATTATAAAAAAGTGGTGGAACTTGATTCGCTGGACGGATTAGCGATGGTAAGAATCGGACTTGCCTATAATATGAAATTGGATAAGGGTAATGCGACATATTGGTTCGGTCATGCATTAAAACATCAAGAACGATTATCGGAATGGATGATTAAAATGATTGAAGATGAATTAAAAGAACTTGGGGAGAAGTAAAATGTCCAAAAAGTTTTTAGCCTGTATCATATGCTTATTATTTTTTCTGCCCTGTTTATTGCTGGGCGATGATACGGAACAAGGTTTAGAAGGTTTCTTTAATGCAATGGTTGACTTTTTTTCCGAACAAAATACGAATTGGCATGAGTATCCTGCTTCAGGAATGCTTTTGGGTAGTCGGGATATGGCATTGTATGTTGTCTTTACCTATCCTGGCTCACAAGCCGAATCAGCGGGCATCAAAGCCGGTGATAATATTTTTCAGATTAATGCCGATACCCAAGCGATGTTTGTTGACCCGAAATATGCAGCACAAATGGTCAATGGTTATCCGGTCGGCTCGCAGATTATAATTGGTGTGAGTCGGAATAAAGCGAACTTCATATTTAAGTTAACGCGGGAATCGATATCTGTACCGGAAGAGTTATTTCCAGCAAAGCAAGGAGAAAAATGGGGGTATATTACAAAAGATGGCAGAATGTTTATTCCCCCGATATATATTGATGCAACTCGATTTGATGACGGTTTATCATTAGTGAGATTTGAAAACAGGATGAATGGTTATATCAATAAAATGGGTCAAACCGCTTTTACAATCGACGACGCTCAATATTATACTTTCAGTGAAGGATTGGTACCACATCAATCAGGCGCAAACTGGGGTTATATCGATAAATCGGGACAACTAGCGATTTCATATAAATTTGATTTTGTTAGTAATTTTTCTAAGCGACTGGCATTAGTCCAAAAGGACGAAAAGTGGGGATACATTAACCATCAGGGCGATTTTGTTATACCAGCGCGGTATGAGAGCGGTTATGATTTTTCGGAAGGACTGGCGGCAGTGATTGATTCGAATTTAAAAATCGGGTTTGTTGATACTGTCGGTCATCTCGTGATTCCATGCCAATACGACAATATGATGAGTTTTAAAGAAGGATTAGCTTTAGTTCAGAAAAACGGTAAAGAGTATTTTATAAATAAACAAAACGAAATCTTGCTTGAACCTGTTTTTCACGTATTTAGTATGTTTAGTGAAGAGTTAGCAGCAGTGATACAAGATAATAAGATTGGATTTATTGATAAGAGCTGCAAATTAATTATACCATTTAAATATGACGGCGCATCAGGGTTTTTTGAGGGATTATCTAATGTTGTATTTAATAAAAAATATGGTTATATTGATAAACTCGGGAAAATGGTAATCAGTCCGCAGTATGAAACAGCAAGTAATTTTTACGCTGGTATCGCATTAGTAAAAAAAGATGGACTTATGAGATATATTGACAGACAAGGTAAAGTAGTTTGGCAGGAGAAGAAAGAATAGATAAATTTCAATGTTCTGGATGCAGACCCGCTCAGATACGCAATCCCGTTAGAAAAGATAGACCAATTTTTACCGCAGAACACAACGAGAACGTAGAGTTTTTCTCTGCGATCTCAGAGAACTCGGTAGCGAGACAACGAAAATCAGCAGACACAAAGGGACCTCTCCCGTCTTTTCGGATAAGTTTTTAAGCAAAAATAAAAGGGCAGGAAATCCCCTGCCCTTAATTTGTTTAAATATTTTGTTATTGATTATCGAAAGCGTCGGCCGCCACCGCCGCCACCACCACCAAAGCTTCGTCTGCCACCCCCTCGACGGTCGTCGGTTCGGGGACGCGCTTCATTAGCGGTTAAAGTTCTGCCTTTGATTTCTTTGCCATTCATACCAGTAATTGCTGCTTGGGCTTGTTCTTTATTCGGCATCTCAATAAAAGCAAAACCGCGAGATTCACCAGAGAATTTATCTTTAATAATGCTGACCGATGTAACCTGACCAAACGCTTCAAACGCTTGCCGTAAATCCTCATCGCTCGCTTCGCGAGCTACATTACCAACATAGATATTCATTTGACCTCCATGGTCACGAGCACATTGGCTCAATTTTTGCTAACTCTTCCCGATTTCGCGGATATCTGACTTTTTCATATACCCACTCTTCAGTACTACTTAAAACCGAGTATAGCATTTTATTGATTAAAGTGTATAGTAATAATAGGTGCTGTCAAGGATTATTTTTATATGTTGAGTTGACCCCGCACCTATTCTTGAGGTTGTATGAATGAGACATTAGATTTTCATTTAACTGCACCATATTTGAGAATAGGTGCGGGGCTGACTTGACAATTACTAAACTGACGGTAAAATAGTAATTAATAAAGATTATGGAGGAATAATGAAAATATTTTACAGAGTTGTTATAATCTTCTTATTATTAGTAAGTGTTGGTTTTAGCCAGACCGTGATTAATGCGATTACTGCACCAAGGAATGCCTCGGGTCTTTGTTGGGTTAACGGTTATTTATGGTGTGGTGCTTATGGTACGCAAGGTGATACAATCTATAAAATCGACCCAACGACTGGTAATGTTTTGAAAAGATTATTATGGCGAGTTGGTGCTGATTGTTATGGTTTGGCATTTGATACATTAAATAACGGGAGTCTGTGGGTATCTGACCATGTAACGAGTGCTGGTACAATTTATCTAATTGATACAATTGCTGGTGCAACGATTCGAACAATCCCAGCTAATAAAGTTTATATGGCAGGTCTTGCCAATGATGGTCAGGCGCTCTGGAATTGCTGTTATTATAGTCCAGATGGCAGGGCGTATCATGTTAATAAATCGACCGGTGTTGTTTTTGACAGCATCAATATTCCGTCAATTCCGCAGCCATGGGGTGCAACCTGGGATGGTCAGTATTTGTGGGTTTGCAATGACGGTAATTACGGTGGTGCGCACCGGATTTACAAGATTGATGTTACTTTAAGACAGGTTGTTGATTCGTTTGCTTCACCGGGCAACCGTCCAATGGGCTTGGCATGGGATGGAAATTATCTGTGGGTGATTGCGATTGGTCCTTCGCCGACCGGCAGAGTTGCGTATCAGATTGATTTGGGTGGTTCTGGCACACCGGACATTCAGATTTCACCGACCACTTATAATTATAATAATGTGCCGATTGGTGATTCAACATGGTTTGAATTATCGATTAACAATGTTGGCACTGACACTTTAACTCTTGACACACTCTTTTTCACGAATTCAGCATTTCATTGTCAAACCATAACTTTTCCAATCCGATTGCGACCTAATTTTGGAGCTCAAATTAGTGTTTATTTTACTCCGACCGCTTTTCAGTTTTACACGGGCAACTTAGGTATTGTGAGTAATGACCCGGATGAAGAGACCGTGTATGTTTCCTTACGGGGACAGGGTGTTTATCCGAATCCGTATCTAACTCCGAGTGCGACCAATCATGATTATGGTGATGTCAGGAGAAATTGTGTGAGTGACTGGTTTTTGAAAATTGTTAATCAAGGTTATCCAATTTTACAAATTGACTCGATTCGCTACACCAACCATCGGTTTTTTAACGCTCATATTACATATCCGATTACAATAAACTGCCTTGAGACAACCCAGGTTCAGGTTATTACACAGCCGAATATTCTTGGTAGTTATTCGGGTAATATGCTAATTTATTCAAATTCCTTGCCAACACCGACAATTATCGGTTTATCAGCCAATGGTGTTGTGAATAATGCCACAGGTGGACAATTGTTATGGGAATACGATTTTCCGGAAAATGTCGTGTGCGTAGCGCCGATTTCGGATATTAACAATGACAGTATTTTGGATGTTGCGGCAGAGTGTTATGGTACTAATATGTATGGTGAAAAACATCTGCGGACTTTCTGGGCAAACAGCGCTGGGATCGGTGTTACGAGATGGGCAGTCGGCGATAATGATTTTACCGGTTCATGGGGTGATGATTGTCTGATTCGAGGAGCGGATTATAATAATGATGGAGTGCGCGATATTCTTTTAGGTACGGCTTGGGGCGACCGCTCGGTTTATGCAATCAACGCTTTGACTGGACAGATTCTTTGGCAGTATGACAGCCACAGCTATGATGGTGAAGGTGGTTGGGTTTATTCAGTCAAGCCGATGCCAGATATTACTGGTGACGGAATCGGTGAAGTGCTAGCAGGAATTGGCGGTAATTCCACGGTCGCGGGCGGACCACGTAGTGTCTATTGTTTCAATGGCGCAACTGGCAATATCATCTGGCAATTCAGGGCGCAAGATGGATTCGGTTGTGTTGACTGGATTCCAGATATTAATAATGACGGTGTGCCAGATGCGATTGCTGGTGCCTGGGGAAATAGCCTTGATATGAAAGTGTATTGTATCAGCGGAACAAACGGTAATTTGCTTTGGTCGCATCTATGCTCTCAAGATGTCAATACAGTAATAGCGATTCCTGATATTAACAGCGATAATAAATGGGATGTGGTTAGTGGTGATTGGTCAGGTGCGGTTAAGTGTTTGAGTGGTGCCAACGGTAATCCTATCTGGACAAGTTCAGTTGGTGGTTGGGTAGTAAAACTCGTACCGATTCCGAATCTGGTTAATCTGAACCGACCGGGTATCGCGGTGGCAAATGTGAGCGGCGTGACCACTTTTCAGGTTCTGAATTGCACTAATGGCAGTTTGTTGTGGAATTATCCGATTGGCGGAAATATCTGGACCGCTGATGCAATTGCGGATTTGAACAATGATGGCAAACAAGAAGTGCTGACTGGTAATCAAGCAGGAATGGTCTATTGTTTCAGCGGTGCCGACGGTTCGGTTTTATGGTCGTATAATGCCGGACGCTTGATATACTCGATACGAGCGATTGCGGACATCAGTTTTGATGGCAGACCAGATGTCCTGGTCGGAACGCAGAGTTCGAGCAGTAATAATATCGCAAAACTCTTAGCGATTTGTGGTGGAAATTATCCGAGTGGTATTTATGATGAGATTAGAACAGGGGAGAAGTCAAATTTTGCGTTTAGCGTTTTCCCTAATCCATTTACTAAATCTTCAACGATTCGTTATACCGTGCCAGCTTCTAGTAAAGTAACGATTAAACTTTACAGTATTACTGGGAGATTAATTGAGACTGTGAAAGATAACTATTCGAACTCCGGCAATTATGAAATAAAATTCGAAAGCTCGACACTGTCCAAAGGTATTTATTTCTTATGTTATCAAGATAATATTAATAAGAAAGATATAAAACTTATAATACAATAAAGACTTAACGATATAAACGTAAGCAACCCTTAAGTTGATAAACCAAATTGATCAGAGTGCTAATCGCACTAAATTATAACTAATTTATTATCAAGTTGTTATGATAATACAAAACTACAAATATTTAATAAATAATACTTGACATATATTACTTAAAAATATAAAATTACAGATAGTAATAATTAGTTGTATTAAAACTAATCGAATAAATATCATTTCGTGTAAAACAGATTTAAATCCCAAATAAAAAGAAAAGGCGGTTAATATTATTAACATTACATCTATATTATTCTTAGATGAATTTTATAAAGGACGAATATAAAACCATGATTAAATATATATTGATTATCATAATTGCGATTCTAGTTGCCCGCAATTCTACTTTTGCAAATAATACAGCGATTTCAGTAAATTCGTTGTATATTTCTTTAGATAGAAAAGCGGATATTGTTACATTGCCTTCAAGTATTCCGCTCCAAAATAAAAACGTAAAAATATATCCCCGACAATTTTTAACCAGGGATAAATTACAGCAAATCAGGCAAGACACGCTAAGTCATCATGGCGACCCATATCGAGCTTTTACCGATCAATACTATTGGGCAGTTAGATATACCATGCCTTCGCTTGTCGTCAGTCTTTGTTCATTAAAAGTTATTAATCTCGCATTTTATCGTGTATCGAATACCAATCCGGCACCGTGTAGTATATTTGTTTTTCGAGATACGATCATTGACGGAATTTCAAGACCAGGTTTAAGATTACTACAGAATATTATCGAATTGCCAAGTTGGGATATTGATAATGTTAATTGGATAGAATTTGTCATCATACCAATTGCATTTAAACCGGGCGAGAGTTTCTGGACCGCTTGTATGAGACCGACCATCGGTGACCCATATCATCTTGGTGATGCTTACTTAAACGAAGACAGTACGCTTAATGTTTTTGATGAAACAGCACCGGCGGGTCCACCCGATGATTGGAATTTTGTGCGTTATAATTATTTACAAGAGGCAATCATAACCTATAAACCATTAGATAATGATGTCGGAGTAAACTGGCTAAATATGCCGGGATATGTAATTACAAATATTCCACAAACGATAACCATAAAAATTAAAAACTATGGTGCCGAGCCCCAGACTTCAATTCCGGTTGCATATGATGCGGGTGATGGTTCGGGTATCGTTACCGAGACCTGGGCTGGTAATTTAGAACCTGGTGAAGATACATTTTATACATTCATTCAACAATGGACTCCGGCTGTACCGGACACTACAACATTAAAAGTCTGGACCGGACTGAGCGGTGATCAAATTATCGCAAACGATACACTGATATGGGATATTCAAATTTTCCCGCCTTGCCCGACCTATCACACGCCACCGTACTCTAAAGATTTTAATGAGTTTTGGGGTCCTTTTGGCGACATTCCTCCTTATTGTGGATGGCAGATTGTCGATAACGGCAGTGAAAGTCCGAAAGTCTGGAATACAAATGACTGGGCTCATTACTCAATTTCCTTTTCTGATTTCACTCGTGATATGGCAGGAGTCAAATACGATGATGAAAATTCCCCTCCGGAAAATCAGGATGAATGGTTATTATCAAGCAGATTTAATTGTAGCACGCCGGGCAAATACACAGTACGTTATTGGCATTGGTATCAAGGATATACAACGTCGTTAGATAACGGTTATGTTTTAGTAAGTAATAACGGCGGCTTGAGTTGGATTGAAATTGCACATTACATCGGAGGGCAAAACATAATAGTTGATTCGGGTTACAAAACCCATGATATAACTTCTTATGTTGCGGAATCGTCAAATGTAAAAATTGCATTTCGTTATCATGCAAATGATGCAAATTTTTGGTTTATCGATGACTTTGGCATAGATTTTACTTCGGCGGTTTATTTGAATGTTTCATTTGTCGGTGATGGAAATGTAACGCAAAATCCAAATCGGGAATGGTATATACCAGGAACACAAGTGACATTAACAGCGCAAGCTAGTCCGGGCTGGGAATTTATTAGATGGAGTGGCGATGTAGTTGGTTCGGATAATCCACTTCAGATAGAAATGGACACTGATAAAAACATTACCGCAACATTTGAACAACGAGATTGGATTCGGAAAGCCGACATCCTATCAATTAATGCCGATACTTTAAAAGCAGTCTACGATGGCAGCGCATTAACTAATGACGGTGAATATATCTATGCCTTCCACGGTAACAAAACAAAGCGGTTCTACAAATATGCGGCAGGGAAAGCAGGCTGGACTGAATTAGAATCACTCGGCTTCCGTAATAAGACTTACGGCATTCCTGGTGCTCGGATTAGTTTAGATAAGGCATATCCTGCAGCAGGCGCAGCACTCTGTTATGACGGTGATAACCGTATCTATGCGATTAAGGCTGGCGGTAAACGTGAAATGTGGGCATACATCATTGAACCGGTCAGCAAAGAACTTCCGGCTGACACCTGGGTTTGGGTCTGTACCTTACCTCCTCGCAAAGGTGTTAAAGGTGGTTCAGGGCTTGTCTTACTCGATGGCAAACTCTATCTTTTAGTTGGTGGACTTACAAAAACCGATTCTAATAACTTCTTTAGATATACCCCGGGTGGTAGCTGGGAAATATTAGAGAAAGCGCCGACCACACAACCAGACCCGCTATTACCACAAAAGGTCTGGAAAGATGGCAGCACATTAACGGTCCATGACGGCAAGATCTACGCCTTACGCGGCGGTGCGAAAAACAATTACTTCTACAAATATGAACATCCGACCTGGACCTTTGTTGATTCTTTACCAGCACTGGATACACTATATTATAAAGTATCGACTGACAAATGGACAACTGCTAAGAAATATCTGAAACTTGGTGCATCAATCGCGAGTAATGGTGCGAATAGGTTCTATGCGATTAAGAGCGGTAAATCAAGTAATTTATGGACATATTCACCGGGTATTGGCTGGGCAACTTGCGTGAGAGATACGATCCCACATTGGAACAAGAAGTATCCGGATAAAGGTTCTGCGCTCAGTTTTTTAGATGGCAAACTCTATCTCTTAAAAGGTAACAAGACCCGTCAGTTCTGGATGTATGAACGATATTCAGAAAAATCAACTAATAAAAATCAATTATCAAAAACAAATATACAAGAAGAACAAACCCTGAATCAAGTTGACTATCATCTTGCTTCGCACCAGGGTGACAGATTACTCGATGTTACTCCGAATCCTTTTACCCGACAAGCAGTAATTCGGTATAATGTTTCGGTTTCGGGTAAAGTTATGATTAATCTCTTTGATATATCCGGTAGATTAATTGAGACATTAGTAGATGAAAATATTAATGCTGGTACCCATCAATTAAAAATTGACCAGACAAAAATGAGATTGGCAAATGGGATATACTTCTTGAGATATATAGACAATGCTAATCGGGAACAAATAAAACTAATTATTCATTAATTAGACCTGATAGCAATCAAAAGAAGTGAGGGCGGGTTTACCCCGCCCTTTTAAATTTTGAGGGGTCGCACCCTTCAGAAAATATTTCCGAATCGGTTAGTTTATACCATAATAGATGTTGTAATAGATGTAGTTTTTAATGACCTAAAATATCCGCTATTATATTTCCTGTAATAATTCACAATAGATTTGCAAAATGATAATGTTGTATCACCGGTTTTAGATGGAATTATTTCTTCCTTATTATATACTGAAATAAATGGTTTAATTAATCGCTAAAACAAACGCTTAAACACTCTTCTTTTTAAAATCGTAGTTGATGAAGGGGACAATACCCATTGGCTAAGGAGATTTTGAATTAAAGATATAGATTATAGAATGTTAGATGAAATTTTGGCTTGAAAATAATTTTACTTATAAATCAACTTTTTAGTCACACTCAGTGCCATCCTTATAACACGAATTTACCGACCTTAAAGATACTATCTTTCTGAACAAAGCGAAGAGTCTCAATATAGAATTAACAGAAAAACACGAGATTCTTCAGTCGCTTTGCTCTTTCAGAATGAGACGGCAACCTCTTTGCGGGATCGTTCCCATCAGTGTTCCTCGCAATGATATTTATTTGTAAGAAAGGAAATTATCCTGTTTCTTTTATACCCTTAGTAGTGTAAAATTAGAAAAATAATATTATGTAAAAAATGGTTGATAAGTTTTTTGTTATTAGTTACTTGTAAAATTTAGAAATTATAAATTGTTCTTGACATAAGTTAAAATTAATGTTAAATAATAGTATAATTTCGTATCATGATTAATTTATTTGAAGGGATAAAAGTTAAAGCAACCTTTCATAGGAGGTATTATGATATACAAAAAAAATATTAAAAGGCGTACTTCACTACAAATACTAATTATTCTCGCGTTACTTCTCGTTAGTTTAACTTATGCGTGTATCGGACAAGACGGCACCGTTCCATCATTTATTTCTGTTCCGACGCAGGAAGCTAAATTTCCAAGAGAACATGCCAAAAATTGGCCCTGGATGGGGACTCAATCAACGGTTGTGATTTTGGTTGATTTTACTGACCAAGCGGGTGCGACTAATCAAGCCAACTGGAATTCAATCCTACTGACGGCAAATAATCCCCATTCGAGTATGAGAGATTATTATCGTGAAGTTTCATATTATCAGACTTATAACGACCCTGGACTTGACCTGCCACCTTGTTGGGAAACTTCTGCTACCAATGATAATGGTATTATCGGTTGGGTTACAATGCCTTTTACTCATCCGGGAAATGGTGTTCATGGTGCCAACTGGATGTGGGCTACTGGTGATAGTTTGGATAGTCCAAATTTATTTCCCGGTTGTCGTACATGGGCTTTAGGTCAACAACTCACCTATTTAGCACTTCAAGCCGCTGACCCATTCATCGATTACGCAAATTATAACGATGAACTTCAATCTTTATCTGTCGAGCCCGAAGAATTGCACGTTATCATTATTGTTGCTGGTTATGAAGCTTCGTATTGGGGTGCACCAGCACCTAATACTTGGCGTCATCACTGGGCGCTACCTGGTACTGGGTATACGAGTCAAGACGGACTGGCTACCACTCAAATTTGTGGCGCGAATTATGGTGGAGGATATTCCATGCTTGGGGAACTGGCTCCCACTATACCTGCAACAATCATTGGACAGGGATTAGTTAGCCATGAAATGGGACATGATATTGGTCTTCCTGACCTCTATGATGTTGATGCTACAACAACAAGTGGTGGTGATGGACTCGGTGAATGGTGTTTAATGGCAGGTGCGGATTGGCTTGGAAATCCCGCCGGCACCAAACCTGGTCATCTTTCCGCTTGGTGTAAGATTGACCGCGGCTGGGTAACTCCGACTCCGCTTGTTGACCGAGACATTCTATCTGCCAAAATCCCACCCTCCACAACTGTGCCGGTTATTTATCGGATGAAACCATATAATAGTCCCGCGCATAATGAATATTTTCTTATTGAGCACCGAATGAAACTTCCTAACACTTTTGATATAATGCTTAATGGGTCGGGTCTTTTAATCTATCATTGCGATGGTGACAACATTGGTAATTTCCGACCTACGAATACCATCAATACACTGGTCGGATATACCCCAAGTTCGCATTATGGCATTGATGTCGAATGTCAGGATGGATTTCCTTTTTGTCCAAATCCAACGATGGACCATTTAGATTTTTGGAACGACGGTAATCGCGGTGATGTCAATGACCCGTGGAATGTTGTATCTCCTAATAGTACATTTAACTGGCAATCAATTCCTAATAATAATGTCTATACTCCGATGCCGATTTATGTTGTTAACAGTTGTGTCAGTATAAAACCAATAAATCAAGTTTTGGATACTATATTCGCTGATTTAAGATATCGACTTTTTAACGATGTTGGCGTCATTGATGTTATTCCTGCACTCGATACCATCCTGTTAGATAGCTCGATTACGACCAAAGCATTTCTTAAAAACTTCGGTATGACCGCCGAGACTTTTAAAGCGATTATGCTAATCGGCGATTGGGCTGATACAATCGATGTATCTTTACCGCCTGATGATACTACAACAGTTACATTTGCTCCTTGCACCTTGAATACGGTCGGACAATTCAATGTTAAATGTACCATCAACCTTAGTGGTGATGGCAGAGATTATAATGACTTTGATACCGCGATTGTGATTGTCGCTACTCTTCCATCTCCACCATCTGAAACTGGCTGGGTTCGTAAAGCCGATATCCTATCAATTAATGCCGATACTTTGAAAGGTGTCTATGATGGCAGCGCATTAACTAATGACGGTGAATATATCTATGCCTTCCACGGTAACAAAACAAAGCGGTTCTACAAATATGCGGCAGGGAAAGCAGGCTGGACTGAATTAGAATCACTCGGCTTCCGTAATAAGAATTATAATATTCCTGGTGCTCGGATTAGTTTAGACAAGGCATATCCTGCAGCCGGCGCAGCACTCTGTTATGACGGCGATAACCGTATCTATACGATTAAGGGCGGCGGTAAACGTGAAATGTGGGCATATCTCATCGACGCGGAAAGCAAGTCTTTAC
>Ga0315274_10005990_pt1 | contig 17761 bp, 15 predicted proteins | sample YL17G02_20_MG_FD_203700 | JGI IMG/M metagenome (GOLD analysis project Ga0315274, IMG submission 203700) | Sediment microbial communities from Yellowstone Lake, YNP, Wyoming, USA - YL17G02_20 | ecosystem: Environmental > Aquatic > Freshwater > Lake > Sediment | place: USA: Wyoming | collected...
CTTCAAGACCTGCCTCTGACGGTCGATCTCCCTGGCCAGGACGTAGCTGTCCATGACCAGGGCCGCTCCGTCACCGAAAGCCTGCGGCGACGAGTCACCTCCTCCACCGCTTCGCATCGACACCACATAACTCTGAAGATCCAGAAGGTCGGTAGCCGTCGCCAGCAGCGCTCCCGGAGAGATGCCGTCTTCCGGGTAGACCGAGAGAGCGGCGGGTCCCGCCCCGAACCCTTTCGCCGCCGTTCCGAGACGACCGTCGATCAGGTCGACCAGAGCGACCTCCCCGCGAATGACCGTCTCCAGAACGGCCGTCGCCTCGGCGCGGCTCGTCCGCAACCAAACGAGACCGACCTGGTTGGAGTCGGCGCCGAAGCCGAAGGCCCTTCCCGTGCGTAGCCGTTCCCGGCGGCGTGTCGGACCCGCCTTGAGCAGGGCGCCACGCACGGGCACCCTGCCGCGGCCACCCTCCCCCCTTAGACGAACTAGGGCCAAGACCACCGGTTCGTCCGCGCTCGTGCGGAGAAGCGCGCTCTCGAGGTAGAGGGACAGGTACGGGTTGAGGGTGTAGGGAGGCATGACCGGGTCTTGCCTTCCCGGATCGCGCGCCGATCCGGCCTCCGCGGTCCTTTCCGCGTCGCCGAGGGCCAGCGACAGGGCCAGGGCGCCACCCTGGGCCATGGCTCGCCCCAATTCCGTGACGGCCACGTCGAGAATGCGGTCCGCGGCCAGCCGGCCATAGACCACACCCAGGAGGACCTTGCCGTCCCAGAGCGGTAGGGAGAAGCAGCCACCGGGCCGGCCCTGGGTCACCTCAAGGTCGGCCAGCCCAAGTCCCGGATCGAGTGGAATCACCGACCGATGGGATTGGGCCGGCTGCAGCCCGCTCGCGGCGGCCTCGACCAGGTTGGCTCTCTCCCGGTCGTAGAGATAAACTGAGCAATCGCTTAGTTTGAGGCGCCGCACGAAGCACTCCGCCAGGAAGGAGGCGATCTCCCGGACCTTGAACTCCGTGCGGGGTGACCAATCCCGAGTAGCCAAGTCCTGTTCCTCGAGTTCCGGTTCGGCCGCGGAAGCAGCCGTAACCTGCCCTTCCGGGGGCAGAAGCGTCGCCGCTAGGGTCTTTGGATCTTGATCGCTAACGGATCGGGTCACGCTACTCCTCCCTCAGACTCCCCGCCTGGTCGGCGCCAGTCTCCGGACTGGGCATGATCAGGCCGCGCCGGTCCTTGATGGCAAACGGCAGCCTGGTCACACCGTTTCCGCAGCCCCTCGTCTTTAGGACGTGAAGGGAGCGCTTGGCGCTGTGCGGGCAGAGCCTTAGTTCCAGGTGAACCATGGCGTCGGCCATGCGGTTGGCGAACGGCGACGCCGCGTCTTCCTCCTCGCGGGCGACGGTCCTGGAGGCGGTGAGAGCGGTGGTGACTCCCCGAGCCTTGAGAAGCTGGCTCAGGGAGTAAAGGAAGCCTTGATAGTCGTCCTCGGGCATGGCCGCCGTATCGAGGTCGGTGATGGCGTCAAGAACGACCCTCCTGGCCTGGGACTGGTCGACGAGCCTCAGGAGGTCGTGGCCCAAGCGGTCGACTTCGACTCCCAGAGGAGGGACATGGGCCACGGATATGGCCCCGTTTCGGCTGTGGACCTCGAAGTCCCAGCCCAGGTTCGCGGCCGTCCGGCGCAGCCAGGCCGGTGTCTCCTGCGTTGAGACGAACACCCCCGGCTCGCCCGCCAGCACTCCGGCGAAGAGAAACTGAAGGCCGAAGACAGTCTTGCCCGTGCCCGAAGCGCCCGTGACCAGGACTACCGAACCGCGGGCCAGGCCACCCCCGAGAGCCAGGTCCAGAGCCTCAAGACCGGTCGAGCATGGCGCCACGAGCGCCCTGGGATTGGCGTCGGGAAGACAAGGACCAAGACAAGAGCCAAAGCGCGGGTAGACGGTCAGACCATGGCTGTCGATGACCAGGAAGTGCGACCCCGACTGGAAGCTCGATCCGCGGAGCTTGAGGATCTGAACCCAGCGTCTATCCGCGCGACCGCTGGTGGTGTTGTTTATGCAAACAATGCTGTCGGCGACGGCGGCCATCGGCGACCTCATGATCCGGTCCATCGGGCTCTCATCCAGGAGGAAAGTGGTGCATCTCAGGGCGCTCAGGATCCCGGTCAACTCGTAGAGGAAGCGAGCCGTTTCCCCGGCCGAACCGGAGAAGTCGCGGAGAGCACGGAAGCTGTCTATCACCAGGTAGCGCGGGAAAATGCGGGTGGTGTCGGCGCGGATAGTCTCCAGGACACCGGTCAGTCCACCGCGGCAGAGGGTCTCGCCCAGGGATGAGAAGTGAATGGCCTGGCTGATGAGATCGCGGCGGTAGAAGTTGAAGGATTGAACGTGGGCAACGATCTTCTCGGAAGGCTCGGCCACGGTGGAGTAGTAGATGGCCGGACGGGACTCCGAGGCCCCCGAGAAAATGATCTGTTCGACCATCACCGTCTTTCCCACACCGGGCGAACCGCAGATTAGGTTGATGCTCGCATCGGGGAAGCCCCCACCCAGAATTTCGTCGAGACCCGGGATGCCCGAGTCTATCCGTTCCAAGCTCAACGCCACACACCTCCGAAGCTGCCAGCTCTTGGCGTTTTCCTTGGCCTGCCGATCAGACGTCGAACTTCGCCCGCCAGGACGTGCCTCTCGGCCGGCTTGAGCAGGAAGGAATCGGCGCCCGCGTCCGCAGCCTCCTCGGCGGCGTCGAGAATACTGAAAATGAGAACCGGGGTAGATCGCGTCGCGGGCCGCGACTTGAGCTCACGGCAGAGCTGGAGACCATCCTGCCCACGCAGGAGAATCTCCGAAATGATCAGAGCGGGACGGAAGGTCGTGGCGGCCTCCACCAGTTCGGCGGGCAAGACAAAGCGAACTTCGAAGGATCGCAGAATGGCCCGAACCATTTCAGCCATAAAGGGATTCGGTTCGACCACCAGTACTAGGGGCCGAGTGTCGGCGCCGGCGCTTCCTGTCGTGGCCCGGGGTAGGTTCATGGCATCCTCCCCCATGTCAACCTCCCGAGTAGTTTCATCCTCCCTACGGCAACCTCCTGCCACCGATAGCAAAATCAGGGTTCTCTGGGCGAGGTCTGGGGAGGCCTGCGGGACGCTAGGCGAGGTTTGGCGAGGCGGGGGCAGATCCGGCCGCCAAGAGTTCGAGGAATGCGTCGAGCCGTGTCTTCGTCGGGCCGGCCGAAAAGGCCCGCGAGTCGGTCATGTCGGCCTCAATAACCAGGGTGGGCAGGCCAAGCTCGTCCCTGACGGCCCTCGACAGATCATACTGGCCGAGAGAGTAGGTCTTACAGCTCCGGCAGGAGTGGAAGACCACGCCGTGGGCGCGCTGGGCCCGCACCATACGGAACAGGCGCTCCTTGCGGACCTCCAGGCCCACGTTGAGAAGAACCTGGGAGTAGAGCCTGGCCATCGCCTCCAGAGGGTCGGCGGCATCCTCCGGCCGGTACTGGTAGACACCCCAGGCGTCGGTGTAGGTCTCACCGACAAAGGCCGCGCCACGGGCGTGGAGGTAGCGGACGAGGTCGAAATCGTACCAGATGGCGATGTTGTCCCAGATGAGGCGGAAGCGTTCCCCGTCGACGGCCCCGAGGCCCTGGCCAACGCGCTCCGCGAGTTCGGCCCGAACCTTGCGGTAGTACTCGACGCAGAGCGCGCTGCCCCGCAGGGTGACGATCGGGAAGAGGTTCGTAAACATGTCCAGGGCCGAGGCCGGCGTTGGCGAGGCCTGGCGGAGGACCTGGATGTCCTGCCAGAGCGCGGTCGCCTGACGGGTGAGTTCGAGAACGCCGAGAAGCCGTCCTTCGAACGCCTCGCGGGACGGTGGCGGTCGGTGGATCGCCCGGGAGGCGAAGACGATGAGTTCCTCGAGCTGCCCCCGGACATAGGCCACCTGGGCCGAAGTCAGGCCGTCGGCGGCGAAAGGCGTGTCCACGATGAAGAGCGGGCAGCCGAAGTGCCGGGCGGTGACCTCCCACCACTTCACGACCACGCCGCAAATGTTCTTGGCCGCGACCAGAAGGTCGGGACGGGGTAGGGGTCTACCCCCCAGCTCGCCACGCCCCGTAAGCATGGAGCCGATGTTGGTCCGGGCGTAGGAGCAGAGGTCCTGGCTATACCCGGCCCGCTCCGCCTCCTCGCAGTAGGCCACGGCGGCCTTCCGGCTGCCGATGAGGGCGCCGTAGTTCTCAGGGTAGACGGGAAGGATGTCCAGGGCCAGGAGTATCTCCACCGGCGCCCCGCTGGTGACCCAGGCCACGGGCTTCCGTCCGAGGAGACCTTTGGCCTTGTAGGCCCCGAGGTAGTGCTTGAGAATGAGCCCCTTGAGATCGCGATCAGAGGCCAGCCGGCGGTCGGCGGCCAGGAGCGGGTAAGGGCCGGTCGCGCCGGATGGATCCCCTTTCGAGGTCCGCCTCACGGGGGGCCACCTCCCCCGTCGGCGGACGGGCCGACGAAGCGAAGTCGCTCCAGGAAGGCCTCGACCCTGGTCCCGGCCTGCCCGGCGGGAAGCCCACCCCGCTCAATCTCGAGCGAAAGGCACGGCCGTCCCGAGGCCTCCAGGGCCTCGCGGAAGGCCGGGTAGTCGAAGGCGTGAGGATCACAGAACTTCTGGAGCAGGAAGATCACCCCGTCGACCTGTCTTGACTTGACCTCGGCCAGGAGAAACTCCAGGCGCCGCGACGGCGGATGCTTGGTCGGACAAGGCACCCGGCTCAGGTAGGCCTGGGAGAGGGCGGATAGAAGAGCGGGCACGTCGGCGGCGGGGGACCGCTCGCGCCCGGCGCCGTGCCCCGCACCGTGCCCCGCGCCGTGCCCCGCGCTCGAAAAGGCTAGGGCGCGTCCGGCAAGACATAGGTCGTCGCCAACGACATCGGCCCCGGCTTCCTCCACCAGGCGCAGAGGTTCCTCGGTTTCGAGGAAGCCGCCGGAGACGAGGATCCGAGGCCGCCGGGGGCGGGCGGCCGGGCCGGCGGCGGTAGCCGGACCCATGAGACCGTCGGCCACCCCTCGCACCAGGTCAGTCGCCTCTTCCCGGTCCAGGGTCGCTGCCCCCCGGGCGATGGCCAGAAGCTGTGAACCCTTGAGAAGGTCAGGGCGGTCGGAGCGAAGGACGTCGAGACGGGAGAGTTCGCGGCGAAGAACCGTCATCAACTCGGCCGCCTCGGTCAGGGCCTGGGCGGTGACCGGGCGGGCGCCCTCGACCGCGGGCAGGGCCTCGGCCAGGCGTCCGAACTCCGAAGCCGTGTACTCCGCCGCTCCGGAACCCTCGACACAGGCCGGTAGGTTCAGGAAGTGGGTGAATGATCCCGCCGGCTTGCGAGCCTTCCAGGCTTCCAGGGCGGCCCGCAGCGAGTCACAGGTGTGAGCGAAGACAATCCCCCCGAGACCGCGACCCTGGCCGGAGAGGAGGCCGTCAAGGAGACCGCGGGCGAAGGAACAGGCGAAACTCTGCAGACAACTGTCGACCGGACCGGTTGGCCCGGGCCTCGCCCCCAGCCTGAGAGGGTGGCAGCCGGCCGCCAGGATGATCTCCTCCGGGACGTAGGAGCAGACGTAGCCCACGACCGGGCGTCGGCCCGACCGCGCGGCAGATGGAGAGGAAGCCGAGGCCAGCCCGCTGCCGGCGCTGACGCCGGCACCCCCCGCGGCCAACGGATCGCGGGAGGCGGCCACAAGACGAGCCAGGGACGCGCTATGGTCGGACGCGCTATGGTCGCTTTCTGTCATGGCCACACCTCCACCCGCATTCCGCCGGACCCCGCCGGCGCCCGCCGCGGTCGTCGTCGCCCGCCTTGCCCCGCCGTCGCCCGTCGCCGTCGTCCGGCGATCCCCTACTTAAACATCCGGTTGAACAGGCCCACCGCCTCGCCGGACGGGACCTCCATGGCCCCGACCGTGCAGAGCTCGCAGCAGCAGAAGCAGGAGATGCACTTGGCCGCGTCGACCACGGGATGCGGGTCGAGCTTGATGGCCCCGGGCGGGCAGTTCTCGGCGCAATCGCCGCACAGAGTGCAGGTATCCTCATTCACCCGGGGGTGGATGGCCCCCAACGACATCAGAATCTGGGCCTGCTCCTCGATGGAGACGCCAATGGTGTTGGGCAGGGCGAAGTCGGGCAGGGGCTGGACTTCGAGCGGGTAGCCGTCTCCATCCAGGACCCGGACCTCGCCGGGGCGGTAACGACCCAGCGGGACGCGACCCGCGGCCTCCATCTCCGCCGCCTTCTGGAAGAACTTGAGTTGCATCGGATCGACACCCATCATCATCGTCAAGACGGCGTCGACGGCCAACCCGTCCGTGCCGGCCACGATCTTGCCCACGGGGCGAGCCCGGCCGTGGGTGGGGCCGTTTCCCTCCATCACATAGAGGGCGTCCACGATGTGAAGATCCGGAACGCGGAGGGCGTAGAGGTCGAGAAGAACCTGGGCGAAGCGCCCGCGTGAGAAGGCCGACAGGTGCAGCCGGGCCTTGTTGGCGCCGGCGATGTAGCCGTAGCAGTTCTTGACCGCGCCGGTCAGGGTGGTCAGCATGTGGGTCTTGAAGATCGGCACGTTGATGACGAAGCCGGCCTCGAGGATGAACTTGGAGATCAGGAGCTTGTCGACGTAGGGGTTGGAGACCTTGACCTCGACGACTTCCTCCGACAAGTTCTTGAAGCACCCGTCCGAGGCGGCCAGAATGCCGCAAGCCTCGGCCGTCCGCAGGGAGTTTCTCTCCACCCCGCCGGGATTGTCGCCGACGGCCGGTTCGCCGCCGGCCTTTCTGACCGCGTCCACGACGGCCCGGACCACGGCCGGGCTCGTGGTGACATGCATCTCGGGCGGAAGCGGGGCGAGGATGTTCGGCTTCACGAGCACGCTGCGGCCCCGGAGACGCCGGCCGGCCCCGGTGAGAGTCAGAATACGGTTCATGACCTCGACCAGGGCTTCGGGGGTTGGGTCGGGTCGGCCAAGGTCGAAGATGAAGACGTCGCTGGGAGGGGTTCCCTTGCCGTGGAGTGCCATCGAGACCACCACCTCTGCCCGCCAAGGGCCCAAACTGCCGGAGCCAAGGGCCAAACTGCCTGGGCTTTCTTTCGTCGGCCGGTTGGCCATGACCTGCCACAAGCGGTATCCGGCGAGCCGGTTGGAGTCGCACGGGGCAGGGCGGAATCAGACGAGGTAATCAAAAGCGGCCTCCGGGAGGTAGCGTGCGGCCAAGCCGGTGAAGAAGACCCGGGCTTCGTCGAGTTGGGCCTTGGGGTAGACAGACTTGAAGTAGCCGAACTGACCGCGCTTCTGGACGCGCCCCTCCTCGCCCATGGGCAACCGGCTCTCGGGGTAGCGCTCCAGGATGATCCGGCGAGCCGTGGCCGTGAAGCGATGGGTGACGACCTCCAGGGTCAGGTCGGGGGCGGTGGCGCGGACCGGCCCGAAGAGCCGGCCGAGCCGCTCGAAGAAAGCCTCGTACTCCCGCCGCCAGTCGCCCTCCAGGAAGACCGGGGCAATCATGACCCCGGTCGGATAGCCGGTGGCGGTCAGACGGGCGAGCGTGTCCAGGCGTGTCTCCAGAGGCGGGGTTCCGTGGTCGAAGTCGCGGATCACCCGCTCGGTGTTGAGAGTCACCCGCGCCCGGGTCTGGCCGCGATGGTCGAGGCCAAGGAGGCCGTCCACGTCGGGAAACTTGGTTACAAAGCGAAAGCGGGCATTCTCTTGGAGGGCGAAGAAACGAACCGCCTCGGCCAGGGCCCCGGTGAGCGGCTCGACCGGAACCGGGTCGCCGACGGCCGCGCCCTCAAAGGAGATGGGGCGGTCGGCCATCGACAATCCGCCGGCCCTGGCCAACTCGCCGACCCTGTTCAGGATGTCCTCGACGTTGACATAGACCCGCACGTAGGGCCGTCGCCCCAGGGTCGTCTGGAGGTAGCAGTATTCGCAGAGGCCGGGGCAGCTCGTGACCAGGGGTAGCTGATAGTCGGCCGACGGACGGCAGGAGGCGAAGTCGAGTCCACGGCGCACACTCACGACCAGAGTGCGCTTGGCTTCAAGATAGGCCACGCCCGCTTCCTGTCCGGGAAGGCCGGTGACCCGGTTGTGGGAAGGGATGATCCGGACCTCGGCCACGCCTCGGTTGACCGCGCCGGCGAACCTGTCCCAGAGGCGCCGCCCGAGAGGGTAGTCGAGGGATGCTTGCTCGAAGAGAACACGGCTCGGGTGGAAGGTCCACGCAGATGCGGGCATGGGAGTAGGTTGCCCGGACCGCGCCAGTCCAGTGTCCAACGCTCGCTCGGCCGGAGGCGCTGTAGTCCCCCAACCCGCTGTGCGACCGTCTGCTCATGAGGCCAACGCTTTCCTTAGCGCTTCGTGCCGCTTTCTGGCGTCGGCCACGTGCTGTGGCGTGACGTCAATGCAGTCGTACCTTGCCCGGCGACACTTGGTGTATAGCGCATCGTAGTCTGCAGCCACCTGCCGATAAAAGCTGTGCACAAACTGCTTGCGGTACTTGTGGCGCTCTCGTGAGTTGTGCGGCAGTCCAAGCGTGCCCATCTTCGCCTCAATCAGGTGAACAACTGAGTAGAAGAGGGTGGTCACCTCCCAGTCGCACGCACTACAAGCTGAGCCGCCCAAAAGAGTCGACACATCGGTATTGTGCATCGCCTGCTTTAGGTGTTCGATCTTCGTAGGCATTGCCCTACTCCCCCGACCGCTCGAAGTCGATTTCAGCGTCGGAGGGCACCAACTCGGGACGAGATGTGATACTAAGCTCGTGCTCACGGTACCCCTGGCGGTCCCACACTCGATGCATCGCCGCGGCAACTCTATACTCAAGGTCGGGGGCTTCCCCCCGGACCAGTACCCACAGGTCTAGACCTTCACTATCGAGACTGCTGTACAACCCGATAACCTCAGGAACCCCAGCAAGTTCGCGAACCAGGTCCTCTTTCACTCGGGGAAGCCACTCTGCGCCCATCGCAGGCTCCTCTGGCAGTGACTGCCATTCAAGACCCTCGACGGCCAGTATGTTAATTGGACTACGAACTCTAGCCGCAATATTCTCGATCATGAAGACGACCTGCGCCATTGCCCTGATGTGACTCGGTCGCCACTCGCATCCCGCAGGTCCCTTGACTTGTATGCGATCTCCGCTAGCGATACTCCCCGGCTTTGGGGCCCTCTTGGCAGTCGCTCTAATCATCTGCCGCCCTCATCATTGAGGGCTTCAAGAAGCCGCTGGGCGAAATGCCGGGCAGCTTCTGCAGGCATGTAGACATCAGCGGCCGATTGTTCCAGCAAGGCCTTTCCATTGTCATCGATGTCAAACACCTGGCGGAAGCTCAGTAGGACATGGCCCTCGCTACGCATGAGCCAAACGCGGTCAGCAAACACCCCTGCCTTCTGACCCGTTCTCGCCCGCACGGTCTTGCCTACCCTCTTCCACGGCTCGCTAACGGATTTCTCTACGGACACAAACAACAGCCTCCCTGTGGCCAGTTGGCCATGCTTCCATGACGTTCCTGCATTCGCCTCAATTCCCAGCCCATCAGACAAGCCTTTCGCCCAGACACGTGGGGTCACCCGTTGGGCGAACGTGGGGCCCCCAAATGTACGACCCCATCGGCCGACCGTCGGCAAGGACTCTAGGTGCCTGGTCCGGCCCCTTGTCCACCGCCTGGAGCCGGACCTGAGAAGCAAGAGGCCCGCGCATCGTCCTGCGCGGACCTTCTGTCAACCAAGTCTTGGTGTCCGGAGGGGGACTTGAACCCCCACGGGTTACCCCATACGCCCCTCAAACGTACGCGTCTGCCAGTTCCGCCATCCGGACACACAATATGAAGCGGGCCTACCGCGCCGGCGGAAGCTGCCATTGCCACCGACCCTCGTCTGTCTCTAGGTCGAGTTCGGTCGCCCGTCGTTTTCAAAGTGGTGCCGAAGGTGGGATTTGAACCCACATGAGCGCTAGGCCCACGGCGCCCTGAACACCGCGTGTCTGCCAGTTCCACCACTTCGGCACGAAACTGCGTTACTAACTATAGCACACGAACTCCGGCCCCATCAAGGCAAGATAGGCGCCTCGCCCGGCGCGATCGACCCGGCGATCCGCGGGCCATCGCCGAAGCTCGCTCGCCTACCACCCGGTCTCCGCCGAACTCTGGTCGTAAAGCTCACGGTAGTGCTTCAAGGCTCCGAGGACGCCCCGCACGTAGTTCCGCGTCTCCTTGATCTTGATCTCGGACACCGGGAAATCCTCGGTGATCTCCTGGCCCGGCCAGGGCCGGATCTCGGCGCCCGCGTTCGGCCCGAGGTCGATGCCCTTCTGAATCGCCCATTCCCGCACCTTGGCCCGTCCGCAGTTGTAGGCGGCGACCACGAGGACGAGCCTGCCGCCGAACTCGCGCTTCAACTCGTCAAGATACCAGGTTCCGATCATGATATTGGTGGCCGGGTCGCGGAGCATCTCGGGGTCGAAATCCGCGAAGCCCATCTGCTTGGCCACCCATCGTCCCGTGTCCGGCATGACCTGCATCAGGCCGATGGCCCCGGCCCGCGAGACCGCGTCCGGGTTGAACCGGCTCTCATTCTTTATGATCGACGCGACGAACAAGGGATCGAGACCGTTCTTCGTGGCGTAGGTCGTGATCTCTTCCTGGTAGAGAAAGGGGTAGAGCCGACGCTCCACGTTGCCCCGGCTGATCCAGAGGACCACGGCGGCCACGGCGACGGCCATCGTCAGATAGAGCCAGAGCTTGGAGGTCATCCGGGAGCGGCTCGAGTCGGTCATTTGAGCGATAGTCTATCGGACTGGGTGTCGAAAGATGCTGCGGCGCTCCACGGGGTGGCCGACTTCCGCCCTACTCGCCGTGACCATCGGGTGATCTGTCAAAGAGCCCGGGTTGCTTCCCGCCCGCGGCCTCTTCGCGGGTAAGGCGGTTCCACAGCTTGCGAACCTTGGCCCGCGTCTCGCGGACGGGGCCGGTGTTGTCTATGATGACGTCGGCGTAACGCATCTTAATTTCAATCGGAATTTGAGCGTTGATGCGGTTCATGGCCTGCTCTAGGCCGAAGTGATCCCGGGCTATGAGCCGCTGGACCTGGGTGTCCTGATCCACGACCACGAGCCAGACTTCGTCGACCATGTTGACCATGCCCGCCTCTATGAGAACGGGAGCGTCCACGATCACGGCCGGCGGCGGCTTCCGGCCGGGGCCTCCCGCGGACAACTCGGCCAACTGGTCGTTGATGGCCTGGATGATCCGGGGGTGGGTGATCTCGTTCAGGCGACGGACCAGTTCCCGACTGCCGAAGACCTTGTCTCCGAGCAGCCGACGGTCGATCGTGCCGTCCCCCTGGAGCATCTCGGAACCGAAGGCGGCGACAAGTTCGCACCAGGCCTCGGTGCCGGGACGAACGACCTCCTTGGCCACTAGGTCCGAGTCAATCACCGGCGCTCCCAATTCCCGTAGAACCCGGGAAACGGTCGATTTCCCGCTGGCGATGCCCCCAGTGAGACCAATGACCCGCAGGAGTGAACCCTCCCGACCCTCGCTGGCCCGCGGCCGCGTCGCCGACCGGTGGCCCGATCCGTGGCCGCGTCGCTGACGGAAGCCTGCCCGCCATCAGTGGCCAAGGGTTTTCATAATTCTACAGCCAGGCGTCAAGGAGGGCAACCCGAAACGCCTCCCAATAGTATGCGCGACCCGCGGGCGGGGCCCGCCGGCGGAGCCCTGGGCGGGGCGGGGTGGCGGCACGACCCGCGGGCGGGGCCGCCGATACGCAATGGCGTGGGTGGGCGCGGGCATCACGGTCGATATCAAGAGCGGCCACCCCGTCTGAGGTGGCCGCTCGCTTCTTGTGCTCCCCGATGCTCTGCCTGAAAAGAGTGCTCCGGCTGATAGGCCCTGGGTGCCCGCTTGCCTACGTGCCCGCTTCTCTCAACTGAGGGGAGTCGGCGTCGACCCTGTGGCCTTCCAGCTTCTCAAGTGTGGTGTCGCGGAGGTCCTTCTCCGAGGACACTTCGAGGAGCCACTTACCGCCGGCCAGGGGCTTCATCTCAATTTCTCCGGTGACTCCGAACTTGCTGATGAGCCGCCGAGCCCCCTGGCGGAGAGCCTCCTCGGTGTCGAAAACCATGGCGAAGGAACGCAAGGACCAACCGACCTCCTTTCACGGCAAGCCCCTCGGCCAATGCCGCCGAGGGACCAATTCCAGGTGTTATTATACCAGTTCCGACGGGTTTGAGTCAAACGTTTGTTCGGGTCACCACCAAAGTGTCTGCCAATGTGGCAGACCGTCTCCGGCGCCTAGGTTCGCGGCTGGCATTTCGGACAGAAGTGCGAGCTCCGGCCCCCGATCATCAGGCGCTCTATCGGTTCGCCGCACCTGGGACACGGCTGCCCGGTGCGGCCGTAGGCTCGGAGTTCCTCGGCGAACATGCCCCGCCGCCCCTCCCCGTCCACGTAGTCCCTGACCGACGTGCCGTGACGGTCGATGGCCTCGCCGATGACCTCGCGCATTGCCTCGTAGACAGCCGCAGCCTCGGCGTCGGTGAGGGTCGAGGCGCGACGGAGAGGATGAACCTTGGCCCGGAAGAGGCTCTCGTCGGCGTAGATATTGCCAAGCCCGGCGACAAAGGCTTGATCGAGAAGGAGAGGCTTGATCCGCGCCTGGCGACGGGCCAGTTTGCCACGAAAGCTTTCCCACTCCAGCCCGCCCTCCCGGGGTTCGGGTCCTAGGGTCTGGATGGTCCGCAACGCGCGGCTGAGGACGGGGTCGGCGGCGTTTCCGGGCGGAAAGTAAACGCGCCCGAAGTGGCGGAGGTCGAGGTATCGGAGTTCGTGGCCATCGTCGAGGTGAAAGACCACGTGGGTGTGCTTGGTCCGCGTTGGCCCGAGGTCCTCGTCGGGACGACACCAGACGAGCTGGCCGGCCATCTTGAGATGGACAACGATATCGCCGGGAAGGCTGGTTGGGGCCGGGGCGCCGCCGCGGGGATGGACACCGCCGCGGGGATGGACGCCGGGCCCGACGCTGTCGGCAGGGTACTCCAGGTTGATGATGAGGAACTTGCCGCGCCGGCCCAGGCTATCGATCCGCGCTCCTTCGACCGCCCCGCGGAACTCCTCGGGGCTCGCGCCGACGATGAACTTGGGGGTCCGGACCTCGACCCTCTTGATCGTCCGGCCGACCAAGCGCGGAGTGAGGGTACGCCTGATGGTTTCGACTTCGGGCAACTCGGGCATGGCCCGCTACTTCACCTTCTTCATCTCGTACCAGTTGGGTCCGATCTTGAGGTCGACGTCAAGAGGCACGTCGAGCCGGATCACGCTTTCCATCCGGGTCTTGACCAGTTCGGACATCGCCGGCACTTCGTCTTCCGGAACCTCGAAAAGAAGCTCGTCGTGAACCTGGAGGATCATCCTGGATTTGAACCCGCGCTCGCGGATCTCGCGTCCGATGCGGACCATGGCGACCTTGATGATGTCGGCCGCCGTGCCCTGAAGGGGTGTGTTTCTGGCCGCGCGTTCGGCCATCCCCCGCAGGGTCCGGTTGGAGCTTTGCAGTTCAGGCAGATAGCGCCGGCGGTTGTAGAGGGTCGTGACGAAGCCTCGGCTCCTACCCTCGGCCAGGATGCGGTCGACATAACCTCGGATGCCCGGATAGCGGGCGAAGTAGCCTTCGATGAACGCGGCCGCCTCTCCGCGGGGGACGCCGGTGTTACGGGCGAGACCAAAGTCGGAGACCCCGTAGATGATGCCGAAATTGACGGCCTTGGCCCGGTTGCGAAGCTCCGGGGTAACCTGGTCCATCGGCACGCCGAAAATCTCGGAGGCCGTGCGCTGGTGGATGTCTTCACCCCGGAGAAAGGCCTGGATGAAGGCCTCGTCCCCGGACAGGTGAGCCATCAGCCGCAGTTCGATCTGAGAATAATCGCCCGCCAGGAGCACGTGTCCCGGGGCGGCGACGAATACGCGTCGGATGCGGCGACCTTCTTCCTCGCGCACGGGTATGTTCTGGAGGTTCGGCTCGGCCGACGATAGGCGGCCGGTGGCCGTGACGGTCTGCTTGAAGACGGTGTGGAGCCGTCGGGTGGTGGGATCGATGAGGGCGGCCATGCCGTCGGTGTAGGTCCCCTTGAGCTTTGTCAGTTGGCGGTGGAGGAGGATCTTGGCCACGACCTCGTGGGAGACGGCCAACTCCTCGAGGACATCGGCGTTGGTCGAGTAGGCGCCGGTGCCCGTCTTGCGCCCGTGCGGAAGCTTCAGCTTGTTGAAGAGAACCTCGCCGAGTTGCTTGGGCGAGTTAAGGTTGAACTCCTCGCCGGCCAGGGCGTGGACCTCAGTGGTCAGCCCGTCAATGCGCCGTCCGAGCTCCACCGACATCTCCTTGAGAGCCTTGGCGTCGATCCCGACACCGGCCAGTTCCATGTCAACGAGGATCTGCTCCAGGGGCATCTCCATCTCGTCCAGCAAATCGTCGAGGTCCTTGTCGGCAAGTTCCGCCCGCATCGGATCGGCCAGGGCCAGGGTCATGTCGGCCTGGAGGCAAAGCCTCTCCCCGGCCCACGTAAGGCCGGGCACGGGCGGGCGCCAACCCTCCGGGGCCTGGTCGGAAAGAAGAATGTCCTGGCCCACGAGTTCGTGGCACAGACCCTCCAGGGTGTACTTCAAGCGAGAAGCGTCAAGGAGGTAGGCCCCGAGTTCGGTGTCCAGGGCCAAACCGCCGAGGGTCAGGCCCCTCCCGCCCAGCCAGACCCGCAGCGGCTTGGCCGCGTGCATAACCCTGGCCGGCTCGGGCGAGATCAGAAGGGAGCCGAGGATGTCGCGGAGATCTTCAAAGGAGAGGCCTTCGGGTCCGATCAAGGTGGCCGGCGCGGACGGGGCGGCGGCCGTGAGCGGAACGTAGACGGTCTCGGGCAGACCGTCGGCGGCGATGGCCAATCCCGTCAGCTTGGCCTGGAGCGGGCGCTCGCCGTCCAGAGTGAAGGCCAGGGCCAGGCGCTCCGCCCGGGAAAGAAGGGTCGCCGTCTCGGCCAGTTCCCCGCGCGTCAAGGCCACCTTCCGACCGCGCACCACTCCCCGGGCCTTGGCGACCGGTCCTTCTCCGCTGTCCGGGCCGCCCGTAGCGGCTGACCCGTCCGCCGTCAAGCCGCCGATGGAGGCTGACCCGTCCGCAACGGCGCCCCCTGCGGCACCCTCCGCCACCCGCGGCTCGCTCCCGGTATCGGCGAACAGGGTCCCCGCCGCGGCGGCCTTTTCGGCCAGACCCAGACGCTTCAGAAGAGCCCGGAACTCCAAACGGCGCAGGAACTCGGCCAGCCTGTCGCGGTCCGGACCCCGGTAGCGGAGAGACTCAATTTCGAGCCTCTCCTCGAAGGGAACCTCGTGACGGATGGTGGCCAGGGAGCGGCAGACCCTGGCGTCTTCGGCGAAGGTCTTGAGAGCGTCGCGGACCCGGTCGGGGGTGACCTCCTCCACTCGCTCGAGCAGGCAGTCCAAGCTGCCGAATTTGGCGAGAAGCGCGGTGGCGGTCTTGGGACCCACGCCCGGGACCCCCGGCAGGTTGTCCGAGGGGTCTCCGACGAGGCCCTTCAGGTCCGGGAGTTGGGCCGGATAGACCCCGTACTTCTCCCGTACGGCCTCGGCGTCGAACTTGCTCGTCTCGCTGATCCCACGCAAGGTTATGATGGCCTTCACCCCTGGGCCCACAAGTTGTAGGGCATCGCGATCGCCGGTGAGAATGAGGGCCTCGATCCCGTGGGCCCGAACGAGGTCGGCCAGGGCGGCCAGAATGTCGTCCCCTTCCCATCCCTCCAGCTCGACGGTGGGGGCCCTGAGCGTCCCGACAAACTCCTTGATCAGGGCGAACTGCGGGCGGAGTTTGTCCGGCGTGGGCTTTCTGTGGGCTTTGTAGTCAGCGAACTCGTCCAGGCGGAAGGTCGGCTTGCCCTTGTCGAAGGCAACCGCAAGGTAGTCGGGTTTCTCGTCGTCGAGAATGCGAAGGAGCATCTGGGCGAAGCCCAGAACGGCGTTGGTCGGTTGACCCTCGGCCGTGGCCAGAGTGTCGGGCAAGGCGAAGAAAGCCCGGTAAGCCAGGCTGTGGCCGTCGACAAGCAGAGCCTTGGACACCATGTTCACCCCCGCGGGTTTGGCTTTCTGAGGTGGAGAAGGCGTGGTTTTTCGCTATTATTCACCAGCCGGGCCGGCTCACCTGTGGCCCGGCCGGTCCCAATGCCGACGGCCGGGAGTCTCCCCCAGACTCCCGGCCGTCATTTCCGACCCTGCGCCTATCCGGCCCGGATTGACCGGGCCGCTTCGGCTACCAGTCGACAGGCGTCCACCGCCCGCCGACCGGCTGGCCTACTCGATACCGTATTCGACTCTCACGTTGACCTGCATCTCCACCATGCCGGGTTCAATCGGCACGGCCATGCCCAAGCCCATGGCGCTGTCCTTCATGATGACCGGGCCGGCGAAGTAGGAGTCTAGGCTCATGTTCTTGACGACGCCGACTCTCACGCCGGCCGCGCCGGCCAGGACGTCGGCCTTGGCCTTAGCGTCACGCACGGCTTCGCCGATGGCCTCAAGGTAGAGGGCCCGCGAGTCGGCCAGGCTGAAGCTCACGCCGTTGACCGAATTGGCCCCGGCCTTCACGGCCGCGTCGATGAGATCGCCGACCTTGTCCAGCTTATTCCACGAGCAGGTGACCTGGTTTCCGGCCTGATAGCCCACGATCCTACCGTTACTGCCGTTCTCGTCGTACTGGTACTGCGGATAGAGGCTAACATTTGAGGTCTGGATATTGGCCCGCGGCACGCCTGCCGTAGCGATGGAGTTGATGATCCGGGTCATGGCCGCCGAGCACTGGTCCATGGCCTCGCCGGCCGTGGAAGCCTGGGCCACGACACCGAGGCTGACGGTGACCGTATCCGGTGTGGCTTTGATCGTGGCCTGCCCCGTGACGGAAATGGTTCCTCCGTCCGCGGCGCCGGCCTCGCCGCCGGCGGCTAGGGCCACTCCGGGTCCGAGTCCACGTCCGGCCGCGACTCCGGCCAAGAGAGTGAGACCCGCGAGGACCAAGATGCCGGTCAGGATCCAGGGCTTCCGCCTGGCGATGGTGACTTTCACTGTTACCCCTCCTTTTAGGACTATGATTTGACCGTTTGGACGCGGACAAGGTGGGTTGGTTCCATTAGGGTGCGCAATTGGGTAGGAGGAGGGGTCTTCGACCAAGAGAAAGGGAGCGTCCGAAGACGCCCCCTCGCTCCCAGCGCTTCAATGAAGCGCTCGCACGAACCGGTTTAGAGCGGCTCGTCGGTCAGTTCGAACACCGGATACTCGTTATCGGTGTCGTAGAGCAGCCAGTCGCCAACCGACACGCCCTCGAGCCCGACGTAGGTCTTGCTCGTTCCGCCGTCGTAGACGACCAGGTCCGGGTCGTTGATGAAGATGTAGCTCGACCCGCGCAGCAAGGTCATCGTCCCGTTGACGACGTCAACGGAGACAACCTCCCAGTAGTCATCCGGGATGATCTCGAAGTAGCCGTCGACGGTTCCCGTGTCAGTGTGGACGTCGAGCCAGAGGTAATCCTGGTCCTCGGCGTAGTCGCTGAAGTTGGCCGTGACCTTGTAGGTGACGGCGACGCCACGGACGTCGAAGGTGGCCGTAGCGTTACCCGAGCCATCGACGACGAACTGGGTGCAGACCACGTAGGGGGTCAGGGACTCGAAGCCGATCGGGACG
>Ga0315274_10005994_pt1 | contig 17757 bp, 15 predicted proteins | sample YL17G02_20_MG_FD_203700 | JGI IMG/M metagenome (GOLD analysis project Ga0315274, IMG submission 203700) | Sediment microbial communities from Yellowstone Lake, YNP, Wyoming, USA - YL17G02_20 | ecosystem: Environmental > Aquatic > Freshwater > Lake > Sediment | place: USA: Wyoming | collected...
CAGGTCGGCCGGGTTCCAGAAACTCGACGGCGCGTAGAACGTCTCGGGGCCCCGCGCGAGGAGCATCGCCCGGACGTCGGCCGGGATCGACGGGTCGCCCCCCGAGAGCGAGAGGTAGACGACCCCGATCGTCCCGAGGTGGACGTGGCGCCACGCGAGGTCGGGCGCGACGACCAGGGTCCCCAGGGTGGCGAGGAGGCCCCGCACGATGCGGCCGCGCCACCCCGGCCCCGCCGCGATCAGCACGCCGAGGAACCAGGCCGGCCAGATCAGGAACACGTTCGGCTTCACCAGGAACGCGAGGCCGAAGGCCAGGCCGCTCCAGAGCGGATGCTGCCGGATCGCCAGCGCCGCCGCCAGCGCGAGGAAAGCCATCATGGCGACTTCGACATAAAACAATACGCCGAAAAAGAGGACGCACGGCATGGCGGCCGCGAGCAGCGTCCACCAGGCTGCGCGGTTGCCGCCGAGCGCCCGCCCCGCCTCCCACGCGCACCCCAGGAGCAGGATCACCCACGCCGCCTGGTAGGCCTGGGCCGCCAGGACGCTTCGCGTTCCCGTCAGCCACCAGAGGATCGCGAGGCCCGCGTGCCACAGGGCCCCGTCGTAGTAGGGCCAGCCGGGCGGCACGACCGGGCCGTATGCCGGGTCGCACGTCAGTCGGCGGCCGGCCTCGAGGAACAGCGACGCCTTGCGGAAGTGGTGGCTCTCGTCGCCCAGGCCGACGTCGGTCGCGGCCCCGAGGGCGAAGACGAAGAGGCCGACCGCCGCGGCCGCCAGCCAGGCCCGGGCGCGCGGCCGGGCATACCACGGTTGCGAGTCCGGGAGCGTCATGGCGAGGAGTATAGCAGATCGGCCGGCGGGTTCAACGCGCCGCGCGCGGCGGGCACGCGCGGCGGGCGCTCTTGACTCTCCGGCACCGGACGGGCATAATACGCCGTCCCGGAACCGCACGGTGAGCGTAGCTCAGTTGGTTAGAGCACGAGGTTGTGGTCCTCGGGGTCGGGGGTTCGAGTCCCCTCGCTCACCCCATCCTGCATCCCGGGCCCTCGGGGCCCTTCCTGTTTCCGCGGCTTTCCCTGCCGGGGGAATCCGCGCGCATCACTTGCCGCTTGACCCCGCCTCGGCCGTCTGGTTAGTACTACCATGTCACTTGGCGCGGTGGGTACGGAGACCCACCGCGCCAAGGCGTAAGTTGCGTTGGCAGGTGGGGAGGCCGCGCAGTGATCCCGGCGGGCCGCAGGAGGAGGAGGGACGCAACCATGCAGAGCCTGCCGATCCGGACGAGGATGCGTTCTGCCGCGGCAGGGGTGGCGGTGGGGGTGGTCCTCCTGGCGCTCGCCGCTGCCGCGCGCGGCCAGGGGGCGGACGTGGAGGGCCTCGCGGCACTCAGGGACTACGAGTCGCATCGCATCACCTCGGCCGACCCCACGGGCGGCAACGCCGACTGGTGGGACATCGGCCCCGGCGAGACGCGCGTCCTTGCCGACATCCAGGGGCCGGGCTGCATCGTCCACTTCCGCGACAACAGCACCAGCCGCGAACCGCACCACCTCCAGATGCACGTCCTGCGGATCTGGTGGGACGGCGAACCGGAGCCGAGCGTGGAGGTCCCGATCGGGGACTTCTTCGGCGTGGGCTTCGGGTTCACGGAACGGTTCGCCTCGGCGCTGGTGTGCATCGACCAGCGGCCGGGGGGGCTCACGGACCCGGCGGCGATGGGGGCGGCCCGCAACGCGTACTTCCCGATGCCCTTCGCCCGCGCGGCCCGCGTGACGCTGACGAACGAGGGCAAGCAGTCGAGCCGCCACTGGGTCGAGATCAACTACCGCACCTGGAAGAAGGCGCCCGAGAACCTGCTCTCCTTCCACGCCCAGTACCGCCAAGGCACGCCGCCGCCCCAGGGCCCGTACCTGATCCTGGACGCGAAGGGGCGCGGCCACCTGGTGGGGTGCGTCCTCAGCGTCAAGAACAACGACGGCGGCTGGTGGGGGGAGGGCGACGAGATCCTCGACATCGACGGGAAGCACGCCATCCAGGGCACCGGGTCGGAGGACTACTTCTGCGAGTCCTACGGCCTGCGGCCGGGGTGCTTCCCGTACTTCGGCGTGACGCTGCTCGAGGAGCCGTTCATCACCGCCTACCGCTGGCACGTGCCCGACCCGGTGACGTTCCGCGAGTCGCTGCGTTTCCTCATCGAGCAGGGGGGCGGCGCGCCGCCCTTCCGCAGCGGCAACTTCTACTACAGCGTGGCCACCTGGTACCAGACGGAGCCGCACGCGCCCTTCCCGAAGTTGCCGCCGGTGGCGGAGCGGATCGGTTGGGCCGCCGCCCAGCCCCGCGACGCCGTCGAGGGCGAGGCCATGAAGATCGGCGCCAAGACCGGCGGCGTCACCGAGGTCCAGTCGGAGGCGCGATGGAGCGGCGGCCGGCAACTCTGGTGGCGCGACGGCAAGGTCGGCGACCGCCTCGAACTGGTCCTGCCCGTCCCGCGCAAGGGGACCTACCGCATCGTGATGCAGAACACCCGGGCGAACGACTACGGCGTCTTCCAGTTCTCCCTCGATGGCCGCAAACTCGGCGATCCCATCGACCTGTACAGCAAGGAGAATGTCGTCGCGCTGGTCACCCTGGGCACGTGCCGGCTGGACGCCGGGGACCACGTGTTTGCGGCCGAGATCGTCGGCAGCCATCCCGACGCCGCCAAGCGCTACATGCTCGGCCTCGATTACCTCAGGCTGGAGCCGGCCGACGGGGACAAGTAGTCCTACAGCGCCACTGGAGTGTTCGCGCGGTGGGTCTCCCCGTACCCACCGCGCGAAGTTGCGCTGTAGGAGTAGGAGGCCGGGGCCACCTCTGCTACAATGGGATGGGATCGATGCCCTCGAAGGAGCGAGCCAGGCCATGGCGCCGAAGACGACCGTCGAGTACCTCGTCGTCGCCCCGCACCCGGACGACGCCGAACTGGGGATGGGCGGGACGATCGCGAAACTCCTCGGGGCGGGGCGGCGCGTGGCGGTGGTCGACCTGACGAGCGGCGAGCCGACGCCCTTCGGCACGCCCGCCAAGCGCCGCCGCGAGACCGCCGCCGCCACGCGCGTCCTCGGCCTCAAGGTGCGCCTGAACCTCGGCCTGCCGAACCGCGCGCTGGAGGCGACGCTGGCGGCCCGCACGCGCCTGGCCGAGGTCTACCGGCTCCTGCGGCCGCGCGTCCTCTTCATCCCCTACTGGGACGACGCCCACCCGGACCACCTGGCCGCCTCGCAACTGGCCGTCCACGCCCGGTTCCACGCCAAACTCACCAAGACCCGCATGAAGGGCGAGCCGCACTACCCGCCGCGCGTCCTCTACTACTACTGCACGCACCTCAGGCGGCACGGTGACGTCGCGTTCGTCATCGACGTCTCCCGCGAGTTCGAGACGAAGCGGCGGGCGGTGGCCTGCTACCGGAGCCAGTTCTACTCGCCAGGACTAAGGGCGAGCGGCCGCGAGGCCGGCGCCGTCATGGACTACGTCGCCGACCTCAACCGCTACTGGGGCCGCCTGATCGGCCGCGCGTACGGCGAGCCGTTCGCCGTGCGGGAGGTCCTCGGCCTGGCGGGCCCCGAGCCGATTCTCTGAAAGCGCATCCACTTCGTCCTACAGCGTCACTTGGGCCTTTGCGCGGCGGGTGCGGAGACCCGCCGCGCAAAGGGGTGGCCTGGCGGGCCCCGAGCCGATTCTCTGATCGCCGAGGCGGATTTCCCCGAACTCCTGTCCCCCCTTGCGCATCCAAGTACGGGATGGATGCGCGCTCTGACCGCGGCGGATTTGCGGAATAAATCCCTCTCCTCGCGCATATAGACCATAGAGAGTGCGGCCCCCGGGTGGGGGCCGGAAAGGGGGGACGCCCATGTCCCGATGCCCCACGTGTGACGGCCCGCTCGCCGAGGCCGAGTGCAGCGGCCTGGCCGTCGAGGCGTGTCCCGAGTGCGCCGGCATGCTGGTCGACGCGACCCGGATCGAGTTCCTCCGCGCGCGGCACGGCGCCGGCTGGACGCCGGAGGAGGTCCGCGCCCTGGAGGCCGAGGTCCGCGACATGCCCGCCCTCAGCCTGACGCGGTGCCCCCGGTGCCGCCGGTCGATGACCCAGGTCCCCGTGCCGCTGGACGGCCAGGCGTTCTACCTCGACTACTGCGAGGCGTGTGGGGCCTACTGGTTCGGTTGCGGCGAACTGGAACTCGTCCAGGTCCTCCACGAGAAGGAGGAGGCGGCCGCGCGGCGCGCGTTGACCCCTGGCCGCCCGCCGCGCGTTGACCCCTGGCCGCGCGGCTTGACGCGCGGTATCCTCCCGCGGCAGCCCGCCTGGACGTGAGCGCTGGAACCGCCGATGGACATGCGCTATACTCATCTCGCCGCGAGGCGGGGAAAAATGACCAATGACCAATGTCAAATGACAAACTGAAGCGGCGCGGCCCCGCGTCCCATTTGACATTTTTCACCTGCCTGCCGGCAGGCAGGTTGATCATTGGTCATTCTTTGCAGGGGGGCCAAGGCGGAGGAGAGGAAACGCAAGCAGTGTCATGGTGCTGAGAGGCGTGCGATGCTCCGTTGTCCGGCGTGCGACATCCCGCTGTGCGGCATGACGTACGAGGGCGTGACGATCCAGCGCTGCCCCGACTGCGGCGGGTGCCTGGTCGAGGACCGGCGCCTGCGCATCATCCAGGACCGCCGCGACCGGACCTGGGCCGCCGAGGACGAGGGCCGCCTGGCCGCCGAGGTCGCCGCCAGCGACCGCCTGGGGCCCGTCCGGTGCCCGCGGTGCCTCATGCCGATGAAGAAGACCCTTGCGGGGAAGGGCGAGGACGTCTTTCACCTCGACCACTGCGGCCCGTGCGGGGCCGTCTGGCTCGACCGCGGCGAACTCGAACTCCTCCAGGTCCGCTGGGAGAAGGGACTCGACGGTCGCACCGAGGCCGACTGGGACCGCATCGAACGCCGGGCGAGCGCCGAGATGGCCCTGCGCTCGGAGGCCGGCGAGATCGCCGACCAGGCCCGGCGCGCCCAGGTGTACGACACCGGCAGGCTCCGGTACGGATCGCATGGCGCGCTGGCGGAAGCGCTCGGTATCATCACCCGCTTTCTCATGCAGACCTGATGCGGCGAATGGCCGGGGACGGCGCTTCGCCGTGGCCAGACCGGCCGCGCCCGGGTACAATGGGGAGCGGGGCAGTGCCGAACGCGGAGGACGACGCATGAGGAACCTCGCCTTGCCTGGCCTTGCGGCCGCGCTGGCCGTCGTGGCCGCCGGCTGCACGTCGACCGCGCCGGAACCGCCCGCGACCCCCGCCGCCGCCAAGGCCGCCCCCGAGATCGAAGCCGCCTACTGGCTCAACTCGGGTCCGCTCACCCTGGCGGGCCTTCGCGGCAAGATCGTGGTCCTGGAGTTCTGGGCCACCTGGTGCCCGCCGTGCAAGCGGTCGATCCCGCACCTGGTGGACCTGCACAGGAAATACGGCGAACGCGGCGTCGTCATCGTGAGTCTCACCGATGAGGCGCGCGAGACCGTCGAGCCCTTCGCCAAGGAACTGGGGATGACCTACGCGGTCGGCGGGGGGAGCAAGTCCGGCGCGGCCTATGACGTGACGGGCATCCCGCACGCGTTCCTCATCGACCCCGCGGGCGCGATCGCCTGGGAAGGCCATCCGCTCCAAGGGCTCGACGAGGCCCTGGAGGCGCAACTGAAGAAGACGCCGCCCCGGACGGGCGGCGCGAACTGATGCGGCAGCGCCGCGCCGAGCGGCGCTCCACGACCAAGGACGCGTTTCGGCAGAGGAGGGGGGGGACGATGAAGCCCTTCGCAACCCTGGTGCTCGCGATTCTGGCGGCCGGTGCCGTTGCCGCCGCGGGACAGCCGGCCGACGGCCCGAAGGTGGGCGACCCCGCGCCCGAGATCCAGGCCGCCGCCTGGCTCAACTCCGACCCCCTGACGCTCGGGGGCCTGCGCGGGCGGCTGGTCGTCGTCGAGTTCTGGGCCACCTGGTGCCCGCCGTGCCGGAAGTCGATCCCGCACCTGGTGGAACTCTACCGCAAGGTCGGCCCGAAGGGCGTCGCCTTCATCGGCCTGACGAGCGAGGGCAAGAGCACCGTCGAGCCCTTCGCCATCGAGATGAGCATGCCCTACCCGATCGGGTGCGGCAGCCTGACCGACAACGACTACCGCGTGACGGGCATCCCCCACGCCTTTCTCGTCGACCCGACGGGCAAGATCGCCTGGGCCGGCCACCCGATGGACGGCCTCGACAAGGCCATCGAGGAGCAACTGAAGAAGACCCCGCCTAGCCTCATGGACCCCAAGACCAAGGCGGCCATGCTCGTCGTGCTGGACCAGGTGGACCGGGCCGTCAAGCAGGAGAAGTACGCCGACGCGGTCGCCATCCTCTCGCGGATCAAGGGGGCCGCCGACGATCCGGAGATCGGGGCCCGCGTGGCGGCGGTCCGCAAGTCGCTGGGCACGTACGCCGAGAAGCACCTCGCCGCCGCCGAGGAGCACCGCAAGGCCGGCCGGCCCTACGAGGCCAGCGTCGCGCTGCGGGCCGTCCTCGCGCTGGCCCCCGGCTCCGACCAGGCCAAGAAGGCCGAGGCCGACCTGAAGGTGCTCTTGGCCGACGAGAAGGCGGCCGCCGCCATCGAGCAGGGACGCCGCGACGCCGAGGCCGACGCCGCCTATGCCGAGGTCACCGCCCTTGAGAAGAAGAACGACCCGGCGGCGCTCCTGAAGGCCCTCGACGACTTCGCCGCCAAGTATCCCAAGACCAAGGCCGGCGCCGCCGCCGCCGACCGCGCCAAGGCGATGCGCGCCGACCCCGAACTGACGAAGCGGCTCAAGAACGCCGCCGCCGAGGCCGACTGCAAGGGCTGGCTCTCCATGGCCCGCAACTTCCTCAAGGCCGGCATGCCGGAGAAGGCCGCGCCGTACCTGGCGAAGGTGATCGAGAAATACCCGAAGACCGAGTACGCCGACGAGGCCCGCAGGATGCTGGCCGACGTCGCGAAGGCGACGAAGAAGTGACCTGCTGATCGCGGCGCCGGGTGCCATGCTTTCGCCTGCGAAAGCAGGTGTCGCGCACGGCGCCCATCCGCCAAGAGAAAGGCCGGCGGCCTCACGGCCGTCGGCCTCGTGCTTTCCGCTCTCGCGCTGGGCGCTCCGCCTACTTGTCGCTCTCCGGGATCGGCTTGGGATTCGTCTTGGTCTTGTCCCACATCTGGTCGCCCTCGGTCTTGAGCGTCTTGAGCCAGTCGAGAATGGCCCTGTAGGTGGGATCGGTCGTGCCCGTGATGGCGCGGCGGGGATGCCCGGCCTCGGGGCCCTTGAGGGGCTTCAGGAGGAGTTTACTCTCCTGGGGATTCTCAAGATCGATGTAGGCGCTGATGGCCTGGAAGTTCTGGGCGATGGTGCGGCGGCTGCCGGGCCCCTGGCGGACGAGGGCGTACTTGGCCTCCTTGGCGCCGCCGTGGCACTGCGGCATGGCGCAGCGGACGAAGAGCATCCCCTGAACCTGGTTCTTGAAGCGGGTCATCTGGGGCTCGCCTTCGCGGGCGTAGACGGCGTCGGCGTCCTTCTGGGTGATGGTGACCTTGGCGGTGGCGCCGCCGCCGTCCCCCTCGCCGCCGCCCTCCACGCCGCCGGTCAACTGGGCCGCATAGACGATGTACTTGGCGCGGACGTCGTCGGGTGCCAGGGCCAGCGCCTCCAGGGCGTGCGCGCTCGCCTGGCCCGTCAGGTCGACCTGGTAACACCACTTGGCCAGGCCGACGAGGTCCTCGGCCTTCTTCGGATCGACCTTGGCCAGGCGCTGCTTGTACTGCTCGTCGAGGTCGGCGCCGCCTTGGGCGGCCACGATCGCCGCCGCCCCCGCCAGGCCCGCCACCGCCAGCCCCACCAGGAGGATGCCTCGCCCCTTGCGTTGCATGCCGTCACCGCCTTTCGCTCTGCCTTGCGCCCCACGCAGTCTACATCCGGGCCCGTGCGCCATGCAAGCCAATATCGGCCGCCAATATCGGGCGGCCGCCGCCGCGACGCCGGGACGACCTCACTTGCCGATGCAGAACCGCGAGAAGATGGCGTCCAGGATGTCGGTGCCCGCCCGCTGGCCGGTGACCGTCGCGAGGGCGTCGAGCGATTCCCTGAGTTCCATGGCCACGAGTTCCCCCGCCCCGCGCGGGCGGCGGGCGACCCGCGCGGCCCGGGCCAGGGCGACCACGGCCGCCTCGAGCGCCGCCCGGTGCCGCGCCGTCACCACCGGGCCCGCCGCCTGGCGGTCCACGCCGCCGCCCTCGACCGCCCGCACCAGCGCGTCGCACAGGTCGGCCAGCCCCCGGCCCGTCACGGCGCTCGTGGCGACGACCGCGGCCCGCACGCCGCGCTCGGCCAGCCACCGGCGGGCCGCGTCCGCGGGCGCCAGGTCGCACTTCGTGATCACCAGGACCATGGGCGACGTCACCAGGCCGATGACCTCGGCCATCCAATCGTGCGACGGGGCGGTGGCGTCCATGGCGACCAGGACGAGGTCGGCCCGCCCGATGGCCTCGAGCGCGCGGCCGCGGGCCTTGCCCGCCAGTTCGTCGGCCGTCTCGTCCAGGCCCGCGGTGTCCGAGAGGACGAATGCGAGGTCCCCTACGCGGAGGGCCGCGCGGACTTCGTCGCGGGTCGTTCCGGCCTCGGGGGCGACGATGGCGCGGTCGGCGTCGGTGCCCGCCTCTGCCGCGTCGGCCAGGAGGCGGTTGAACAGGCTCGACTTGCCAACGTTCGGCCGGCCGGCGATGACGAGTCGGACCTCGCCGCCGAAGGTCTCCAGGCTGCGGCTGCGGCGGCCGAGGTCCGCCAGCGCTGCCCTGGCTGCGCCGGTCCGGCGCGCCAGTTCCTCCGGTGGCGCCGCCTCGATGCCCTGGTCCGAGAAGTCGAGGTCGGCCTCCACGAGGACGAGGATCCCGCGGACCTCGTCGGCCACGCGCGCGACCTCGGCCGACAGGTGACCGCGCAGGAGGTCGCCCGCCGCCCGCAGGGCCGCTTCGTTGGCCGCCCCGACGACCGCCATCACCGCCTCGGCCTGGGCCAGGTCCAGGCGCCCCCCGACGAGGGCCCGCAGGGTGAACTCGCCCGGCTCGCCCGCCCGCGCCCCGGCGCGCATCAGGCCCGCCACGAGCGCCCCCGTGACCGCCGGCCACGCCCCCACGTGGAACTCGGCCACGTCCTCGCGGGTGTAGGACCGCGGCGCCCGCATCACGTAGAGGACGGCGGGGACCGAGAGGCCCGCGCCGGGCGGCTCCAGGCGTCCCGGCCCGGCGCGGTAGGTCGGCCACGCCGACGGCCGCGACAGGTCGGCCGCGACGAACACGCGGTCGGCGATCCGAAGGGCGTCCGCCCCGGAGAGGCGCAGGACCGCCCGCTCGCCCGCGCCCTCGGGGGAACTGACGGCCACGATCGTATCGCTCAGGTTCACGAAGCGCCCTCGCCCACGTCGCTCCTGGGCACGCCGGAGGATACCAGGTCGCGGCACCGGGGGGTAGTACTACAACGCAACTTGCGCCTGTGCGCGGTGGGTCTCCGGACCCACCGCGCAGAGAAGTTACCTTGCCGGTCCGAAACCTCGGCTTGCGCGGCGGGTGCAGAGACCCGCCGCGCGAAGTTGCGTTGTAGTGGCCGCCCCGGGGCGCCCCCCCGCCCGGCCCGGCCGCGCGGGGCGCCGTTTTCCTGCGGTGCCCGCCGCCGCCGGCGCGTGTTACATGGAAGGCAGGCCCCATCGCCGTGGAGATGGCCCGGAGGGGCCGTGCCTGCCGCGTGCTCCGGGAGAAAGGAACCCTATGCCTTCCGCGTCCACCCAGCGCCACGTCACGTTCCGGTGCCCGAAGTGCCGGAAGCGGCTTCGCGCGCCGGCGGCCGCCCTCGGCCGGCGCGGCACGTGTTCCGCGTGCGGGGCCGCCTTCCGGATCGCGCGACCCGCCCCGGCGAAGCCGGAATGGATGGTGTGCGAGATCTCGCCGTTCGTGAAGACCGGTCCGACGGGGTCGCCGGACGCCGCCGTCGAGACCCTCCCGGTCGAGGTCGCCCTCCGCAGCGGCCTGCTCAGCACGTGCATCATCGCGGTGATCGCGGTCCTGGTGGCGGTGGGCCTGATGGGCTACGTGGCATTCCTGCGGTAGGCCGCCGGGGGCGAAGCGCCACGGCGCCGCCCGCCGGGGGCGGGCGTGCCGACCTCGGCGCCGGCCCTACTTCCTTTTCTTCTGTTCCTCCTGCCCCTTCGCGGCATCCATCTTCTTCTGCATCCAGGACTGGAGGCGCTCGGCGATGGAGCGGTCGCGTCCGCTCGTGCCGAGGGGCTTCTTCTTCGGCGGCGGGGGCGGCTTCGGCTCGGCCCGCGCGACCCCGGCTCCGCCCCCGGCCCCGGCCGCCGCCTCGGCCGCCTGGTACCGCGTCCTCAGGTACCGCATCTCCGCGAACCCCAGGAGCGACGACGTGAAGATGTAGAGGCACAGGCCCGCCTGGGCATTGTAGAGCAGGAGGAGCATGAAGATCATCATGAAGCCCATCATCTTCTTCTGCTGGTCGGCCTGCTGGTTGGTGGCGGTCGGGGCCGTCGGCGTCAGGCGCTGCTGAAGGAACATCGTCACCGCCATCAGGATCGGCAGAATGTTGAACGTCGTGATGCCCGCGCTCGTGCCCAACGCCCCCTGGATCCACGCGATGACCGAGCCCAGCAGGGGGATGGTCTGGCCGGGCAACTGGAGCGGCGTCGACCACCGCACCAGCGCGTCCGGCTGGGCCAGGTCCTGGAGGAACGTCGAGAAGACCGACCCCTGCGGCAGCCACGAGGCCGGCAGGAACGCGGCTTGACGCAACTGGATCGCCGACTGGAGCGCCCCGTACAGGCCGATCCAGATCGGCATCTGGACGAACATCGGCAGGCACCCGCTCAGCGGGCTGAACCCCTCCTCCCGCGTGAACTTCATCATCTCCTGGTTGAGGCGCTCCTTGTCGTTGGCGTACCGCTCGCGGAGTTCCTGCATCTTCGGCGCGAGCCGCTGCATCTTCATCATCGACTTGGTGCTCCACCGCGTCACCGGGTGCAGCGCGATGCGCAGCAGGATCACCAGGACGATGATCGCCACGCCGTAGTTCAGGACCACCGCGTGGAACGCGTCCAGCAGCATCACCATCATCTTGCTGATCCAGGCCGTCAGCGCGACCAGGGGCCCGAGGAACGCGAACGAGCAGCACGTGCTCCACTGGATCAGGTCGGGTAGGCCGAGGCCGCCGTAGTAGGTCTCCAGGAGGCGCTGGTCCTTCGGCCCGGCGAAGACGAGGTAGTCGTGGCGGACGGCCCCTTCCGCCCCGAGCGGCTCCTCGCGGGTCTGGAGCCGCACGCCCGGCAGCCAGAGGGGCTTCCCGGCGTCGGTCCCCTCGTCGTGGAAGACCTTGGCGGCGACGGCGTAGAAGTCGCCCTTTTGCGGGGCGAAGCCGGCGTCCGTCACCTTGCCCGGGATGGCGATGACCGCGAAGTACCGCTCCACCTCGCCGATCCACTGGATGCGGGAGCCGCCGACGTCGGTGAGCGGCTCGGCCGGCTCCTTCTTCTCGGGGCCGCTCCGCTTGATCTCGACGCCCGCGTCGCCGCGCACGCCGACGACGGCCTGGCGCTGGTCGCCGCGCGGGTCCTCGCGCGGCAGGGGGGGCGGCCCTTCGAGGACGTACGCCACCTTCTCGACCGACGGGTCGGCCCGGAGGAACTCAATGCGCATGTCCATGTCATAGGCCGGGGGCGCCGTGCCGCCCGCCGGGGCCTTCGACTTCGCCAGCGCGTACGTCCGCCGCACCGCCAGGAGGACGCGGTCTTTGGCATCCAGGACGTCCGCCTCGAGGACCGCCCGGGTCGGATCGGCCTCGGCGACCCGCCACACGGCGTCCGACAGGCCGTCCACCGCCAGGGGCCCCGTGACCCCCTGGAGCCAGACGCGCAGTTCCGCGATCCGCAGGGCCGGCCTCGGCGCGTCGGCCGGCACCAGGTCCATGGCCGCCCGATCGCACGTCGGCAGGTGGCGGTCCTCGACCGTCTTCAGGAACCGGTCCTTCGACAGGGTCAGCCGCCGGACGGCCGACCCCTGGGGCGTGATCTCAGCCTCCAGGTCGAACCCGCTGCCGCATGCCGCCGACCCGAGCACGACCGGCTTCGGCGCCTGGCCCTCGGGCGCCCCGACGGCACGGAGGGTCCCCGCGGTCACCGCGGGCTGCTCGGGCTTCTCCTCCGTCTTGGCGGGGACCTCGCCCGGCACCTGCGGGGCCTCGATCTTGGGCGGGCTCTGCGTCTGGGCGGGCTCGGACGTCCCGGTCTTGTTGGGCGCGGGCTTCTCGACGGGCGGGAACAGGAGGGGCAGGACGCGCGGATAGGCGAACAGGATGAGCATCGCCAGGATGCTCACGACCACAATCCGGATGATCGTCTCGCGGTTCACTCACGACCTCACGGACCCGCCGTGCCTCCGGCAGGCAGGCCGCCGACAGGCAGGGCAGGCTTCGGGTGCGTCCCAGGGAGGCATCTGGAGCCGCCGCGCGGGCCGGCCGGCGGTCCCCGCCACGGCGGTCCCCGCCACGGCGGCGGGCTGCCGGACGGGGCCTAGCGCCCCTCGGCCAGCCGGTTGGCCAGGAACTCGTCGAGGTCCTTGGTCGCCAGGATCTTCTCCATCGTCTTCTTGTGATCGTACGGCACGCGGTGCCAGCGGACCTCCGGCCCGTCGACGGTCACGTAGCACGCCCGCGGGTCGAGGTCGCGCGGCTGGCCGACGCTGCCGACGTTGACGACGACCTTGCGCTCCTCGACCACGTAGCGGTGGCCGACCTGGGCGGGCGTCAGGAAGTCGAACGTCTCCGTGAACACGCCCGGCAGGTGCGTGTGCCCGACGAAGCACACGTGCTGGAGCATGTCGAACACCTCGGCCAACTTCGTCATGTTGACCTCGGCCTCGTCGGGGAACAGGTACTCGTGGAGGGGCCGGCGCGGCGACCCGTGGACGTAGAGGGCCGAGTCCTTCCGCTCGTAGGCGCCCATGCGGGCCAGGAACTCCCAGCGCTTCCGGCGCTGCCCCTCGTCCGGCTCGGCATCGAGCGTCTGGCGGGTCCAGAAGACGGCCCGCTCGGCCGCCGTGTTGAACCCCAGGGGCTCCATGAAGACGGCGTGGTCGTGGTTCCCCATGATGGTGAACTCGAACTCGACGACGCGGTCCAGGCAGGCCTTCGGGTCGGGCCCGTAGCCGATCACGTCGCCCAGGCAGTAGATCGCCTCGCAGCCCTTCTCGGCGATGTCGGCGCAGACGGCGTCCAGGGCCTCGATGTTGCCGTGGATATCGGATACCAGCGCGATCATTCGGTCGGTCCGTCGCCCTCGCCGGCCTGGCTGCCGTCGGGCCTCTCGGCCTCGCCGAGCAGCATCACGGGGATGTCGTCCCGGATGGGGTACCTCAGGCCGCAGGCCGCGTTCTGGCAGACGAGCCGCTCGCCTTCCAGGCGGACCTTGGTCTTGCAGGCCGGACAGACAAGGATATCGAGCAATTGCTTGTCGATCATGGCCCCTCCCCTGGCCGCCCCGGCGCACCTTGCCCCGGCGTGCCCCGGCGGCACCCGCGCCAGTTTAGGGCCGCCCGGCGGCAAGTCAACCCTTTTGTCCGTCCGCCGTCCGGCCGCGGCCTCAGGAGCATTTTGCATCGTGAATCGCAACCGGCCATCGGGGCATTACTTGTAGCGCGGGCGTACGCCCGCGCCACAGGGCTCGATGCAAAATGTTCTCAGGCCCAGGGCAGGAGCATGACCTTCGCGCACCGGCGCGACGCGAAGGTGTCGAACGCCTTCTGGGCCTCGCCGAAGCCGAACCGGTGCGTGATGAGGCGGTCGGCCTTCTCGGGCGCCCGCCGGAGGAACGTGACCAGGTCGCCCGAGTCCAGGACGTTCATGTGCCAGCACCCCAGGATCGTCAGGCCCCGCCGGATGAAGTCGGCGCTGGGCGTGACGGGGATGGGCTTGGAGTTCTCGCCGACGATGGCGATCTGGCCGCGCACCCCCGCCGCGTCGATCAGGAGGCGCTCCGACTCGGACCGTCCGGAGCACTCGATGGCCTTCGCGAGGCCCCGCCCGTCGGTGGCTTCGGCCAGGCGCTCGCGGATGTCGGCGGCGGTCGGGTCGAGGGCGAGATCCGCCCCCAGCGCCTGGGCGGCCTCGCGCCGCCACGGCTCCGGGTCGAGCGCGATCACCCGGGCCCCGAGGAACGTCGCCAGGGCCGTCGCCCCCAGGCCCACCGGGCCCAGGCCCGCCACGGCCACCGTGTCGTAGCCGCGCACGCCCAGCCGCTTCGTCGCCTCGTAGGCCGGCCCGAGCGCACAGCCCAGGAGCGCCCCGTGCTCGTAACTCACGTCGTCGGGCAGGACGGTGCAGAGGGCGTCGCTCAGCCGGACGTACTGGGCGAAGCAGCCGCGGAACGTCCCCTGCTTGCAGAAGATGACGTCGCCGCGGCGGCAGGCCTCGCACCGCCCGCACGAGAACGGCGGCGCCAGGGCCACGCGGTCGCCGACCTTCAGGAGGTGGCTCTGGGCGACGGCCACGACCTCGCCCGCGCCCTCGTGGCCGTTGTTGACGCACTCGCCCTCGCCGTGGAAGGCGCCCATGTTGCTCCCGCAGAGGGGGCTGACCTCCAGGCGGACGACCACCTCGTTCCCCTGTGGCCGCGGCACCGGCAGGTCCACCAGCCACGCCTTGCCGCCGCCCGTGGCGACCGCCTTCATCTTCGCCGGCAGGGCGGCCGGCCGGGGCGCCGGGAGCGACCAGACGCGCCCCAGCGCCTCCCCGACGCGCCGCACGGCCTCCTGGGGCGGGAGGCTCCCCAGGTCCGGCACGAACGGCTCCGGCACGACCGGCCCCTCGTACCCGATCTTGCGGAGGGCCCCCAGGAACCCCGCCAGGTCGATGACGCCCGTCTCGCCCGGCAGGCAGCGGACGTTGTCCACCTGCTGCTCGACGGGGACGCCCGCCGGGGCGTCGTTGATATGCACGTACACGACGTTCTGCGGCTCCAGGGCCAGGATGTCGTCCACCGTCCCGAGCGACGTGTACCAGTGCCACGCGTCGAGGAGCAGGCCCGCGTTGGGCCCGACGGCCTCGCACAGGTCGAGCATCCCGTGCAGCGTATGGATGAACGGGTGGCGGCGCCCCGCGCGGAGGGTCCGTGGGCCGATGAACTCGAGGCCCAGCGTGCATCCGTGGGCCGCCAGGACCTTCGCCGCCCGCCCGAGCCGCTCGGCGTGGAAGCGGAAGTTCTCCTTCCACGGCCGCGTGTCGGAGAAGGGGAGGATCCAGGTGGCGAAGCGCGTCGCGCCGGCGGCCGCGGCGTTCTTGGCCACGGCGTCCAGGGCGGCCACCTGGTCGGCGAACGCCTTGTCCTCGCCGTAGAGCGCGACGGGGAGGCCGACCCCGCCGGGCCTGAGGCCGTGCTTCGCGAGGGCGTCGGCGATCTTCCTGGGCGGCACGGCGGCGTCGCCCGGCAGGTCGATCCCCTCGAAGCCCCCGTCCTTGGCGAGGGGCAGGCACTGTTCCCACGGCAGGCTGACGCCGATGGCTCCCGGATTCAGGCACCGATACACGCGCGATCTCCTTAGCAGGATGCTCGGGTCACGGGCCACGAGGATAGCGACCGGCCGGGGAAGATGCCAGACCTTGCGCGCCGGGGACGCAGGCCGCGCCGGCGGGCCTGCCGCCACGGCGTTACATCGTCTGCGCTGGAGGGCATTTGAACAAGCAGCAGGCCGGGCTAAGGCGCCGACCAGATCCGCTTGCCCTTCTCGTCCGCGAACCTGAGCGCCGGCCCGTCTTTTTCCACGGTCAGGACAGCGCGGCCCTCGCCGTTCTTGTCGGACAGACTTATCCCCGCCCCCTCTTTGACCACGCCCAGGGCGGCACTGGCCTTGCCCTTCTCATCGGCCAACTGCAGCATGGCCCCCTCCTTATGCAAGGCCAGAGTCGCCCGGCGATTGCCCTTCTCGTCGCCCAGGACCAGTCCCGCCCCGTTTTCGCCAACGTCCAGGGTGGCGCAAGGGCTGCCCTTCTCATGGAACAGGACCAGTGCCGGCCCATCATTGTCCACGTTCAGCATGACGCGGGTCTCGCCGTTCGCGTCGGACAGGCACAGCGCCGCCCCCACCTTGGTCACGCTGAGCATGGTGCTGCCCTTGCCTTTCTCGTCCGTGAGGACCAGCCCCACCCCGTCCTTAGCTACGCTCAGGACGGCTCGGGTTCGCCCCTGCTCGTCCTCCAACACAAACTGATTGGCCCGGATTACCCCCTGGGCCTTTTCGTCTACCTGGGGGTGGACCGTGCCCGCGGTTTCCCTGAACGTCCAGGCCAGCGCCAACGCGCCCAGAGCCAGGATAAATGCCGCCGCCGCCAGAACGACGGCAGTCAGCGGGCGCCGATAGGCGCGCTTCGCGGTCCCCAGTTCCCGCTCCAGATTCCCTAAGCGTTCCTCAATAGTCATTCCCTGTCTCCTTTCCCATTGTCGTCGCTTTCGTCCTTCGTCACATGCCTACCGCCCGCTCTTCCGTTCAGGGCGAAGGCCGACCAGATGGCGATTCCAATGCTTGCCACGTTGACCAATGACCAGATCTCGCGTGTGAGGTGAACGCGGATGATTGGGTTGTAGGCCGCCGCAGTGACACCGAGAACCCAAACCCAGCCCTGTTTCTCTCGACGGAATGCCTGAACGGCGAGGTATGCGAAGGCCGGACAGCAAACCCACCGAAGCAGAAGGTAATACCCATACGGATTGCTCGGTACCAATGCCCATAGCAGCATTAGGCAGACGATCGCTTGCGGTATCCACAGGCGCCTCACGTGCCCAGCCTCCTCCTGCGTGCGCCCCGGCGTTCTTCGGTGGTCATGTCAGGCCCCTTTCACTTGCACGGGTTCCCCGTCTGCTTTCCAGGTATACATCAGGAAATGCCGACAAGCAAGCCCGCCGCCGCGCACGCGCGGTCCATCGTCAGTCCTCGCAGAACTCGTTGAAGACCTCGTGCCCCGGCCGCGCGAAAAACCGCAGTGCCGTCCGCCCCTTCCCGATGTATAATCTCCCGGACCCTCTGAGGAGGCGGCGGAATGCGGCAACCGGCCTGTGCGGGAGCCCTGGCGATGGTTCTCCTGGCGCTCGCCGGCGCCTGCGCCGGGGCGGGCCTCGCGTCGGCGGGGAACACCGACGGCCTGCTGACGTGGCGCCTGGGGGAGGTCGCCCCGGGCGCGTCGGCCCGCGAGGTCGTCCTCTTTGCGTTCGGCCCGTCGCCCGAGGCGGCGGCCAAGGCCCTGGCCGACGCGCGGTCGCAGTTCGCCGACCTGGCCGCGCCCCCTGCGCCGCCTGCCGACGCGAAGCCCCCTGCCGACGCCAAGGCGCCTGCCGACGCGAAGCCCCCCGCCACCGCCTGGATCCAGGGCGACGCGACCGACTTCGCCCTCGAAGGGCCCGCCCACTTCTTCTGGGAAGGCGGACGCCAGAGCCTCACGGCGAAGGCCGGCGGGCAACTCAGCCGCTTCGCGTGGTACCTGCACTATAGCGACGGGGCCCCCCGCCGCGCGGGCACGCCCATCAACGATCGCGCGACGGAGAACCTGCGCGTGGTCGCGCCGGCCGCCGCCTTCGCCCCCGACCAGGCCGTCGCCACCGTCGAGACCGCCGACGGCCTTCTGCGCGTCCG
>Ga0315274_10005995_pt1 | contig 17754 bp, 10 predicted proteins | sample YL17G02_20_MG_FD_203700 | JGI IMG/M metagenome (GOLD analysis project Ga0315274, IMG submission 203700) | Sediment microbial communities from Yellowstone Lake, YNP, Wyoming, USA - YL17G02_20 | ecosystem: Environmental > Aquatic > Freshwater > Lake > Sediment | place: USA: Wyoming | collected...
TTCAGAGTATATATGATTTACAGTAAAAGGTCCTTCACTACAAGTACTTGCTATTGTTCCAGTAGGAGTACAGTCAATGCATGATGGGCCGGCACCACAACATTGATTTGTAGCATCTTGTACGGTGTATAAAAATGCTGTTGTTGGAGATGGAGTAATAGAAGGAGTAATAGAAGGAGTAATAGAAGGAGTAATAGAAGGAGTAATAGAAGGAGTAATAGTAGGAGTAACAGTTACAGAAGGAGTAATAGAAGGAGTAATAGTTTGAGTAGGTGTATTAGTAGGGGTAACAGTTACAGAAGGAGTAATAGAAGGAGTGATAGTAGGAGTTGGTATTGGTCCAAGGAATGAATTAAAGTCTCCAGCTATAAGTATTTTACCACTAGTTGGATTTACAAAAATCGTATTTACTGTGTTTTTTTTAAAAATACTATCATTTGGTCGGCTGATACCTGTGGCTATACTTTTATAAATTGGCATAAATCCACCACCAGGATCAAATGTTGTTTGTATATTTTGGCCAATCGTTCCAGAAGGAATATAAAATATTGCATTATTTCCAGTCGATTGATTTCCATCTCCTAATGAGCTAACATTAGATGCAGTACCTAATGAATTTCCATATAGTACAATCATTGAACCACCTGGATTAGATATCATTGGATTAGAATATGGGGAGGGGTTGGTAAGAGCCCTAACTTCTATATATCCGCTTGTTCCGATATAATTGTGTATATTAGTCATCATACCTCCGCCAGTATTTGCAGCAAGTGATCCACATGGATGTATTTTATAAAAATTATTAGCTTGAGTAGTAATTCCGGAGTCTCCATTATATGATCCTCCATTTTCATGAGTACCGCAATATATAAAATTATTAGAATCCATTCCTAAATAAACCGTTTGCTGAATTTGAAAACAACGAACAGTAGAAAAGCCGGGATTCCAATCTGGATCAAAAGTACCTGACATTAATATTTTAACTAAATTCCCAGAATCTGAACCACTATATTTTGTAAATGATCCTCCTAAAAGAATTTTAGTAGTGAATCCAGACACAGATTCTAAAAATATTTGGTACCCGAAAGGTGCTGATCCACTTAGTCCATAATTAAGTGATCCTGAAACACCAACACCAAAAGTTGTATCGACTGCACCGCTTGGGGTAAGTCTACAAATCCCTCTACCAATACTGGTCCCATTATATAGATACCCATTATTTACTTGTGAGTGGTGATACGCAACTAATATCTTTCCATCACTTTGTAATTCTACATCATATTTTGTAAAAACAACTCCAGTGTTAGTACTAAATCCAGTACCGATAGTAAAATCTGGATCTATAGCTCCGGAAGGTAATAATCTAACAATCCCTGGACAAGATGATCCACTATAATTACTAAAAGCACCTACGACTACTATTTTTCTATCAGGTTGAATTACTATTGCATTTATTTGTCCGTCAAACGGATTGGTTGGATTATTTAGATAGTCAGTATCTAGTGATCCACTATTTGTTATCCTTATTAATCTTTTAATAGTATTAGTAGAACCACTATAAGAACCAGTAAAGTCGCCACCTATTAATATTTTACCATCAGGTTGATAGGCCATTGTGACTTGATCTAACTTACCGTTTCCGCTAAAATCAAATCCTGAGCTAGGAAAGAAATCTGGATCAATCCCTCCACTTGGAGTTATTCTAACTATCATAGGAGCATATGATGCACTGTAATAGTTAAATTGACCTACGATTACGTATTTACCGTCTGTCTGACGGATCCCATTATTTGATATAAAATTTGGTTGTCCAAATAACGATTGAGTTAAAATATACATAGTGTTTTTGTATTCTTATATAAATACTAAAAACACACAATAAAATTTCACAATTATATATATACTTTTTGTTATGTACAGCAGAAACCTGAGGATGTTCCGTAAGAGCGTGGACAGTCAAGAACTTTGCTTGCGTCGGTGCAAGATGGGTATGATGGGCCAACAACACGCCAAACTGTTCCAGAATCATAAGGACAATCTTCTGCCCAAATTCCTTGAGATAAAGTTCTATTATCCCAAGCACGTATCGTTATGTAAATAATTGGTGTTAAATCCTCGCATCCGAGCGAACCACATATTTCTACAATAGCATCATATACAGTATAAGGACATCCAGTACTAGATGGGGTTATTGATGGGGTAATTGATGGGGTAATTGATGGAGTGACTGATGGAGTAACAGGTGGGGTGATGGAAGGAGTGATGGAAGGAGTGATGGAAGGAGTGACAGTAGGTGTTGGAGTTTTAGTAGGGGTTTGTGTAGGAGTTTGAGTTGGAGTAGAAGTAGGAGTGGGAGTAGGTTGAACAGTAGATGTGACAGTAGGTGTTGGAGTTTTAGTAGGGGTTTGTGTATGAGTTTGAGTTGGAGTAGAAGTAGGAGTGGGAGTAGGAGGTATATTTTGTATAGTTAATTTTATCGTTCCTAAATTACTATAAGCACAATTTAAACTTCTAACTCTATAATAGCTATAATATACACCGGGAGAAGATATTAATGAACCGCTTAATTGAATTACACTTCCTGTTATAAATGTCGTTGGAAAAAGTGATCCTGAATACGGTAATACTTCAAGAGATCCAGAATCTAATCCACTACAATCAAGAGTGTATGAAGATAATGTATTAATAGTCTTTATTGAATCTTGAATGTTAACTGTTTGAGTAATATTAGGTATTGTTGGGCCTGCATCAACCAAACATTGATAATCAGCATTAGTTATTAATAAAAGTCCCTGGCTGTAAATTATATTTCCTACTAAAATATTATTTGTAGAAATGCAATTAAATAAAGTATCTGAATTATATATTTGACTATCTGTAGCATTAAATGGATCTGAAATACAATTTTTAATATCGATCAAATTTCCATTACCATCATCAATAATATAATATGTATTATCACTTGCTTTTAATTTAAATGTTTTTGGGGCTAAATTATTTCCATATAATGATTGTGGTATTGAAATAATTTTAACTAAAGATCCAGAGATAACTGGGATGTATCTTATATCATTTTGTAATGAACCAGAAGCTGCTGTTGATTGTAAATCATCATCGTATAATGATGAAGTATATAAAGAAGATGAAATTGAATTCTTATAAAAAGAATTTAAAACATAATTATAAATTAAAGCTGAAGTCGGTAATGATCCGCTTAAATCTCTTGGTGTGTATTGTCCTTTATATGCTTTTATTCCATATTGGGCAGCGGAACAACTTGTAAACTGAATTAATTTATTAGCTTTTAATGGGCTAACTGTTATGTCAGAATATTTTAATGTTTTGTATGCAGAACTCATTTTTCATTACCAATCAAGCTTAAGGCGAAATAAAGCTTCCTTGGTAAAATCTTTTACAAAAGGTTTGCTTAATTTTGCAACAGCTAACAATTCGTTATTATCATTATATAGACCTACTGTGGTTGGAAATGTTTGAGGACTATTTACAAAATTAGTGTAAACAAAATCTCCACTACCGCTTATCATAGAAGGGTTTGTGGTATAATTTAATTCAGCATTAGGTACTCTTATAAATACATAATTAGCTGATATTGTTTCTTCACTATTTAATTGGAATGCCGATGCATTTGGATTTATCAATGCATTATAAAACTGATTATATGTTTGATCATCTGTATCATAAGTCCTTGAAGGGTTAATATTAGTTTGAACTCCTCCTTTTGCAAAAGGCAATGATAATGCTCTTGCATTAAAAATTATTAAACCTACATCAGGTAAAAACATTCCATATGATCCAGATTTGGTGTATCCTGCGGTAACCCCTGATTCAATAACTGCTGTGGTTGGTGTTCCAAAACTTCCACTTACAATATCAAATACTCTACCTGCATCACCATATGTGTTTATTGTAAGTACTTTACTATTATCTGTTAATGTAATTGGATTATTTGATGCATCAGCTAATTTTAAATTAAAGCTTCCAGGTAATAAATGTTCTTTATATCTATTTCTGTTAATATTAAGAATAAAAATATCTTCAACTGTAGCACCGCTACCAAATGTAAAATTTGTATTTTCATCTCCAAAAACTAAAGTTCTATATTGACCGTATATTGTTCTTGTTGGAGTTGCATATGGTACCAAATCATTATAATTTTCAGATCCTGAACCATTTAAATTACCATATAATATTGAAAATTGAACTTCAGCTGCAGATCCTGTTGGATTTTGTTGGTAAACATCTAGAAAAAATTTAGGAGCACTCGATTTTGCTACTGCATTTGATCCAGTAAAAAATTGAGTTAATGATGGAGCAAATGCTGACCAGCATGGTGCTGTTATCGAATCTGCACTAACTACTATATCTGAAGATTGAAGTTTTATAAAGCTCATTTTTAACTATTTACTTTTGTGATCGTGATTGGAATACTAATTCTTGCACCTGAATCTCTTCCTGTTACAATTAATAAGGTCGATAATGAAGTGCCAGAACCGAATAATGTATTAATTGTTGTTGCTGTCAAGTTAATTGAAGTCCCGATAACTGTTTTACTAACATTTGTACCTAATGTTACTTGATTATTTAATGAACTTGCTTCAGGAGTATTAACTCCTACTCCTGTAAAATTAGATAATACTCTAACATCATTAATAGTTGCTACATATCCAGATTGTTCAAATGTTGAAGTAGATCCTAAATAATTTAATGTTTGAGGAGTAATTGATAATGAAGCACCTTGTTTTAAAATAATGTTTGCATATCCAATATCAAGCACAGGTAATTTTGAAGTTCCTCTTGGAAGAGTTAATAATTTATATTTCATTATTTCTGAATCATCAGGAAATGCTTCCATTAATGGGGTGTTTTCTATTGCTTCACCATAAAAAGCAGATCCAGATGGATGTGTTGGATTATACATTGTATAATCTATTTCATCATCGGACATGGCGTATTGTGTAAGTTTGAATGAACCATCATTCCTAGACAGCAATTCTCTTCCTTTCTTTGTTAAAATTGCATCAATCATTATTGATGTACTGTTAAGAATTCCCATTAGTTTGTATATTTTTATATTTTATAAATATTATTAAAATTCATTTCCATTAAATTAAATTATCACCTTTTAATGATTTTATAATGTTTCCTGATTTTTCTCTCAATAGATCACTTATATAATGAGGATAAGTCATTCCTTCTAACGGAAAACTTTTATTCTCAGATGTTAAATGATAATCTAATACTAGATTAGTTTCGTCAGGAACGTGGTTCAAGATAACAAATTTACATATTTTAGCAGGGATAATTCCTGCTGCTGATCCGGATGGTCCTACTGATCCTGTAGTTACTGCAAGATTTACCCCTCTATCTAATTGTGCATATAAATAATAACCTACCGTACCAGGAATGCTTCCAGAGTAATAAACTCTTACAATTCTATATTCCTCATTTATATCCCAACCTGGTTTATATTTTGGTCCATACCCGTTTGTATTCATCTGTAACGATGTTGTTGATGGAAAATTCATATTAGGACTAAAACGAATTAGATCACCAGGTTGAATTTGAAATGGTCTAGTCACTGGATCGATATTAGCATCAATAGCTGATGAATATAATTGTTGATCTGATAATGGTTTAAATGTAAATTCTTTATCTGTAGAAGAATATAATGATAGTGATGCTGGGAATCGTATTGTATCATTAGTACTGGTACCTCCTGAAGAGTATGTTAAATCTATACAAGTATTGTCGACAAATTCTGTTGTTTTATATTCTACTGAGCTAGTAATTGGACTTCCGTTTGTGGAATTAGCTTGTAAGGAAATATCATATACTGTAAAAAACCCATCAGTTCTTTCACCATCATAATGGCTGTATGACCACAGTTGATGACAAGATTCAGGACACCCTGGTGCAGAGATTGATAAAGATTTAAATACATCTCCTTGACTAAATACAAATGGAAAAGAATTAAGTTCGTACCATCCACTACCATTTAATGAAAAGCTACCATTTACATATCCTCCTATTGAATGAAAATTATTACCCCCGCCTCCAAAACATTGTTGAGCACAATTTGCTTGAGGGGAGTTGTCGGGTTCATTTGTAATTGTTGAAGTTCTTAAAATAGCCGTTACTGTAACGTTTGTAGGGGCAGCTGCAGGTCTTGTTATTTTAATAGTACTACGGTAATTCCCAGAATCGCTTTGATCGACAGGAATTGTATATGTGGGAATATAACTCGTCATTAACCAAGCTGGATCATCGATAGGGGTTATTTTAGCGGTGGTGGAAGTATATCCACCAAGTATTGTCATTGTTAGTGTTATCGGCTCTCTTAATACAAAAGAATGACCGGCATTAACATCTGATCCTGATAAGTTATAATATATTGGGAAGTGTTTAAACCCTCCTTCATATAATTTTATTTCCCTATCTACAAGATTAGAAGCTTTATTATTTGTATCAAAAAGTGCTAAATTTACTGTAGTGCCAGATTTAAAAATATTTTGAATTTGAAAAATATTTGTATTTTGATTACTTAAATCAATTACAGATGAATTTTTATCAATTAAATATTTAATCTGAGCATTGCTTCTTGAAGGTAAAGTAAGTGATGAAGTATAAACATCAATCATGTAAGTAAAATAATCTGTTGTAATATCAATTACTGCAGAATTACCATATGAATTATCTCCAACAGTATAATCATTATATAATAAACTTGAAACTTTTGTTCCATTATATCTTGGAATGATATGTCTATTTAATACATAGTAATAATCTTGTACAACAGCAAATGGTATAGTTAAACTATTGTAATTAAGACCAGTTGTATTATTTATAGACTGAGTAATTACACCATAGTTAGTTGGTATGATTTGATTGTAATTGTAATTTAAAGTATAAAAATTTCTTGATCTTTGACTAGCTGTGAAATTATTTAGTAAATAATTTAATGAAGATGTTACGTAATTCCATTGGGAGTTAATAGGAACCACACTAGAAACTTCATAAGAAGTAAATAACTGATCAACCATTCTCATTTCTGAACCAGAATATTCTCCAGTGAACATTTCTTGATTGTTTGATCTGATTATATTTAATTTTCCATATGGGGTCAAAACTGAAGCAGTGTATGATGTATTTATTACTTTTCCAAACGCACTACTTCCTGAAATATCAATCATATCAATAGATCCGGACCAATCGTATTCTCCAGCGACAGGCTCTACTCTTTTGTATTTTGATCTTGTTAAGATATGTGGTTTAATAATTATACCAGCTGTAGTGTTTGCTCTACTTGGTATAAAATCTTTTATAAATTTAAATAATGAGTTATCTAAATACTTTATTATTCTAAGTAAATCAGATACATTATATTTTTTTAAATACTTTTGGAAATACTCTTTAGATAATAATTCTAAATTAGCGTATCTGGTTTCATATAAGTCAGACGTTCCACCAATATATTGAGCAAGTTCAAATGTACCATAATGATTAATTATATCTTCATTAATCTGATCTGCTGGAGAGAATCCTACTTCAATATCATTAGATGATAATAAAGTATTAGTTGGGTAAATCTGAGAAGATACGTATGGTGATAATAAATTACTTGCGCTAATATTTAAACGTACTGTATTTACAACAGCTACTTTATTTGTAACTTTATCTGCAATACCAGTTACGGGTGAAGTAATTAATTCAGCAAATTCTTGATTTACAAAACTTCTAGAATTATTTGTACTGAATAATCCATATCCGAATGGTGTTCCACCATTAATAAATGATCCTATATTTTGGTAAACTGCATTAATATCAGGAATATAAAATGATCCAGTTACTGCGGGATGATATGAAGTCAAGGCTGCTTGTGAACTTATAGTAGTTATGCCTAAATCATATAAATCATAATCTTTTGGATTAGTTTGGAATTGAGGTACGCCTAACCATTGATCATCTGCTGATTGGTAAGGTACATTCAAATTATTACCTAAAGGAAGTCTAAAAATTAATTCAAATAATGATGAAGAAATACTATTCCCTACATAAGAAAGTGAATTTAATACGTGTGTATTAAATGCTGATTCATTAAGAGGGGTGTTCCAATATCTAAGTTCTTGAAAATATCCATTAAATTGACTTCCAGTTGGTGCTAAGATATGTGCACTACCAGAAAAACTACCAGTTCCTCCTAAAAATGCTTGGAATGTAGAACAAGTTGCAGCATCAAAGGACATCCAGCTATAGTTATACGAAGGTTGAGTGGCTCCTGCAATTGTTATACTTGAAGATCCTTCAAAAGCTATTGTATTTATACCTTCTTCGTTTAAAATAGTACCTTTCGTGTATAACCAATAAACGTTATCGGTGTTGGGATCTTGTCCAACAAAATATCCTCCTGTCTGTCTTTTAATCATTACAGACCACCATATGTTAGAGTCAAAGAACGGTAAGTAAATAGGTGTCGATTTAAGCACACCATTAACCCCATTAATATACAATGAAGCATTACCATAATTTTGATAACTGCTTGTGGGAACAGACGAAGTGGAATTATATATAAGATTTACTCCAAATTTAAAAGTACTATCTCTACCTACTTGGAAAAGAGATTGTGAATAAAAATAAGAAGCTGTTGGTATTCCTTTGGTTTTGAATCTAAATTCAATTGTATCAGGAACTATGTTTGAATTACCAGATACTGCGTTAGCATCTCCAGATAATAAATAAGTATAATATGATGGATCCCAAGGTAATGTAATACATTGCAATGGACTATTTTCATATGCTAATGAAAATCTGTTAACTATATATCTTGTATTTGTATCAGTATTATACCCTCCAAATTCATTAATTCTTAAAATGGTATCTGGCACACCAAAACAGTTAATTAACGCTCTTAAACCGCGTTCTGTACCTTTTGTCTTTAGTAAATAAGGGATATTGTGATATATCCTTTTATAATATTCTGTAGTTATATCATCTGCACTAGATAAAGGCAGTGAAGATGTTATATAATATGTAATACCTTCTGAACCAGTGGGTAGAGTGTTTTGCCCGTTTGGATTATACCCAAATAGTGAATAATAAATGTTATCTGATACGTTTGTATTTGTATATAACTTCACTCCCAATGCTTTTAATGCATTAGATACAACATCTTTAGATATACCTTTATTTACATCATTATTTGCATTAAATCTTTCACTTACATCTTTATAATAAACCCAAATATTATCAAAGTGTTGAGCAACCATATCTAAAAATAATTGATATGGTCTATTAATACTATCGTCCTTTATAAATTCAGGTACAAGATGGAATACCCAGTCTGGGTTCTGATTATCATATACGTTAGCAGTAAATAATTTATTATTATATCCTGCTGTATAGGTATCTACACTACCTAACCAATTTATTGCTTGTGAACTAGTTACTGAATATAATTGATATGGTTTTGTTGTGCTTACTTTTGGCCAAGCTTGTGATCCGGTTTCAAAATATAAATAATATTCATAACCATCAAATTTTTCAATGATATTACTTATTTTATTACCAATGATTGTGCTACCACTAGTTTTGTATTCTTGATTACCAATAACTACTGTATTAAGATTAGTTAAATCTGCAGAATAACTTTCTATTAATTGCAGTTTGTATTGAAAATTATATACTCTGTCTGTTGCTGATGAGAAATGTACAAAATTACTAAAGTCAGAATAGTCAATGTTTATATCATATGATTTATCATCAAATAAACTCTTAATTTGATTAAAAGATGATGTTAATGTTGTCGAAAATAAATCATTATAGTTATATGCCCCAACAGTTTGAGAAACTTGAGAATTTATATCAACTGAAAAGTTAGGTCCTTTTAATGGAATTGTTGTTTCAGGTATAATATCTTGCTCTATTAAAAACGAAACATTGTATGATAAAGGACTTGAAATCCTTTTTACCACCCACAATGTATTTTTAATATCAAATTCATCAGGAAGAGGTTGATACAATTTAATTAAAAGAGATCCATTCCCATCACTATCTGTATCATATAATACGTTAGTTACTATAACTGTTTTGTTATTACTAAAATTTAATAAAAAATCGTAATAATATGGTTGTCCTGAATTAGCTACGATGAATGATTGAAATAAAATTGCTAACTCATCGTTGGATAATTGTTGTGGAGTTATTCTTATTTCTGTTCTTGTACCAGATATTTCTTTAATCCAAAAACGATTAGAAAAACTACTATTAAATAATTTTTTGTAAAAATTATAATTTATTATAACAGATCCTCTATCAATTCCAAACGTGTTAACGTCTGATTGTGGATCTAGAGTTATAGATGAGTAAGTATTACCTAGTGCGTTATTTTGTTGAGGAGTATATTTAGATGAGTCGTATTCAGAATATAATAATTGTTCATTTAAAGAATAGATAAAATATTCTATATAATCATCTACATCTCCAAATGACTGATTAATTTCAAAATTAGGGATTAGAATATTATCAGATTCAGAATATGTTTGATATTCGTTCGTTGTATTAACTAAAGATGTTTGTATTTTTACGCTCATTTACCTAAAGAACTTACTTTATTTTGATTTGCTTCTAACAACTGTTGTCTTAGTGAGTTAATTTCTTCTATTAATGCTTTTTCAGAATCAGATAAAACTGATCCTCCCACATATTCAGAACTTCTCTTAATTAAATATTCATGAGAATTTATTTCACCATTAACGGGAATTTCAAAAAATAGTTGTTCATAATATTCAAAAAATTTATCAACCGTTAATACATCCTCTACTTGTGGTACTGGAGCAGATACTAGTTCTGTAAATTTAGTTTGTACTACTTTTGGGTATTCAACTGAACTGTAAACTTTTCTTACTAAGGATGTCTTTTCCATTATCTAATAACTTTAAATATTATATCATTATCGACTAATACTTCTTCTAATGAAGGTAATATCGTTTTAATTACAATTTTATAATATCTTTCAGGCTGTAATCCATTCATATATACCTTAAAATAATTACCGTTAGTATCAGCACTTAACTTAGTGTATGATGAATCAAAATCTACAATATATTCTTTTGTTTTATAATCTTGGATAGCCCAATAACTACTTGAACTTAAATATTTCCAATTTAAATATATAGATGAAGTACTAAACTGTCTCACAGGGTACTTGTCTTTTGCTTTAAATCTAAAATTGTAAATTGCATTTTCTTTATATGTACTACGATTATTTTCACAAGCAATAATAAAATTACTATCTAATAAAAAAGGTATCGCTGAACTAGTTACAAATGATGAATCATCCCATTTAAAATCGATACATGGAGGATAAATGGTATGAGTATCCATTGAAAAGAATTTCAAATCTATGTATGATGAGGTCATCATTTCAATAGATGAAGTATGTTTAACTATTAATCCATAATTTATAGATCCGGAAAACCACTGTGATACCATTGATGTAATATTCATATACACATCTTTTGGTGATGTATATTGGAATGATTGAGACGAAGAAATATTACTATTCCACGTACCTCCACCAGTAACAAATAAATAATTCATCGTTCCGTATGCAGAATTCCAAGCAGCGGTTGTTCCAGCTTGTCCAGAGTATTGCCAACCCACTCCGTTTTCCGTTTCAGGCCAATCATTAAATGTACCAGTACCCATATCCCAGCTTTGAGATAAAGGATAACAATTTAATGTATAATTTAATGATAGGTTTTGTGCAAAAGCTAAATATAATCTTAAATCGGCTCTAAAAGAAGATGAATTAAGTGTTTTAACATAAGCTATATCAGTATCAGAAAAAGAAATAATAGCACGTCTAATATCTTCATTAGGTGCGTTATTTAACAATGCGTTGTTTGCTATATAAGAAAAATCATAATTAAAATAAGGTGATTTTTCAATTTGACCAATATTAGATCTTAAATAATCTAGTGAATTTTTAGCTGATACTTCTAGTATAGCGTCCCTTCCAGCGTTTCTATATGCGTACCTGGAATAAAGTGTTGCATCTTTGTTTGGAAAAATCTTGTAAACAGCCATTTATTTATACTTTATATCATATAAATATGATTTTTCCCAAAACTATATTAATATGTAACTACTTTACCTCTAATATCTTGTTTCGGGTATTTTACTTCAAAAATAGAAGGATCCAAAGAAGGATATATAATTCCATTTCTAGTACCTGATGTAATATCATATGAATATCTAGAATACCCAGAGGATTCACCTGATTTATTACTTATCGTTACTTTACTTACAGTTTGAACACCTTCTACTTGATCTAAAGTAGAATATATATTTGATAATATAATTGGTTGATTTATTTGCCAAGTATCGGTATCAAAATAATCTTGTAATGCTATAATACACTTACCTAGTACTTCTCTGTTAGAATAATTTGGTCTTAAAATAATTTCAAAATCTACTATAATATTAATTATATACGCATCTCTGATAGTGATTGTATCAGTCATCATACGATATTGTCGTAAATACGTTTTTAAATTATTTTTTAATGTAATAGAAGGTAATGTTAAATTTTGATTTAAATCATATCCTAATACATAAAGTGTTATTGAGTTAGGATCTTTTAATTCATTATTACCTTGGATAATATTACTAAAAGTGATAATGTCTTTAGTAATGTATGCTTTAGCTACCTCTCCATATTTTGCAGGCATACTAGATGCAAAAGCTAAATAATCATTTTGTGTTACAGCTCTCATTTGTGTGGGGAACTGTGCTAAAGTATTTAAACGAATTTCTTCAATTGTATCGCCATCCCCACCACCTGTTGCTGCTGCTAGGTTATTAACTTGTAAAGATGATTTAATAAGATTTAATGTAGTAGCATCAACTGAATTTCCTGCATATGGGGTAGCTACATATGTATTTATACTAGTTATTGTATTACTAGGAACATTTGCTTGTGCTCCACCACCTACTAAATATTGAAAAGTCAGTGTTGTGTTAGATGGTGCTAATCCATATGTATATGTAGATGTAAAATTAGTTGGATCGTATGCTGTATTTAACTTACTTAATCCATCCATTGTTCCTATACCAACTTTAGTTGGATTAGGAATTACAGATTCATCTGCATTTGTATTTACTCCGGCGCCAAATTGAATTTGTAATGTAGTTGGATTTATTACTCTTGTAACAAATCTTTTTGGTACTTTTTTAAGTTGCAATAAATAAGGTACTTGTCCGTCATTAACTGCGAATGAAGGAGAAATTCCCGGAATGTTTGCTATTGAATCAAGAATTGTATCTTGAGCAAGATATGGTACTTCATACCATTTGTTATTATCACTATCTCTTACATCTAATATTTGAATAATATTTGTATCTTGAATTTCTACAGTATTAAATTTTGTTGCATTAGTAAATGTAAATGGTGCTGTCTTAATTTCACCTGAAATAGCTTTTATGTTCTTCTTTAAAAGATAATATGTTGGATCACCACTTCCGTTATATGAATAGATTGATATGTCGGTTGGATCTGAAGAACTAGATACTGAAAAATTAACTCTATCAGCTACATAAAATAATGAATTATTTATTGTAGATTTAAGAACCATTCCTTCAGAGATATTTAATGCATAATCCCAATTTGGAGTTTTAGCACCAGATGATCCTTGTGATGGTATTATTTGAGATATTACAATATCAACAGTCGCAGCTGAAATTACCTTAGGTTTATACCCCATCATGTATGATAAAGCGTATAAATTTTTAGATTGCTTAGCAAAAGGTAAATATGATTCTTGAATTTGATTATCTAAATAAAAAGATAATATATCGCCTACATAAGCTGCCATGTCAATAAACATTGATCCAGGAGACGCTGTTGAGAAATCATTATATGATGTAGGAAAATATGCTTTTGCATATTCTACTAATGCTGATTTAAAATCAGTGAAGTCTTTATTAAGATATTTTATATTTTTATCAGCCATTTTGTGCAAAGCTTAAAAGTATGTCGTCTGCTTCTTGAGTATTTTTTATCGAGTAACTAAAAAAAACATACAATAAATGTGAATCTGCATCTGCTGTTATTTTTATTTTATTAATTATTATATTGGGAAAATTCATTGCAATCCCATTTACAATAGTTTGTTTAATATCTTCTTCTGTATCACTAACTATAGGTTCAAATAATTTTGATCTTAAATTCAATCCAAATTCAGGGTAAAATACCCTTTCGTTTTTATTTGTTAACAAATAATTAATTAGATTTATTTTTATTTGATCTTTTGATGTGTAAATACTTTTAAAAACAGACGGATAGTTAAAAGGCATTGATACACCCAATGCTGTACTTGGCTTTAGATCTATTACATTAATATTTTTAGCTTGGTATGCCATTATTTAAATGTTCTCTTTGCCATTAAAGCAGTATAATCAGGTACATTATCTATTTTAATATTTTCAAGATCAGCTTCAGGATAATAATCTGCGGATGGAATGTTAGTCGGTAGTTTTGAAACAAGAGTTGATATTACACTTTTACCTTGTGGTGCTACTGCTTTTAATTCAGGCATTTGTTGCCCTGCAGATTCCATTTGTAGTTGAGGGGCTTCAAAGGCTGGTCTTTTCTGACCAGGTGCTGGTTTATAATCTACAGGTACCATTTGTGGGGCGCCAGGGGCTTGAGCTTCTGGTACTTCATAATCTTCGTACTCATCAGGCAACATACTATTAAATGTTTCTGCAAGCATATTCTTTAATGGGTCTTTTGAGTTGATAGGAGCTGTTAAAGGATTTACTCTATTGGTAGCAGTACCACTACTTGGATGAGAAGCGGGTTGCATTTCTACATTACGTCCTAAAGTACTCTTTTTAATTTCACCAATATAAGATGATTGAGGACCAGCTTTTTTCCTTTCATTAATCATTGCTTTTAACACAGGAGTAAGCTGCTCTTTAAGTACTTGCTTAACTATTACAGGTAATATTTCTATTAAGCATTCTTCGATTTCTTCACGTAAAATCTGTCTAAATTGTTCTGGTTTCATATTAATAAATATTAAATAACTATATTATTAAATAGTAGTTAATTGTAGTGCATTTACAATATTCAATGGAATTCCATCTGTAATTGCAAAAGATAAATCAGTTATAAGTCCTTCTTTCAATAATTTTAATTTTAACTCTTCAACAAGAACTCTCTTATCCGAAGCAAAAGTTAGTTCTCCTTGTTCTACCATTATTCCTTTATTATCAAAAGCAATTGCTCTTCTTCTTTTATTTTTTATTCCTTCATCTACTAATTCTTCATCAACTATTTTTATTACATACCCACCAAATCTAAATAAATTAGGGTCTTGTGGTACAGCTGCATAAGCATCTGTAAATCCTTTTAACTCATTGATAGTTTCTTGTAATGATTTAATTGTATTGTTAAAGTCGTTTATCAAACCACTATCATCATTACCTTGTAATACACCACATTGTTCAAGAGTGATAATTAATTTTTGCACTTCTATAATCATTTGTTGTACTTGAGAAACAATATCAGTAATGAATATTATCATTATTGAAGTTAATGTTATAATTTCTGTTAAAATTTTTCCAAGTTCAGTTTCTTTCTCTATTAAAGAATTTTTTGCTGATTCTAAACTTGATATTGCACCCAATGTTGGGCCGCCAGGCTGAAATTGACCTGGTATTGATGTTGGAAGTGGATTAGATTCAAAAATTGAAATTGCTATACTAATAGCTTGCCTTACTACAACTAATATTTTTGCAATAGTGCGAATCATATTTACAATCTTAAGTATGTTATTACATATTTGTTGAATTGTTTTTAATGAGTTTAAAAATCCTCTCAACGTTGGTAAAATTCTAGTAGGATTTATTACCTGTTGAACTTTATTAATTTGCTGTTGTAAGTTAGGAAATAAAGCAACAATACTTTGTGCACTTTGTAAAGATGAAACAGCTACTAATATACTATATAATTTATTGATGGTTGAAAACACATCATTTAGTTGTCCAGAAGGTAATTGAGTAATATTTGCATTAGTATTTAAAAATATCAATATATCATTAACAGTTTTTGTAGCGTCTTCACCACCTGGTATGGTAGCTATAAAACTTAATACTTCAGGTGTTAAATTTTGGTTTAAAATATCTCTAATTTCTAAAAAATTTCTTTTAATCTGATCCTTTTGATCTAATTGTTTTTCTGTATCAAATACTTTACCTTGGGATGGATTTAATAAATTACTAGAAGTATAAAGTTTATTTATTGTTCCACTTAAATTAAAAGCAGTTGTTTTTATTTTATTAATGTTGTTGCTTAATTTACCGGACGGTTTTAATTTACTTAATGAAAGCTGTCCTAAAGTGTAATTTATAATATTACATACATCAACATCATTAAGTAATTCTAGTATTCCAATCATACCAATATACTTAACTGATTTTGTATTTGATAATGTTTTATCGCCAGATAATATTTTATTTACAGCGGTATTTAAAGTTACTATTTTTTTAGAAAACCCAAGTATGGCTTTTTCACTTCCAGTTGCAGAAGTCCCATCTGATAATACTGAGCCGAATGATAGTGTCATATATTATACAGAATAAATTTTTTGAGATTTAATATCTTCAAGTGAATTGGAAGTAGCGATACATACATCTGATAACTTCTTTCCAGAAGATACCATTAAAGGAATTGCTGATTCAGGCGTAGTTGACATACCTGATACAGCACTTGCAAAACTATTAAGAGCATCTATTAATGGAGATAAAGTCTTTATAAGATTATCGCTTAATACTATTTTTTGTCCTTTAGTTAATGCTCCAGCTCCAAGTTCTACTGCATCAATGCCATCTATTGATACCGTTTCTCCTGCATCTATATGCACACTTTTTTTACTAGATAATGATATTCCTTTTTTTCCATAAAATAATACAAAATCTTTTCTTGCATTAAAAATAATTCTATCAGAACAAATAATAGCTTGATTTTCATGATATTCTTTATCTGGAGCTTCTTCTGATATAAAAGGTGTCCCAGGGGTGTTATATGATGATAACGGATATCTACTTTTTTTAATATCACCTACGGAGATATTTTGATCACTTGTTAAATAAATTGACGTACCGTCTGTATCTATATCTTCAAGAGAATGAGCAAAACCGCTTACTCTTTTACGATTATTTGTAAATATAGTGATGGGTGATCCATTTTTCTTACCTGAACCTGGCCATAAAGATCCTCCTTTAGTAGAAAATTTATCATTATTTATTAATATAGTTTGACCAAATCGAATTGATTGTCCCCACCTACCTTCAAATATTACATCACCAGCAAATGGTTGTAAAGGATTAAGATTTGATTGTTCTACAAATGGTTGGGTACCACCGAAGTTAAAATTACCAGGTTCAGTATTTGGTCCTTGACTAGAAATTTCAGAGGCGGTAGGTGTTTGATTTACTTGATCATTATAGTCTTTCTTATCTGGAAATGCATTATGATTTATTTCATTCCAAATATTAAATGGAGGTAAGTAATATACTTGAGTTGCAGAATCATCATCATTTAAATGACGGCTTGGACCTAAAATTAAAAATACACATTCTCCTATTACAGGATATACTTTAATATTATTACCAGCGCAACTAGCTTTAGGATTATAAGTTACATTTTTTGTTTTTCTTACTTTATAAAAG
>Ga0315274_10005996_pt1 | contig 17752 bp, 12 predicted proteins | sample YL17G02_20_MG_FD_203700 | JGI IMG/M metagenome (GOLD analysis project Ga0315274, IMG submission 203700) | Sediment microbial communities from Yellowstone Lake, YNP, Wyoming, USA - YL17G02_20 | ecosystem: Environmental > Aquatic > Freshwater > Lake > Sediment | place: USA: Wyoming | collected...
ACATCGCTATGATTAATCTGATGCTCCATCGTCTCTGCCCTGAACGGAAACGTCGGAAAAACGAGTTTTAAGACACGCTCTAAGGAACTTCCTGCCCTGTCCCACCCTTGCTTTTCCTCATCCTTCATCCTTTCGCCTTCATCCTTGATAGAAGAAGCGGGATGCCTCTTTTCGAGGCATCCCGCACTCACACAGTCCGTTCAACCGACGACCCAGACGATCCGTGACGCGGATCAGATCCACCAGCCCTTGGGAATTTCCGGTTTGACGAGTTGAGTCGCTTCCGGCGAATTCGTGAACTTGAGGTCCTTGCCGTTCCATTCGAGCCGCTTGTCGGGGACGCGCTGCGCGATCGTGCCCAACACGACGATTTCGTTCAGCAGCCCTGAATAGTCGGGGAAGTTCGACATGGCGGGTTTGCCGCCCTTGCAGGCGAGGACCCACTCGCGGAAGTGGCCCGGCGAGCGCGGAATCGTCTGGTCAACCTTCTTGGCCGCTTCGTCGAGTTCCTTGGGGAGCAAGTGCCACTTCTCGCCGTAGTCGCCGTCGGAGTAAAGCATGCCTTTGTCGCCGACGACCAGGGCGCCGCTGCCGGAGACCTTCTCGCCCTCGGGCAGTTTCAACTGCGCGGCGTTCGGCTTCATGTTGCCGTCATACCAGGTGAACTGGACCGGGGGCAGCCCTTCGCGTTCGGGGATGTAATACTCCACGATCGAGCCGCTGGGATACGTCTCGGGCATGAGCTTGGAGACTTTGCCCTGAATGGCCGTCGGATGGCACAGCTTCAGTCCCCAATACGGCATGTTGAGCGTGTGGCAGGCCATGTCGCCGAAGGCGCCCGTGCCGAAATCGTACCAGCCACGCCAGGTGAAGGGGAGATAGACCTTCGTGCCCTTATTCGGGTCGCTCTTGTGCTCATTAAGATAAGGCCGCTTCGGCGCCGGTCCCAGCCAGAGATTCCAATCCAGTCCCTCCGGAACCGGGTCTTCGCCCGCAGGGCGATCGAACCCTTGGGGCCAGATGGGCCGGTTGGTCCAGACGTGGAGGCGCGCGACCTTGCCGATCACGCCGCCCTGAATCACTTCGACCGCGCGACGCAGTCCGGCGTTGGAGGTGCCCTGGTTGCCCATCTGGGTGGCGACTTTGTACTTCCTGGCGGCTTCGGCCAGCTGGCGGGTTTCCCAGATGGTGCGGGTCATGGGCTTTTGGACAAAGGCGTGTTTGCCCATGGACATGGCGAGGATCGCCGCCGGGGCGTGGATGTGGTCGGGCGTGCTGACGGTGACGGCGTCAATCTGCTTGCCCATTTCGTCGAGCATCTTGCGAAAGTCTTTGTACTTCTTGACGTCGGGATACTTCTTGTAGATTTTGCCGGCGCGGTTGTCGTCCACGTCGCACATGGCGACGAGGTTCTCGCCGGCGGAGTCGGCGACTTCGCCCTCGCCCTTTCCGCCGGCGCCGATGCAGGCGATGTTGAGTTTCTCGTTGGGCGAGCGTTCGGCCCCGAAGCCGCCGCGGACGACGTAGATGCTGAAGCCGGCCAACGCCGAGTCACGGAAGAACCTACGACGAGTGAGACGATGGCTCATTGCTGTGCTCCTTTGTCTCTTGGAGATTGGCGGGATGATCCCCCCGGAAGCCTTCCTCGGAAGTCCCGCGAGGCTGGTGATCGTTTCAGGCGGAATTTGAACCGGTCGAAACGGACAGTGCAAGCAGTTTTTCCTCGATTTTGCGGCGAGAAGGGTCTTGCCTGTGGCGTGCAATAGCGAGCGGTCAACGTTCAGCCCCCAGCGACCAAGCGTGTAGCGATTCGACAAGAACGGGAAGCGCGTCTGAAGAAAAACGAGAAAAGACCGGAAAAGGAGGAAGGAGAGCATGAGAAACAGAATGGCAGCACTTTGGGCGGTCGGTGCGTTGTTGCTTGGCGGGTGCGCCACGACGGCGCCCAGGGCCAAGCCGGTGGTGGGGCAACACCCGCAGGCGCTCGAGAAGACCGTCACCAAGACCGTCGCGATCAAGTACTTGCTTTTCCTGCCGCAGGACTACGGAAAGAAAGACCAGCAGTGGCCGCTGATCCTGTTTCTCCACGGCGCGGGCGAGCGAGGCGACAACCTCGATCTGGTCAAGAAGCACGGCCCGCCCAAGATCGTTGACCAGAAGCCCGACTTTCCGTTTGTCGTCATCTCGCCGCAGTGTCCGGCGGACAGCTGGTGGACCGAGGAGGGCGACGCCCTGATCGCATTGCTGGATGACATCCTCGCCAACTATCGCGTGGACCCCGACCGGGTCTATCTGACCGGCCTGAGCATGGGCGGGTTTGGAACGTGGGATCTGGCGATGGCCTATCCGAAGCGATTTGCCGCGATCGCGCCGATTTGCGGCCGGGGCAAGCCCTATCTGGTGAAGCGAATCAAGGACGTGCCGGCGTGGGTTTTCCATGGCGGGAAGGACCCCGTGGTTCCAATCAAGGACTCGGAAGACATGGTGAATGCGCTGAAGAAGGTGGGGGCCGAGGTCAAGTTCACGGTCTATCCGGAGGCGGGGCATGATTCGTGGACGGAGACGTACAACAATCCGGCGCTGTATGACTGGTTTCTGGCTCACCGGCGGCCGGGCGCGGTGAAGAGCAAGTGAGTCCCTGGGGTCGTACGGGGAACGCGGGACAGAGAGAAGGGAAGGGCATGACGATGGTCTGGCGGCATGTCGCGGTTTGGGTTGTCTTTGGTTTGGCCGTCGGCGTGGCTTCGGGCGAGACTCCGCCGCCGCTCGAGATCACGGTGGACGCGACGAAGGTCGTGGGACCCTGCGACAATGTCCTGTGGGGGAACATCGGCTTCGATCCGCTCTATGCGGAGATCACCGCCGAGGAAAGCCGCCCGGTGCTGCGGATGATCCGCGAGTCGGGCGCGTTTCGCTATTTGCGCTGCCACAACTATTTCAGCGACGGACTGCCCGCGCAGCGGCGCACTTACTTCGGCTGCCGCGTCTATTCGGAGGACGAGAAAGGCGCGCCGCGCTATCAGTGGTGGTTCCTCGACGAAGTGCTCGACCGCGTCCTGGCCGCCGGCATGCGGCCGATCGTTGAGTGCGACTTCATGCCCGACGCGCTGGCCGAAGGCGAGCCGCTTCGCAACTACGGCGGCGGGCTGATCAACACGCCCAAAGACTACAAGAAATGGCGCGACCTGGTCTTCGAGACTGTCCGCCACTGCGAGCAGCGTTACGGCGCCGACGAGGTGCGCCAGTGGCGCTGGGAACTCTGGAACGAGCCGGACCTCGAGCGCTACTTCGTTGATGGCTGGGGACGGGGTCGGGCAGGCGAGTGGTCGCCCAGGATGGTGGACCGGCTGAACAAGATGTATGACTACATGGTGGACGGGGCGGTGGCCGCCGACCCGCAGATCAAGGTGGGCGGGCCGGGCTTGGCGGGCAATGCGGCCTATCTGCGAGCCTTTCTCGACCATTGCGTGAATGGAGTCAATGCGGCGACCGGCAAGAAGGGCGCGCGAATTGATTTCATCTCGTGGCACGGCTACGGCCGGACGCCAGCCTTGCTCAAGAAAAACGCGCAGTTTCGCGAGAGCATCGTCCGCGAATTCCCTTCGCTGTCCCGGCTGGAAATGCAGCAGAACGAATGGGGCCAAACGCTCAACATCGCGGGCAAGCCGGCGCCGATGTGGCCGGCGTTCAGCGAGTTCGAGGCGGCGTTCCTCTGTCGCTACGTGGACGCGATGTACAGCGAGCGCGGAGCGGGCGTGAACCTGTTCTTGCGCTGGGGACAGCTCAAGTCGCTGGGCAACGGCGGCTGGCGGACCTTGACAAGGTACGTCGGCGGCGAGCCGCTGCCGTTTCCCATTTTCCATGCTTACGTTCTTCTCGGCAAGCTCGGGCCTGAGCGCGTGGCCGTTCGCCAACCCGACGCGCCCGCCACGGTGCGAGCGATTGCGGCGCGAACCGACCCGAAATCGGTACAGGTGCTGCTCTATCGTTTCGAAGAAAACAACGAAGACGGAACGGGAGCGCCGGTCGAGGTGAACGTGAATGTGAGCGGCCTGAGCGGAGCGGTGGACGAGGCGCGCGAGTACCGGATTGACCGCACGCACAGCAATTTCTACCGGGTGTGGGAGAAGGCGGGAAGGCCGCCGCAGGCCGGTGGGGAGCTGGCGCGGCAGCTGCAAAAAGCGGCGCGACTTTCGATCGCCAAGGCCGCTCTGATCGCGGCGGCGAAAGAACCCCGCTTCCGCGTGTCCTTGCCTCCGAACAGCGTTGTGCTGGTGACGCTGAACGGCGAGCATCGCCGCGACAATCGTCCCCGGGGACCTCACATCGAGCGCGTGGTGGGGGCCGACGAGAAACTCGATCAGGCCCGGACGCTCGTGCGCGAAGGTAACACGACCGGGGCGGCGACGGCGTTGTTGGCGGCGGCAAAGGAATATCCCGATCTCTACGTCGCCCAGTGCGCGCTGCGAAGTCTGATCGCTCTCTATGACACGGACCCAAACCGGGCCGCGGAAGCCGACAGGATGCGCGCCCGCCTGCTTGAGACGACGCTGGGCGACGATGAGCGGCTGGGGTTGCTCGAAACCCGCGCCGTGTTTGCGCGCAGACAAGAACGAAGCGACGAAGCCAAGAAATTGGAGGCCGAGATCGCCGCCGTTCGCCCACGCGTCCAGCGCCGCGGCGCTTGGTCGCCGTAAGGGAACGATGAATGATGAACGATGAATGACAAACGGAAGAAAAGCGTCGGCGCACGATGGCGAAAGGCGTTCGGCAAGGGTCTTGACAGGTCCATAGAAGACATGCGCAGAGTGGCGGCTCATGGCGACGGCGTGTGAACAAGGCAAAGAGGGAATCGCGGGGCTGGTCGAGCATTTCCGCTCGAATCGGGAATTCTTTTTTTCTCCCGACTACAGGGAAGTTCAGGCCCGACAGGAATTCATTGATCCCTTTTTTGTGGCCCTCGGATGGGACGTGCGGAGCGAGCGTCGCGTCGCGCCGCAGTATCGTGAGGTTATCTCGGAAGAACCGGTCGAGATCGAGGGGCATAAGAAGGCCCCAGACTACGTGTTTCGCGTGGGGCAGACGCCCAAGTTTTTCGTCGAGGCGAAGAAGCCCGGTGTGCCGATCAAAGACGATCCCCTTTCGGCCTACCAGTTGCGTCGCTACGCCTGGAGCGCGAAGCTGCCGCTTTCGATTCTCACGGACTTCGAGGAGTTTGCCGTCTATGATTGTCGTGTCCGCCCCAAAGACAGCGACAAGGCGAGCATTGCCCGAATCCATTACTTCACGTTCGAGCAATATGCTGACCGCTGGGAAGAGATTTGGAGCCTGTTCAGTCGCGAGGCGGTCTGGTCCGGTTCGTTCGACCGATTTGCCCAGAGGATGCGCGGGAAACGCGGAACCGGCGAGGTGGATTCGGAATTTCTGAAGGAAATCGAAAGCTGGCGCGAGATTCTTGCTTCCAACATGGCGATTCGCAACTCCCGGCTGACGATTGAGGAACTCAACGACGCGGTGCAGCGCACCATAGATCGGATCGTTTTCCTGCGGATGGCCGAAGACCGGGGCGCGGAGCCTTATGAACAATTGCGCGATCTCGCGCGAGGCGAGAACGTCTATGCGCGGCTGGTCGGAGAGCTGTGCCGCGAGGCGGACAAGAAGTATAACTCCGGCCTTTTCGATTTCTCCAAAGACACTCTCACGCCGTCGCTGGTTGCGGACGACAAGGTGCTCAAGCCAATCATCTCCGGTCTATACTTTCCGCAATCGCCCTATGAGTTCAGCGTTCTGCCCGTCGAGATTCTCGGCAACGTGTATGAACAATTTCTAGGGAAAGTGATCCGGTTGACCGAGGAACACCGCGCCAAAGTTGAAGAGAAACCCGAAGTCAAGAAAGCGGGCGGTGTCTATTACACTCCTGCATATATTGTAGGGTATATCGTTAAGAACTCCGTGGGTATGCTGATTGATGGCAAGAATCCGAAACAGATGGCAGACTTCCGTGTTCTGGATATGGCGTGCGGGTCCGGCTCGTTCCTTCTTGGCGCCTATCAATACCTACTCGACCACTACTTGCATTGGTACATCGAGCACAATCCGCGGCGACATGCCGAAGCGGTTTGGAAACACCGCGAAGTATGGCGACTAACCGTGGCCGAGAAGAAACGCATTCTCCTGGCGCACATTTTCGGCGTGGACATTGACCGACAGGCGGTCGAGGTGACCAAACTCAGTCTGCTGCTCAAGGTGCTCGAAGGCGAAAACGACGAAACGCTGGGAAAGCAGTTGCCGCTCTCGCTCGATCGCGCGCTCCCCGATTTGGATCAGAACATCAGGTGCGGCAACAGCCTGATCCGGCCCGACCATCTTCGGAATGGCTTGATCCCCGATCCTGACGCCGCGCGGCGAGTACGCGCCTTCAGCTGGGCGCGCGAGTTCCCCGAAGCGATGACGGCAGGCGGATTTGATTGCGTGATAGGGAATCCGCCCTATGTTCGTATTCAGACGATGAAGGAATGGGCGCCGGTCGAGGTGGAATTATACAAAGAAATCTATGCGGCGGCCAGCAGCGGGAACTATGACATCTACACGGTGTTCGTCGAAAAAGGATTGAAGCTGGCCAACAAACAGGGGCGGTTGGGCTTCATTCTTCCGCACAAGTTCTTCAACGCACAATATGGCAAGCCGTTGCGGGCTTTGCTAGCGCGGGGCAAACACCTCTCACACATCGTCCATTTTGGCGACCAACAGGTTTTTGCGAGGGCGACGAACTACACCTGTCTGCTATTCCTGGACAAGGCGGGCGCCGACAAGTGCCGGTTTGTGAAGGTGGATGACCTGGAGGCATGGCGCGAGACCGGCGAGGCAAAGGAAAACATAATCTCCGCGTCCAAAATCACCGCGGCGGAATGGGACTTTTCCGTCGGCTATGGCAAGCGGCTGTTCGAGTGCTTGAGCAAAATGCCGGTCAAGCTGGGCGATGTGGCCGAAAGAATCGCGCAGGGCATTCGCACGAGCGCGAACGAGATATATGTATTGGATGTAGTCTCAGAAAGCGCCAATCTGATCACGGCCTACTCGACGAAGCTGGGTCGAAAGGTGAGGATAGAACGGAAAGCAGTCTCATCGTTTTTGCAGGGCCGTGAGATTAAACGGTATCGGATTCTTGCTGCCGAGAAACTGCTTATCGTGCCATATTGCATCCGCAAGAAGGATGTGCAACTGATTCCAGAGAAAGAGCTCAAGGTTCGATTCCCGCGGGCTTATCAATACCTGAGAGAGAATAGGACCTGTCTGGGCCGACGCGAAAAGGGGAGATTTCGCGGCAGGAATTGGTATATCTACGGGCGGCAACAGAACGTTGACCTCATGCTGCAACCCAAGATTCTTGTCCCCGACATTGCCGATCGCCCGTCCTTCGCGTTGGACGAAACCGGCCAGTACGCTTTCACCAGCGGCTATGGGATCGTCCTCAAGAGCAGCAGGGCCGAATCGCCAAAGTATATTCTCGGCCTCTTGAACAGCAAACTTCTGGATTTCTATCTCAAGCGTATCAGCACGCCGCTGCACGGCGGGTATTTCCGCTATTTCACCCAATTCATCAAACGACTTCCCATCCGCGCCATAGACTTCTCTGATCGCGGCGACAAGGCCCGCCATGATCGGATGGTGGCGCTCGTCGAGCGAAACCTCGAATGGCACAAACGCCTGGAGGCAAGCCGCGACGATATAGACCGCGAGGTCAATCAGCGCCTGATTGACTCGACGGACGAGGCGATTGACGCGCTCGTCTATGAATTGTACGGCCTGACGGAGAAAGAAATCGCAACCGTGGCGTCCGGCGAGCCGGGCACGATCGAATGAATAGAAAGCAGAGAAGAGTGAACTCTCCCGCGCATTTCGGCATTTCGCGCCGGGCATTTCTATCTCTACTGGCCGGAAACGCGTTTGCCGCTGCGGCGGCGCGAGAGGGTCTGACGAACGCCCAGGCGATCTGCGGCACGTGGGTACTCCAGCAGGTTGGCAGCGCGAGCGAACTCGATCGCATTCTGCCGACCGCGCTCGCGTCGGCGTTGGACACGCCCGCTATCCGCGGCTTCTCGCTTCGAGTGCCGTGGAAAGCGATCGCAGACGATTTCTCGGTGCTCGAAGCCGGCCTGAAGATCGCCCGCGAGCGCCGCCTTGCATTTTCCCTTCGCTTCATGGCCGGCCGCCACACACCGGCGACCGTGTTCGAAAAGGGTTCGCCCTTCTATGTGCGCGGCGCGACGAAGGAGAAAGTCCCCGCGCCGTTCGCGCCCGACGGTTCGCCGAACGCGGTTTTCGAAAAGGACTATCGCCAACACGTCGAGCGCCTGGCTGCGTGGTGTCGCTCCAAGGGTGCGCGGTTGCTGCACCTGGCGTGGTACGGACAAGATTGGGCCGAGCTCAACCACGGCAAGGAGGTCCGCGCGCTTCCGGGTTACAGCTACGCCAACTGGCTGAATGCGCACCTGCGGCTCCTCGACATCGGGCTGAGCGTGGCGGGCGACGACCTCGCCGTCGAGTTTCCTTTTTCCGGCTATGGGGCGCTGACCGACGCGGCTTCCGCTTTTGCCGATCACGTGGTGGAGGAGATCGGTCCGTCTGTTCCTCGCTTCTTCTGTCAGGCCAACGGCTGGGGACCGGCGGGCGAGTGGGGCGCGCCCAATCCGCAGACCGAGGCAGCGTTCGATCGCGTTTGGGCCAGGCCGATTTGCCGTGGCCTCCAGATGATTCAGCCCAACGACTATGATTGGCCGAAAGTGTTTGAGAGGCTTTACGACACGCGCGCGACGTATGGCGAGGTGTATGCGCCGAGTTTCACGAAGGAGCGCAAGGATTTGCTGGCCGCCGAGATCAAGAGGTTCGCGGAGCATTGCCGGAAGCAGGCGCCGCTGCGGGGGGATAAGGTTTGTAGTCTTTCACGACGCTTTCGGCGTCACCCGGAAAGGGATGAAAGTTCGTAGTAGCGCCGCAAGGCGCGTTGAGACACGGCGCCTGAAGCAAGAATGCCGGTCACGCGAAAACGCGCCTTGCGGCGCTACTACGAACTCATTCTCAGGGTGGTGCCGATTCACGGGGGCGGAACCGACCCTGCTGAAGCGGGGACTACGAACTTGAAGCGGGTGCGACCAACCACAGGGCCACGGGCGTTTTTCGTGGACAAGGCGCGGCAGGCTTTTCTATGTAAGGACCAAGCATGAAAGGTGGGAGCGCGGTTCTCATGAGAAAAATGCTCAAGTTCGGGTGGCTGCAAGCGGCGATCCTGGTTGTCGCCGTTGGATGGCTTGACGCTGGGGCGTCGGCCCAGGAGAAAGGAATGCCGGCCAAAGCCGGCAAGATCGTTCAACAGAAAATCCCCGCCAAGTCGTCGGAAATGACCAGTTCGACGCGGCCGATTGCGAGGGAAGTGCAAGACAAAGCCGTTTCGTCGCGCTCGGAGGGGGTTCGCCGCGAGCTGTCAAAGATCTCGAAACCGAGCGGCAAAGGAAACACCGGCGTCGCCACGCTGGATGAAAAAGCCTTTCAGGCCCGGCTGGACGAAGCCTCCTCCGGAATGGCCGATGCGGCTCAACGCCGTCTGGGCGATCTTCACATGGAGATCGAAACGCGCTTCCTCGATCTCGACACCAGTCTGACGGACCAGCGCGCCCTGCGGAAGGAGACCGAAGAGAAAGCCAAGTCCATCGTCGTCAAGGTGGATGCCTCAACGTTGCCGCCTGAAGAGCGTCTTCGCCGACAGCAATCTCAGATGGAGAAATCGGCGGCCGAGGCCAAGGTACAATCGCTCCAGAAGGAAATCGGGTCGCTCGAAGCGCAGTGCAAGGAGGCCCAAGAGCAACTCCGCCAGGTGGAAACGAAGCTGGCGGAGCTGGGAACGATGAAGGCCGTTCCATCCGTCGCCGCTCCCCCGGAAGCGGTGGCGCCGGTTGTGGCCAAGCCGATAGGACCCATAGGACCTATACGACCTATAAGACCTATTCAAGCCCTTGAGAAGCCCGTGGTGGTGCGCCCGGTCAGGCCGCTCGAACTGCAACGGCCGGCTCTGGTGGAACCGCCGAAACGAGTGGTTCAACGTCCCACGCGGGCGGGCGAAAGGGTCCTCCCCGCCGTGGCCGCCGAACCGTCGAGTGAGACGAAAACGGCGGAGGCCGTCGCCGAATCCTCGGAACCAATCGCGATCCCACGGATGGGCGTGTTGAGTTTTTTGCGCGATCGCGCGCTCGATCTTTGCGACCTGTTCCGATTCCGACTCCACGCTCCCAAGGGTTTTCGGGGCGTGGGAGTCAAGGCGCGGGGGACGTGTCTGGCCCAGGTCGGCTTCATCTATTCTGATGGACGGAGCGTGGGGAATGACCGGCGGGCCGTGGGTGTCTGGCGCGAACGGCGGCTCGAAGGCGGCGTGGGACCGGTCTACTTTTCGCGGCTGTTCGCCGAACGGATCGCGGGCAATCGTTACATGGACATTCGGCGGCCCTGGTCGCGCATGTTCCGGCGCGGAATCGTTCGAAACGGCATTTTCTGGGACGACGGCCGGCTGCATCCGCTGAGCGCCGGCGCGGAGATTCATCTGCCGGTGTTCGGAGTCGAATTCGAGGTTTATCCGCTCGAAGCGCTCGACGCGGCGCTTGGCTGGGTGGGCCTCGATCCGTTCAACGACGACGAGGGCCGCCTGGTGCGCCAGTGGCAGCTGTGGCAGACGATTCGCGAGCTCAAGGTTCACGACGAATGGGAGGAGTCGTACGACCGGGTGAAGAAAGAAACCCTTCCGACGGAGAAATCCGCGAGGGCGGGGATCAAAGTGGAGATGCCCGCTGAAAAGAGACCTCCTTCGGGCGAATTGCCGCTCGGCGAATCGGAGAAGTAGGCCGTTTGGCGTTCAAGTCCGGAGTCCACACTTTCGTGTGGCCTTGGATACGGATGCAGCCGTCAACCATCCCGCGCGTTCTGTGACCGTCGAGCGCACACGCCCTTCACCATGAGAATTCTCGTTCTGACAACCGAACCGCTTCCCTTTCCCGGCCTCGTCACGACGGGCGCGGGTCTGCGCGCGTGGGGGCTGGCGCGCGGGTTTGAGTCGGCGGGGTTGACGGTCGAGGTCGCCATGCCCGACGATGTTCTCGTCGGGCTCGATTCGCAGCAGAGAATAGCCGTCGAGCCGCATTGCTTTTCGCGCGCCCGCCTGGGCGACTTCGTGCGCGAGCGTTCGCCCGACGTCATCGTAATGCAACACTGGGGCCTCATGCGCGAACTGGGCCCGGTGGACTGTCCGCTGGCGATTGATCTGGCGGGGCCTCACCTGCTCGAGCGGCGATTCTGGGGCAGCCGTTCGCCCGAAAGCGACCGCGCCGAAAAGATCGAGGCGCTGCGGCGCGCCGATTTCGTCACCTGCTCGGGCCAGTCGCAACGGCTCTATTTCTTGCCTTATCTGGAGATGGCCGGTTTTGACGTGAGCGATCCCGCGCTGTGTCCGGTGATTCCTTTCTCGGCCGATCCGAAGTTGCCGCCCGAAGGCAAGCGCGATCCGGTGTGCTTCGTTTACGGCGGGATGTTCCTGCCGTGGCAAGACCCGACGCGGGCGCTGATGACGTTGCTCGATGTGTTTGGTGCGGTCGGGCGCGGGCGGTTGCGTTTTTTCGGCGGCGCCCATCCGAGCGTGGACGTTTCGCAAGGGCGGTTTGACGCGCTGATCGAGCGGCTCAAGGAGTTTTCACAGGCTGACAGCCTGCGCCACCCGATCGTCGAAATGTGCGGCCTGCGGCCCTTCGATCAACTGGTCGGCGAGTACAGTCGCGCGGGGGTCGCTCTCGATCTCATGGAGCGAAACGCCGAGCGCGAGTTGGCCTTTCCGACGCGGACCGTGATTTACCTGTGGTGCGGCCTGCCCGTCATTCATGGCGACTATAGCGATCTCGCGCCGCTGATCGAGCGCTATGACGCGGGCTGGGTGCTCGATCCCGCCGACACGGCGCGGTTGCGCGAGATCATCGAGGCAATTCTGCGCGAGCCGGAGATGGTGAGGAAGAAATCGCAGAACGCGCGCCGCCTGGTGGCCGAACGCCTGACGTGGGACAAAACGATCGCGCCGCTGGCCGCGTGGTGCCGCGTGCCAACATTGCGCGAAAACAAACAGGTTGTTGCCATGCGCGAGGAACTGCGCGAACGCCGCCTGGCCGAGTTGGAAGCGGAGCTTGCGGCCGCGCGCCGCGAACTCGACACGCTGCGCGGCAAATGGGTTTTTCGTTTGGCGCAGAAGCGACGTCTGTGGGGACCCCTGCTTGTTCCCGTTGCTTTTGTCGTTGCGTCGGTGCTCGCGGTGTTTTTATTCCTTGCGCTTTGGTTGACTCGCCGGTCCAGGCCTCTTCCGAGAGATGTCAACGACTGACTGAGCCAATTCCGCCGAGCGGCAAATCCGTGGAATCTGCGGAATCTGTGGATGATGGAGCCTTTTGCAAAACTCCTGTGGCGCAGGCTGTTAGCCTGTGAAAAGGGCTCAGAGTGCAGGATTCGTGGCCAATTTGCGACTCTTCGCGGGCTAACAGCCCACGCCACTTTGAGTTCTGCAAAAGGCTCGATGGTTTTGGGATTTCTCTCCGGCCTACGGAATCCCGCGTTGTTCTCTCACAAGTTCCAGAAACGCTTCGAGACGCGTTGTCAGCGCGCCGGAAGCGGGGCTTTCGTAGTCGCTTTCGACTTGAAGATGGGGTATGCCGCGCCGGCCGAACAGTTCTTCGAGCCGCGTGGCTTCGATGTCGAACAGGTAACAGTTCCGAAGGCGGTGAATGATTGCGCCTTCGATTCGATAGTCAGCGATTTGGTTTTCGATCCGCCAAAGATATTCCTCGTTCGGCACGAAACACGGGCAGGTGCATGGCAGCAGATAGCGGTCGGCGAGCGCCTCGATCAGCGCCGGCCGCGTTGTTTCATCCACGCTTGCGAGGTCGCTAAAACCGCGCAGGCTGGAACAGAGCGCATCGGCGACAATCGCGCCGCCCAGCGATTCGACCAGGCGCGGCAACCACCAGTTGGGCCAAATGATCGGCGCGCCGACCAGCAGCAGACGGGTAGGACAGATTGGCAATCTGTCGCCTTCGCCGGCGGGCGACAGCGCTTTTTCGCAGGTTGGCAACCTGCGCCACAACTCCTCCAGAAGCGACGCCGCGGCGGCAATCCAGCTTTCGACCGGCAGATTGTAGAACATGTTGAATGCCAGCATTAGATCGCTGCCGGAGATTGGCGGATCGGGTTGCTTCATCAGTTCGGCCAGTTGACGACCCAATCGCGTCGCTTGTTGATAGAGTGCCACAGAGCGTAGCAACGAAGCGCGGCGGACTGGCGTGCCCGTTCGTTCGCCGAGGAAATCGGCCAGCTCCGCAACCTGCTTTCGCCACTGACGCCGCGCGCGAGGCGACGAGCGGTCGCGCGGCACATCGAGAACTCGCGTGTCGTCGCTGAGGCCGAGAAAACCACAGCATTGCGCCTTCCAGTCGCACGTCGCGGGAACGATGACGGCCAGCGGCGGACGACCGGTCTGCCGTCGCAGCGCTTTGAGGCGCACCGCCGCGCCTTTGACGACCTGGCATAAGTCGCGGGGAGCCTCGAGGAATGCGGAGTGTGGAATGCGGAATGCGGAATTGCTTTCGCTGCGTTCGGGACCCGCAATGGCTCCGGCGCAAAGGCGAACCGGGACGGCCCCGGCGGCGTGAACGATCTCCAGCGGCGTGAGGTTGCACAGGACGGCAACAATCGGCTGCCTGGTCTCCACAACCTCTCGCGGCCACAGCCCTTTCTCGATTTGCTGAGCCGCTTCCTCGAAAAGCCCAACAGATGAACACCTTGTTTCCATATCATCCCGCCTTCAGCACGCCGCGGGGACAGGGCCGGTCCGTCCCCCGCTGCCGTCGGTTCTGAAACCGCTTTTGCCTTGCAGTCAAGAAGCAACACGTCCCATATTGCTCATGACCGAGTGAGACGAGCCGCGCGGGTCCCGATACTTGGACAGGGGGCGGGTTAACTGCTCGGCTTGAGAGGTGATTGCGATGGCCACGATTGTTGGTCAGATGACGAAAGATGAACTCCAGGAAATGATCGAAAAGGTGGTGGAGGAGAAGTTGCTCGAACTCGTTGGCGATCCTGACGAGGGTTTGCCGATCTGTAGTTCGTTGCGCAGCCGCCTGCTGCGCCAGAAGAAGGCCGTCGGACGTGGTGAACGCGGCGAACCGTTGGATGACGTTGTTCAACGACTCAGGTTGACGTAAGTCGCAGCATTGGCCACCGCCGATTTGTGTATCGGCAGAAGTAGTCCAAGCTCACTTCTCCTTCGGCGAAACAGCATCCTCCCAGCGTTTGATCAATTCGCTCAGTTCCTTCACCAATTCCGAATTCTTCTCGGCCAGATTGGTCTTCTCGCCGGAGTCTTTTTCGACATCGGCCAGAAAAACCTTGTCCTCCGCCGTCTCGTCCGAATCGAACTTGGGATTGAGAATGAGTTTCCATTGGCCGCGACGCACTGCGCGCTGATTGGCGTTGGCCCAAAAGACCGGCTCGGCGCTGTGCGGACTCGCGGCGCCGCGCGCGACCATCGCGAACACGTCGCGGCCGTCAATGACGCGGTCGCCCGGCGGTTGCGCGCCCGCCAGTTTGGCGAACGTCGGGAAAATGTCCATCGTCACGCCGACCTGGTCCACGACCTTTCCCGACGGGATCGCGCCCGGCCAGCTCATGAGCGTGGGCATGCGGATGCCGCCTTCGAACAGGCTGAACTTGTGGCCGCGGAACGGCCCCGCGCTGCCGCCGCGATAGAAGCGCCCGGAGTCGTCGAGCAGGTTGCGCTGCTCCTCGGAAGGGCCGTTGTCGCTCGAAAAGAAAACCAGCGTGCGTTCGAGCAGGCTGGCGCGCTTCAATTCGGCCATGATTTCGCCGATGCTGTCGTCCACGGCGGCCACGCACGCCGCCTGAGTGCGCCGCTGCGGGTCCTCGACGTGGGCGACGCGCTCCCAATAGCGCGCGGGCGGATGGGTCGGATAGTGAGGGAGATTGTAAGCGACGTAGAGGAAGAAGGGGCGCGACTTGTTCTCGCCGAGAAAGCGCCGGGCTTCGCGCGTGACCGCTTCGGTAAAGAACTGTCCGTTTTCCCAGACCTCCTGGTCGTTGCGCCAGAGGTCGTGGCACGGGGGACGTCCCTTGGCGCCGCCCTGTCCCCAGTAGTAGATGTGCGAGTAGTTGTCAATGCAGCCGCTGTGAAAGCCGTAGAAATCGTCGAAGCCCTGCTGGTTGGGGCGGAATTCGGGTCCGCCGCCGAGGTGCCACTTGCCCATGAGGCCCGTGCGATAGCCCGCGGCCTTGAGGACTTCGGCCAGCGTGATCTCGTTGGGCGGCATGCCGGGAGCGGTGCGCCCTCCGCCGAAGATGCCGGGCGCGCCGGCGCGCTGCGGATAGCGGCCCGTCATAAGCGACGCGCGCGAGGCCGAGCAAACGGGCGCGTTGGAATACCAGCCGGTGAACCGAACGCCCGAGACAGCCAGGGCGTCGAGGTTGGGCGTGCGAAAGTCCCCTGCGCCATAGCAGCCCACGTCGCCCCAGCCCTGATCGTCGGTGTAGAAGATCAGGAAGTTGGGCTTGTCGTGGCGCAGGTTGTCAACCTGTGCGCTTTGTCCTGTCGCTGCCCCGCACAATGTCGCCGCCGCCCCGGTGCCAAAGACGCGCAAAAACTCCCGACGGTTTGGATTCGATGTCGGCTCGCGCATGGAAGTCTCCTTCGTGTTTTGTGGAGCGCCGGCGGCCCACCGGCGCACCGAAAAAGAGGAAGTTGCGGCGACGATGCAGGACAGGTTGGCACCCCGTCGAATCGTGCGAAAACACCGACAGATTTCCCGTCCGTCCTGCTTTCGCCGCGCAACTTTGCATCACCCCGGCTTTTTCACAACAACTCCCTCCCGTTTGCAAGGCGAATCCGAGCGATTCCTTTCACTTTGCGCCGGGCGAGCCACTTTGCCCTTGCATCTCGTTTTCCGACTGTGGCACTTCCCAACACATCCGACGGACGAGCCGCTGCGGTGCGAGCCCGTCGGGAAGGGGGGTGTGAAGCAATCGGAAAAGTGCGTTGCGCGAGCGGCATGCAATGAGGCTGCCGCCGAGAAAGGTCATTCGCTCTTCAGGATTTCCAACATCAAAGGAGGTCGTCATGAAGCTGTGCAGGCAACTCATTTTGGGGCTGTGCGTGGGTTTGGTGGGCGGCGGGGCCATTCTCGTTTATTCCGCCGAACAAGACAAGACGAGCCGGGAGTTCCGCGATCAATTCATCAAGAACTTCAAGCGCACCGGGATGGACACGACCCTCGGCGACGCCATGATGCTGCGCGTTCTGGTCGAAGGCGCCAAGTGCAAGCGAGGGGTCGAGGTCGGGTCGAACAAGGGCTTTGGCGCGATCAATATGGGAATCGCCCTCGAACGAACGGGTGGCCACCTGTTCACTCTGGAGATTGATCCGAAGATGGTGAAGACCTGCCGGGCGAACGTCGAGGCGGTCGGCCTCGAAAAAACCGTTACGTGCATCGAGGGCGACGCCCTCAAGACTCTGCCGACGCTGGAGGGCGAGTTCGACTTCGTCTTCATTGACGCGCTCAAGAGAGACTATCTCAAGTATCTGAAACTGATCGAGCCCAAGCTCAAGCCCGGCGCCGTGGTGGTGGCGGACAACGTCATCAAATCCGAGAAGGACATGCTGGATTTTCTCGAGTACGTCAAGGACGGCTCCCGCTACGACACGGCGACGATCCGCGCCTCGATGGACAAAGACGACGGCATGACGGTCAGCTACAAGATCAAGTGATCCTCATGGGGGGCGGGCGCACCGGAGACGAGAAGGCATGCGCAGCGCCCGGTTCTGGGGAAGTCCCCGTCCCCGCTGGAGGAGGGGAATTGTGCCCCCTTCCCAATCGAGTCGCTCGCGGCTCTTTCGGCGTCGCCCGGAAAGGGCTGAAGGGTTTGTAGTAGCGCCGCAAGGCGCGTCGAAACACGGGACGTGAAGCGAGAACACCGGTCACACGAGAACGCGCCTTGCGGCGCTACTACAAACTCATTCTCAGGGTTATCATCGGAACCTCATGAAGGCATCCTGGAAAACCTCGGATGCCGGCCGCGAAGAAATGCGTCCCTTCACGTACTCCTGATAGCGGCGCTCGGCCTCCTCAACCCAGAGGCGCTCGTTCTCCGCCTCGTCGGTCTCGTCGAGACTGGCAAGGAGACGTTGCGCCAACACGGCCCTGTCCGAAAGCGGCAGCCTCAAAGCCTGTTCCTCGATGTCGGAAAGGGTTGCAGGCATGGTTACACCTCCTTCGCCCTACCGTCGTAGTGTCAAAAGCTCTCAGTTCTTTTCTCGCACTCCTTACTCATAGATCATTGGCAGATCGAGAGTTTTGCCGCATCACTGCCACGATCTGCCGTAAACATTCGGTAAACCCATATCGTGGGGTTCAGCGGGTTTGGTGAAGGGCGTGGCGGAAGCAAGGGTTGAGGGGATAGAGGAAGATGTCCTTGATGGGTTGGAGGCGGAGTTGGGTTTTGTTGAGTTTGCCGCGGCCTTGGGTTTGGCCGACGTGGCGCCAGTTGGCGGCACGATAGCAGGTGGCGCGAAAGCGTTGGGTGTCGACGAAGGTTTCCAGGAGGACGGGGGCAAAGCCGTAGCGGTGTTTCCAATCGAGGGGGAGTTGGGTGGCGGCGCGAGCGAGGA
>Ga0315274_10005997_pt1 | contig 17752 bp, 14 predicted proteins | sample YL17G02_20_MG_FD_203700 | JGI IMG/M metagenome (GOLD analysis project Ga0315274, IMG submission 203700) | Sediment microbial communities from Yellowstone Lake, YNP, Wyoming, USA - YL17G02_20 | ecosystem: Environmental > Aquatic > Freshwater > Lake > Sediment | place: USA: Wyoming | collected...
TCAGGTCGCCCCTCGTACGCTCCAGGACCGCACGGACAACGTCCATGGTGCGCCGAAGCCCGCCGGTGATGGCATCGGGATAGTCGAACGTGACGAGCATGTAGTAGGCATCGTCCATCGCCTTCAAGAGCTCTTCGGCGCGCTCGATGTCTCCCTTCCGCATGATGTCCAGCACGGAACGCCGGCACTCGCTCACTGCTTCGCCCAGGCCGTTCAGGTACGGCGCGGCCTCGACCTCCAGTTCGTGGTGGCTGGGCAGTGGAAGGTTCTGGATCATGGCCCTCACCGCCTCGGCTTCCGTGTACTCCTTCTGCGCGTCCTGAACGTACCCGGCGTAGTAGATGTCGAGGTAGTCCTTCAGTTCATCGGCAGTCTCGCGCACCCGGTTTCGAGCCTCCTTGAGCAGGGCGGCCGCCTCCTCGAACTCGCCCCGGTGGATAGCTCGGATGGAGTTCGCGCAGAAGCGGATCGCCTCGCGCGAGGTAACGAGCGCCTTGTCCCGGGCGGCGTTCTTCGCATCCAGCTCGGCGCGGATGTCCTCGGCGATTTTCGTCAGATGTTCCATGTTCTCTCCCTACATTGGACTAGTGTTCTGTTCACTTGGATTTGACATCGGATTGTGTGGCCGCACGACCTACCCCCCAACCCCCTCCCGAAACGGGAAGGGGAGGCCCCTTCTCCGCAGTCTCCCGTCTCTTGTCTCCAGTCTCGAGTCTTCGGTCTTCAGTCCACCTCCACCCGGCGGCCTTCGCTGGCGGACCGATACGCGGCGAGGATGGTCTTCAGGGTCGCGCGGGCGTCCTCGGCAGTCACGACCGGCTCGACGTTCTCCGTGACGCAGTCCACGAAATGCCTGAGCGCGCGGTCTATGGACCAGCCCCACCATGCGGCGTTGTGCTCCACCTCGACTATCTGCGGCGAGCTGTTCTCCACCAGGAATATCGGCACGGTCGCCTCGCTGATCATCGAGATGTCGCCGCTCGTGCCGTAGATGAACTTCTTCTCGCTCCAGGGCTCGTTCTCGACAGTGTAAGAGACGACCAAGTTTGCGATCAGATCGTCGTCGTACTCCAGGGTGACCGCCGCGTTGTCGTCCGCCTTGTTCTCCGGCTTCGCCATGAGCCGCTTCAGGGATGCCGTCACCGCCGTCGGCTCGCCGAACCAGTAGTGCATCAGGTCAACGATGTGAGTCCCCGTATCGAAGAACGCGCCGCCGCCTGCGCGATCCCACGTGCCCTTCCAGTCGTAAGCGTCGTTCATCCGAACGAGCACGTCGCCGGTGATATACGCGTTCACAAGGAACGGCTTCCCCAGCCGGCCGTCGGTCAGAAGCTCCTTGACCTTCCGGTGGATCGGCAGAAATCGCTGGTTCAGCAGAACGAGCAGCCACAGCCGGAGCTCGTGCGCCGCCCGGATCATCCGGTCGGCTTCCCCCAGGTTCATGGCGATCGGCTTCTCGCAGATGACGTGCTTGCCCGCGTTCAGCGCGTCCATCGTGACCTGGTAGTGCAGATGGTGAGGCACGCACACGTCCACCGCCGCCACCGAGGAATCGTCCAGTATCTCGTGATAATCCGCGACCGCTTTCCTGACGCCGTACTCCTCAGCGAGCGCCTGCGCCGACCGCGTGTCCGGATCGGCGACCGCGACCAGCTCGACCTTCGGGTTTTGCGCGAAGGAAGGCGCATGGGCCGCCCGGGCGACGTCGCCGGCGCCGATAAGTCCGACCTTCAGAGTGTTCATCTCAGCACCTCTCCGCCCTTCGGGGCCCGAACCACCAGTCTTTTCCCCAAACGACGCGCGTCCATGCGCCTAGAGACTGCGGCCAACCGATTATAGCACCGCCTCACCCGCGCGTCAAAACAGCGACCGGCCTCCGCACACTTCCCTCCCCCACAGCCTTCCTGGTATAATCGCATATCCTGACAGCATACGGAGTTGACTCATGCGCAAACACCATCGTGCGGACCGGGCATTTGTCCTGGGCTGCCTGATGCTCGCCCTGATGATGCTGGGCACGGCGGCCGATGCGCCGCCCCGAGAGACCTCCCAGGACACCCAGCAGTTTACATTCGTCGTCTTCGGGGATAACCGACCCAACCGTCCGGACCTTGCCCAATCGGACGTCTGCAGGAAGGTTCTCAAGGAGATTGACGCTCTGGACCCGGCGTTCGCCGTGAACACCGGCGACAGCATCTACGGATCCGGCGATCGGACGCGCCTGCTTGACCAGTGGAACGACTATAACGAGACCATCCGGTCGCACCTGAGCGCAAAGGCCTACCTCGCGCTCGGGAATCACGAGATCCTGGGCAGCAAGGCGAGCCAGGAGTTTTTCGCCAAGGAGCTGGGCGCGCTGTACTATTCCTTCGACTATGGAGACTCGCATTTCATCGTGCTGGACAGCGAGGTCGTGGGCCAGGCGGCCCGGATCACCGGCGAGCAGATGGAATGGCTGAAGGCGGACTTGAAGAAGGCGCGCGCGGCCCGGCACAAGTTCGTCTTTCTCCACAGGCCGCTCTACCCGGTTGACGGCCACATGGGGAACTGCCTGGACAAGTATCCGAACGACCGCGACGCCCTGCACATGCTGTTCGTCCGGAACCGGATCACGGCCGTGTTCGCCGGGCACGAGCATCTCTTCGACGAGCAGAAGAGGAACGGCGTGCGGTACATCATCACGGGCGGAGGCGGCGCGTTTCTGTACCCGTCAACACGTGGGGAGGGCGATTTCTTCCACTTCGTGGAGGTCTCGGTCGCAGGCGACAAGGTGGACATGAAGGTCAGGAAGCTCGCTCAGGGCGGCCAGCCAGCGGAGGTCGTCCCCGCACACTAGGCGCTCAAGCAGGATCGGAACCGCGACCGTGAAGGCTCGCCCACAACCGCGCAGGCCGAGGTAATGGTTCACGGGCGTTGGTAATCTTGGGGCTGGCGGTCTGAGAAAAAATCCTTTTTCTGGGAAAAAACTTCTGAACAGTATTGGCGGATCCCGCGAAACGTGGTAATATGTACCTGGGATTGACCGGAAACCGAATTGTCACCGTATGGTGCGCGTGGGCATAGCCCTAGGGGTCCGGTCGTCCAGGCAAGGCAATACAATATAAGGTGCCACTAACGCCGAAAACCCCGATTCACTCGGGGAAACCCCTCGTGGGTAGACCGCAAGGTCGTAGGTGTTGGGGCACCTTATTCCTTTGGGCCTGAACGCAGCTTGAAGTGCCAAATGGCGAAGCTCCTGCGGCCGAAGGGAGTCTCCTGTGCCAGCGAGGGAATCCGCGCCTTTGTCGCGATGTAGTCGGCCAGCAAGACCTTTGCCTGGCGTGCCCCAGGTCTTACATGCAGGTTGTTCCAGTGATACCCGATCGCCCCCATGAGAACGTCCGCGACCTGCATGAGGTCGCTCGTCTTCGAGTCCACCGCCTCCACATTCCGGAACACGTCGCTCTTGATCTGACCTTTTCGCTTCTTGCGAAGGCCGTTGTTAAGAATAGCGCATAGGGTCGAGAGCTTGTAGCGCGAGTTTCGCTGATCCAGATGCACGATGCACTTGTCGCCCTCCTGCACGTAGCCTCCGAACTGGTGCAGGAGGAACTGGTACATGAGTTTGTGGAAGCCCACTTCCTTGTCGCCTTTGCTGTACCTCCGATGGTCCAGAACCGTCGTGTCTATAACTATGCACTTGAAGTGCAACGCCCCTGAAAGGCTGAACACAAGGTCTATGAGAGCACGATATTCCGCGAGCTTCTGATCAGTAACCTTGGTCCACTTCAGTTCCTTCGTTAGGTTGTGTGCCCGCCGGAACAGCTGGAGCGCCTGCTGGAGGACCGGCAGATCCCGCGCCGCGACTATCACCCCACCGATGATCATGTATCTGTCCGCGGTCTGCCGGCTTTCGTCGCAATAGACATGGTAGAGCATGCGTCCACCACCGAGCTTCTCCATGCCACACACATAGGCGAGGCCGCCCCTCGGAAGAGTTCCCGGCGGGTGTGTGTACGGCAGGTGCGATATTATAGGATGAAGCGGCCCTCAACGTCAATCAGTGAAATGACCATGCCGCGCGGGAGGCACCAGAAAACCCGGTGGGGGAGGAGTTCACCGGGTTTTTGTGAACTGTATGGAGCTGGATTTGTCGCTACTTCAGCTTGCACAAGGAGGTTTTGCCGTCGGAGCAGGAGGGGATGCGAGCGCGGGAGAAGTGATCCCAACCCCGGAGCGCTGAGGACCGCGGTTCACGTCTGTGCTGCCGGGTTCCCTCCCCTGCGCGATTATCTGGATGATCCCGATCAACAGGATGACGAGCACTATCAATACGACTATCAACGCTCCGCGTGAGAGTTTCATGTCCATCTTCCTCCCTATCGCCGCTTCCCCGATTCGGGGTTTCCTTGTCCGCCGACGGACTGCTCTGACGCCCCAGGCAACTGCCTGAACCACCGCGACGAGCAGTGCGTGCTCCGCTCCCTATTTTCCTATGCAGAACTCGCTGAATATGCGATCCATGACGTCTTCGGTCACCGTCTCGCCGGTGATGCTGCCGAGGGCATCCACGCCCGCCTTCAGGTCTATGCTGATGAGATCGAGGGGCGTGTCGGATTGAGCGGTCTGCAGCGCCTGGTCGAGCGACGCGCAGGCTTCTTCGAGCGCGCGCCGATGCCTCACGTTGCTCACCAACGCGCCCTCGGCAGCACTCTGCCCCGGCGGACATCCTGCCAGGATCGTCTCGGCGATTGCGTCTTCCAGTTCGACGATTCCTTCGTTCGACGGCGCGGCCGTTTTTATGACCCGCACGTGAGACGGGAGGGTTCGCTTCGCCCAGCCGAGAATGCGGCCGGCGAGCTTCTCGGCATCCGACTCGCGTACCAGGTCGGCCTTGTTCAGCACGATGATGAGCCTCTTGTCCACAAGGCCCGAGAGCAGCGCCTTGTCCTCAGCGCCGAAGCCCTGCTCCGCGTCGAGCACCGCCAGCACCAGGTCCGCCTGCTCCACCATCTCCCGGGTCCGGTCCACTCCCATCTTCTCGACCATATCCTCGGACTCGCAAACGCCGGCTGTGTCAATGGTCCGGACCGGTATCCCGCGGATGTTGACTCGTTCCTCTATGACGTCGCGCGTCGTGCCGGGGATAGGCGTGACGATCGCCCTGCTCTCCCGGAGAAGCGCGTTCAGCAGACTGGATTTGCCGACGTTCGGCCTGCCGGCGATGACGGTCTGGATGCCCTCGCGGTAGATCTTCCCCCGGTCGGCTGTCTCCAGAAGTCCGGCTACGTGGCCGAGTGCATCGCGGATGGATTCCGCCAGGTTCCCGGGTTCCACTTCCTCAGCATCCTCGGGGAAGTCAATTGATGCCTCGATTTCTGCCAGAATGCCGAGCAGCTCCTCCCTGAGCATGCGGATTCGGGAGGAGAGAACTCCACCGAACTGGAGTCTGGCGACTCTCATCGCCTCATCCGTACGGGCGCGCACAATGTCCAGCACGGCCTCCGCCTGGGCCAGGTCGAGTCGGCCGCTCAGGAAAGCCCGCTTCGTGAACTCGCCGGGCTCGGCGAGCCTCGCGCCTACCCGCAGAGCCGCCTCCAGAACCCGCCGCATGGGAACGATGCCTCCGTGGCAACTGATCTCCACCGAGTCCTCGCCGGTATAACTGCGCGGCGCGCGGAAGACGGTTATGACGCCGTCGTCAATCTGCTCGTCGGTAATCGGGTCATAGGCGAATCCATAGTGAGCCGTATGTGTCGGGAGGCCGGGCACAGGCACGCCGGAAATCGGCCGGAACATCTCTCCGGCTGACGACAGGGCGTTCCTGCCGCTGATCCGGATGATGCCGATTCCCCCTTCTCCGATAGCGGTCGCTATGGCAGCAATTGTATCATCGAAAAGATTGTGCATGGGGTAGAAGGCAGCCCTGGCTGCCGTGCCGCGCTCCTGCCGAACCTGCGTTACTTCCTCGGCGAGATCACGACGTGCCTCTCAGGCTCCTCGCCCTCGCTGTAAGTGTAAACCTCAGGATCGTCGGCCAGAGTCAGATGAATGATCCTGCGCTCGTTCGCCCGCAGCGCTTCGAGAACGGCCTCCTGGCTCGTCTCCTTGACCTTCTTCGCGAGAAAGAGCGCCTGACCCCTCAGGGCCTCTTCCCGCCGACCGCGATATCCTTCCGCATCGAGGATTATGCGCACCTTCTCCGGAAGGCGCCTGTTCGTCATGATGCCCACGAGGTACTGCAGAGCATCTATCGTCTGCCCGTGCTTCCCGATCAAGATGGCGGTATCCCCGCCTGCCATGTCAAGGACCACCTGGCCGTCCGATTCGCTCTTAACGACCGCCTTTGCTCGGTCCCCGATGCCATCCAGAATTCGCTGGAGCACTTCCCGGCTGATCTCCGCCGCCTGCCGCACCACCTCCGGCGAAGCAACAGGGACCGGCTCCGCGGCCGGCGCCTCCTGTTCGGGAACGACTGGGGCGGGTTCTTTCGCCGCGGGCTCGGATGGCGGCTGCGGCCTGGGTTCAGGTTTTGGCTCGGGTTTAGGTTTGGGTTTTGGCTCGGGCCTAGGCTCGGGCCTGGGCCTGGGCTGGGGTCTTCGCCGGGGTCTGGGCTCCGGTTTTGGCTCGGGTTGTGGCTCGGGTTGTGGCTCGGGTGCGGGCTTCAGCCTCGCCGTAACCCGAACCCTGGCCAGCGCCTGCCCCAGACCGAGAAATCCCCTGGCGCCCTCCTCCAGTATCTCGACGTCAACGTCGTCTTCTATCAAACCCAACTGCTCCAGTGCTTTCTGGGTCGCCTCCTCCACATTCTTGCCTGTGACTTCGATATTGGTCATTTAGAGTACTCCCCCTGCATTCGCAGTTCAGACTAAACCAAGCGCGAAGTGCCCTAGCAGCTGCTTGCGTAAGTCCGCATTCCGTGTAGGGGAGGCCCTCAGCGGCCTCCCGGAGATCGGGCGACCGCAGAGGGTCGCCCCTACGATATGACGTGGATTTCCGCAACTTGGCACTAGCAGCTGCTTGCGTAAACCCGCGTTCCATGTAGGGGAGACGGCCTGCCGCCTCCCGAAGCGGGCGACCGCAGAGGGTCGCCCCTACAACATGACGCGGAGTCCGGCAACTTGGCACTAGCACAAGGAGTCCGGCACCAAGGACCCGGCGTGGTTTAGCCGGAACCCGAGATCGAAAACCGGTGCCCGCCAATTTGTATAGCCCAGAATCCCCAGGAATGAATTCCTGGGCTGGCCTCGAGCAAAACCCTCCGGGTTTACGGTCGTTTTAGTCCGGCAGGACTTTGCCCTCCTCTAGCCCAGGGTTTCTAACCCTGGGCACCGCCATCGCCGGTTCAACCTGCGCCCAGGAATGAATTCCTGGGCTACACAGGCGCGAAACCCTACGGGTTGGGATTTCAGTCCATCAGCACTCTGCCCTCGTCTAGCCCAGGCGTTTCACCCGCTGGAGCGGTCCCGCTTCCAGCGGGATCCCGAAGTAAGCGGGAGATCCCGGACTCGGCACAACCCTGGGCCAGAACGCGGCGCATCAAGTTGCATCGGCACTAGCCGCTGGGAATCGGCCTCCAGAGCGGGCGCGGGAACTTGAATGAGTCGAATCGCTTCTTCCGCCGCTTTGCCTTGCCTGGGCTTTTCGACGGACGCCTGGGTGGCTCGGCCGGCGGACCGGCTTCTTCTCCTCCGGTCGGCCCGGATGGACCCGCCGGCTGCCTCAGGATGAGATACTGCTGCGTCGTGCTGAAAATATTGAAGAGCAGCCAGTACAGCATGAACGCCGACGGGAACGCCCAGCGCCAGAACATCCACGTGAATAGGATCGGCATCGTGTACGCCATGATCTTCTGCTGCTCCGCCTGGCTGGGATCAACAATGGTCAGCTTCTGCGAGATGTACATGCTAAAGGCGTAGATCAGAAGCAGCGGGACGTCCATCTCCGCCAGGTTGCTGCCCACGATTGCCGGGAACTTGTTCGCGAGGCTCGACCCTATCCAGAGGAACTCGCCCTTTGCGAACTGGAACTGGTAGAGACGCACCATCCAGTAGAGCAGCCAGAGCACCGGCAGCTGCACCAGGATTGGGAGACAGCTGCTGAACGGATTCACCCCATGCTCCTTGTACAGCGCCATGAGCTTGCGGCCAATCTCCTGCTGATTGCCCTTATACTTCTCCTGAAGCTGCTTGACCAACGGCTGGAGCTTCTGCATCTCCTTCATGTACTTGAACTGGAGATGCGAGAGCGGCGTGGTGAGCACCTTGAAGAGGATAGTGACGACCACCAGTGCCAGAGCGTAGCTGTATTTTGCATGTCGCCCCGTCGCGGCCACCAGGACATCCATGACTTTGTAGAGGATGTGCGTCGAGTTCTGCTTGTCTATCACGCGCTCGAGGCGAACCAGTCTGGCCTTGGCCTCTCTCCCCGCCTCCGATTTCTCCGGTGGGAACTCACGCACGAGAGCCGTGTAAGTGGTCAGGGCGCCCTGCCGGTGCCGCGACTGCCTGCCCCCCACCTGGCCGATCTCGTGCAGCTTGGTCTCCTGGATTATCCCTTTGCGCAGAAGTGCTTGCGCCGCATACTCGGTCTTGGGGTATCGCTTTGCTACCTGCTCGTAGGCCTTGATGGCCGCCTGAAGTTTCTCGGCGTCTTTCCCCGCCGCCTTTTCCTTCGCCTCTGCCTGCTGCAGCAGTACCTCCGGCGTGGTAGTCGGCGTGGGCTGCTGCCGCTGCTTCATAGTGGAGAAGAACATGAAGGTCGTCGCCCCCCACATAAGGAGGACGATCCAGAACAGTCTATTTTTCATTATTCCCTCTGGAAGTATACGATGCGCGCATGCACAGGCTACTTAACCGGATCGAATCCGCCGGGGGACCAGGGGTTGCAGCGGAGGAGCCGCCAGGCGGCAAGGCCGGCACCCTTTATCGGGCCGTGCTTCGCAATCGCCTGGGCAGCGTACTCCGAGCAGGTCGGCTCGTAGCGGCACGTCCGCGGCTTGTACGCGGACAGCTTCTGGTACACCCTGATTAAGAACACCAATGCACGCCGCATATTACTCGTTTTGATGGTTTTCCTCTGCCCGCTCACGAGTCCTGAACAGACCCGCCTTCCGAAACAGCTCCTCCACAACCGGCGAGACCTCCGCCAGATTAGCTTCCCGCATCGGCGGTCTCGCGATCAACACCGCGTCGTACCCGCATGGCTCAAGCCGGTCACGGAGCAGCCTGACTGCCTCGCGAAGGAGCCTCCTCGCGCGGTTTCTTGAGACGGCCTCACCTATCTTCGCGCTGGTCGTGAAAGCGTACCGACCGGGCTGCTCGCCCTTCGCACGCAGCACCTTCAACACAAGAAGCCTATGGCTGTACGCCTGTCCACCGGCGAAGACCGCCTTGAACTCCCGGCTGCTCGTGAGCCTGCGCTGCTTCGGTAGCACCAAATCCTCCGCCCGTACGCTGCGGATTCGCCTGAAGCGGAAACTCCCGCCCGCGGACGGGGCGATCTTCGAAGGCTAAACGGCCAATCTATACCTGCCCTTGGCGCGGCGCGCCTTGAGCACATTGCGGCCACTCTTGCTGGCCATCCGCGATAAAAATCCGTGAACGCGCTTGCGTCTTGCAACCTTCGGCTGGTACGTTCGTTTCATGAGATCGGGCAACCTCCAATACGAGGCATTATAGCACAACAACAACCCACTGACAAGCGGATTTTGGCGGGGGCACACGGTCGCCGATGGTGCCGGCAGCCAAAAAACCGTTTGAAGGCCTGAGGATGTTTCTGGTATAATTGTCCCCGGCCACGCGCGGGCACTCCTCAAAATCCACCAGTGGCGGCCTGGGGGAATCCTGTTGGACGAGCAGCTCCGACTGGGTGATGACGACTCTCTGATAGCCCTGAAACAAGCCTGGGAAAAGGCTCTCAAGCTCCTGGCCCCCGAGATCAACCGACCCAGCTTCGAGAGCTTTTTCAAGACTGCCCGGCCCGTCTCCATGGATGGGAAGACCGCCACTATCGGCGCCGCCAGCGAACTCGCCAGAATCTTCCTGGAGAAGTACGCCGAACTGGTTAAGACGGCGCTGGAATCCTGCCTTGGCTCCGAGGTGGAGGTTGCGTTCGCAGTCGCGCCGCAGGAGCGGCCGAAACCGCGAGCAGCGGAGGCAAAGGAAACTCAGCAGAAAGGCGGGGTTATCAGCCCGGTCTCTCTCCCGTTAAACGACAAGTACGTGTTCTCGAATTTCGTGGTCGGCCCCTGCAACCGACTGGCGCACGCGGCCGCTATGGCGGTTGCCGAGAGGCCCGGCCGTGTATACAATCCCTTCTTCCTGTACGCCGGCCCCGGCCTGGGAAAGACGCACCTCCTCCAGGCGGTCGGACATCACGTGCTGGCGCATCACCCCGGTCTTCGGGTGGCATACGTGTCCGGCGAGACGTTCACGTCCCACTATGTCACGGCAATCCGGGAGCACCGGTCCGAGGATTTCCGGCGGCAGTACCGGAGCATAGACGTGCTGCTCGTTGACGACGTGCAGTTTCTCGCCGGAAAGGAACGCACGAAGGAGGAGTTCTTCCACACATTCAATGCCCTCTACCAGACGAACAAACAGATCATGCTCTCCTGCGACCGATCGCCTCGGGACCTGAACCCGATCGAGGAGCGCCTCAAATCACGGTTCGAGTCCGGGCTGGTCGTGGATATCGCGCCGCCGGACCTGGAAACCAGGATAGCCATCCTCCAGAACAGAGCCTGCGCGGAGCAGGTCGAGGTGCCTCTTCCCATCGTTGAGTGCGTCGCCGGTCTCATCCCGACAAACATACGGGCGCTGGAAGGCGCGCTTGTGACCCTGCTGGCGTACACGTCCCTGATGAAGGTCCCGCTGTCCATACCTCTCACCCAGGAGGTCCTGGCGCGGTACCTCAGCGAAAAGAAGTACTCCGAGCTCACCCCGGATGCGATCCAGCGCGCTGTCGCGCAGGAGTTCGGAGTCGAGGTCGAGGAACTGCGCGGCAAGAAACGCGAGAGGGATCTCGTGACCGCGCGTCACGTGGCCATGTACCTCTGCCGCGAGTTGACCGACCTCCCGCTCCGTGCGATCGGCAAGGCTTTCGGCGGTCGCGATCATGCCACCGTAGTCGGCGCGTGCAATGCCGTCAAAGCCTCTCTTGGCGAGGACGCTGTTTTGAGGGTTTCCGTTCAGGAACTCGCGCAGCATCTCCGTTCCGGTCGCTTCTGACAAAAGGGTGTTGGTGGACATGCCGATATCCCTTCCAGTGACCCGTTCGTAACATGCCGTTTGTTGGAAGTGTCGGTGAATCAGGTCTTTAGCAACCGCCGTATCAACACTCTACCAACACCTGGTCGGGGCTTGTTTGGCCTGTTTTTGAGCGTAAGGAGGACGTTTTTTGGCGAGTTACCAACATCCCCGACATGCTGTATAATAATGATAACAACTATGGTTCCAAATTCTTAGTATCAGAACGGTGTTGGTAGCTTTCCGACCGGGGCCAAGGATTGGTCTTTTACGATGCACGTCTCTCGGTTAAGCCTGTACAACTTCAGAAACTGTGAAGAAATCTCGATGGCCCCGGACCCGGCCTTGAACATAATCCTCGGCAAGAATGCCCAGGGGAAGACAAGCCTGCTTGAAGCGATCTACGTGGCTGCTACATCCAGGTCGTGGAGAACTGGGAAGGATTCGGAACTCATACGATGGGAAGCCGACCAGGCCTGGATTGCGGCGGAGATTGCGAGAGAAGAGCAGAACGACGTGGTACTCGAGGTCGTGCTGAGCCGGTCTGAGAAGAAGCAGATCAAGGTAAACACCATACGCCAGACCAGACTCGCGGGTCTGCTGGGTCAGGCAAATGTGGTGTTGATCGAGCCGCACGATGTGGAGATCGTGCGCGGCGACCCGAGCCGCCGGCGGAGATTCCTCAACCTGGAGATCAGCCAGATTCAGCCTCAGTACTGCCACCTCCTGTTGAATTACCGCAAGGTTGTGGAGCAGCGCAATCGGCTGCTGAAGGACCTCCAGGGCAGGCGGTCCGGAGACGGCGTGCTGGATGTATGGAACGAGCAGCTCGTGAGCTACGGAGCCAGGATGCTCGAGCGCCGGCTTGCTTTTGTGAAGCACGTCGGCGAACTGGCGCGGGTGATACACTCTCAGATTACCGAGGGCGGCGAGGCGCTGGAAGTGAGATACTCGTCCGGCACAGACCTGAGTGGTGCGGAGACTGCGGCGGAGCTCGGCGGGCGGCTGCGTGGTCACCTTCAGGAGCTTCGTGGCGAGGAGATTGGCAGGGGCATGACGCTCGTCGGGCCGCACAGGGACGACCTGGTCTTGACCGTAAACGGCGTGGACGCCCGGGTCTACGGGTCTCACGGCCAGCAGAGAACGATCGCGCTCGGACTGCGGCTTGCGGAGCTCGAAGTGATGGAGGAGACGGCGAAGGAGCCGCCGATCATTCTTCTGGACGATGTGATGACCGATCTGGACGAGGAAAGGCGAGCGCACGCGTTCGGGATGACCCGCGGCCGCTGCCAGACGTTCGTCACGGCGGCAAGCCGGGGACTATTCGACCGGGAGTTCCTGGCGCGCGGCAGAATCTATCGAGTATCGGGAGGTCAGGTGACGGTCGAGTGAAGCGGCGCGGATCGCCTTACGGGCTGGGCTCGCTCATCTCGGACTCGCTGCGGGGGCTGAACCTGGAGGCCCGCGTGAAGGAGCAGACGTGCCTGCTTGTGTGGGACGAGGTCGTGGGCGAGCAGGTGGCGGCCGCGGCGCAGCCGGAGTTCGTGCGAGACGGCAAGATGTTCGTCATCGCAAAGAGTCCGGTATGGGCGAACGAACTGGGGTTCTACAAGTCAGACATAATCGCCAGGCTGAACCGGCGGGTAGGCGGGGCGGTCTTGAAGGAGCTCGTCTTCAAGGCTGGCCGCTTTCCGGGCCGAAGGAGGCCTGCGCCGGCCGAGCAGACCGATGAGGTGGAAGTAGAAGGGATTCAACTCACGGATCGTGAACTTGAGATGGTGGAAGCGGCAGCGCGCGGATCCGGCGGAGAGGCGGGCGAAGCAGTACGCAGCCTGCTGGGGACCGCTCTGCGGCTGGAGAAGTGGAAGAGGGCGCGGGGATGGAAGCCGTGCAGGAGATGCGGCGCGCTCCAGAACACCGCGTCCGGCGTATGTCCGCCATGCCAGATCGAATCGCAGGAGTAGCAGATAATGCGTGTAGTTATGCTGTCGTGGGAGTACCCGCCGAAGATTGTCGGCGGCATCGCGAGGCACGTTCATGACCTGAGCCGCGCGCTCGCGGCGAATGGCGTTCGAGTAGATGTGGTGACCTGCGAACACCCGGAGGCGCCGCCCGAGGAGCTTGAGGGAAACTTGTGCGTCCACAGAGTGCCGGTCGCGCCGGGGAACGACTTCGTGCACTGGGTACACAATCTGAATGCGGCAAGCGAGGTGAAGGTTGAAGAACTCCTCGCTCCCAAGAAACCGACTCGCAGGAAGAAATCGCCTGCGACACCATCGCCAGCGGAGCCGACCGTGCTCCACGCGCATGACTGGCTCTCGGAGTTTGCCGGGAAGAACCTGAAGCACAAGTACCGGCTGCCGCTCGTCGCCACAATCCATGCGACTGAGCACGGGCGGAACCAGGGCATTCATACCGACCAGCAGAGGTACATACACAGCACGGAGTGGGAGCTGTGCTACGAGGCCTGGCGCGTCATCTGCTGCAGCCACTTCATGAGGAATGAGATCGCTGAAGTCCTCGGGGTACCTTACGACAAGCTGGACGTGATCCCGAACGGCATTGATCCGTCGAAGTTCGATATCGCCTTTGACGTGGGCGAGTTCAGGCGCTGGTTCGCCGCCCCGAACGAGAAGATCGTGTTCTTTGTGGGCAGGGTGGTTCCGCAGAAGGGAGTCCAGGTGCTCATCGAGGCGATCCCGGAGATTGTGCCGGCATACAGCGACGTGAAGTTCGTGATCGCAGGCGGCGGCGACCAGTCGTACCTGGTGAAGCTGGCCGAGGACCTGGGCGTATCCGATAGGGTATTCTTCACGGGCTATATTGACGACGAGACCCTGTTGAAGCTGTACCGGGTGGCTGATATCGCGGTATACCCCAGCCTGTACGAGCCGTTCGGCATAGTGGCTCTGGAGGCGATGGCCGCCCGCGTGCCCGTGGTGGTGACCGACGTCGGCGGACTGCGCGAGGTCGTTGACCACGGCGTGACGGGCCTTTCAACTTGGGCGGAGAACCCGGATTCCCTCGCGTGGGCCGTCCTTCGAATACTGAAAAACCCGTACTCGGCGAAGATGATGGTGGAGAATGCGTATAGGAAGGTAGTAAAGCAGTTCAACTGGGGACGTATAGCCGCGCTGACCGCGGGCGTGTACGAGCGAGTCTGGTCGGAGTATGCGACGAGCGAGTGGGGAAGGCCTCATAGTAACGCATCAGGCAAGCGCGGGAGCAGGCAGGCTGGAGGAAGCTAGTCCGGCGTGATAGGTGGCGATTTCCGAATCGCCACCTCAAAGCGGGTAGGGATTCGGAAATCCCTACCCATCAGGACCGTCGGAGTATGCGACGAGCGAGTGGGGAGGTGGCGAAGTTGGGTCAAGAGTGGCAGGGACCGCTGGAAAAGATTGACGACAACCGTTGGCTGATACCGAAGACGTATAAGCCCGGCATGCGCGTGGACGGCCTGATCTTCGCGAGCGAGAAGCTCCTGAAGACAATCAGGGAGGATCAGGCGCCCGAGCAGGTAGCGAACGTCGCGTTTCTCCCCGGCATACTGGGCAAATCCATGGCGATGCCGGACATTCACTGGGGCTACGGCTTTCCCATCGGCGGGGTCGCGGCCATGTCCTACGAGGACGGGGTCATCTCGCCCGGTGGAGTCGGCTACGACATCAACTGCGGCGTGCGGATGCTGAGGACCGACCTCGAACGCGAGGACGTGGCGCCGCGCATGCAGGACATAGTGGACGCCCTCTTCCGCGACATCCCGTCAGGCATCGGCTCCGAGGGCCGAATTCGCCTGAACGAGCACGAGCTTCGGGACGTCATGCGCAAGGGCGGGAAGTGGGCCGTGGATCACGGCTATGGCTGGACTGAGGATATAGAGGCCACGGAGGAAGGCGGCCAGCTCGACATGGCGGATCCTTCGGCTGTGAGCGAGCGCGCGATCAAGCGGGGACGTCCGCAGATCGGCACTCTCGGCAGCGGAAACCATTTCCTGGAGATTCAGGTGGTGGACGAGATCTACGACCCCGGGACGGCGCAGGTGCTCGGGGTAGACCACATCGGCCAGGTGACGATTATGATCCACAGCGGCTCGCGGGGCCTCGGGTATCAGGTGTGCGACGACTATCTGATCGTCATGCAGGACGCCATGCGGAGGTACAACATAAACGTTCCGGACCGCCAGCTCGCCTGCGCGCCGATCACGTCGCCCGAGGGGCAGACGTACCTCGCCGCGATGGCGTGTGCCGCGAACTATGCGTGGGCGAACCGGCAGGCGATGGCGCACTGGACGCGCGAGGCGTTCTCGAAAGTATTCGGCGCCGGGCCTCACAAGCTGGGCCTGCGGCAGATTTACGACGTCGCGCACAATATCGCCAAGATCGAGGAACACGAGATAGACGGCCGGAAGATGAAGGTCGTCGTCCACCGAAAAGGGGCTACCAGGGCGTTCCCGCCGGGGCACCCGGACGTTCCCGGCGTCTACCGGTCGGTCGGCCAGCCGGTGCTGATCCCCGGGGACATGGGACGGTACTCATATCTGCTCGTGGGCACGGAGCAGGCGATGGCGGAGACATTCGGATCCACGTGCCACGGCGCGGGCCGCCTGATGAGCCGGAAAGCCGCCATGCGGGAGGCCAGGGGCATGGACATCCAGCAGGAGCTCGCGCAGAAGGGGATCATCGTGAAGGCCGCCAGCAGGGGCACGCTCGCGGAGGAAGCTCCGGAGGCCTATAAGGACGTCTCGCTGGTGGTGGACACGGCTCACAACACCGGCATCTCTCGCAAGGTCGCCCGCATGAGACCGTTGGGTGTGGTGAAGGGATAGGATTGACGGCGGGATCCAAGTCGCGCTCTGGAGAGCCCTCCCACATCTGAAGGCTCTACCTGTGGGAGGCGTCTCCAGACGGCGACACTTGCCGCTGTGTACCTTGTGATGGTCCGGTGGACGAGGGACGACGGACGAAGGACCTTGGACTAAGCACCATATTATGAAAGGGGAACATCGTTGCCAAAGAAGACAAAACTTGCAGTCATCGGCACGGGCTCGATCGCCCAGAGCAAGCACATTCCGGCGTACGTGAAGCATCCGGACGCGGAGATAATCGCGATATGCGACATCAACCCAGAGACTCTGGAAAAGGTCGGGAACGAGCTCGGTCTCGATAAGAAGTATAGATTCCTGGACTACAACGATCTCCTGAAGATGCGCGAGATAGAGGCGGTGGACATCTGCACGCCGAACTGCGTGCATGCGGATCCCACGATCAGGGCGCTGAACGCCGGCAAGCACGTGATCGTCGAGAAGCCGATCGCCATGAATGCCGAGGAGGCGACGCAGATGTGCGCGGCGGCGAAGAAGTCCGGGAAGAAGCTGATGGTCGCACAGTGCATGCGCTGGAGATCGGATGGGCGCGCGCTCAAGCGGTTCATAGAAGCCGGCGATATGGGCGAGATCTACTACGCGCGCGTGCAGGCCCTCCGCAGAAGGGGTGTACCGAGCTGGGGGGTGTTCATTGACAAGGAGAAGCAGGGCGGCGGCCCGTTAATTGATATCGGCGTCCACATTCTCGACCTGACGCTCTGGCTGATGGGCCATCCCAGGCCGATAGCGGCATCCGGCCAGTGCTACACGAAGTTCGGGAATAAGCACGGCACGTTCGGTGTATGGGGCCCGTGGGATTACGACAACTTTACGGTGGAGGACTTCGCCACGGGCCTTGTCAGGTTCGAGAACGGCGCGACCATGGTGATCGAGTCGAGCTTCTGCGCGAACATCGAGAAGGACATCCTCAACACGGCGCTCCTGGGGACCGAGGGCGGCTGCGAGCTCATGCCCCTGAAGATGTTCAGGGAGGAGCGGCAGACTCTCCTTGACGTGACGGCCGTGTCCCTGCCTCAGGTGAACACGCATGAGGCTGAGATCTTCGGTTTCATTGACGCCATCCGCAGCGACAAACCATCGCCGGTTCCGGGCGAGGAGGCCCTGATGACCACCAAGATCCTGGACGCGATCTACAAGTCATCGGACGAGGGGAAGGAAGTTCGGATCAAGTAGACCGGAGACACGGTTGAAGAAACCTGTGGCATGGCACGCGTCGCTCGGCTCGACGTACGGTGCGCTCATTCCTCTGGGCGTGGTGTCGGCAGTGGCAGGGCTGGCGTACGCGGTGATGAATCAGTCCGCCATTCCGCCTTACGTTCAGGAGCTCGGCCTGACCGCTCACATCGGGCTGATCTACGCGGCGTTCCTCGTGACCGAGACGGTTTTCAAGTCCCCGATGGGATCTCTGGGCGACAGGCTGGGCAGGCGCCCGCTGATCGTGGGAAGCGCTCTTCTATCGGCCGGCACCGCGTTCGGCATGACGGTTGCCACCAGGCTCTGGGCGCTGCTGATTCTGAGGGCGTTCGACGGACTGGCCGCCGCCATCTGGCCCACCATGGTTGCCGCAATGGGCGGGAGCGTGAAGGCGAACGGCGCACGACGGCGATGAGCGTGCTTACTCTCACGTATATGGGCGGCCTGG